>LKMJ01000615.1_pt1 | contig 28220 bp, 27 predicted proteins | sample 643391 | NCBI WGS metagenome assembly LKMJ01 (sample SAMN04112250, study PRJNA286221) | soda lake metagenome | biome: soda lake; feature: Kulunda Steppe; material: water; isolation source: sample PL-Br10 brine of Picturesque Lake | place: Russia: Kulunda steppe | collected 2010-07 | reverse complement strand
GTGGCGCCGGCACCGCGAACCCGATGCCCGTGGAGTTGCCATCCCGGCTGAAGACGGCGGTATTGATGCCGATGACCGCACCGGTGGCATCCACCAGCGCACCACCGGAACTCCCCGGATTGATGGCGGCATCGGTCTGGATGAAATTCTCGAAGGTCGCAAGGCCCAGCTCACTCCGGCCGAGGGCGCCGATGATGCCCTTGGTTACGGTCTGCCCTACGCCGAAGGGATTGCCAATGGCCAGAACCACGTCACCGACCCGATTGCGGTCCGAGCTGGCCAGTGAAACGTGGGCCAGATTCGGCAGATCCAGCTTGAGTACCGCGAGGTCAGACTCGGAGTCGGTCCCGACGATGTCCGCGCTTGTGGTGCGGTTGTCGCTGAGCATCACCTGAATCTGCCGGGCGCCCTCCACCACATGATGACTGGTGAGCACATGACCGGCATCAGAGGCGATGACGCCGGATCCCAGCGAGGTCTCCAATGCCTCGCCGTCGTCAACCAGCGGGTCGTCGAAAAGTTCCCGAAACAGGGGCGTGTCCAGAAGCACGTTGCGCGGATCCGCCGTTCGGGTGCTGGTGTAGATGTTCACCACCGCCGGCATGGCCGCCTCCACCGCGTCGGCATAGGAGGCCAGGGGGGCGCTGATGCTGCTGATCTCGGCGGCTGCCGGGTCACCCTCGCCGGCAGGGGGCGGCTCGGTCACTTCGACCACGGCAGGTTCTGTCTGCAGCAAATCCGGCGCCAGCCAGATGATCCCCGCGGCTGCCAATAGCCCGACCAGCACATAACTTCCAACGAAGCGCATGAAGCGATGCATCTTCATCATTTACACTCTAATTGGCTTGTTTTTGTTCTGGAGGACCAATGGTACACCGTTCCGCGCTGACGGATTACCTGAATGAGCGGCTTTCAGTGGGGAAAATCGCCGACTACTGCCCGAATGGGTTGCAGGTGGAAGGCCGGGCGAACATCCATCGCCTGGTGACCGGTGTCACGGCTTCGAAGCGGTTCCTGGACGCCGCCATCGACGCGGGGGCTGACGCCGTGCTGGTGCATCATGGGTATTTCTGGAAGGGCGAAAGTCCGTGCATTACCGGCCCCAAAGCCGAACGCATTCGGTGTTTGCTCCGTCACGACATCAGCTTGCTGGCCTACCACTTGCCACTGGATGTGCATGCCGAGTGGAGTAACAACGCCTGTCTGGCTCGGCTTCTGGGTATCTCCGTGACCGGCCAGCTGGATGCCGGTGGGGTCGAAGGTCTTCTGTGGCACGGCCAGTTGGCGGAACCGCAGCCGGTTGATGGCTTCGCCAGGCAGGTGGCCGTGGCCCTCGGTCGCCCGCCACTGATGGTGGGAGAGGGCCCGGAACGGGTGCAGCGCATCGCCTGGTGCAGCGGCGGAGGCCAGGGTTTCATTTCGGTGGCAGCCGATCTGGGGGTCGATCTCTACCTGAGTGGCGAGATTTCCGAGCCGACAACGCATATCGCGCGTGAGGCGGGCATGCATTACTTGGCCGCCGGGCACCATGCCACCGAAAGAGGAGGAGTGCAGGCACTGGGCGAGCATCTGGCCGAAGCTTTCGGTCTGGATCATCACTTTATCGACGATCACAACCCGGCCTGATCCCCAGATTTCCGTCGTCGAAAGCCCCTCATGGGGGCGGCTCAACCTTGACTGGAATGGTTTCATGGGCGATTCTTGCGGCCATTGAAAAGCAGTTAGAAAAGGCGCTCCAGAACCCGCAGTTTTTAGCCTTGCTGTTGGGTCAAAAGGACGCGTCTCCCACACAGGGGAAACTCAATGTCTGAGGAAGGTGCCAGCAGGAGCCGCCGCCGATTTTTGACCGGCGCGGTTTCCGTGGTGGGTGGCGTTGGTGTGGCCTACACGGCCGTCCCGTTTCTCGCTTACTGGAAACCCAGTGCCACCACGCGAGCGGCCGGTGCGCCGGTTGAGGTGGATACCAGCACCCTGGAGGCCGGGCAGCGAATCAACATTACCTGGCGGGGTCAACCCGTCTGGGTCATTCGGCGCTCCGAGGCGGCGATCGAAGCGCTACCGTCATTGAATGATCGGGTCAGTGACCCCGAGTCTGCGGTTGCCGACCAGCAGCCCGCCTACGCCCAGAATGTCCATCGCTCCATCGATCCCTCCCTGCTGGTGGTGGTTCCCATCTGCACTCACCTGGGGTGCATTCCGTCATTCATGCCCCGCCCGGGTTCACTGGACTCGGACTGGGAGGGCGGTTTCTTCTGCCCGTGCCATGGATCCCGATTCGACATGGCCGGGCGGGTCTATCGGGGCATGCCCGCACCGACGAATTTGCCGGTCCCACCGCACCGCATTGCCGCTGACGGCATGCTGGTGGTGGGAGAAGACGAGGAGGCGGCCTGATGAGTGAAGCGACGAGCCCCAAGGCTCAGGGCGGGGTGCTTGGCTGGGTTGATGCCCGTTTTCCGCTTACCAAAATGTGGAACGAGCACATCGGTGAGTATTACGCCCCCAGGAACTTCAACTTCTGGTACTACTTTGGTTCCCTGGCGCTGTTTGTGCTGGTCAATCAGCTCCTGACCGGCATCTGGCTCACCATGAATTATGTGCCCACCGCTGAAGGCGCCTTCGCCTCGGTGGAATACATCATGCGGGATGTCGAGTGGGGGTGGCTGATTCGCTACATGCACTCCACCGGCGCCTCGGCGTTTTTCGTGGTGATCTACCTACACATGTTTCGTGCCCTGCTGTACGGGTCCTACCAGAAGCCGCGAGAGCTGATCTGGATTTTCGGCATGATCATCTACGTGGTGCTCATGGCCGAAGCCTTCATGGGCTACATGCTGCCCTGGGGTCAGATGTCGTACTGGGGCGCCCAGGTGATCATTTCGCTTTTCGGTGCCATTCCGGGCTTTGGTGATCAGTTGGCGCTCTGGATTCGAGGTGATTACAACATCTCCGGTGTGACGCTGAACCGATTCTTTGCGCTGCATGTGGTCGCGCTGCCCCTGGCGTTGGTCGGTCTGGTGGTGTTCCACATCCTGGCCCTCCACGAGGTGGGTTCCAATAACCCGGACGGCGTCAACATCAAGGACCACAAGAACAGCGAGGGCAAGCCGAAGGATGGCATCCCGTTTCATCCGTACTACACGGTGAAAGATACGTTCGGTCTGGGTGTGTTCCTGATTTTCTTCGCGGCGGTGGTGTTCTTCGCTCCGGAGATGGGCGGCCTGTTCCTGGAAGCGCCGAACTTCGAACCGGCCAATCCGCTGCAGACGCCTGAACACATCGCACCGGTGTGGTACTTCACGGCGTTCTACGCGATTCTCAGCGCCGTGCCGCACAAATTTGGCGGGGTGCTGCTGATGGGGCTGGCTATCGCCGTTCTGTTCTTCCTGCCATGGATAGACCGCGGCAAAGTGCGCTCCATCCGTTACCGCGGGCTCGGCCACAAGATCGGCCTCGGCCTCTTCGCCGTGGCCTTCATCATCCTGAGCTATCTGGGTATTCAGGAGGCCTCTGATCTGTACTTTGGGCTGACGGTAACCCGCTGGTCGCAGATCTGGACGGCGGTGTATTTCGGATTCTTTGCGTTCCTGTTTGTCTACACGGCATTCGGATTTGAGCGAACCAAGCCGGTTCCGGAGAGGGTGACCGACTGATGAAGAAAATCATCTGCTGTGTCCTGTTGGGGCTCACCACTGCGGGCGTTCACGCAGCGGGGCCATCGGGCGATTTCATGGACGCCAATGTCGACGTCTCCGACACGGCGTCTCTGCAGCGGGGCGCTAACCTTTTCGCCAATAACTGCATGGGCTGCCACTCCGCCGAGTTTGTGCGCTGGAACGCGTTGCCCGAGGGGCTTGGCGTGTCCATGGAGCTGATTGAGGAAAACCTGATTTACGGCAGCTATGAAGTCGGTGACATGATGATGTCTGCCATGGGCACCAACGATTCCATGAACTGGTTTGGTGCGCCCGCCCCGGATCTGTCGCTGACAGCCCGTTCCAAAGGCCCGGACTGGATCTTTACCTACCTGAACAGCTTCTATCGGGATCCGGATGCGTCCATCGGCTGGAATAATACGTTGCTCGAGAACTCCTCCATGCCCCATGTGCTCTGGCACCTGCAGGGCGTTCCGGAGCCGGTGCGTGAAGAGCAGGGTGGCGAGTTGATGACCGTCGGCATTGACTTGCCAGCCAGTGCAGCGGGGACGATGACTGAGGCCGAGTATCTTCAGGCCACTCGCGACATCACCAACTTCATGACATTCCTGGGCGAGCCGGTGCGTGCCAAGCGCCATCAAATGGGCGTCTGGGTGATCGGCTTTCTGGTGATCTTTACGTTTCTGGCCTATCTCATGAAGCGCGAGTACTGGAGGGACATCCACTGAACCGGCGAGCGAGACAGATCGAAGAGGGGGTTGTGGTACTCAGTCAGCGCACCAGTATTGGCCTGTACACGGATCCGGACAGTGCTGATAGCCACCGCGTTCGGCTGGTTCTCGCTGAAAAGGGGATCGACGTGGAGATCGTGGAAGTCCTCCCCGATGGGCCGCAGCCGGAGGATCTCGCCGATCTCAATCCCTACGCCGAGACACCCACACTGGTGGACCGCGATCTGGCACTGTACGACCCGCGGGTGATCTGCGAGTACCTGGACGAGCGATTTCCCCATCCCCCCCTCATGCCGGTGGATCCGGTTTCCCGGGCCAAGGCCAAGCTGGTGATCTCCAGGGTAGAGCGTGACTGGTACCGGCTGCTGTCTCACCTGGAGCGGCCAGAGACCCGAGGAAAGCCCGCGGTCCGCCGGGAACTGGCCGAGGGCCTGGCGGCCAGTGCCGATGTCTTTGACTCAGGGCTGCCCTATTTTCTCAGCGAAGAGATCACCATGATGGACTGCACGCTTGCGCCCTTGCTCTGGCGGCTGAGTCATTATGGAGTCGAATTGCCGGAGGCGGCTACTCCGGTTCGCTCCTATGCTGAACGGCTCTTCGAGCGCGAGCCATTTCATGCCAGCCTCACGGTGGCCGAACAGGGCATGAAGCGCGGCAAATGACCCCCAGCCGGCCCTACCTGTTACGCGGGCTTCACGAGTGGATTGTTGATAACCAGAAGACGCCGCACATCCTGGTGAACGTCGAGGCCGAGGGGGTTGCCGCACCCAAGCAGTTCGCCGACGGGGAGCAGCTGGTGCTCAATATCTCGCCCACCGCCACCCGCGGGCTCGCAATGGACAACGACGGGGTCTCATTCGAGGCCCGGTTCGGCGGTCAACCGATGCAGGTCTATATTCCCATCGAGGCCGTTCAGGCGATTTATGCGCGGGAAAATGGCCGGGGGATGATCTTTACCCCCGAAGATGGCGACGGCCCATCGCCCGAGGATGGTGACAGCCCCCGGCCGCCGAAGCCCGGGCTGCGAGTGGTCAAATAAACGGCTTGGTCGCGCCTTTCATCTACTAATCGTCCGCCCGGAAAGCATCCACGATCCACTCAATATTGCCGTCTGGTGACACCGCCACCACATCGAATCGGGTCGCTGGTTCGCCTTGTTGACGCTGGAGCCAGCCTGCGGCGGCGGCCACTAATCGGCTGCGTTTGCCGCGGGTGATGCTCTCGACTCCATCTCCGAACTGACCGGGCCGTCTGGCCCGAACTTCGACGAAGGCGATCTCATCGCCGTCCTGCATGACCAGATCGATTTCTCCGCGCCGCCGTCGAAAGTTGCGCTCCCGAAGTTTCAGGCCCGCCGCCTGCAAATGCGCCAGTGCCAGATCCTCGGCCGCCCGGCCGATGTCTGCAGGTCGCTCTCCGGTCATGGCAGGTATGAGGGCGGCCCATCGGATTCCGGCAGGCGCAGAGGGCGAAGCCCTGATCGAGTGACGCGCGTCGGCAGAAGAGATCGTCGGACTTCATTGTCTGGGCCGAGCTGAGCGGCTCCGGTGGATCCTTGACCCCTAAGCGCCGGCTCTCGCTGCATGATGGTCAGCGGGCCCAGAATCTGGAAGGCATCAATACCCAGCGCGACCAAATCGCTGCGAGTTGCTCCCCCGGCACCCGCCAGCTGACCTCGTGCCGCCTCTATACGTGGTGGCAGAGAACCTTCGAGCAGCCACGGCATGCGCATAATCATGACCCCTTCCAGATCTTCATTGGCCTGACGAGAAGCATTGTGGGGATAGGCTTGGCTGGTTGCCAGTACCGGCAAGTTGAGGCCGCGCTGAAAACGGATCTGAGGAGTAGCCACGCGGGCATTGGTTTCGAATGCGCCGAGAAAAACGGCGTCAATGTCCTCACGACGGCGATCATCAAAATGCACCCGGAGGCCGGTTACCGACTGCAGTCGATCCCGTCGTTCAGTACTGAGGTCGAGGTGAAAGAGTTCGCGAACCGGGGCGCTCATATCGTCCTGGTCGTCAGCGTATCGGGCATGGCCCAGCACCTGCCCTCCGTTTTCTTCCAGCTGGGCGCTGAACGCGGTGGCAACACGTGTGCCCCAGTCATCCGCGCTGGAAAGAATGGCCATGCGCTGATATCCAAGTGATAGCGCCAGAGCCGCTGCCGCCCGGGCGTCATCCTCTGGTCCAAGACCAAATTGATAAACCGTCGGCGGCACTTCAACGTCATCCACTCGATTCAGCGCTAGCACCGGGATATCAAGGTTGCCGCCGGCAATCAGGTCCCGCAGGGCGCCTTTCGTGAGCGGACCGATAACCTGTAAAGCCCCTCGGGCAACCGCCTCCCGATAGGCAGCCGGGGCGGGCATTCCCTCGTCACCGGTGTCCACAAAGAATAATTCAGGGCGCCGCCGGGACTCGGTGTCAGCATGATAGGCGGCCAGAATGCCCCGCTGAATCGCGCGGCCCGCGCTGCCCAGCTCACCGGTGAGTGGCAGCAGCACCCCGATATGTGCCGGTGGAGACAGCGCGGCACGCTGCATGGCGATGACCCGTGTCTCAAACAGCGAGCTCGCCGGGTGGGTCGGTTGATCGATCCGCCACGATTCCAGGGCCAGAGCAGCGCCGTTCGGCTCCAGTGCCTGCTCCCTGATGGTGATCGCCAGATCCAGCCATCCCCTGAGCGGGTCTGCCGTTGTGTGACTGCTGACCTCTCTCAAATCTGCCAGGGGGGTATCCACCAATGCCTCCCAGAGCCTGGCTTCATTCAGTCGCTGGAACCAGCCAGGGGGGGAGTGCTCGGCCATGGCCAGCCGGTAATCGAGGGCTTGTCGCCAATGGCCCTCTTCGGCCTCGAGGGTGGCCAGAGTGTCCAGCTGGAAGGGGATCAGTCGCGGCGGCAACTGATCCCGGTTGCGGGTCGGGGTGAGGGCGCGAATCGCGTCCTGGCCCTCGAGTTCGCCAAGGTGGACCCGCACCATGGCGGAGATAGCCGCATTGGCTTCTCCCGTGTCGGCATATCGGGCTCCCAGCCATTCCCGGGCGGGCTTGTTGTCATCCACCATCAGGGCGAGCAGGGCGGCTTCAAGCTGCAACCCGGTGGCCGCTGGCTCAGCGGTTTCGGCCGCCGCCAGGCGCAGTAGTGTCAATGCGCTGGATGGGTCTTCCGCTGCCAGAGCGGCTCCCGCTGCTTGTATCCGGGGTGAATCCACCTCGCCGACTGTCGGGCCATCGTCGGGATCCATACCGGCGCAACCAGCGACGAAAAGCAGAGCCATCAAGAGGGAAAAAACAGGGCGTAACAGTGACAAGGCAGTCCTCGCGGTACCGGTCGCCGCCGGGTAAACTCCGCGACGGTAACCGAAGTATCAAAGGCCGAGGGAAAAGGTGTCAAACATTCCGGGGCGCTTGCATGTAGTCGCTACGCCCATCGGCAATCTGGGCGACATCAGTCAGCGGGCAGTCGCCACGCTCACGGAGGCCGATCTGGTCGCTGCCGAAGATACCCGGCATTCGGCTCGGCTGCTGACCGCTCTGGGTATTCACAGGCCTATGATCAGCCTCCATGAGCACAACGAAGAGGAGCGTGTTGCGTTGCTGAAGGCAAGGCTGGAAGCGGGTCAGGACGTGGCGCTGATCAGTGATGCAGGTACGCCCCTCATTAGTGATCCCGGTTACCGATTGGTGCGATCCCTCCAGCAGGCGGGGCTCGACGTCTTGTCAGTGCCTGGGCCCAGTAGCGTGATCGCAGCGCTCTCTGTCTCCGGTCTGCCCACCGACCGGTTCTTTTTTGAAGGTTTTCTGCCCGCCCGCGCTAGTGCACGCCGCCGTCGGTTGGCGGAGCTGGCCGAATGCGATCATACCCTGGTGATGTTTGAAGTCGGTCGACGTCTGCCCGGCACTCTGGAGGACATGATTGCCGTGTTTGGCGGCACCCGGCAGGCGGCGATCTCTCGGGAGCTCACCAAGCGGCACGAGACCACTCGTCTCGGAGACCTTCAGGGCCTCACTGCGTGGCTTGCGCAGGACCCCAACCACCAGCGTGGTGAATTCGTTCTCATGGTCGGGCCAGCGCCTGACAAGCCGTCCAGACCGAGGGTCCCGGCCGCCGATGAGCTGTTGAGCCTGCTGAGGGCCGAGGGGCTGGGTGCTCGTGCTGCCGCTCGCCTGGCGGCAAGACTGACCGGCGAGTCGGCGAATTCGCTCTATGCCCAGCTTCACCCAGGCAAAGCGCACAAGTGACGACGCAGTGGTATCCTGACGGTTGGGAAGTCGGCCGGACAGCCGCTGCATGATTGCGGAGGAAAGTCCGGGCTCCACTGGGCAGGGTGCCAGGTAACCCCTGGGCGGCGTGAGCCGACGGAAAGTGCCGCAGAAAACAAACCGCCGATGGTCATCGCTGGATGGCACAGGTAAGGGTGAAATGGTGTGGTAAGAGCGCACCGCGCGCCTGGTAACAGGCGTGGCACGGTAAACCCCACTCGGAGCAAGACCAAATAGGGGAGCATAAGCGTGGCCCGCGCGGCTCCCGGGTAGGTCGCTTAAGGTGCATGGCGACATGCATTCCAGATGAATGGCTGTCCTCGACAGAACCCGGCTTACAGGCCGGCTTCCCTTCCCTTTCTTAATGCGAATTCTCGCAAATTCCCATAAAGCAATGTTTAGCCGGGCGAATTTTTAATGCCCAAAGTGTTAATAACGCGCTCCGCCCGGCGCTTATAAGTCCCTGTCGTACTGGAAAAAATTGAGCACCGCATGGGTTGACGCGTCCTCCTGGCCTGTCTAAAGTGTGGCCAATAGTGGGAAGAAGTGGCAAAAAATGGAATTTTCGGGTGGTTAGAGGGTAAGTCAGTGTTTCGGGGCGTCGCACACATCAACCTCGATACCAAGGGGCGTATGGCTTTCCCGAGCCGTTATCGGGAGCGCCTGGTTGCCCTGTGTGACGGCAATCTGGTGGTCACCGTGGACCGTGACCACTGCCTGCTGGTTTATCCCCTGCCGGAGTGGGAGCGCATCGAGCAGAAGCTGGTGCGTCTTCCCAGTCTCAATCGCAGCGCCCGGCGTTTGCAGCGTTTGCTGATCGGTCATGCCACCGAGTGCCAGCTTGATGGTAGTGGGCGCATTCTGCTGCCCCCGCCGCTGCGGGAATTCGCCAGTCTGGAAAAACGGACAGTCCTCATCGGTCAGGGGAACAAGTTTGAGCTGTGGGATGAGGGCACCTGGACCGCCCGTCGGGCTGAGTGGCTTGATGAGGCGGCAGGATCCGATGATCTGCCCGGCGATCTTGAGTCCTTATCCCTCTAGGAGGCGTTGCCCGTGAGCCAGATCTCCGACCATTGGCCCGTCATGATGCAGGAGGCCATCGACGGCCTGCGCCCCCGTCCTGACGGAGTCTGGGTTGACGGTACTTACGGGCGGGGTGGCCATGCCACGGCGCTTCTCTCGGCCCTCGACGACACCGCCTGCGTCTGGTTGGTTGACCAGGATCCGCAAGCCATCCAGCTGGCGCACTCGCGTCATGGCGACGATCACCGCTGTCGCATTCTGCAGGCTCGTTTTTCCGATCTCGGTGGTGTGCTGCGGGATGAAGGGTTGGCTGGCCATGTGATGGGAATCCTGCTCGACCTGGGGGTGTCGTCCCCGCAGCTGGATGATCCGGCACGCGGATTCAGTTTTATGCGGGAAGGCCCGCTTGACATGCGGATGGACAACAGCCGTGGCGAAACAGCCCGGCAGTGGCTGGATCGGGTGGATGAGAAGACGCTGGCAAGGGTGCTTCGTGAATACGGTGAGGAGCGCTTCGCACGCCGCATCGCCCGCGTCATTGGAGCCGCCCGCGAGACCGGGGAGCTGCCAGATACCACCACCGGCCTCGCTTCGCTAATCGCCGAGGCGGTACCGCGTGCGGAGCCGGGCCGTCATCCGGCCACCCGCAGCTTTCAGGCAATCCGTATTCACATCAACGACGAGCTCGGCGCGCTGGATGCCTTGCTGGAGGATGTCTGTGAGCTCCTCGGCCCCGGCGGCCGCCTGGTGGTCATCAGTTTTCATTCACTCGAGGATCGGCGCGTCAAACGGTTCATCAATCGTCACAGCCAAGTGGGCGGTCTGCCTGCAGGAGCGGGTCGAGTTCCACCGGAAAAGCAGCCGAAGCTCCGGCGGGTGGGTCGGGCCTGCCGTCCGACCGAATCCGAAGTGCGGGTCAACCCGAGAGCCCGCAGCGCCATTCTCCGGGTCGCGGAGCGGTTGCCATGAATCGCATGACAGTCGCAGTGGCTATGCTCGCCGTGCTGGTTATGGGGTCGGCCGTGGCGGTCGTGGAGGTCAAGCACCAGGCGCGTAGCCTGTTCCTCAGCCTGGAAAAGCTGCAGGCAGAGCGGGATCGGCTGAATACCGAGTGGAGCCGCCTTCGGCTGGAGCAGGGCGCTTTGGCCACCCACTCCCGGGTAGAGCGCATTGCCAGAGAAGATTTTCAGCTGGAAATGCCGCCCAGTGAAGATGTTGTCGTGATCCGTTCGGGGCGCCCCGGAGGGGACCAGTGACTCGGGGCGATCGAAGCGTGGAGGCCCCGGTATGGCGGCGCGTTTTCGTGCTGGTGGGCCTGATGGGATTGATGGGCGCCCTGATGGTCCAGGCCGTGGCACTTCAGTTGACGGAAGGGGATTTTCTGCAGGGGCAGGGCGACCAGCGGCACCTGCGCATGGAAACCATGGTGGCCCACCGGGGTGGGATTCATGATCGCCACGGTGAAGCCCTGGCCATCAGCGCGCCTGTGGACTCGGTCTGGGCCCACCCCGGAGTGCTGCTGGAAGAAGGCGGGGCCGAGGCCGTTGCGCAGCTGGCGGCAGAGCTGGAGTTGGACTCGTCCTCGCTGCTGGATCACCTGCGCGCCAGGCAAAGCCGGGAGTTCGTCTACATTCGTCGACATGTGGATCCCCGGGTTGCCGAAGCGACCATGGCCCTGGATTTACCTGGGGTCGCGCTACAGCGTGAGTATCGACGCTTTTACCCGGCAGGCCCGGTCACCGGCCATGTCCTTGGTTTTACCGATATTGATGACCGCGGGCAGGAGGGCATAGAGCGGGCTTTTGATGACTGGCTGGCGGGTCAGTCCGGCGCCAAGCTTGTCCTGAGAGACCGGCTGGGGCGGAGCATTGAGGATGTTGAGCGCTTGCGCGAGCCACAGCCCGGACGGGACTTGACGCTGACCCTCGATCTGCGTCTTCAGTATATCGCCTATCGGGAGCTGAAGGCGGCCGTCGAGCGCGAGCAGGCGGCCGGCGGCTCTGCCGTGCTGATGGACGCCCGCAGCGGCGAAATCCTCGCCATGGTCAACCAGCCCGCCTTTAACCCGAACCGGCGCACGGATCTGCGCCCCGAGCGGTTTCGTAACCGGGCCGTTACCGACAGCTTTGAGCCGGGCTCGGTCAGTAAACCCATGACCATCGCAGCAGCCATGGCAAGCGGGCAGTACAAGCCCACTACACCCATCAGCACCAGCCCGGGTGTCTTGCGGGTGGGGCGAAACGAGGTGCGCGATATCAGGGACTTCGGTGAGCTGACCGTCACCGGAGTTCTGCAGAAATCCAGCAACGTCGGGGCGGTGCGGATGGCACTGGAAATCGAGGCCGCGGAAGTCTGGGGGCTGCTGACGCGGTTTGGTTTCGGTGAAGCCACCGGCGTGACCTTTCCCGGAGAATCGTCAGGCTACATGCCCGCGACACCCAGCCAGAGGCCCATCGAGCAGGCCACGCTGGCGTTTGGATACGGCCTTTCCGTCACCCCCCTTCAGATTGCCAGGGCCTATGCGGCCATCGCCGCCGACGGGAAAATGCCAAAACCCGCACTGGTTCGGGGGATCGACCGCGGTGAAGCGGAGCAGCGCCTGGATCCGGAGTTAATGCGGTCGCTGCGCTCCATGATGGTCGAGGTGACCCGGGACGGGGGCACGGCAACCCATGCCGCTATCCCTGGCTATCAAGTCGCAGGGAAGACGGGCACCAGCCGTAAGGCCATTCCTGGTGGGTATGCCACCGACCGCTATATCTCCACCTTTGCCGGGATAGCGCCTGCAGACAATCCCCGATTTGTTGCCGTGGTCACCATCGACGAGCCGGGGGGGGATGTGTACTACGCCGGACCTGTTGCGGGGCCGGTTTTTCAGGGCCTGATGCAGAGCGCGCTGCGGCTTTACAATGTGCCGCCTGATGTGGACTCCGATGACCACACGCTGGCTGTCAGCGAGAGGCGGTTACCATGACCGGTGCGACCCGCCTCACGGTTCTGATTGCGCCCTGGGTGACTCTCGACTCCGCCCATGAGCGGCTACTCAGTGGACTCACTCTGGATTCTCGGCACGTTCAGCCAGGCTGGCTTTTTCTGGCCGTGACCGGTTCCAGCAGCCATGGTCTCGCCTATCTGGATCATGCACTGACCAACGGCGCCGCTGCAGTTCTCTGGGAGCCGGATCGCGGTTACGACGCCGAGCAGGTTCAGGCCCGCTGCCAGGCGGCCGGTGCCATCGCGGTGCCATTCGAAGGTCTGGCCGCTGCCGCTGGAGAGCTCGGTGGGCGTTTTTATGATGACCCCACGTCCGCGCTGCGAGTGATCGGTGTGACGGGGACAGATGGCAAGACATCGGTGGCTCACTATGCCGCCCAGTTGGCCGACCAGCTCGATGGTCCGTCGGCCATTATGGGCACTCTGGGCTGGGGCGATGTGGCGGCGCCGATTGACTCGGAGTTAACCACCTCCGATGCGCTGACCCTACAGAGCCGGTTCGCCGAGCTTCGCGACCGTCAGGTTCGTACCGTCGCCATGGAGGTATCATCCCACGCGCTGGCTCAGCATCGCACCGAGGCGGTCAGGATGGACGTGGCAGTGCTCACCCATGTTGGCCGCGATCACCTCGATTATCACGGCACCGTCGAGGCCTACCGGGCGGCCAAGCGCCAGTTGTTCACTCGTTCCGGCCTCTCGCGGTGCGTGCTCAATCTGGACGATGACCTCGGCGCCGAGCTGCTGGCGGCTCCCGACCGGCGGGCATCGGCGCTGACCTATGGCTACCACGCCGAAGCCGACCTGCGAATCCTCTCCACAACGCCCCAGGCAACCAGCTTGCGGGTGAAGACGCTGCTGAATGGCATCCAGCGGACTCTTGTGCTGCCAGTGCTTGGAGAATTCAACGCCATGAATGCCATGGCGGCGCTGGGGGCATTGGTCGGCGATTACCCGCTGGATGATGCGCTGAATGCCCTCGATCGGATCCAGCCGGTGCCGGGGCGAATGGAGCACTACCGGACGGAAAACGAAGCCCTGGTGGTGATCGACTACGCCCATACGCCAGGCGCCCTGGAGGCAGCCTTGAGCACCCTGCGTCAACATCTGTCGGGGCGGCTGATCTGCGTCATGGGGTGTGGTGGCGATCGGGACCGGGGCAAGCGGGAACTGATGGGCGCTGCGGCGTCGCGCCTCGCGGATACCGTGATTATCACTGATGACAACCCGCGAACCGAGGATCCTGCGGGCATCCGCGCAGCGGTGAAGGCTGGCTGCCACCCCGGCAGCGACTGCCGAGAGATGGATGATCGGGAGGAGGCCATTGCCGCCGCCATGGCAATGGCCCGGCCCGGCGACGGTGTGCTGGTGGCCGGCAAGGGCCATGAAAGCCAGCAGATCATCGGAGAGGCGGTTATTCCGTTTTCCGATCAGGCTGTGGTCCGATCCCGGATCCCGGGAGGGCTGGCCTGATGCGATCGGTGTCCATTCAGTCGCTGGCCCGGGAGCTGGGCGGCGAGTGTCGCCAGGGCGAAGCGCGGGTCTGTTCCGCGATCCTGGACTCCCGACAGGCGGGCGCCGGGGATCTGTTCGTCGCGCTGTCCGGCGAGTCCGCCGACGGGCACCAATACATTGACGCCGCGGCTCGGGCCGGCGCCTCCGCTGCCATGGTGAGCCATTTTGTGGATTCGTCGCTGCCGCAATGGCGGGTAACGGACCCCCGGCGGTCGCTGGTGGAGCTTGCCTGCCGCGCGCGGGCACAGAGCCGGGCCATCGTGGCGGGAGTCACGGGCAGCAATGGCAAGACCACCGTTAAGGAAATGCTCGCCAGCATTCTTGCGGGCCTCGGGCCCACCCGGGCCACTGCGGGCAATCAGAACAACGAGCTTGGTGTGCCGCTCACCCTTTGTGCATTGAACCCGGAGGATCGGCACGCCGTGGTCGAGATGGGCTGCGGACGTCCTGGTGACATCGAGTTGCTGGCCAGCTGGGCCCGTCCGTCGGTGGGCGTCATTAACAACGTGGGACCGGCGCACCTGGGAGGATTCGGGAGCCTTGAGGCCATCGCCCGCTGCAAGGGTGAGTTGCTGTCCGCCCTCCCGGACAATGGCCATGCTGTTATCAATGCGGACGACGTTTTCGCTCAAATCTGGGAGCAGCAGGCTGCGCACTGCCACATTGTGCGGTTCAGCCTGGCGGATGCTCCCGCCGAGATCACCGGGCGCTCGGGTCCGGACGGTGAGCTGGAGATTCGCCTGCCAGACACCGAGCCATTCCGGGTGCAGGTGCCATTACCGGGCTCCCACAATCAGGCCAACGCCATGGCCGCCGCTGCAGCGGCTCACGCCATGGGGGCCGCGCCGGACGCGATTCGCGGCGGCCTCGAGGCCATCACGCCGGTTGCCGGCCGGATGGTTATCCGCGCCGGGATCAACGACACCACAGTGATCGACGACAGCTACAACGCCAATCCAGCCTCGCTGGCGGCAGCCATGCGGACACTCGCCGATGGGTCCGCGCCCCTCTGGGTGGTGCTTGGGGACATGGCAGAGCTCGGTCCCCGATCCGACGCTTACCACGCCGACGCCGGGCGGATTGCCCGCCAGTTGGGGATTGCCCGGCTCTATGGTCTTGGCGACCACAGCAGGCGGGCCGTGGACAGCTTCGGCGGGCCAGGCGAGGGCCGTGCCTTTGACAGTCGCGCAGATCTGGTGAGGGCACTGCAGGCTGATCTGGAGCCCGGCGTTCGGGTTCTGGTGAAGGGGTCAAGATCAGCGCAAATGGACCGTGTGGTTGACGAGCTGGTCGCCGGCTCTGGCGAGGAGGACTCGTCATGCTCCTGATGCTGGCGGAGTGGCTGGAGCGTTACTACAGCGCTTTCAACATTTTTCAGTATCTGACATTCCAGGCCATTCTCGGAACGCTCACGGCACTGGGTATCGGTCTGTTGGTGGGACCCTCACTGATCCGGCGTCTGGAGCGCTATCAGGTTGGACAACAGGTCCGGGAGGACGGACCTGTTAGCCACTATGCCAAGGCCGGGACACCCACAATGGGTGGGGCGCTCATCCTGGTGGGGATCGCGGTGGCAACGCTCCTCTGGGGTGATCTCACCAGTCGCTATGTGTGGGTCGTCCTGCTGACCACGCTAGCATTCGGCGCCATCGGGGGCGTTGACGACTGGCTGAAGCTCACCCGCGGGAACAGCGAAGGCCTGCGGGCACGGACCAAGTTTTTCTGGCAGACCATCGCTGGCCTTATTGCTGGCACAGTCCTTTACGCCACGGCAACAACGCCGGTGGAAACCGCCCTGATGCTGCCTCTGCTCAAGGATTTCGCCATCCCTCTGGGGCTGCTGTTTATTCCCCTGACCTGGCTGGTGGTAGTCGGGGCCTCCAACGCGGTCAACCTCACTGACGGCCTGGACGGCCTGGCGGTGCTGCCGACGGTCCTGGTGGGTGGCGCGCTTGGGGTATTTGCCTATCTGAGCGGTAACGTGGTGTTTGCCGAGTATCTCGGTATCCCTTATGTGGTGGGAGCGGGTGAGCTGGTGGTCTTCGCCGGTGCCCTGGTGGGAGCCGGCCTCGGGTTTCTGTGGTTCAACACCTATCCTGCCCAGGTTTTCATGGGCGATGTCGGCGCGCTTGCCCTGGGCGCGGCGCTTGGCATGATCGCTGTTGTGGTACGCCAGGAGATCGTGCTTTTCATTATGGGCGGCATCTTCGTCGCCGAGACGGTGTCGGTCATGATGCAGGTGCTTTGGTACAAGCGCACCGGGCGGCGGATCTTTCGCATGGCGCCACTGCATCATCACTTCGAATTGAAGGGTTGGCCGGAGCCGCGGGTGGTTGTCCGTTTCTGGATTATTACGGTCGTCCTGGTCCTGGTGGGCCTGGCCACACTGAAGCTGCGGTGATGGGTGACGGCATGATGGCAGTCAACCAACAGGTAGCACCCCGTACGGTGGTCGTGGGCCTTGGTGACTCGGGGTTTGCCTGTGTCCGTCACCTTCAGGCGGCGGGTGGTCAGGTGATGGTTCTGGACACTCGGCAGCGACCGCCCCATGCCGAACGCCTCAGACGGGACTACCCGGATGTACCAGGCTATTTTGGGGGTCTGCCGAGTGACTGGCTGATTGACGCTGATCAGGTTGTGCTCAGCCCGGGCATCGATCCCCGGCTGCCGGCTCTGCAGCCAGTGGTCGAGGCTGGCATTCCGGTGATCGGCGAGATCGAACTGTTTGCCCGGTCCGTGAACGCACCGGTGATAGCGATCACCGGCTCCAATGGCAAAAGCACCGTGACCACGATGATTGGCGCCATGGCCGAAGCCGCCGGGGTGTCTGCGGCGGTGGGCGGCAACCTCGGGCCGCCCGCTCTCGATCTCCTGCATCAACAACCCGATGCTTCGTTGTTCATTCTGGAGCTGTCCAGCTTTCAACTGGAGAGCACGCAGTCACTTCAGCCAATGGCGGCGGCCGTGCTCAATCTCAGCCCGGACCACCTGGATCGGTATGACGGCGTGAGCGACTACGCCGACGCCAAGGCACGGATTCTCAAGGGTGCGGAGTTGGCGATTCTTAACGCCGATGATCCGATGGTGACGGGCATGGCCAAATCCAGCCAGACCACCGTCTGGTTTTCCAGCGAGGGGCCATCTCGGGGTGCCCGCTGGACTCTTGATGGTCACCGCAGTGACCTGTGGATCAGTCGTGCCGGTGAACGGTTCTTGCCGGTTACGGCTCTGGCCGCCGGTGGCCGACACAATGCGGTGAACGCGATGGCGGCGCTGGCGCTTGGGGAAGCGGCCGGATTTTCTGCCGACGCCATGTGTCTGGCCTTGAGAGAATTTCGAGGCCTTCCTCACCGCATGGAGTGCCTCGGGCAGCGGCGGGGCCGCCTCTGGATCAATGACTCCAAAGCCACCAATGTGGGTGCCGCTGTGGCGGCGGTGGCCAGTGTCGACACGCCGGTGGTGCTGGTCGCTGGTGGCGACGGCAAGGGCCAGCGATTCCAGGCACTTGCCGCAGCACTGCAGGACCGCGGCCGGGCGGCGGTGGTGTACGGCAAGGACCGGGAAGAAATGGCTGCAGCGCTCCGGGCGGCGGCACCCGTTGATCAGACCACGGACCTCGACGAAGCCGTCAATCGGGCCCTGGCGCTCTCCCGGCCCGGGGACACTGTCCTGCTGTCGCCGGCCTGCGCCAGCCTCGACCAGTTCAGCAGCTATCGGGCCCGCGGCGCACGGTTCCGCGAGTTGGTGGAGGAGTTGCATGATGATGTCTGACACCGCCCTCCGCCCGCGTCTGGCTGCCCTGCTGACACAGCGCCGTCAGATCCTCGAGGATCTGGACCGCTCCCTGCTGGTCGCTCTGGTCGCCATTCTGGGGCTGGGTCTCGTCATGGTGGCTTCGAGTTCGGTGGGGGTGGCCGAGCAATCCGGCAGTGGGCCGCTGCACATGCTGCTGCGACAGTTGATGTTCCTACCAGTGGGCCTGCTGCTCGCCTCGCTGGCCCTCGGCACCCCCCTGACGCGAATTGAGGTGTATGCCGGCCCGCTGATGCTGGCTGCGGTGTTTCTTTTGGTGCTGGTGCTGGTCCCCGGCGTGGGTCGTGAGGTCAACGGGGCCATCCGCTGGATTCCGGTGGGGCCTGTGAATATGCAGGTGTCGGAGGTGGCACGGGTGCTGTTGCTGGTCTTTGTCGCCAGTCATCTGAGTCGGCATGCCGAGGCGGTGCGCCACTCCCTGCGTCCGCTTGTCAGTCCCGCACTGGTGCTCGGTATTACGGGTGTTCTGTTGTTGGCGCAACCGGATTTCGGCGCACTGGCCATCGTCGCGGCAACGGTGGGGGCGATGGTTTTCATCGCCGGTGTCCCGCTCAGTTTTTTCCTCGGTATTGCCACCCTCGGTGTGGTGACCGGCATGGCGCTGATGCATGCCTCACCCTATCGGCTGGAGCGTCTGATCGCCTTTCGCGATCCCTGGGCCGATCCGTTCGATACCGGTTTTCAGCTCACTCAGTCGCTCATTGCCGTGGGCCGTGGCGAGTGGTTCGGAGTGGGCCTGGGTAACAGCGTCCAGAAGCTTTTCTACCTCCCCGAGGCTCACACCGATTTTGTCTTCGCTGTGCTGGCGGAGGAACTCGGTGTCGCGGGCATGGCGGTGGTCATCGGGCTCTACGCGTTTGTCGTGTTCCGCGCCTGCCTCATCGGCGGAGGGGCACTGCGGAGCGGCAACCGGTTCGGCGGCTTGCTGGCCTGCGGCATCGCGGTGTCGCTGGGGCTGCAGGCGTTCGTGAACATGGGTGTCAATCTTGGGTTATTGCCCACCAAGGGGCTGACCTTGCCGCTCATGAGTTATGGCGGCAGCAGCCTGGTCATGACCCTGGCCGCCATGGGGCTGCTGCTCCGAGTCGACTACGAGCAACGTCGGGCCAGTCGGGCGGCCAGCCAGCTGACTCGAACGAGGCGGGTGTCATGATGCGCGGGCCGGTCATGATTGCTGCCGGTGGGACCGGTGGACACGTCTTCCCCGCGCTGGCCGTGGCCGACTGGCTGGGCCGGCAGGATATTCGGGTGGTCTGGCTCGGAACGCCGCTGGGGCTCGAGTCTCGAGTGGTGCCGGACGCCGGGCTGCCGCTGGAAACCGTCACGGTGAGAGGTCTGAGAGGGCGGGGTCTGCACGGTTGGGGGCTGGCGCCCTGGATGGTGGGTCGGGCGTTCGCGGAGTGTCGGCGTATTCTGAAGAGGCACAAGCCGGCGGTCATGCTCGGCATGGGGGGATATGTCACAGGCCCGGCCGGCATGGCCGCCCGGCAGCAGCGCTGTCCACTGGTCATACACGAACAGAATGCCATCCCTGGACTGACCAATCGCTGGTTGGCCCGCCTTGCAAGACGGGTACTGACCGGCCTGGACGCCCCATTCGCCGGGGCTCGGTCGCCGACTTTTGTGGGCAACCCGGTGCGTGCCTCCATAGCCGAGGTCGCCGCCCCCCGGCAGCGCTATGCCGGCCGCACGGGTCAACCCCGGCTGCTGGTGGTAGGCGGGAGCCTGGGCGCCTTGCAACTCAATCGGACTGTACCGGCAGCCATCGCTCGATTGCCTTCCATGCTCCGCCCGGTGGTGCGTCATCAGTCGGGTGAGCGGACCATGGACGCGGCCGCGTCGGCCTATGCGGAGGCCGGGGTCGAGGTCACCCTGGAGCCGTTTATTGATGACATGGCCGCTGCCTACGAATGGGCGGATATGGTGGTCTGTCGAGCCGGCGCTCTGACCGTGTCGGAGCTGTCAGTGGCTGGCGTGCCGGCAATTCTGGTGCCTTTTCCCCACGCTGTGGACGACCACCAGAGAGCCAATGCGGGGTTCCTGGTGGAAGCCGGTGGTGCGCGTTTGCTGCCGGACGAGAAGTTCAATGCGCAATCCCTGGCGGCAGAGTTGGAGAGTCTGCTGGGCGATCGGGATCGGTTATGCCGAATGGCCGAGGTCAGCCGTCAACAGGGGCGCCCCGATGCCGCCCGTGATGTCGCTGACATCTGCATGGAGGTCGCCGGATGAGTGCGTTCGAGCCGGTGTCCAGTCGAGGCGGGCCGGGTTCAATGGGCCAGGTGCGCAGACTGCACTTTGTCGGTGTCGGTGGTGCGGGCATGGGCGGTATTGCCGAAGTGCTGCTTAATCTGGGCTACCAGGTCAGTGGCTCGGATCTGCAGGCCAATGCCATGACCGCGCACCTGGAGTCTCTGGGTGCGCCGGTATACATCGGTCATGACGCCGAGCATCTGGCCGGGGCCGACGCGGTGGTGATTTCCAGCGCGGTGACCGCCGATAACCCGGAGGTGGAAGCCGCCCGGGCACGGCGCCTCCCGGTGGTGCCGCGGGCCGAGATGCTCGCAGAGCTCATGCGCTTTCGTTTCGGGATCGCGGTGGCCGGTACCCATGGCAAGACCACCACCACCAGTCTGATCGCCAGCATTCTGGCCGAGGCGGGGACGGATCCGACCTTCGTGATTGGTGGGCGCCTGAATAGCGCTGCCAGCCACGCCCGGCTCGGCAGCGGTCGCTATCTGGTCGCCGAGGCGGACGAAAGCGACGCGTCCTTTCTTTATCTCAATCCCATGATGGCGGTGGTGACCAACATCGATGCCGATCATCTCGGCACCTACGATGGCAGTTTCGACCGGCTCCGCAGCACGTTTGTGGAGTTCATTCATCACCTGCCGTTCTACGGCCTGGCCGTGCTCTGCGACGATGACCCGGAAGTGCGGGGCCTGCTGCACGAGCTGTCTCGCCCGGTGCGCACCTACGGATTCGAGGCGTCGGCGGATGTCCGCGCAGTGAATGTGATCCCCGATGAGGCCTGCACGCGATTTGTCGTCGAGCGGGTGGATCAGCCGCCGATGCCGATTCAGTTGAACCTGCCGGGTCGACATAATGTGCTCAATGCCCTTGGCGCGATCACTGTCTGTGAGGCGCTGGAGGTCCCGGATGCCGCCATTCAGAGAGCGCTGAGCGGATTTTCCGGGATCGGTCGTCGTTTTCAGCGCCTGGGAAGCATCGATGTTGCCGGTGGTACAGCACTGCTCATGGATGACTATGCCCACCACCCGCGGGAGATTGCGGCGGTGCTGGAAGCCCTGGACGCCGGCTGGCCCAAACGCCGCAAAGTGGTCATATTCCAGCCTCATCGCTACAGCCGGACCCGAGACCTTTTCGATGATTTTGTCCGGGTCCTGAGTGGCACCGATGTCCTGCTGGTGACCGAAGTCCATCCCGCCGGTGAGGCACCCGTTGCCGGCGCTGATGGCCGCAGCCTGTGCCGGGCCATTCGCCAGCGTGGCCAGGTGGACCCCATTCATGTAAGCGGTCTGGATGAGCTCCACGAGGTGCTGCCGGGCCTGCTCAGAGCCGACGACATTGTGATCACGCTGGGCGCCGGCAGCATCGGCGGAGCCCTGCCCCGGTTAATCGCCGAGGGGGAGGCGCCATGACGGCCCTGCGCGGCAGACTCCGTCGGGACGTACCCATGGCCCGCTACACCACCTGGCGGGTGGGGGGCGCGGCGGAGCGGCTATACGAGCCGGCGGACGCCAGTGATCTCGGGGCGTTCCTTTGCAGTGACCTGGCGGTGCCGCCAGTCTTCTGGGTCGGTCTCGGCAGCAACCTGCTGGTACGAGACGGTGGTCTGCGTGGCTCGGTCATTCGCCTGCACAAGGGACTGTCTGCCCTCGAGGACCTCGGCGCCGGGCGGGTGCGGGCCGGCGCCGGCGTCCCCTGCGCCAAGCTGGCGCGCTGGTGTGCCCGTCGTGGCTATGGTGGCGGCAGTTTTTTTGCCGGTATCCCGGGAACCCTGGGTGGGGCGTTGGCCATGAACGCGGGCGCCTGGGGCGGTGAGACCTGGGCCCAGGTGGAAAGCCTGCAGACCGTGGATGGCCATGGGGTGATCCGTCACCGGCCCGCTAGCGACTTCCGTGCCGGCTATCGCCATCTCGAAGGCCCGGCGGGTGAGTGGTTCACCGAGGCCGTGCTGGTGTTCTCGTTTGGTGAGGATCCCGCGGCACTTCAGCAGGAAATGCGTCGCCTGCTGGGGGAGCGGTCCCGTTCCCAGCCCACGGGCCAGCCCAGCGGCGGCTCCGTATTCCGAAATCCGCCGGGGGACCATGCCGCCAGGCTCATCGAGACGGCCGGTCTCAAGGGCTACGCTCGGGGCGGAGCCCGTATCTCGGAAAAGCACGCCAATTTCATCGTCCACGACGGCACCGCCTGTGCCGCGGACATTGAGTCCCTCATTCATCAGGTGCGCTCCACAGTGCTCGAAAGGCACGGCGTGGAGCTGCACCCCGAGGTCCGAATTGTCGGGGAGGCCGCCGATGATCGATAACCCTCACCAGCCTTCAGCGGCAGACATGGGCAAGGTGGCTGTGCTGGCCGGCGGGCGGTCCGCGGAGCGGGCGGTATCGCTAAAAAGTGGACGCTGCTGTCTCGAGGCCCTCACGGGCAGCGGCGTCCGGGCCGAGCTGGTGGATCCGGCAGCCGTCAATCTCCAGGACCTGACCCGTTTTGATCGCGCTTTCATCGCGCTGCATGGCCCCGGGGGCGAGGACGGCACGATTCAGGGCGCGCTGGAGACCCTGGGGCTCCCCTACACCGGCAGCGGTGTTCTGGGCTCGGCCCTGGGCATGGACAAATATCGCACCAAGCAGATCTGGCAGGCCCGCGGGTTGCCTACCCCGGAATATCGCGTTGTTCGCCAGCGTGACGAGCTCCCGCAGGTCGCCGGTTCGCTGGGCATGCCGCTATTCGTCAAACCCCTCACCGAAGGCTCCAGCCTGGGCACCACCCGCGTGGATGACGCCTCGGCCCTGGAAGTCGCTTGGGATGAGGCCAGGGCGTTCGGCGATGCCGTGCTGATAGAGCGCTGCATTCGCGGCGCCGAATACACCGTTGCCGTGCTGGGAGACGAGGCGTTGCCGGCAATACGCATCGAGGTGGCGACGGACTTCTACGATTTCGACGCCAAGTATCGCTCTGAAGCCACCCGCATGGTGATCCCGTGCGGACTCGGGGAAAGCGCCGAGCATCGGCTGGCCGAGCTGGCCGTCGAGTCTTTTCGAGCCATTGGCGCTCGCGGTTGGGGCCGGGTGGATGTCATGGCGGACCAGGCCGGGCGGTTCTGGTTATTGGAGGTCAACACGATCCCGGGCATGACGGACCACTCGCTGGTGCCGGCGGCGGCGCTGGCCGCGGGCCTGGATATGCAAGCGCTGGTCTGGCGGATTTTGTTGACGAGCTGGAGGCATGGTGAAGATCGGTGATGTTGCGATGGCGCCAGTTGGGACGATGGCTGATGGGGCTGGTCACACTGGCGGTACTGGTCTGGGGCGGCTTGTGGGCGCTCGACAACTGGTCGGAGGCCGCCGTGCTGCCGCTGGAGACCGTGCGTTTCGACGGCGATCTGGAGCGGCTCAGCGAGACAGAGCTCCGGGAGGTGGTTTCAGGGCATCTCGAGGGTGGGCTGCTGGGGGTGGACGTTGCCGCCCTGCGGCGCGCGGTGGAAGCCCTGGCATGGGTGGATACGGCAACGGTCCGACGGGTCTGGCCGGATACGGTCCGAATCACCATCCGCGAGCAACAGCCGGTAGCCCGCTGGGGCGAAGTCGCCCTGATGAATGCGAATGGTCGCGTTTTTCAGCCGCAGACTCTGCCCGATGGCCTGCCTTCGCTGACCGGCCCGCCCGGCAGCGCTGCGCGAGTGCTCGACCAGTATCAGGCGCTGCATCTGGCTTTAGCGCCACTGGGTCTGAGGCCCAGTGGCCTGGATCTGGACGAGCGCCGAGCCTGGACCGTGGAGCTGGCCGGTGGTGGCCTGATCCGGTTGGGCCGCGAGGATACCCAGTCGCGCCTCGAGCGATTGGTCAGGGCCTGGCCCCGAATCACACCGGCGCAGGATCAACGGATCGCCGTAATCGATCTGCGCTATCCCAACGGATTTGCCCTGCGCTGGACGCAGGATGAGGACTGAGACGATGTCACGTAAACAGGAACGTAATCTGCTGGTGGGCCTCGACATCGGCACTTCCAAGGTGGTGGCCATCGTCGGCGAAATGCAGGCCGATGGCGACGTGGAGGTCATCGGGCTTGGCTCTCATCCCTCCCGCGGATTGAAGAAGGGTGTTGTGGTTAATATCGAGTCCACCGTCCAGTCCATTCAGCGGGCGGTGGAAGAAGCCGAGCTCATGGCCGGCTGCGAGATTCACTCGGTTTACGTGGGTATCGCGGGCAGCCATGTCCGGTCGCTCAATTCCCATGGCATCGTTGCCATCAAGGAAAAGGAAGTCACCCAGAGCGACGTGGACCGGGTGCTCGACGCCGCCCGCGCTGTGGCGATTCCGGCGGATCAGGAGATCCTGCACACCCTTCCCCAGGAATACATCATCGACAATCAGGAAGGCGTCCGGGAGCCGGTGGGGATGTCCGGCGTTCGGCTGGAGGCCAAGGTGCATATGGTCACCGGCGCCGTCAGCGCGGCTCAGAACATTGTCAAGTGCATCCGCCGCTGCGGCCTCGAGGTAGACGACATCATTCTGGAGCAACTCGCCTCCAGTTATGCCGTGCTCACCGATGACGAAAAAGAGCTGGGTGTCTGCCTGGTGGACATTGGAGGCGGTACCACAGATATTGCCGTGTTCACCGATGGCGCCATCCGCCATACCGCGGTGATTCCCATTGCCGGCGATCAGGTGACCAACGACATCGCCGTGGCTTTGCGCACGCCCACCCAGCACGCCGATGAGATCAAAATGCGCTATGCCTGCGCGCTCTCTCAATTGGCGAGCACCGAAGAAACCATCGAGGTGCCCTCGGTGGGTGACCGGCCGCCGCGGCGTCTTGCTCGCCAGACCCTGGCAGAAGTGGTGGAGCCTCGCTACGAGGAGCTGATGTCACTGGTGCAGGCGGAACTCCGCCGCAGTGGTTTCGAGGACCTCATTGCCGCCGGCATGGTGCTCACCGGCGGCAGCTCGAAGATGGAAGGCGCGGTGGAGTTGGCCGAGGAGGTATTCCATACCCCGGTACGACTCGGCCTGCCACAGCACATGACCGGGCTGACCGATGTCGTCCGGAATCCGATCTACGCCACGGGGGTGGGGCTGCTGCATTGCGGCCATCGCCATCGTGGTGACCGTCATCCGTCGTTCACGACTTCCGCGCGGGGCTTCGGCGCGGTTCTGAACCGGATGCGGGACTGGTTCAAGGGTAATTTTTGATGCGTCACAGGAGGGCGAGCGATGTTTGAGCTCATGGACTCTTTTAATCAGAACGCGGTGATCAAGGTGGTCGGAGTCGGTGGTGGCGGCGGCAACGCCGTGCAGCACATGGTGGCCGCTGACGTGGATGGCGTGGACTTCATCTGCGCCAATACCGACGCCCAGGCACTTAAGAACAGTGCGGCACGAACCCCGTTGCAACTGGGACAGGAAATCACCAAGGGACTGGGCGCTGGCGCCAACCCAACGGTGGGCCGGGAAGCGGCCGAGGATGACCGCGAGCGAATTGCCGAGGTGCTCGAGGGTGCCGACATGGTATTCATTACCGCCGGCATGGGGGGTGGCACCGGCACCGGTGCGGCACCGGTGGTGGCCCAGATCGCCAGGGAAATGGGCATCCTGACCGTGGCCGTTGTCACTAAACCGTTTCCTTTCGAAGGCAAGAAGCGCATGAGCTTGGCCGAAGAGGGGATTCGGGAGCTCGAGCGTGAAGTCGACTCTTTGATCACCATCCCCAACGAGAAGTTGCTCTCGGTGCTTGGCAAGGAGCTGACACTGCTGAATGCATTCAAGTCGGCCAATGATGTTCTGCTGGGGGCCGTCAAGGGCATTGCCGAGCTGATCACCCGGCCGGGCCTGATTAACGTCGATTTCGCGGATGTTCGCACCGTGATGTCCGAGATGGGCATGGCGGTGATGGGATCCGGTGAAGCCGCCGGTGAAAATCGGGCTCGTGAAGCGGCGCAACGCGCCATTGCCTGCCCGCTGCTTGAGGACGCCAATATCGCTGGAGCGCACGGCATTCTCGTGAATGTCACGGCAGGCCTGGACCTGTCCATCGGGGAGTTCGATGAAGTTGGTCAAGCGGTCAAGGAGTTCGCGTCCGAGGATGCCACGGTGGTGGTCGGCACCGTTATCGATCCGGAGCTGGAGGGCGAACTGCGGGTCACTGTGGTGGCCACGGGGCTTGCCCCGGTCGGCGTCAGCGCCGAGCCGGCCCCGACCCCTCGACTGGTGACCCGAAAGGCCAGCGGCGACGTCGACTACGATGCGCTGGAACGGCCTGCCGTTGTACGCCGGCGTGCTGCCGCGCAGAGCAATGCCGCCGAGCCGGACAGTGACATGGAATACCTGGATATCCCGGCATTCCTGCGGCGTCAGGCGGACTAAGCCGGAGCGAGAGCACCATGAAGGGGATTCTGCTAAACTCCCGGCGAAGTTTTGGGGCACGACGGTTGGGTTGACAACACAATGATTCGACAACGCACGCTGAAAAACAGCATTCGGGCAACCGGTGTTGGGTTGCACACGGGTGAAAAGGTCTTTCTGACGCTGAGACCGGCCCCGTCCAACACCGGCATCCGATTCTGCAGAATCGATCTGGACCCGATCGTGGAAATCGCCGCTAATCCCGAAAATGTCGGGGATACCGTGTTGTCCACCTGTCTGGTCAAGGATGGTGTTCGGGTGTCCACCGTTGAGCATCTCCTGTCCGCCATGGCGGGTTTGGGGATCGACAACGCCTATGTCGACCTGTCGGCACAGGAAGTGCCGATCATGGACGGCAGTGCCGGGCCTTTTGTCTTTCTGATTCGGTCAGCGGGCACCCAGGAGCAGGATGCACCCAAGCGATTCGTACGGATCACCCGGCCGTTGCGAATCGAGGATCCGGACGGAAAGTGTGTCAGCTTCCAGCCGTATGATGGGTTCAAGGTGAGTTACACCCTGGACTTTGATCACCCGGTGTTCAAAAGCGACTCGCGGACCGCCGAGGTGGATTTTTCTTCCACCTCATTCGTCAAGGAAGTCAGCCGGGCCCGGACCTTCGGCTTCATGCGTGACATCGAGCAGCTTCGGCAGAACAACCTGGCCCTGGGTGGCAGCCTCGATAATGCTATCGTGGTCGATGATTACCGCGTGCTGAATGAGGACGGCCTCCGTTATCAGGACGAGTTTGCCAAGCACAAAGTGCTGGATGCCATCGGTGACCTGTATCAGCTCAATCGCAGCATCATCGGCGCCTTCCATGGGTATAAGTCCGGTCATGAGATGAACAATCGCCTGCTCCGGGCATTGTTGCAGCAAACGGACACCTGGGAAGAAGTGACGTTTGAGTCGGAACAGGAAGTGCCGATCGCTTACGACCAGCCCATACCGGTAGCCTGATCGACCAGATCACTCGGTTCGGTGCCGGGCAAGGCGCCGCAATGCGTCTGCCAGTCCCGGGTGATCCACGGTGCTGGCTGCTTCTTCCAGAATGCTGGCCGATTCCGGGCTGAGCTGGTGTCCAGCAGGGCGGTTTCGGGTTTGGCGGGCCGCTGATACCCGAATTTGTAGTTGCGCCGGCTGTGAGCCCAAAAGGGATGCCGCCGCATTCAATAAAACGCCCTGGTGGCCGCGGAGGACTGTCGCCCAGACCGGGCTGTCCACCGAGATGACCAGCGCCGTGGTGGTTAGCGCCGCCACCTGCCAGTGGCCGGCCATGCGGGCCGGCAGGGCCCGTCCAAGCTCCACGGTGGCATCCTCAAGTAGCCGGGCCCGGCGCCGTAGCGAGGCCAGGCCACCCTGCTGGCGCTTCATGACCTGGCGTAATGGCACCGGTCCGCCTCGCCGTTTCTTCCCCATGGCTGTCCTGATTTTCCTTTAAGCGATGCGCTATAGTAGCGGGTCATTCACATTACAACGCCAATCGGACCTCTCATGTTGAGCGGAATCGCAAAAAAGGTCTTCGGCAGTCGCAACGAACGCCTCGTCAAGCGACTTCAACGCCGGGTCGCCCGAATTAACGAGCTC
>LKMJ01000614.1_pt1 | contig 28235 bp, 27 predicted proteins | sample 643391 | NCBI WGS metagenome assembly LKMJ01 (sample SAMN04112250, study PRJNA286221) | soda lake metagenome | biome: soda lake; feature: Kulunda Steppe; material: water; isolation source: sample PL-Br10 brine of Picturesque Lake | place: Russia: Kulunda steppe | collected 2010-07 | reverse complement strand
ATGAGTTCGGTTTTGTCTGCAACAACGACACCGATGACCAAAATCACGGTCGCGACAAACAGCTGTGGGAGGAAGACGGCGACGGCCGCCCAAAAGAGGTCGGCGAACTCGAGGTCGGCGACGGTGACGGCGACAAATAGCGACAACAACATGATGAAGTAACCGCTGAGTTTCGCGATAATCTGGACAGTTGAGGTCCCGAACTCACCGGCGGTTCGCTCGAAAGCGGTTCCTTCGATTGTTTCTGAAACTCCGGCCCGCTCGAGCAGTCGGCGGTTGAGTTTCATGACGCCGTAGCCGAGTAGAATACCGACGAGGATGATGCTTGCCGCGAGCCACAGCCGCGGTGGGACGGCTCGAATCCACTGGTCTGCGGTGACCTGGAGGGCGGCATGCATTGCGATCAGTGCTCCTCCGGATCGAGTTCGAGAATGAGCTTTCCGCCCTTGAATGCCCGGACGAGGCCATCGGACTCCGACAGAACGATCGCCGTTGCGTTCGTATCCCGAGTGATCGCCCCGCCAGCCATATGACGCGCACCGAGGCCTTTCGGCATATCAACACCCTCGGCGGCGGGTTCGAGATACCGGTACGCCGAGACGATCTTGCCCGAATCGGAGATGACGAACGCGCCATCGAGTCGCGAGAATTCTTTGAGCATGACGTTGACAATCGGGTCGCCAACGTGAACGTGTGATTTCTCGAACGGGTTGTACGACAACGGCCGGGATTTGTTCATCACTTTGCCCGCATCGCCGACGACAAACAGCGCGCCGACTGGCTTGCCTTTCTGGCCTTTCCGGCCGAGTTCGAGGGCGACTTCGAAGACATCACTGATCACACTTGGGTCGGCCCGCGAGTTCGTAAAGAGGTCATAAATGCCCGACCGCATGGTCTCATCAACGCGAACTCGAACCGCGAAGTCGGCGTCGTCGCTCAGGATCGACCCGATACAGGCGAGTGTATTGCCTTCTTCGACGAGATCAGCGTCCATCGCCCCCTCGATTCCAAACTTGATCCGGTCTTTGATGTTATCGAATTCGATCGGCAGTTCGACAAAGGTCTCTGCTTCGACCGTGTTTTCTGGCCCGACGACGACGACGTTCTCCACAGTAGCGAAGCGTTCGAAGAACGCCCCGTTGGGCGAAAAAAGGAACACGCCATCGACATCTGCCACGAGGTCTGAAAGAATGTCGCTAAGGGACGTCATTGCTTCATGTGTTTCACCGGCGTTAATAAAGGGTTTATGGGGTGTTGTCAGACAGCCGGCAGACACGCGGCCGAATTGCGCGTCAGCTGAGTGCCGATTCCGATTGTGTTAGTCCGCGGCTTCGAAGACGGCGACGTCTTCGACAGTGAGCCCGTCTTCGGCTGCTCGGGACTCTCCGGAGACGAGGTCGGTCGCATCGACGCGTTCGTCGATGCCAACCGTTTCGGGTTCGCCACCGAAGTTGAGCAGGACAACGTAGCGTCCGGCCTCGCTTTCGCGGGCGAACGCGACGACGTCCGCAGGTGCATCGGTTTCGTAGTCGATCCGTTCGAGCTCACCGTTGAAGCCGAGCGATGGGTGGTCGTCCTGCAGGGCGATCAGGTCGTCATAGTGCGATCGAATCTCCTCGCGGGCGTGATCCCATGCGAGGTGGTCGCGCCGGCCGCGCTGGCCGAGCTCTTGACCGCCGTAGAGCATCGGAATCCCCGGCAGCGTAAAGAGCGCTCCGGCGGCCGCTTTGGTTGCCTCGTCGCCACATTCGACGATATAGCGCGTTTCGTCGTGGTTTTCGAGATAGAGCATGAACGCCGCGTGGTCCGGGAAGCCAGAGCGCTTGCGTCCCTCGACGGCATCGAGAATCGACTCGGCGTGCTGGTTGCCATTGCCGACCTGTCGGAGCGTGAAATACAGCGTCGTATCGAAGTGAACATCGAACATCCCCTCGTGGAAGTCGGCGATGTACGGAATCGTTTCATCGAGCAAGAGGAATTCGGGGTCCTTCGATTTGAGTCGCTCGCGCATTTCCTTCCAGAAGGATTCGGGGACGGCCCATGCCATATCACAGCGGAAGCCGTCGGCGACCTCTGCCCACGTGTCGAGGGCGTTGAGGAGGTGTCGGCGGACTTCGAGGTTCGTAAAGTCGAAGTTCGCGATGAACTCCCAGCCGAAGTAGGTTCCCGGCTCGCCGTTGTCCTGCCATTCATACCAGTCGTAGTAGGCCGAATCTGGATTCTTGTACGCTGACTGGAAGTGCGGGTGATCGCGTGCCGAATGGTTCAACACGAGATCGAACAACACCGACATGTCGCGTTCGTGAGCCGCCTCAACAAAGGCTTCGTAGTCCTCGCGGTCCCCGAGGTCGTCGGCAATGCTGAAGAAGTCGGTGATGTTGTAGCCGTGTGGTGCGCCGTCGTGTTGCAGGACGGGCGTCAGCCACAGACAGTTGACACCGAGTTCCTCAAGGTAGTCGAGTCGCTTTTCGAGTGCTTCGAAGGTTGTTTCGGCCTCGTCGTCGTCGGCCGCGTAGCCACGGACGTAGATCTCATAGAGCGTGACGTCGGTCGCCCACTCCGGTGGGTCGTTGAGCCGGTGGACGGCGAAGTTACCGAAATCGCCGCCGTCGGCTCCGAGTCGCTCGACACTGACCGCGTCGGCAACACTGTAGCTGTCACCGATGGCGACAGCGTGAACGCGAACCTGGTCGTCAATCGCATCGAGTGGAATCCGGAGCTCGCGGTCATCAATGGTGACATCGGCGCGAGCAATGCCGTCGCGGTCATCGAGGAGGAACTCGACGTCGAGTTCGTCGGCGCTCTGGGTCGAATCCGGGTGTGGCGTTGGTGTTGCGCGGATAACGGCTTCGTCGCCTTCAATGCCGCCGTCAAGTCGGATTCGGGGCCGACCGCCGCTTTCACTCTGCTGGGACGCCCCAAGCGCTCCCGAACCGGATCCTGAGGCGAACCCGCTCTGACCGCTGTAGCCGCTGACTCCGCTGTAGCCACTCTGGCCGCTGTAGCCGCTCATTCCGCTCTGGCCGGCCGCACCCGCCCCCTCGCCGGTCGGTCGGCGGTCGCTCGGGAAGGCACGGATGGTTAGCTGATGACGGTCGGTTGGGGTGGTCAATGTGACCGTATACCGGCCGGGAACATCCGCAATAAAGTCCTCGACGGCGTCGGATCCGACGACCGTTTCGCTTGCCAGTGGAGCCTCACTGACGGTCCAACTGTAGTCGGCCTCGGGATCTGGATCGCGCGGTGCTAACTGAACGACATCGCCAACAGCAACGAACTGTGGCGCTCCTGGATGGTTCATACGTCTACAAAAACACTCCGTCACTTTGGTCTTATGTATTCGGAAATTACTGTTTACGGACGTAGTAAATAATTAGTTATGTTAGTGGAGCTAATTTGGTCAGCAGCTACCGACAACAGGGGTGTTTCGAATGTATATTGTCTAATATACGGCCGGTATAGCTATTCTCAGTAGGTCAGGCCCTACCGAGATAGACGTACATGATTATTATCGGTATATCCGCCATCTGTCAGTCAACTGCTGGGACAAAGCCGCCAATACTTAGTTGTGGACGGCCAATCAGCGATTACATGCGATTTCGCACCGCGCTAAATGAGTATAAAAGCCACCGTGGCAGACGCTTCCCAGCGGAGTGTCCGACCACGGCCGGGGCGTTTTCCGCTCATGGGGACCGACTCGTCTATGTCGATCCCGAAGGTAGTCTCCGAGACTATTCCTCGGCGCTCTCAGGACTCTATGGTATCGATCGATCGCGACTTGGCATCGAAACAGCAAACGGGACACAGTGGTTCGACGAATTCTCGACCGTTCGCCAGCACTATTACCGCGAGACGAACGTTGTCGAAACCGAGTACGATGCAAGCAACTTCACTGTCCACCAATATGACCTCACCCTCGGTCGGGCGCATCTCACGCACATTGAACTTCGTGGCTCGATTCCCGCCGATGCTGAACTCACGGCCTTTCTCACCTTCGCACCCGAAGGCCGTGAGTCACAGGTCGGCCGACTCATCCACGAGAACGCCGGGCCGGATGGAACAAGCGCTGTTGAGGTCTTCCACCGAACCGAACACGACTATGTTACCGCGTCAACAGGGATTACCGAGGTTCGCGGCCAAATTCCCGAGCGGTTCGAAGAGATTCTCTCGGAGGAGGCTTACGAATTCCCACGCGATGCCGTCATCGAACGGTTCGAAGACACACACCTCAGCGGCGATGTCGTCGTCAACGCCCCGCTCGAACGAACCGGGCGGGCCGCAAAAACAACGCTCGTCACACAGCTGTCGGATCACGATACACTGGGTCGCCAACAGGCACTCGCGGATCTCAAGCGCTGTGCAGAATCTCACCGGACGGCTGACGACATTCGCGAGGCGGGCCGCGAGCGAGCGACAGTGTCAGTTCCAGAGTCAGCACCGAACGGTAATGTCGTTCGAGCCGACCTCCGCGCATTATCCTTGTTGACCGCCCCAACTGGGGCTCATATTGCCGCCCCGGAATTCGATCCGTTTTACAGCCACTCGGGCGGCTATGGCTACACGTGGTTCCGCGACGAGGCCGAAACCGGCCGGCATCTACTCGATGCGGACACGCGTCTTTCGCTCGAGTTGCAGGACAACCTCGAACAGACGGCCGAGTTCTTCTGTCAAACCCAGACGGACGACGGCTCGTGGTCACACCGAGCGTGGGCTATCGATGGCTCGCTCGCGCCGGGATGGGCTCACGGCCGAATTGAGGACGGCAATAGCGACGAGTATCAGGCCGACCAGACCGCTAGTGCGGTGTCGTTCCTCGCGGAACTGCTCATCGAGCGTGGTGACACGCTTGGGGATGAGCTTCAGGCGTCGATCCGGACGGCAATTCACGACGGCATTGGCGTGCTCGATGAGACGCTCGACGACGACGGGCTCCCACAGCGATGTCAGAATCTCTGGGAGAACATGTCCGGGCAGTTCACCCATACCGCGGCGACCTATCTGACCGCCTACGCGACGGTCGGTTCGGCTCCCGTCGACGCTGGATTGAAGAAGCACGCCCGCGGACAGGCGGATTTCATGGCCAACCGCTTCGAGACGCTCTGGAGCGAGACGCGACAGGCCTACGGCTTGCGACTAAACAAAAGCGGCAAACTCGACGATCGAATCGATTCGGGAACCTTCGCGGTTATCGATGCGTTCGCCGCCTACGACCGGCTTCCACAGAACTCCCTCGACGAACAGACGCTGGACCGACTACTTGATCACGTTCAAAGCGTCTTTGATGCGCTTTACCGCGACCCCGAGGCGAGTGCGGTTGCCGGATTGGCCCGGTTTGAGGGCGACACGTGGCGCTCGGAGGGCCAACAGGGCGAAAAAATCTGGACCGTCTCGACGGCATGGGGCGTCAACGCGGCGACTGATTTGGGCGTGCTCCTTGCGGCGTACGACCGGGACGACGACGCCGAAGAGTGCTTCGAACTGGCCGGAACGCTCTATGAGCTGCTCTTGCCAAACGGCCCGCTAACGACGAAATCGGGGTATCTCTCCGAGCAGGCGTTCGACGACGGGACCGTTGACGGGGCGGCACCGCTCGGCTGGTCTCACGCACTGCGGCTTCGGGCAACCGCAACGCTTCGCGAACAGAACGCGCTGCCGGTTGCAACCCCTGCACCGTCGGGGCCTGAAAGCCGACCACGGTGGACGACCGGTGAAAAGTACGGTGTCGGAACGGTGGCCGACCACGGCGCGTCGGACGCCTCGAAAGTCTGGTTTACCCTCACGGAGGGCGCGCTCACCGAGGTTCGCTTCCCGCGGGTCGATCTCATGAACCTCCGAACGGTCGACTTTCTCGTTACTGATGCAGATAACAAGTCGACCTATACGGCTCGGACGCACAACGAAACACGGCGAGACGACGACACCGACACGGTCGAACGGCGCGTCGAGCCGACTGACGACGATGCGCTCTTGTTCCGACACGTCATTACCGAGCGTGGTGACGGCCGGGGGCACAAATGGCAGCTGACAGTTGAGTACGCCATCGATCCCGAACACGACGCGATCCTCGCGGATGTCGACTTCGAGAGCGATGACGACAACGATTATGAGCTGTATGCGATGGCCGATGTTTCGCTGACCAATACCGGGACGCGAGACCGTGGTTACCGACTCGGCGAAAGCGGCAACTACCATCTGGCTGCCCGCGATGCCGAGGCCTACGATACCGGCTCTGAGGCCCTGTTGACCGACGAAAACGGTGATGTCTACAGCGTTGCAGTCGCGATGACGACGACAAGCCGGTTCGACTGGGCAACCGTTGGTACGGCCGGCTCAGATCACCTCTCGAAGCTGTTTTCGGAGGGCAAACGACCCGTTCCGAACGACCGGCTCGATGACGACAATATCGTCCTCGCGGGCCGTGTTGGAACCGGCGACCTCACCGAGACCGTTGCGGTCGGCTTCGGTGAGCACGCCGATACGGCTGCCGCACTCGGTGAAGCCGAGGGTGCACTGGCAAACGGGTATGAGGATGTCCGTGCGGGTTATGCCGAAACGTGGGCCAACTTCCTCGTGGACAAGGAGATTCCGGACTTCGTTGTCGACGACGAAGCGCTGTACAAACAGTACAAAAGCTGTCTGATGGCATTGCGTGCGGTCGAGGATAAAACCTACATCGGCGCGGGAATTGCCAGTCCGTCGGTACCGTGGGGCGAGGCAGTCACCGCCGATGAGCCGAAGGGCTACGGCTACAATTTCGTCTGGTCGCGGGATCTCTATCAGGTCTTTACCGTCTTCGAGGCGGTTGGCGATCTCAAGACAGCGACAGACGCACTGCAGTACATCTACGAATACCAGCAGGACGACGAGGGATTCATTCCACAGAACTCCTATGTCAACGGACTCACCCGGTGGGGTGGTGAACAGATCGACAATATCTCGTTCCCACAGGTGATGGCCTACCAGCTCGCCGAAAACGGAATCGAGTTCGACGAAGTCGAGTACGACTATATCAACGTCAAACGCTCGGCTGATTACGTTGCTCGCAACGGGGCCGCAACCGCCCAAGAACGGTGGGAGGAAGAAGCCGGCTACTCGCCGTCATCAATCGCCGCCGAGGTCGCTGGATTGGTCTGTGCGGCCGATCTCGCGCTCCGAGAGGGCGAGACAGCTGATGCACTGGCTTGGCTCGCGCTCGCCGACGAATGGACCGACCGTGTCGAAGAGTGGTGTGCGACGAAAACAGGGACTGACCTTCACACCCACACCCCATACTACGTCCGCGTGACGCGCGATGGCAACCCCGAAGCCGGCCATCTCCGGACGCTGGCAAACGCGGGACCAACGCTTGACGAGCGTGAGATTATCGACGGCGGCTTCCTCGAGCTAACGCGGCTCGGCGTCAAACCACATACTGACGAGATCATCAAAAACTCGCTCATCGAGGTCGACGAGACCATCCGTGTCGATACGCCACAGGGCCCGGCCTTCTACCGGTACAACGGTGATGGCTATGGCGAACGTGGTGAGGAGGCAGAAGGTGCACCGTGGTCGGTCCAGACCAAAGGAAAAGGTCGGCTCTGGCCGATCTTTACGGGCGAACGCGGCGAGTACGAACTCCTCGCGGGAACCGACGAGGGGCCGCTCGAACCTCGTGCGTTGCTCGAAACAATGGCCGGCTTTGCCAACAGCGGCCGGATGATCGCAGAACAGGTCTGGGATCGACATATCGACAACGAATACAACTGGGAAATGGGCGAAGGAACCGGCGCAGCAACCCCACTCGCTTGGAGTATGGCGCAGTTCATTCGACTCGCTCACGGCATCGAAGCGGGCGAACCGGTCGAGATGCCTGCGGCCGTCGCCGACCGGTATCTCAATGGCTCGCGACCCGAGGGGCCGTCGCTGCGGGTTGAAACGCGGATTGTCGACGATAAGATCCGAGTAACCGGCGAGACCGACGGTGCGGTCGTTGCGGTCAAAGCCACTAAAGAAGCGGTAATCGAGACGGTCGAGGATGGAAGCTTCGAACTCGAAGTGCCGATCGGTCACGGTGAGACGCCGGTCACGGTTGCTGTCGCGACCGATTCCAATTTGACCGAGGCCGGCACGACGGTCGAACGGTTCTCCATCTAACCGGCCGATCCGTTCGGTAGCGCTGGTCGAATCCACCGTCACGATCGGCCGAAAATGCTGTTGTAGCTGGCTGGCTTCATTCAGGTTGTCCGCGGTGCTTTTGAGACTGCCACACGTACAAATGGTTATGGCGACCTACAGACGCCGAACGCGAATTCGGGCTCCGCTCGAAGAAGTCTGGGCGTTTCATTCGACGATCGACGGGTTAGAGGCGTTGACGCCGGGCTGGATGGGCCTCGAAATCGAATCGATTCACGGCCCTGACAGCGAGCCCGACCCGCCGGAACTGCTTGAGGGTACCGAGATCACGATGGTCTCGAAACCGTTCGGCGTGATGCCAAAAACGGGCTGGATCTCTCGAATCATCGAGCGTCGTGAGGGCGATGGCTACTGCATGTTCCGAGACGACATGCTCGGTGGCCCGTTTGCCCTCTGGATTCATACCCACGAGTTCTACGGCGATGGCGACGAAACCGTCCTTATCGATACCGTCGAATATGAACTCCCGGTTGGGCAGGCCCGACGAGTCGTAGATCCAACCGCCGTCATCGGATTTGAACCGATGTTCCGATACCGACACCGACGGACAAAAGAACTGCTTGAATCGAACGACCAATCGGGGAGTGCGGGTGCGGTGGCAGCCGCCGACTAGCGGTACGCGAGTTATTATTCATAAGGCGTTTCAAGCGGAGTTTGACAGTGTTTACAACAGTCTCTGTTCGGGTTGTTCGGTGCGCCACATTTCGAACAATTTGTCCGAGTTGGTTGGTTGTCCGCGTCGTCCAGCGATCGTACTGCCAGTATGATGAGGATAAAAAACACGAGAATAAATAACCCTAATGGACCAAATGAAAGAAAAAACAGAGTAACAACAAGAATACAAAATCCAACAAGGATGTATACTAAGAAAGTCGAGTAACGGTCCATAGCTTATGTTTCAACGTGTAGGATATAAATTCTTTCCAGCACATATGTTACGTGCCGGATTAGTAATCACCTTGTGTCAAGTCTAAATAATTTTAGTCGGTCAGTTGTATGGTGGTTACACCGCGTCAGGTTATCCAGCAGCGGCCGCCGTTGACCGGTGTTTCTTTGCCGTTGATCGCCATATTCCGTGTATGACTGTGGACGTCGTTGACCTCGATCACTTGGCGATTCGCGTCTCCTCGCTCGACCGAGCCCTCGAATTTTATCACGAACTGCTTGGCATGGAACTCAGAGATACCGACCGATTTGCTGCAGACGAGGTTCCGTTCGTCGCCCTCGTTGCGGGTGGTCGTCATATCCACCTGGTACCAACCGAGGAGACAATCGATGTCGGCAGCGAGCACCTCTGTCTGTTGCTCCGAACCTCAGCAATGGAGAGCCGAGCCGAACTGGCAGCGTTACTTGAAACCATTGCTGAAGCGGGCTACGAGGTCGAAGCCGACGAGCCAAAAAAACGCTACGGAGCCTACGGCCGCGACTGGGCCGCGTATGTTCGTGATCCAGATGGCAGGCGTGTCGAACTCAAAATGCACTAACCGAGAAAACGTGACTTGACAGCCGGCGTTGTGAGGTCGTCGAAAGCGTCGTGCTGAAAACACGTTGTCAAACGCAACGTGCTGGGAGTTCACTCATCGAAATCAATCACGAACGCCGCCCCACCACACTCACTTTCATCGACGCGAATCGTCCAGCCATGGCCCTCAATGATCGTCCGGACGATCGAGAGTCCCAATCCGGTTCCGTTGGCTCCGGTATGGCCGTATTCAAACACGGCCGTCCGTTCTGCCGGAGGAATTCCCGGCCCGTCATCGGCAACGATCACTTGGTTGTCGGCCCCGGTCACCGTGAGTGAGACCGTCCCTCCGACATGGGTAATCGCGTTGTTAAACAGGTTCTCAAAAGCTTGTTTGAGCCGCGTTGGGTCCGCAGAAACCGGCTCAAGGGCGTCGAGTCCTTCGGTCAAGAGCGTCGCATCGTGGGTTGCAACGCTGTTCCACGCGTCGGAAACAATGGAGTCGATATGGACTGGCTCTGTCTCACCCACCTCACGGCCTTCGCGCGCAAGCATGAGGAGGTCTTCCAAGAGTGCCTTCATGCGATCGGTTGCGTTGCAGGCGGGCTCCAGCCGGCCGATATCTCCCGTTTCTATCGTGAGGTCGAGGTAGCCAGCAACCACGTTGAGTGGATTTTGGAGATCATGGCTAATCACCGAGGCAAACTGTTCGAGCTGTTCGTTCTGCCGTTCGAGTGCGGTTCGCCGCTGGTAGCGACGTTCGACGTGGCTGATGAGTTCACCGACGGCTTTGAGTTGCTGCTGGACGGTTTCGGACCAGTGACGTGGTGTTTCGGTCACAATAACGAGTGTACCCGAAAGTTCCCACTCGATGACGATTGGGAGTGCAAGCAAGCTGCCGGTCTGACACGCTTCGTATGCGAGTGTATCGATGTCGGCCGCGGCAGTGTGCTGTGGGTCGCAGCAGACCGCCTCAAACTGTTGGAGGTGTGAACAAAAGCCGGGGAATTCTGTTGTCCGAATCGCGTCGTGTGCCAGAAGCGACGAGATCGATTCAGTCTCGGTGGGTTTCGAATCGCCCTGTAGTGGATCTGAGTCGGACGTCATGGCCGACTCTGCAATCCATCCGTGTCGTCGCCGAAGCATGTTTTCAGATGTGTCGTACTGGTAGAAAAGACAGTGAGTTGCGCCGATTTCGGCCGCTAGCGACTCGAGTGCCCACTCGATTTTCATCTCCATTTCGTCGTCTGCAGCACTCATTAGTGACCGCGAGACATCAAGTGCCGTCCCTGTTAGATCCGGTTTTCGGTCGGTAAACAGGCGGGTAAGACAGTTCTGTAACCCCATGACGCCGTCAGTTATCGGTACGGACTCCACTAAATGAGGCGCTCCGGCAGCTGTCTCAGGTGGTTGTGTCTCGGTGGGCAGTGTCTCAGGTTCCGGTGTCTCAAGTGGTGGTATCTCAGGTGGCGGTGTCTCGGTGAGCGGGATTTCGCACGTTTCATCACTCTCGGTGACAGCCTCACAGTTCGAGAGCGGTTTTCGGGCGGTACCGATGCAATTGTCTGGCCGATCGGCCCGGTCAGTATCGATACTGGCCGCCGCAGCGGCGGGACCCGCAGTCTCGGCCGTCGGCTGACCTGTCGACCGCTGCTTGTATATGACGTCGGTGATTCCCGCACGGAACGCCTCCCGAACGAGATCTCCGTCGGCAGTCTGTGCAAACAAGACGAAGGGTGTCGAACCGAGCGCATCAGCAAGTGAATGAAAAAGCGCGATTCCATCGCTGTCGGGAAGCTCTGCAGCCGAAATAACACAATCAATGGCCGAATCAGCGGTTTCCGCTGCAGTCACAGCAGTTTCAACGGTGGTCACCTCCCAGTGTGGTTCGAATGCGGCGGCAACCTCCGTGCGATAGGTTGGGTCTCCTTCAACATAGAGGAGCTGCAATGGTGCCTCCGCTGTGGTCATACCCGTAGTTGTGACTGTCTTTCGTATCAACGTTCGCGTCCGGTTATCAATCCTGAATACGGACGCTAACTCGCAGACGCTTCCTCACACTACTCACGTGATGAGGTTGCGTAGGTTGGCCGTTCGGCGTACGCAATCGGGTCGCGAACGCCGACTCGTTGGAAGGCCTGCAGCCGAAATGCACACGAATCGCAGGTTCCGCAAGCCGGTTCTTCAGCGCGATAACAGCTCCAGGTCTGCTCGAACGGGACACCGAGTTCGACGCCCCGCTCGGCGATTTCGGTTTTCGTCTTTTCGACGAACGGGACCTCGATGGTAATCGTGGTTTCGGGTTTCGTGCCCACCTCAACCATCGTCTCGAAGGCCTCGAAGAATTCCGGCCGACAGTCGGGGTAGCCAGCAAAATCCTCGCTGTGTGCACCGACAAAAACGGCCGTACAGCCGTTGGCTTCGGCATACGAGACGGCCATCGAGAGCAGATTGGCGTTTCTAAACGGGACGTAGGTATCGGGAATCTCCTCGCTATCGAGATCGGCCTCACCAACTGTAATTCCGTCGTCAGTTAGCGCCGAGCCACCGATCTGCTGGAGATGGTCGGTTTCGATATGGAGGAAGTCGGCCGTCCCGAGCGTCTCGGCGAGTTGGCGGGCACATTCGTACTCTTTTGATTCGGTTCGCTGTCCGTAGGACGTGTGAAGGAAATACAGGTCGTAGCCGCGGTCGACAGCCTCGTAGGCGGTCGTGGCACTGTCCATTCCGCCCGAGACGAGCACGACAGCGCGTTTTGCGTCCGGGTCGGTTGCGGTCTTGTCAGTTGTCGTGGTTGCGTCGGTGCTGTCAGTACGTGCGTTTCCGGCTGGATCGGCGGTTTCGGCGGTGGATTCGGACATGTGTATAATTCGGAGCTGGTTAGGTTTCGGGGGCGTCGTTCCAGAGGTCGACGTGGAGTCGTGGCGTATAGCGGTAGCCCGTCTCGACGGCGAGATCGGCGACCTCGCGGCGGGTTGCTTCGAGCTGGTCTCGGGTCTGGCCTTCGGGCATGAGAAGAATATCGGTGTCCGCAATCGCCGCTGACGACTCGGCACGGAGCCGTTCGACGAGCGACTCGATTTCTGGAAGGTCCTCACGGCCGGTCAAGACGAATTTGAGTTGGAACGGAAACCGCTCGATGAATGAACCGAGCGCGTCCGTATCGATCCGCGCTGCCTCATGGCGTTCCTGCCAGCCGGCCGTTGCCGCGGCATCAGCGTCGTCGCTTCCGGCAGGCGGCCGCTCAGGGGTCGGCGTCGACGACGCGAGTTTCGGGCTAATACTGGCGAGATCGATCGGTGTCTCGGGCGGTGGGGCAATCGTTCCGTTTGTCTCGACGGTGATGTGATAGCCTGCCGCCGAGAGCCGTTCAATCAACGTGAACGATTCCTCGTGGATGAGTGGCTCGCCGCCGGTGAGGACGACGTGGCTGGCGGTGAATTCGGAGACGGCCTCGACAATTTCGTCGAGACTCATCCAGGCGTGAGTTGGCTCCCATGAGGTGTGGTAGGAATCACAGAACCAACATCTGAGGTTGCAGCCACTCGTCCGGATAAAGATGCTTGGCACGCCCGCGAGCGTTCCTTCGCCCTGAAGCGATTCGAAGAGTTCGTTGATCGGCAGGGCTGGGCCGTCGGCCGGTCGTGAGGCGGCTTGCTCGCCGTGTTCGGTCGTGGAGCTAACAGGCATGGCTTATGGGCCGCTTGCGAGTTCGGCGGTTTCACACACTTCGGCGTGAACCTCGGTAACGGTATCGGGTAGCTGGTCGACGAGTTTCGCTTCGAGGATAACCGCCATCATCTCGGCGGTCGGCGGAGCGTCGAGGACGACGAGCGCATCGCCGTCGCCGCTGTCTTCGAAGGCCTCGATGAGTGGATCCCCGCGCTGGACGAGAAACATGTGGTCCCACTCGTCGATAATATCGGTCACGTCGCCCTTGTCGACGACCCAGCCTTCCTCGGTCAGGTGCCCGGAGACAGACACCGAGATTTCGTAATTGTGGCCGTGTGGCCGGCTGCACTTGCCGTCATGATGGAGAATCCGGTGGCCAGCACTCACCCGAATTGGCCGGTCGCGGCCGACGTGAATCGTCCTGACGCCCGCCTGAGAGGCAAGAAAAGAGTCTTGTGATAATCCTTGAGGCATATCTTGAGCGTATCGGGATGGATATATAAATGTCTCTGTCTGGCCAAAGTCTCAATCAGTATCAGTACCACAACTCACTATGGACTCTGGGTCTCCAGCCACCGAGACGGTTCGTGTGACCGTCGTCGGCGACGACACCGAAACCGAACTTACTGTCAAACGGGAGCGTGTGCTTCGAGACGTGCTTTTGGAGGCAGGGGTATCACCGTATAGCCGACTGACCGAGCGGGCCAACTGCGGCGGTCGCGGCATGTGTGCGACCTGTGGGGTTCGGGTTCTTGGGGATGTCGAGCCGAACCACTGGCATGACCGACTGGCTGAGCGGTTTGGGTATCCACGCTTGTCGTGTCAGATCGTGGTTGAACAGAATATGCGTGTGGAACTGGTTGAGAAGGTCGTTTGGGGGAGTCGTCAACCGGAGTGAGTGTGTTCGAAAAAATCTGCCTTTCCCGGATTCGCAAGCAAATTCTCTCTCCCCGAATTGAACGCTGTGAGACGTGCTCACTTCGTTGCGCGCGACTCACAAGCTCAATTCGGGTCGGTTGTCCTTCACGTTTCAACACTGCTCGCAGTAGTCGCCGACCTACGGTCGGCTTCCAGCGAGAACGAAGGTCTCGCACGGCTCGCGGATGTTGAAGTTCAGTCCGCCCTCCCCGAATTGAACGGGGGACAAGCCGATCTACAGTCGGCTGCTCTACCAGGCTGAGCTAAGGGCGGCTACCTAAGAGTAACCGCCCATCAGTGTTTAAGAATTCCCATTTTGCCCTCCATCGCCAAGCCGTCTCACGATTCGGAGTCGCCGACTTTTAGCCCGTGCCGCCCCCATGACCGCCATGAGCGAGGATCGCACCCCACGGCAGGCGACCTTTGGGAGCGACGGCGAACTCGATACCGCCAGAGACCCCGAAGCGTCGACCGAAAACGACTTCGGCGAGACAAAGGAGGCCAACGATACCGACGGCGGCTACAACCGATATGCCGTCTCAAGCCTCCTGCAGAAGGCCGTCCGCCGGTCGGACGAGGAAGTCGCTGCGTGGGCGGCCTGGGAGTTGGCCCGGTCGGGCTACGCATGGAACCTCTGGGACCGACTCAACCTCTACGTTGTCGAAGACCTCCAAGCCGGCCATGAGGTCGCGCTCACCATCGAGCGCTACGAACAGTTGGCGACCGACCGGTGGGACGAAGCCGGCTGGAAAGGGCGGCTCTGTGCGATTCACGCCGCGCTTGCGGCCGCCCGCGCGACGTCGACCCGTGAGGCAGCCAACGCTGACGAATACTTCCGCAAAGTCGCAGCGGTGCGCGCCGAGGCACGAAACGCAGACGAGGAGCCGGTGGTCGACTTCCCGGCTGGCAATCTCGAACCCGGCGGCGAGTTCGATGCGATTTTTGACAGCCATACCGGCGAAGGCTCGCGGTTGGGACGGGGCAAACGCTTTTTCAAGACTCGCGGTGCGCGTGTCGGCCCGGTGGGTGAAGACGACCAGAGTGCACGGTGGCAACGACTGAGCATGGTGCTCGATGAGATCGAGTTTAGCGAAGAAGAAATCGGCCACGCGATCGACCCGGTCGACGGTAAATCGAAGTGGGACGAGCCAGCAGCAATCGAATAGCTATGCTCACCGCGACGACCGCAACCGGCTAATGGGCCGCCCACTGAGTAGCGATTATGTTGTTCACACCGGGGCCGACCGCAGTCGCCCCCGAAGTCCGCGAGGCGATGGCCGAACCACAGCCGAACTCGGCGGTGCAACCCGAATTTACTGAGCGCTATCAGCAGCTCTGTGACAATCTGCAGACCATCTACAATACCGACCACGACGTGATCGTTCCCGGCGGCGAGGGGATTCTCGGCCTGGAAGCCGCCATCGCCTCGCTCGTCGCGCCGGGTGACCGCGTACTCTGTATTTCGAACGGGATCTACGGCGACGGCTTTGCCGACCTCGTCGACTCCTACGACGGGAATCCTGAACTCGTCTCCGCTCCCTACACCGAGGGCTATGATCTCGATGCTGTTGCAGCCGCGCTTGATGCAGCCGCCGACGCGGACGACCCATTCTCGGTTGCGACGATGGTCCACTGTGAGACACCAACGGGAACGCTCAACAACCTTGATCCGGTGCTGGATCTACTCGACGAATATGAAACAGAGAACGGTCACGATGTCATCAGCGTTGTCGACGCCGTCTCCTCGCTCGGGGGAACGCCCGTGCCGACCGACCGGATTGACCTCTGTCTCGGGGCCTCCCAGAAGTGCTTCAGCGCAACGCCAGGACTCACGACTATTGCTGTGAGCGATCGTGCATGGAGTGCGATCGAGAAACGAGACCCACAGTCGCTCTACACGAATTTGCTTCCGTGGCGGGACGTTTTGGATGGCTTTCCGTACACTCATCTCGATGCCAACATTGCTGCGCTTGAGAAAGCAGTCTCATTGCTCGTCGAGGAAGGCAGAACGGAGGTTCACGAGCGACACGCCAGCGCGGCCGAGCGCTGTCGCCAGCGCGGTGCGGAACTCGGGCTCTCGATCTACCCTGATGCACAACGAACGTCGCCTACAGTTACAGCGTTCCACCTTCCGGGACGCGCGCGTGACGTTCAACAGGAGGTCAATGACGCACACGGAATCGTCCTCGCAACCAGTCTCGGTGAGTTTGCTGATGATATTCTTCGCGTTGGGCACATGGGCTACAATGCGGATGTCACGAAAGTCGATCAGGTGATGGATGCGATTGACGCAGTGATCGAATAACGCTGATTTGGCCCGCAAATAGCCCGAAATTCGGTTCTCAGTGTTGCGTTGACAACGCGCAGGGCTGCGCTCGCAATCCACCTGATTTGAGATTGTCAGTTGTCCGGATCGGTGGAATCGTCATGCTGCTCATCGCTGGTGGACCCATCGTCCGTCCACAGAAAATCAGTTGAACCGTCCGTCCCTAATTGACGATCGGTCGCACCATCACTCGAGGAGATCTCTTCGCGTGGGGTTCCTGCGGGACGGCGACTGTGATCCGGACGGCTGCTGTCACGTGGCCGCATCACTTCGGTCGGTCGACTGCTGCTATCGGGTCGACCACTGGCGACCGTCGGCTCCGTTTCGGGCTCGCGAGCGCGTCGTGGATTCGGTCGCCCAGTGAGCGTGCCACCGGCGTGTGGTGCGTGTGATCGGCGCTGTCTACGCTGTTGGAGATCCCACGCTTCGAACATACCGTACTCCCGCATCGTGGTCAGCCCAGCGATAGCGGCTCGAAGTTTGATTCCGACCAGCGGAATATCGGCAATGCCAATGACGACATCAGCTTCGAGAACGACACCCTTCTGCAGGAGGACATCGAGCAGGTCGACGATGACGTCTTCGGATTCGGCTGTCGGTTCCATCGGGTTATGCACCTCGACTATCTATCTCCGGGGCGAACGTATAGGGAGCCCACGGGCCGGTGAATCTGACTTCAACGCCTGGTTCGGCGGCAACGTCGTCGAGTTCATCACCAAGCGCTGTCGCACCCTCGTCAGTTGCGAGCACGGCAAACCGGGCAATCGGCTCGGTCTCGTTGGGTTGGCCGGTGTCGACACCGACGCCAGTCGAACGGCGCTTGCCCAGTGATTCGAGTGCCGACACATGCGGACTGATCCGGTCGGCAAGTGTGTTCGCTTGCTGCTGTCGATGCTCGCGGAGCCGTTCGGAAAGCTGTTTGTCGTACTGCCGCTCGAGGAGGTAAGCTGTCCCCGAGTCAGCAGTTTCGATTTTATCCTGGAGTTCCGAGAGTGCGTCGTCGGATTCGGCCAGCTCCGTGTGGGCGTTCTCGTGATGTGTGACTTCGATCCGGTACTCCCAGTGACCTGCAAGCGCCGAGAGTGCGGTTTCGAGTCGGCCGGCCTCCGAGGCAAGCCAGTCGCAAACAGCCTCGTTGCCGCCGGTCAGAATCGTGTCAAACTGAAACGGGATTGGTGTCCCAAACGTCTCGCCAGCGTCATCAACAACCCGCTGATGGGATAACAGCCACTGCTGGATCGTCTGTGGATCACCCGAATCATACAACGAATCACAGCCGTGGACGACCGCCCCGATACCGTCGGCTGTGAGAACCGAAACCGGTTCGTCTTCAATTCCGGTCGTCGAAAACTCGGTGGCTGGTTCATCGCCGGCCGGTGGCGTGGAGACCAGACAGTAGAGATACCGCCCCTGTTCGATCTCAGTCATTCGGTTTCTCCCTCCGACTGCTGGTCGGGTGTCATCGGTGAGGACACTTCTTTCGATTGCTGCTCAGTTGCAGGCTCCTCTGGCGATGGCTTGCTGACACCTTCGAGAAACGAAAACCCAGGATGTGGTTCGTCGTCAACGCGTTTGAGGGCGTCCTCGACGAGGTCCGAAAGACTGCCTCGAAGCTGTGAGACGTCGTCTTCGAGGTCGTTGTCGGCTTTCAACTGTGCAATCTCCTCGTGAAGTGCAGCAAGCTGTGCGCCGAGCCGCTCGATTTCCTCGTCAGTCAGTGCGCCCGATTCCATCCGTCGGATCGCCTCCTGTTCGAGTGCCTCAATGAGGAGTTCGACAACAGCGATCACCAGCGACAACAGCCCATCGCTTGCCTCCTCGCCATCGAGATTAATCGTGTCCATCGGACCCCTCTTTCGATTCATCGTCTGACTCCGATTCAGCATCCTCAGTAGATTGATTCGGGGCCACCTCGCTGTCGTCATCATCGCGGACGACGACTGGTGGGCGGACGGTCCACGTTGCGGTTTCGTCCGATTCGTCGATGATATCTGGCTTGCCACCTGTCGCTTGAATCGTTTCGAGATGGTTCTGCCGGCCGGTGATCTCGTTAATCCGGTCGGTGTTAGTGCCATCAGGGAATTCGAGGCCGTACTGGGCGGCTGTCTCGAAGGAGGCGATTGCAGCCCGAAGATGGATTCCAAGCAGTTCGGTTTCGCCGATGGTAACAATAATGTCCGCGTTAACGACGATGCCTTTGTCTAAGAGCATCTCGACGACATCCGCAAGTGAGTCTTTTTCTCGCATTGGGCCACCACTAGTCATCGGTGTTCACCTCCCCGTCTGCGTCGGTCTCTTCGTTCGTGTCGGCCTCCTCGGATTGGTTTTCAGCCATCAGACGATCAAATCGCCGTCCGTAGATTCGGCGTCGACTCGGTCCCGTCGAGTGACGGACGTTCCGTGGGACTGTCGAGGCGGTTGACCCGCTTTTCGGCGGGCCGCTGTGTGTCGAGAGCGTCGAAAACGCCGTCGGATTCCGCGAAGTAGGCTGTTCGACGCCCTCGAACCGGCGTTGGTTGGCTTCCCGAAGCTCGTTGAGTCGAGCGTGGGTTTCGACCAACAGATCCCGAAAGCCGTCGATTGCGCTGTCGAGTTGCGCCTGTGTCGCGGCTTGAATCATTTCAGGGTCCGTGAGAGCCCCCATCCCGTCGTCTTCACCATCACCAGTGAAGTCCTCCATCTCTATATCGCCGAACAGACTGCCATCCTCACCCTCCTCATCGTCAGTCAGTGAGTCAATCGTCTCGGAAATCTCACCTTTCGAACCCATGAGTTCGGTGATGTCGACCGCATCCCACAGCTGGCCAAACTCGATGAGTTTGCGGAGGTTTCGGAGTTCGACTGCATCACCCAGCTCTCCGGATTCGAGTGCTTCTGGCAGTGAGTCGAGATCGACGACCGAGTCGAGTTCATCGAGATCGAGAGTATCGAGCAGTTCGTCGACATCGCTCGTCTTGAGAACGCCTTGGATCAGGTTTACGAGGTGCAACAAAGCCTGTAGTTTTCCCGCTGCAGGATCTTCGTCGCCCGCTGTCACTGACTCGAGTATCGATTTGGCAAGCTCGGCAAGGGGACCAAGCTGTGTGAGATCGAGTTCACTGACGTCCGGAAGGGTGTCTGTATCGAGCGCTTCAACACTGTCGATTTCATCGAGACCAAGATCCTCGACGGCCTCCACATCGATCAGCTCATCGTCGGAGTCAGTCATCGACAATCACCTCCGAGTCGCTGTCTTCGAGCCGGATCTCAAGAACACCGTTGTTGTAGGTGGCCGTCCGGATGACATACTCATCGTCGGGCAGGGTGACACGGGCCAGCCGCTCGTCGTCGGCAGCAACCGTGAGCTGTCGACCAGTGACGCCAGCCCGAAGTGCCTCGGGGTCGACCGCCGGAAGATCGACTGTGACGCTTGCTCCGTCGAGCGTTTCTTGAACACTAACGGGGTGGTCCGGCTCTGTAGCCGTTGGGATCGTGTCAGTAGTTCCAGCCTCTCCGAGGCCCATGTTAACACTGTACTCGTATTCGAAGGCAGTGTTACCGGACCGTCGAGGGCTCTGGCCTCGCTCGACTGAGCGTCCGCTCTCGTCCAGTCGTTGGATCGTTTCGAGGAGCTGTCTAAGTAGTCCTGAGACGCCACCTCGCTTTGGTTGTGAGTCTCTCGATCGGGGCTGATCGGACTGGTTGGACTGGTCGGTATCTCGGTCGTCGGTGGGTGGCGGTGGATTATCTGTCATCTCATGACCTCCACTTTACCGCGCGTCTGTTCGTGTGCCTCACGCGCGATTTTGAGCTGTTCTTCAAGCTCATCGTTTCGCTGCTCGTACTCGACTTCCGACCGCTCGCCGAGCTCGTACAGCAGTCGGTTCTCCTTGATTTCGTTTTTGATTTCAGTAGTGTCGTACATTTCGCTGATCGCCATTGAATGGACGGCCTCAATAATGGAGACAAAGGGTTTGATAAGGAGATCATCAACGACGAACATCAGTGGCCCTCCGCGCCGATCTCGATGTCAACGAAATTGTAGGGAGCCCACGGACCGTTGTATTGGACGAGCAGTGAGTCGTCGTACGTATTTCGAACCTCGGCGACCGCATCGTCGAACGCTATCTGATCGTCTTGCTCAATGAGATACGAGCGGTTGAATACGAGGCGGTCGCTGTACAGATCGTTGCTCGCCTCGGTGTCGGCTACCCCGCGGAGCCGCGTGGCGACATCCTCGACGACCGCGGGACGGTCGACGGTGGCATCTTTTTTCGTGACGAGTTTGACGCCGAGTTCGACCATCCCGTCGAGATCGTTGAGCGACCGCCGGAAGGCGACCCGCCCGTTGCGGAGGATGTTTTTGAGCGTGTTTTTGTTTTTAAATACCATTCCGAACCGCATGGGGACGATTGTGCGGCCGCCGTCGGACTGGAGAACTGCCCGGAGGACCTCGTCGTGGGCGGTGGCGTTCTCATCGTTTCGTTCGGGCTCCATTGTCTCTATTTCGCTGACGACTGCCGACAGCGAGCGGTAATCGACGGTTTGGACCGGTGCGTCGTTGATTCCCACAACGTCGACATCGAGAGGTCCCTGCTCGACGACTCCGTACGTGTAGAGATTCGAACTCATCGTCAATTCCGTGGAGGGGACCGAGCGGTCAGTCGGTAGTCCAGCGCGGTTTCTGGGGGGAGCGATTCATATCTCATTGGGTTTCTTATAGAGTGTAGAACCCGGACCTGCTAAATAGTGACGGCAGAGTGGTAGGAATTGGTGAAAGACGGTGGTTCTGAGAGGTTTAAAAACGTGTTTTTCTGCCAATAGAGGCGGTTTAGCCAGATATTCTACTTCTGCGGCCACGTTAGCTAAATACCTGACAGGTGTTCCTCCTAGCATGGCATCAGACCGACCAGGTGCAGACAGTTTGGCGGACGTACTTGACCGCATCCTTGACAAAGGCGTTGTCATCGACATCTGGGCACGGGTTTCGGTCGTCGGGATCGAAATCCTCACCGTCGAAGCCCGCGTTGTGGTGGCCTCGGTCGACACGTTCCTCCACTACGCCGCCGAGATATCGAAGATCGAAGAAGTGGTCGAGGAAGGAGATCTGGAGGATCTCCAGAACCTCGAAATCCGACGGACGCCGGTAACCCAGGCACAGTACCCCGAGGCAACGTAACCAACCGATACGACTGCGCGGTGTCTACCCAGTCACTACCGAACACCAATTTTGATATTTTATCCACCGACCATGGTACACGATTCCACAGACGACAGCGACGAACCGAGCACACAAAGAGCAGGGATACTACTCACCGATGGTGGCTCCGAGGCCGAACAGGAAGCCGCCGAAGAAAACGATGAGAGCGATGAAAGCGATGACAGCGAAGAGACAAGCGAGGCCGCCGAGTCCGAATCGGAATCAGACTCAGAGTCGGAGTCAGCTGATGAAAGCGAGGAGGCTGCTGAAAGCGATAGTGACGAGCAAGAAGACTCCGACGAAGAGCAAAAGCAAGACACCGACGAGAGTGAAGAACAAGAAGAGACCCCCGTGGAACCCGCCCAAATCGAAGCTGATGACGAGGCGGTCGCCGAACAATCCGGTGATGTTGGAGTCGAACCCCAAGCGGACGAGTCGACGCCTTCGCTCGATGGCGAAGGTGACACGGCGAGTATTATCGAGATTCGTAACCAAGTCATTGAGCTGTCGACCGACGTAATCGGCCGGGGTCTGGACGGCATTATCGAAGTCTCACGGAACGACGATACGTGGCGCGCAGTCGTCGAGATCATCGAACGCCGATCCGTACCCGACACCCAGGATATTCTCGGCCAGTACGAAATCGAACTCGACGAGCGGGGCGAAGTCATCGGCTACCGTCGACTCGAAAAATACCGACGGGCCGACACCGGCCCCAGCCAACGCTAACGGCGTTACGCTACCGTTTTGAGACCGTCGAACCACGCACCGACGAGTATCGTCCCGCTCGTCGACCGATATCCCGTCGACCCGTACCTGGAATCGTCGAGTGCGTCGTTCGCTGTTTGCCACCGCCGGGTCGCCAGCGCGTGCCATCACTCTTTCTGGTCGACTGGTCTTTGTGTTCTTCGTCCTTTTTCGTCGACTGTTCCTCGTGGCGCCCGTCGCCATCATCAGCCTCTGTTGTCTCTGTTTTCTCCTCGTCGTCCTCGTTGAGACCGCCAGTAAGCGCCTCTAAGTCTGGAATCTGCTCAAATATGCCGTGGGTGTCTTCGAGTTGTGACTCCAAGAAGTTCCGAATCGGAGACGACTCTTCGTTACCGTCCTCTTCTGTCTCACTCGCCTCTGGCTTAGTTGCCTCTTCACTCGCTTCTTGCTCAATTGCTTCTGGTTCAGTCGCTTCTGTTGCCTCGCTCGTTGCATCAACAGTCGACTCAGCGTTGTCTCCAGCAGCGTCACTGGTCTGCTCAGTCTCCGCTGACGAGTTTCTGGCGGTTGCCACGAGCGACTGCAGTTCGTCGACGTGTTCCTCGCGGCCATCCTCAGCCGTCGCTAGCTTCGAGGCCGTGAGCACCGACCGAAGTCTGGCGACGTTCTGTGGGTCGCCCGAGGCGACTGCTGCCGGGAGCGATGCGGGCGGTTCGTCTTCATCACCGAGGCCACTCGCAACCAAGAGTTCGGAGAGATCAGTTTTCGACATGAGCTCGTCGGCTCGGTCGGCAAGCTCGTCGAGTGACTCCGGATCGGGCTGGCCCTCGGTATCGGTCGATTCGTCGTCAAAGACTGCCGCGAGGTCGGCGAGGAGTTCGTCTACCTGTTTTTTGCTGTCGGTTGCCATCGTTAGGATTCCGACTCGGTCTCGGCAGATCCAGCCTGGTCGTTCCCCTTTTCTCCTGCGAACTGCTCAATAATATCATCGACAATCTCCTCGTGGCTCTGGTTTGCTTTCACGCCGACCTCTTTGGCCGTCGACTGGAGATCACGGTATGACATCACCTCGAGCAGGTCTCGAATCGTCTCCCGACGGAGTTGGTTGACGCTGTCGGGCAGCCCTGGAATCGACTTGGCCGCCTCCGTGGGTGATTCGGCGGCTTCGGTAGCTGTATCAGAGACATCCGCTGCCATACTCGCTTCTGTTTCCTCAGCCTCCGCTTTCTCACCATTGGATTCGTCCTGTGTCTCGGTGAGAAGCGACCCTGCTTCGGTTTTAAGCTGTGATTTGAGGTTCGAGACGATACTCCCCGGTGACGCACCGCTGCGAAGTGCCTCTAAGAGTATCCCCGGAAGGGCTTTCAGCGTATCTCGGATGGCTCGACCGATGTCTGCACCGGCATCAAGCCGGGAGCGGAACCGATTTTCTACCTCTGCGCCAACCTCTTGTCCGACTTGGCGGCCAGCCTCCTCACCGTAGGAGCCGCCGACCTTCGTCGCCAACTGGCTTTCTGTGAGTTCGTCTCGAAGGCTGTTCGGCAGGTTCTCTTTGAGCACATCAAGTGTTTTACCGCTCATACTCTCTCACCTCGTGACGTCCGGCGAGTACTCATTCGGCATCCACCTCTGCTGTCTCTTCGTCGGTCTCGTTTGTCCCGTCGGTCGACTCTTCGGCGCCAGCAGTCTGCTCGCCTTCTGCATCGTCTTCGTTATCCTCCTCGGTTCCGAACAGCTCGTCGATGAGGAATTCTTGGGCAACCTCTCCCAGCGCCATGCCGACAAAGCGGCCGATGATAGCCCCGAGCCAGCCGCCGAGGATACTGCCAAGTCCTTCTTCGCTGCTCGTGTACTGTTCGAAGCGAGTTCCCTCGAAGGCGCTGGCGAAGTCGATATCGCTTACCAGTCGACCGTAGTCGATTCGACCGTTCGTATCGCTCATGAACCCTCACCAGAGGCTTCCTCGCCGGATTCTTTCTCGGGGGATTCGAGCAGCTGTTTGATCACCCCGGCGATGACCTCGATGAGCAGCTGTTTGACCGGAAGGCTGGGCACCGAGTCACGAATCTTGCTTGCGGCCGACGAGAGGAATCCTTCCCCTTCTTCTTCACTTTCTTCGTCTTCCGCTCCGTCTTCAGCCTCTTGGCCTCCACCGAGACCTAGCGCGTTTTTGATTGTGTCTCCTCCGGGGAGCATCCCCGAAAGGCCGTCTTCCGGCATTATGTCCGAGACATCGGGCATCAGATCCGAGAGCCCACCGGGATCAGTGAGTCCAGCGACCGCCGATAGGAGGTTCCCCAGTAGGTTACCGTCACCTTCGGTTGCAAACACATCGAGAACGACTTGGTGAAGTTGGACCTCCAAGCCGAGGAGATCCAGATCCAGCCCGTAGATATCGAGAAACAGCACTGTCGTGCTCTCGTCGGATTCGGCACCCTCACTTTCGATATCACTCTGAGGAACGTCGACTACCTCCTCATCCTCCTCGGCTTCTGCCTCTTCAGCCTCTTGTTCCTCTGCCTCTTCACCTTCTGCTTCCGTTTCTTCATCCTCTGCTTCTTCCGTTTCTTCATCTTCACCTTCTTGTTCTTCCGCGTCAGTTTCTGATTCTTCTTGCGCTTCTGTATCGTCCGTGTCGGCTTCCTCACCGTCTTCAGCGCCAGCTTCGCCTTCCTCTGGTGGCTGCATCTCCTCGTCGGCCCCCTCGCTTCCGCTGTCTTGGCTACTTTCGTCGCTTTCGCTGTCCTCTGCTTCGGACTCTTCTTCGCCACCATCAGTGAGAAGTCGGACCGAAGTCGTTTCAGACGGCTGCGCGCTAACGCTCGTCGCTCGTGACTCGCGTACAGAATTGGGTGTCCCGGCTGCCCAGTCTGTCGATACGGCGCAGCGCAGTTTCTGTGACCAGTTGTAAGGCATTTGTCAATCTAGTACTACTGCCTACGCCCAAGCGAAAAGGCGTTTGGGCCACCCCTCAGACACTGGTAACTACGCTTTTTCGGGACAGTCAGCACTGTACGTCTATGTTGTTTATAACACTTATATGATATTTACTCCTTCAGTCTGTCATCTATCTCACTTGTATTATTCGCTGACGTTCGTCTCATGAATCCGGACACCTTTGCCCGCTAGGTGTCGCATCTGTCGTTGAGCGAAGTCCTCTTCGCGGCTTCCACGGGTCGCAAGCATGTAGAGCACCGCGTTGCCAACGGGTCGCATCGTCCGACCGGCCCGCTGGGTCCCCTGTCGACGTGAGCCACCAAGTCCGGAGGCGACGATTGCGAGTTCGGCGTTCGGAAGATCAATCCCCTCGTCAGCGATCCGTGAGACGATAAGTGTCTGAATATCACCGTTTCGAAACGCCTCGAACTGTTTCTGGCGCTCGTAGTGGCGTGTTTCACCGCTAATAAAGGGAATATCGAGCGCGTCAGCGATTGCCGTTCCTTGGTCGAGATAATCGACGAAGATCAGCGCTTTCGACTGTGGATGGGTCGAACAGAGATACCGGATCTCGTCGATTTTGGCCGGATTCATCGCCGCGAGTTGGTGGCGTTCATGGCTGTCAGCACTGCTGTATTCGTTGCGTGCGACCTCGTCGCGCCAGGGAACGTATCGGATTTCGACCGTCGGCTCGGCTACAAAGCCGGCTTCAAAGAGCGCTGCCCAGTCGGTCCCGATCGGTGGGCCGATCAGCGTGAAAATCTCTTTTTCTTTGTCGTCTTCGCGGACCGGTGTTGCTGAGAGGCCAAGTCGATGGGCGGCCTGTAGGTCCGCACTTCGGCGGAAGACGCGGCTCGGAATATGTTGGACTTCGTCATAGACAATCAATCCCCATTTTCGCGAGTCAAACAGCTGGCGGTGTCGATCCATCCCGGCGGTCTGGTAGGTGGCGATAGTGATCGGCTGGATGTTCTTTGTGCCGCCGTGATACTCGCCGATCTGGTCGTCAGTGAGCGTCGAGTGGGTCGTTAGTTCATCGCGCCACTGGACGGCGAGTTCCCGGCTGGGGACCAAAATAAGCGTTTCACCACCGACGGCGACGAGGGTCGCGATGGCAGCGATGGTCTTCCCACTCCCCGGCGGGCCGACATAGACGCCCGCCTGTTGATCGAGGAAGGTGTCGACCCACGCCTCTTGATACGCTCGGAGGGTTGCGGTTAGCTCGATGTCGATTGGCTCGCCGGTTTCGAGTTCGCGCTCGTCAATGACTGGATAGCCTGCATCATAGAGAGTCCGTTTGACGCTTGCAACTTCGTCGCTGTTGACCCAGCTTTCAGTGTCCGATATGGGCGCACGAAGCTGTTGCTCGGAGAGTTTCTGTCTACCGACATTGCCCATGAGGCTCTCGGTTGCGGCTTCAAGGACGGTATAACCGTCTTCGTGGGTTCGAAGAACGAACTGATGGGCGCGCTTCCATTGGGATTCGACCCACTCTTCGAGGTGGGGTGAACGTCGCGGCAACACTGCCCGCATCGATCCAAGAAGGCCGTCAAGGTCCTCGAACGGGGCTGCCCAGACGTCCTCTTGGCGGATTCGATAGAGATATCCGCGGGTGCCGGGCTTGGTCCCGGTCGAATCGACCAGGTGAGCGAACTGGGCAAGTTGCGCCCGTGTGTACTGGGTCGGCTGGTCGACAACAATTTCCCGACGGGTTGGAAAGAGCACAATCCGTTCACGGGCTGCAAGATCACCGAGCGTGGACGGATACCAGATAACCGGGTCGTGTTCGACATCTGCCGTATTGAGCTTTCCAGCCGTTCCCAGCGCTTCGAGTCCACGTTGTGCTGTTTCGCGTGTACAGTCGAGTCGGCGGGCGACCTGACTCGTCGTCAGTACTGGACGGCCGACGGCGTCGATTGCATCGTAAAACTGGTCGAGTGAGAGTACTGGCTTGGAAGCATCCGTTTCAGCGCCGTCGCCCTCGATGTCCGCAGTATCGGTGTCATCACCCTCGATGTCCGCAGTAACAGTGTTGTCAGTTTCGTCATCAGCTACCCCAGTCCCTGCAGTCTCAGTTGTCTCGGCTGGTGGCTCGCCGTCTGGCCCGGTCATTATCTCACCAATGGTGGCGACGCACAAACCGGTTGTGTCCGCTGTTGGAGTGAAATATATTTTGTATTGGTCTATATGATCTGATGGCAGTGTGATCTGATGCAGTTACGAACGACAGTGTCGCCGACAGAGGTCGCGTTTCGAGCGGAACTGGCCGCCACAGTCGACACATTCAACTGAGCCAGAACCTGCTCTCGTGATGACTCGATGGCCACCGATCTCAAAGGGTCGCGAGACGATTCGTGGTCGAATCAGGTTCGGAATCTGCTCGTCGTGATTGGCACTGAGGTCGGCTCGGAGTTGAATGGTATGAATATCGGTCTCGTGCCATCGTTCCGAGTTGATCGCGACCTCCCAATCGTCGACTTCTGTCCAGCCGGTGACGACAACTGGAGAACGGGTCTCGGTGTCGCTAACGACGACGACGTATCGGATACCGTCTTTGACGAGGGCAAATCGCCAGCCGTCGGTCGTATTATACCGGAGTTGTCCCTGTTCGATCGCCTCGCTGACGATTGGAATCGAGACATAGCGACCTTGCTGGTGCAGTCGCTCACGGAAATGGTCTGTCTGTGCATACAAAGACGGGTTGCGTAGTGGGCGATCTTCGGGTGTCCGCGTCCGGGCTGGTGTGTCGGCACTCGGCCGTGAGCGGCCGATGGTTTCGACATACGCAGCCGGTTCGGGAAGCGAACCGAGTCCCAGTGTCTCTTCGACACCCGGACCGCTCTGTCGGGATGCCACTGAGT
>LKMJ01000613.1_pt1 | contig 28236 bp, 22 predicted proteins | sample 643391 | NCBI WGS metagenome assembly LKMJ01 (sample SAMN04112250, study PRJNA286221) | soda lake metagenome | biome: soda lake; feature: Kulunda Steppe; material: water; isolation source: sample PL-Br10 brine of Picturesque Lake | place: Russia: Kulunda steppe | collected 2010-07 | reverse complement strand
CGTACCGTGATTTCAAGTTTATCATCCGTTTTGATTGCATCGAGATAATCGATATCGACATTTCTGGCAGGTGGATAATAGGATTCATTTTCAAATCGCTGATTGGAAAATCCGACAGTATCACGCATCTCCTGTAGTGTCATAATTACGTAATCAATAACAACGGGTGTGTAAATCCGACCCGAATAATCTGTATCACCCGCGTATATTTTCCAGCTATATTCAAATGGCATATCTACAAGCAAACTGGTAAACCACTAAACTCTTTGCTGTCCATCTAACGGAATTCCCCTGTGCTTTTCATATAGCGAGAGAAAGAATTAATCAGATACGAATAGTATGATTCCTGTATGGAATCCCAAATCCCGATACAGACTACAAAGAAGATATTTGATATTGTTGATATCCTTGTGGAACGGGATGGTGCACGGTTTACAACACTCGTTGATGACACCGGTATCCCACAGAGTACATTGTATGACCACTTACAGACGATGGTAGCACTTGGGTTGCTTGTAAAACATGACAAAGAGTATCGTGTTAGTACACAATTCCTCGAGATTGGAGAGACAATACGGCATCAGAGTCAAGTTTATCAGGCCGGCCACAAGGAAATCAAGCAATTAGCAGAAGAGACCGGCGAACATGCATCGCTCATGATTGAAGAGAACGGTCAAGGAGTGTTGTTGGATGTGCAAAAGGGTGAGCAAGCAGTTGATATCAATGCGTATCCCGGGCGGCGCCTGCCGCTTCCACCTCTTGCCCCAGGGAAGGCAATACTGGCCCATTTGCCAGAGGAACGGATTGAAACCATCCTCGATGAACATGGACTGCCGAGATATACGGACAAAACTATTACTAATAGAGAAAAGCTATACGAAGAACTTGAGCGCGTCCGAGAGCGTGGCTATGCGACTGACGATGAAGAACTCATAGATGGTATCAAAGCCTTTGCTGTTCCAATTCTTGGACAGGACACCGTTTGGGGTGCAGTCACCATAGGTGGACCTACAAACCGGATGCAAAACGAAGAGTTCGAACAGGAGTTACTTGACTTGTTAATGGAAGCGACGAACGTGATTGAGCTGAACCTCGTGGTTCACTCGTAACTAGTGAAGGACAGTTTTAAATCCCAAATAGATCCCGAGCGTTTTCTGAGAGCAGTTTTCGCTCGACGGTTTCTCCCAACTCCAAGTCCTCAAGCTGTTTGATTGTCTCAGGGTAATCCAAAACAGGATAATCGGTACCGAAGACGACCTTATCTTGACCACGGGTTTTGATGAAGTGTTTCACGTTCTCTTCCCAGTATTTTGGAGCGTGGGCGGTTGCACCCATATAGACGTTCGGATGCTTCCAGGCCATCGCTTCGAGCTCTTTTGACCACGGCCACCCGGTGTGGCAACCAACGATATCCAATTCCGGGAAATCTAGTGCCAGGTCATCGAGCAAAATTGGTTTCCCATGTTTACTCGGCATCTGCATCGCGGAATGGCCAACCTGCATCAAAACGGGTATCCCCAACTCGGCACACTTCGTATAGAATGGGTAGAACTTCCGATGGTTCAGTGGAAGGTCCCACCCGTAAGGTTCGAGCAGTCCTGCAACAAAGTCATGGTCTTCAACGTATCTTTCAAGCCGCTTGACTCCGTCTAGTCCCTCCCGCGGATTGATTCCGGCCATGCCTTTAATTCGGTCCGGATACTGCTCAGTGACCTCTCTAACCATCTCATGAGGAACGTCAATCTCCATCCCCCCATCCGGATTTCCGAATTTGAGTGCTGGAATAAGGACGGTATCGACGCCGTTCCGGTCCATCTTTTGCACGAAGTCATCAGCACTCATCCCATTCGATGGGTCATACATATCATGCATCCCAAAAACCTGTGCAGCGACTTCCTGGGCCTGTGAGTTGTAGTAGAGTTCCGTTCCTTCCGTTGTGAAAATGTTACACCAGACGTCGATAATGTTTCCATGCAGTTGGCTCATATTTCGAATCTCTCCGTGGATATAGCACCAATTCGGAAAGGTGGGTTATAGAGTTACTGGTCTCAAAAAAGAATAGAGAGTGAGCGAAAGACGGGTTTACTCGTCGTATAGATGTCGTGAGATAACAACGCGATTGATTTCGCTCGTTCCCTCGTAAATCTGTGTCCCCTTCGCTTCACGCATATACCGCTCAACCGGATAATCCTTCGAATAGCCCCGAGAACCAAGCACCTGAACCGCTTCGGTAGCTGCCTCCATCGCTGCATCTGAAGCGAACGTCTTCGCAATTGCGGAGTCTTGACTGACCCGGTGACCATCATCTAATCGTTTTGCGGCCTGGTATGCCAAAAGACGAGATGCCTCAAGGTCCATTTTCATATCGGCTAATTTGAACGAGATACCCTGATTTTCTCTGATTGGTTCACCAAACTGCTCGCGGCTATCAGCGAATTCTTTACTGACATCCAAGCATCCCTGCAAGATGCCAACTGCCTGCGCAGCAACTCCTAATCGGCCGATATCTAGTGCTTCCATAATATATCTGAAGCCCCGGCCCTCCTCCCCAACCAAATTCCGAGCGGGAACACGGACATCATTGTACTTTATTTCGTTTTCGATAACGGCATCCCCTTCCATACAGGGAATATCACGAACGAAATCTACTCCATCACGGTCTTGAGGATTTGGAACCCCGATAATACTCACATCGTCATGTGACCCAGTGTCATCAGTCCGAGCGACGACAAAAAGTAAGTCAGCAACTTCACCATGAGACGTCCAGACTTTGTGCCCATTGATGACGTATTCGTCTCCGTCTCGCTCGGCAGTTGTTTCGATCGCATTCGCATCACTGCCTGCCTGTGGTTCAGTAAGCGAAACGCCAGTAATCTGATTTTCTGTGAAGATATCTGTTAACCAATTCTCTTTCTGATACTCACTCCCAAATTTGTTCAGGGTATGGCCGATAAGTGAGCAAGACAACGAAACAACACCGGCAGGGATTTTCCAGACACGACACAGTTCTTCGACAGTAATAACAAATGACCGGTAATCAAGACCCTCACCTCCATACTCTTCGGGGATTGTGACGCCGTACAATCCTGCGTCACCAAGTTTGTCGATAAGGTCTACCGGAAAGATTCCATTCTGTTCGTGTTCGTCGACAACTGGTTCAACCTCTGTTTCGACAAACTCTCTAACTCGTTCGCGGTACGATTCATGTTCGTCCTCAAGCCCGATATGATTATTCATAATTTAGAGTACGTCCGATATCTACCGTTTAGTCCAAATACTCTTATAATTGTTGCCAACGCTGCAGTTCTATGAATTGTGGTTGTTTGTCATCAACACCACCAAATACCAGAGTTATTGGAGTTGAATCGAATCCAAATCCCTCGGTTGGTCAGAACGTAGTAGGATTCGCAATGAAAACTGGCTAATTCTCGATAATCGACACTGACCAAGCCATTCTGAAATCAGATAGTGACTGTGATAAACACAAACATTTAATTCGTCGACGGTACCCTTTTTATGTATGAACCGACTGAATAAATTGATTAAAAAATCATCTCGATTGAATGCGAACTGGGCTGGTGAGGTGGATGAAAAATGACCTCCAATCTCGAAGACGTTGCGGCAGAGTTGGAAACAATTGCGGTCAATTTTGACACACCAGTTGAGCACTGTTTGACCGTTGTATTTGACCGTCCTGATGCACGAAACGCGATGAATCAACAACTTCGTGATGAATTCGCCGAACTCACAGAAGGGATAAAGAATTCGGATATCCGCGTCGTTGTGCTTACTGGTTCGGACGAATCAAAATCATTTGTCTCAGGGGCGGATATCACCGACTTACAGGAACGGTCACCTCTTGAACAACGCGAAAAGAGCGCAGAGACGCGCATTTACGATAGAGTCGAATCCCTTCCACAACCGGTTATCGCTCAAATAAATGGATTTGCGTTCGGAGGTGGGTGCGAACTTGCGATGGCCTGTGACATCCGTGTCGCAGACGAGGACGCGCTCCTCGGCCTGCCTGAGGTCAGTCTTGGGCTGATACCTGGTGGTGGTGGAACCCAACGATTACCCCGGCTTGTTGGTGAAGGCCAGGCAATGCGGTTAATATTCACCGGTGATCCGATTTCTGCCAAAGAAGCACTAGAGATCGGACTTGTTGATGTCGTCAGCGAGTCAGACGAGCTCGACGAAACGGTCGGTGACATGGCGAAATCGATAGCCGAGAACAGTCCGGTGGCTCTCCAGCTCGCCAAAGAAGCTGTCCAGGCTAGTAGTCAGCTTGGAAAAGAAGATGGAATAAAATACGAGTCGGAGCTGTTTGCTCAAGCGCTCGGTTCCGAAGACAGTGTTGAAGGAATTGATGCGTTCCTCAACGATCGTGAGCCTGAATGGAAGGGTCGATAAATTCCGACAGAGTACTAAACGTAATTTGAAATCAGGGAAAGAAGGGTGAAATGACGTCAAATGGCTTTCTGGGGGAACCCAACACCGCTCACCCAATCTGACATCAGTCGATAAACCGTCATTCGACGCCATCGAGGTACACAGCCGGATTGTTGGTACAAAAGGACGACTACAAACAGACTCGAAGGGAGCAATTCTCGATGTTAGTGAGGAACCGATTAGTGGACTGGACACGCCGTCAAACAGCAGACGTTATGAGTAATGGGAGACGCTGGTTCTGGTGCCACTCTTCGACCAAATCTTGTTTTCTGATACTAGGAAAGAAAATATGCAAATTGTTTAGATAATAACCAGTATTAAACTAATTTCTGCCAGCTACCGTTATTTTTAGCTATTAGAATAGCAACTATATCAAAATATATACACCACCCTGGTAGAAACTGTCTGTTTGACTGATTTATACTATAATAGGTCATATTCACCATAACACTTATTAATATATCAGTAGCAGTGACCATTGTAATGTGAGAGAATGACACTCAAGAAAATAGCAAAAGGGCGAAAAATCACTGAACGATATTGTCAACCATGGATGGATACAAATGCAAACAACAGTAGATATTGACACTGGAGGAACATTTACTGACGGAGTAGTACGGCGTGGGAGTACGATACAGACGCTCAAAACCACAACAACACCACACGATCTAACGGTGTGTTTCTCACAAATAATTGAGAAGGGTGCGGATACGTTCGACGAGGATTTGCGGGATTTCCTAGCATCGGTCGATTGTATTCGATACTCGACGACACTGGGTACGAACGCGGTCATCGAACGTGAGGGAGCAGACATCGGGGTACTCTCGAGTGACGGACTAATGGATGGGCTGGACAGAAGCGAACAACTCGTGACGGATATCCTCGAACAAGGAACAACACGTACCCTGAGCGATGATGCAGAAGGAGAAGAGATAGCTCAGCGATACAACGAACTTGCTGAGGAACTGGTCGATAGCATCACAGTCGGACAGGCTTCTCTCGAGGCGGAGCGGTCAACAAGAGATGCCGTAACGGAAAACCAACCTCGACATTTACTGGGGAGCGTTCCTGTACACCTATCATTCGAAGTAACCGACGACCCGAACGACCAACGACGATTTAAGACGACGCTTGTCGACTCATATCTTCACCCGAAATTAGGAGACTTTTTGTATAAAGCAGAAGATTTCCTCCGGGATAATGGTTACAACAGCCCCCTGTTGGTATTCTGTAACGACGGTACCTCCTCACGAGTCGCAAAAACGATGGCAATCAGAACGTACAACTCGGGACCCTCTGCCGGTATTAAAGGCGTATCGGAGGTATCTGAACTGTACGATGTTCCGAACGCAATAGCGCTTGATATTGGAGGGACCAGCGCTGATGTAGCTATTATAGAAGACGGTGAGATTGCAAGAGATGAATTCGGCGAGATAGATGGTGTGGATACATCGTTCCCGATGCGTAAACTCTATCCAACGGACGGAGCTGGCGGGACAATTGCCAAAGCCAACAACGGTGAGCTCAAACTCGGGCCCGAAAGCGCTGGCGCCAGGCCCGGGCCTGCATGTTATGGGCTCGGTGGGCAGGAGGCAACAGTGACCGATGCGGATGTGGTTTCCGGAATCATCGACCCCGACCTGTTCGCTGGCGATGACATTTCGCTTGATGCAAATCGTGCTGAAAGAGCAATCAAAGAAAACCTCGCTAAACCGCTCGGTAAAACCCCGGTTGAAGCCGCATTCTCTGTCCGTGACGAACTTGAACGGAAAATTGGGCAATACGTTACCGAGACGCTGGAGACAACCGGAAGCAATCCAGACGAATCAATGCTGGTTGCCTACGGTGGTGCTGGACCAACCCATGCCTGTGGAATTGCGGAATACGCAGGCATTGAACGAGTTATCAGTCCCGGATTCCCATCGGTGTTTAGCGCATATAGTGTCGGATTCAGTAATGTTGTTCACGACTATCATATCAGAGTAAACAGCAAGGAAGCAGTGAGCAACGTGAATTCCGAAATAGAGAAACTCAGGTCCAGGGCGACACGTGACATGCAAGGTGAAGGATTTGAGGCAGACGAGGTCGAATTTACCTGGCAAATCCGTGGAATTAAGGGTGATACCGCTGTTTCCCTTGGAACGTTTGACTCGGAAAGTGTTCAACAGGAGATGGAGGGGAAAATATCCGAATATGACCAACTGGATTTGGTATTGACCGCCCAAGCGAGCTTGCCGACACACGAATTCGCATCAATCGAATCGGAGGCCGAACTGGATGCGGTCGCCGAGAGATCGATTTTGTGGAAGGAAAACGGAGAATCGCGAGAAATCCAGACGCCAGTCTACGATGTCCGGGACTTGCGCGAACTAGTTGCCGAAACAGGACCTGCCATACTGCGAGCCGAGACGACAACGTATGCAATTCCACCTGGATGGTCGTTTGAAAACAACGAATACGGACATACCGTAATGACAATGGAGGAGAATTAATGTCAGAAACGTACACACCGAAGCAAGGCGTCGATAATGAAGGGATTGAAGCGGACGTCGGCCTCGACCGGCCGAATGTTTACCCGATGACGCCCTACCTAGGCATCGATTTGCAAAACGAAATATGGCTCTGTCGCAAATGTGGAGAAGAACTCGGCAGCGCGGAGGAGACCTACAAACGAGGATTGCTCGTCAACGAGCGTGACCCCAGCGAGGTACACCGTCCGCTCATTGGTGAGGAATATCAGTATACGTACGCGCCAAAACCTGAGTGGTGTCGATTGATTGAATATTACTGTCCAGGTTGTGCAACACAGGTTGAAACGGAGTATCTTCCTCCCGGACATCCCCCAGTCAACGAGATTGACCCGGACCTTGAATGGCTCCGTGAACACCACATGGAGGAGGAAGAATGAAACGAATCAGCATCGATATCGGCGGTACGTTTACGGACTGTGTACTGGCTTGGGAGGACCGACGGATAGAAAAGAAATCACCCACGACACATCACGACCTGACTGAAGGGTTGCTGAACGTTGTCGAAGCAGTGGCCGAAGAACTCGGTGAATCCGTTGAGACGGTACTTTCAGAAGTTGATTCCGTTCGGTATGGCACGACGCTTGGCACAAATGCGCTCATCGAACGGACTGGTGAGCGCGTAGGGCTGATTATGACGGAAGGACACGAAGATACGCCCAAAATTGGCCGCGGGTTCGCCTATGGAGATGGGCTACCAACCGCAAAGCAACTGGACACAGCGGGAGCTGACAAACCCAAACGATTCGTAGCTGACGAACACCGATATCCGCTGCGTGAGCGGATTGATTACAAGGGCGATGTATTGTTGGAACCCGATGAAGACGAGATACGAGATATTGCAAACGAACTCATCGATGACGGTGTTCGTGCAATCGCTGTCGTATTGCTCAACAGCACTCACAACCCGGAACACGAGAAACTCGTTCAAGAAATTATCACCCAGGAATATCCCAGCAACGTGCTTGGGTCCACCCCAGTCGTGCTTTCCCACCAAGTGACCAGACGTAACGGTGAGTACATGCGCGCCAATGCGACCATCATTAACGCCTACCTCCACCGGACGATGCGGGAGGGGCTTAAGGATATGCAGAAGGTGTTGCGTGAGTACGGGTATGAGAAGCCAATACAGCTGGTTCACAACGACTTCGGTATGGCACAACTGGGTAAGACCTTTGCAATACAGACAGTCGACGCCGGTCCTGTGGCAGGGCTCGGAGCATCACGACAGCTCTCTGGTGAACTGGACGTCCCGAATCTAATTACGGCGGATATGGGTGGGACGAGTTTCGACATCGGTTTAGTTACTGATGGCGAGGTCAACCTCTACGAATATGAACCAGTCATCGAGCGGTTCAGAATCAATATTCCGATGGTCTACATGGAGACAATCGGAGCAGGAGGGGGTTCGGTTATCCAATATGATGAGATTCAAAACGCAATACAGGTAGGGCCCGAAAGTATGGGTTCCGACCCTGGGCCCGCATGTTATAACCGAGGTGGACGACACGCGACGACGACCGATATCGACGCAGTACTGGGATACATCAATCCAGATTACTTCTGGGGCGGACAACTTGACCTTGAGCCACGCCTGGCAAAACGCGCAGTGAAACGTGATATCGCGGACCCGATGGACCTTAGTGTCGAAGAGGGGGCCGCAGCAGCCAGGAAAATAATCGACAACAAGATGTCACAAGCAATATTTAACGAAGTTTCGTTACAGGGCCACGACCCACGCAAGTTTTCCATACTTGCATACGGTGGTGCCGGTCCCACCCATGCCTGTGGATTTGCGGAAGAGCTCGGCGTGGAGGAAGTCATTCTTCCGCCGCTAGCTCCTGTCCTGTCGGCAGCTGGTGCCGGAAACCTTGACCAGCAACACACCTACGAGCAATCAGTGTTCCTGACGATGTACGATGGTGAAGCTAAGTCCTACTTTGACGACTACGAGGAGTTTAACAGTGTCGTCGAGGAACTCAAGACAAAAGGGCAGCGTGACCTAGTCGTGGAAGGCTTCGAACCCGAGGATGTCGACCACACGATAGAAGTGGATATGCAGTATGGTAACCAGGTGTACACGAATACAGCCACGGTGCCAAAGTATCCCCTCGACGAACGTGAGGACCTGCTGTACCTGTTGAAGTCGTTCCGTGATTCCTACGGAGAGACGTTTGGTGAAGCGGCCCACATGCCTGAGCTAGACATTAGACTCCGGACGGTCAGAGTCCAGTCCCATGTCAACCAATCAAAGATGGGTTACACTCAACCAGATACAGCAGTTGCCGATGGAAGTGGCCGTCCAGAGCCACAGGATAGCCGTGAATGTTATTTCGACGGACAGTATCAAGAAACCCCTGTGTATCGTGCAGAAACACTCGGTGAAACCAGAATTGATGGCCCCGCTATCGTCGAATATCCTCTGACAACCGTTGTCGTCGACAGCGATTGGGAATATACGCATAGTAAAAACAACGTGTCGTACCTGAGGAACAGCCAATGACAGACATACACAAAAGAAAGATGACCAAAGATACCGACAGAGCGACCGACGGAGGACAGCTTACTGAAGACGAGTCTGTCGTCGAAGAGATGACCGAGTTTCTCGAAGACAGGGAGATGTTCGACGGTCCAGACCCAGAGTTAATGTTGAATCACAAAATGGAATCCAGGACCGAACGAGAAGCGGCTGCAATTTCGATGCTTGAGGATGATGAGGTGACACGGATGATTATCCAAAATCGCCTGCAAGCAATTTCCGACGAGGCGATGGAGATGTCGATGTCGATTGCAGCCTCACCTTCGGTTCGGTGGGGTGACCTCGTCTGTGGCGTGATGACACGTGAAGGGGACATGGCAGTGGCATCTTCCGCTGGCGTGTTGCTCTTTCTGGCAATGCAATCTGCACCAATCAAACGGATTATGCGAAAGTGGCGAGAAGAGGAAGATTTCGAGATCAACGAGGGTGACATATTCCATCACAACGACGCTCGGTATGGTCAAATCCATAACACGGACCTCAGTACGTACATGCCGGTCTTCGATGAAGATGATGAACTTGTTGCCTGGGTCTGTATCGTCTGCCATGAGGGTGAAATCGGGGCGACAGAGGCTGGAGGAATGCCTGGCGACGCCGAGAGTCCATACGATGAAGGGTTGAAAATCCAACCAATGAAAATTGGGACGGACTACGAACTTGACGACGAACTGATTACATACTTCCAGAACTCGGTTCGGGACAAGAAGATGATGAAGGCTGACCATAATATGCGCCTGGCAGTCGCCATTCGAATGCTAGAGCGGGTTGATGAGGTGATTGACGAGTACGGTCCGGACGCGATGGTGGGAAGTCTTCGGCACACATTAGAGACTGCAGCACAGGAGGCAAGGTCCCGTATCGAGAATTTTCCAGATGGGACCTATCGGGCTGCCAACTTCGTAGACGGGAACCTCAAAGATAACCTTCTCTGGAAATTGCCATGTGAATTGACCGTGCACGGTGATGAGATGACGCTCAGCTTTAGGGGAGCTGGGCCAGCGTTTGCTGACAGAGCAACGAACTCACAGCTTGCCTCGGCGAAAGGGCAGCTCGTGCAGACGTTTGTTTCGACGCTGTGGCCGGATATTATGACCAGCCAGGCTGTCCTCGAACCGATAAACTTCGAGGCTGATGAGGGGTCAATAATTAATCCACCTGAGGAAGTCCCAAACGCACAGAGCATGCAAACATTCTTCGATGCCCATGCAGTCACCGAGCGTGTCCTGCAATTTGCGAACTACGGACAGTTCGTGGAGGGTAACAAGGCAAAGACGACCGATGCACATGCCGAACACTACTCAAACATTAACGCTGTGGGTTATGGTGGTTTCACCCAGCACGGTGACCAGGTCGGAAACGTATTGACTGATTTGAACGCTGCACCGGGTGGAGGACGCTGGAACCGTGATGGTGTCCATTCACAGACCAGCCCCGCCTTGTCGATGGGTGACACCGGCGAAGGCGAAAATTATGAGGAAGAATACCCTCTGGTGCTTTTCTCGCGGAACCGACTGACCACCGATATCGAGGGCTTTGGTAAGTATCGAGGCGGTCACGGACACCACCAAATCCTCTCACACAAGGACACGCCGTTCTGGGCGTGGCAGAATATGGGGACTGGCTCGCTATTTCCACGAACCTGGGGTATGTTCGGTGGATACGGCGGACCGGTTTATCCAAACGCGAAAATCGAGGGAAGTAACCTCTTCGAGGAAATGAAAGAGAACCGCGAGAACCTCGAGTACACGATTCAGGACATCATGACGAAGAAACCCTTCGACGGGGACTACTGGACATGGGACATGGGTCGACAGACAGATATCGCAGAGGAAGGCGAAATCTACCTGTTGACACAGGGTGCTGGCGGTGGCCTCGGCGATCCAATCGAGCGTGAGCCCGAGGCCGTGGTTGAAGACCTCAAAAAGGAGTTAATCACTGAGTGGACCGCAGAGAACATCTACGCAGTCTCATACGACGAGGATACTCAACAGGCCAATCAGGAGGCCACTGAACAGTTGCGAAAAGAGGAACGCGAACGCCGACTCGAAGAAGGAGTACCGTTCGACGAATTTATTGAGGAGTGGGAGCGTGATTCCCCGCCGGAGGACATTCCATACTTCGGTAGCTGGGACGACAAAGAGGAAATTTACCGTGGACCGAACATGACGATGCCGGCAGACGCGATTCAGCCGGTCACAATGAGTATCTTCCGAGAGAATAATCCCGAACTGTTCGACACTCCGGTGTACCCACCGTCTCCCGAATGGCGCGGCGACGTCGAGGACGTAGATTACGATGATGCCACAGGTGGTTCGGAAGACCGGGCTGATTCGGACTGAACTGCGAGTTCAATTCAGCATCGCTTACTAACAATACATTTTTAAAAAACCATGAAATTCGGCATCGGACCACTGACGACACAAATTCCGGACGACGACTCGAGAACTCCGGAAGAGAAAGTACAGGAAACAATCAAAATTGCGAAAGCAGCGGAAGAAGCAGGATTTGACTCTGTCTGGGTCTCCCAGCATCATCATGCTGAGGATAACTATCTCTCCTCGCCGTTTACACTGTGTTCGGCGATTGCACAGGAGACATCGGATATCGAGATCGGTGTCGGTGTCGCGCTGGCCCCGTTCTACGAGCCGTTACAGTTGGCCGAAGATGCTGCGATGGTTGATACAATTTCAGAAGGACGGTTCCATCTCGGCCTCGCAATCGGCTATCACGACCCCGAGTTCGAACAGTTCGACATTCCTAAGGAGGAACGAGTTCCACGGCTTATCGATTGTGTAAACGTTTGTGAGCGTGCCTGGCAGGATGGACAGTTCTCGTATGAAGGCCACACAGTGGAATACGAAGATGCCATCGTCAATCCGAACCCACCACAGGGAGACGACCTCAATATCGTTCTTGGCGGGCTGAGCGAACCTGCAATTCGACGGTGTGCTGAACTCGGTGACGGATACATTGGAGGCCTCACATCCACGTTTGAGGAGATTCAAGGAATTACTCAGATGCTCGAAGACGAAGGAGCAGACCTCTCAGAATTCCCGGTACACCTGTTGCGTGATGGGTTTATTGGTGACGATAAGGATGATGCATGGGAACTTATGCGTGAGGGCCTTACGTACACACAGAACATTTATGCCGAGTGGTTCGCTGAATCGTCGGATTTCGAAGATATGGAGGCACCAGAAGACCCTGAGGAAGCGTTCAAGACATTCTCTGTGTACGGGTCACCGGCCCAGTTGCGCGAGGAAATTGCTCAGTATAACGAACTGTTGAACGAACAGAGCCATTTCGTCATGCGGCTTGAGTATCCAACGATGGAACTATCCGAATCATTGGATGCGATTTCTCGGTTTGGGGAAGAGGTACTACCAGCAGTGCAGTAACAACAGTCGATAGCGAAAATACACTGCTGTCACTATTTTTCAGCCCATCAAGCGGAGTCGGCTTTTGAAATGTGTAACGATGGACTGTCGCAGTGAAATCCATTTCGAGGTAAAAACTAAAACCCATACCTCCGTTTAGAAACATATGTCACTACAGATTTCGGGATTTACTTACGCACCACGAATCGAGGAATTCGCTCGGGAGACAAGCGACGAAGACCCTGAACAAGCAGAGAACAACCCTGTAGCCCGGTCAACAGCACTCAGACAGGCAGTAGAGCTCGTCGAACCAGATTGGATCGTTGTCTCTGAAACGAGTGGGAATGCGATAGCAACCACACAGGAATCGACATCAGCGGATAGCCTGGAATTTGGGGAACCAGATGTGGACGGTCTGGCCGAGGTAATCCAAATTCTGACAAATACTCGAGGGGAGCCGGTTGTTCCAGTGATTCCAGATCCAGTCGGCCTCACACTCGAAATCTTTGGTGAGGAGTGGACAACACTGCTTGGTTCAGACGAGTTTGCAGCATTGGACGTCCTCCACAGAGCCAGTCAGGTGTTATCTGATGTTATGCGAGCCTTCGAGGGGAATAGTCCTGGTATAGTCCTCGACGCATCTTGGTCTTCAGAGATTGTCGATGACAATCTTTTATTGGATGATTATCTGTTGGAGGTCGGACCGATATTCAACGTTGCAGAGCATCACAACGTCTCTGTTGGTGGCATATTTTCACAGGACTCTCTCAGCGACTTCACAACTCTACGCCAAGAGTTTGACTTTGTCGTGTTTGAGAATATCCAACCATCGGAAATTGAAGAATTTCCATCAGAGTCCTTTGGTTGTTCATTTCCAGATGCGTTCTGGGATGAACCCGATACCGATTCCTTTCAGCAGAAAGCAGATGATTATCTTAATGCTATCCCCTCTGATGAGGTGGTTCTGATGCAACAGATTTCAAGTGATATAAAACCTGAGTACGTTCAGATACTCGGTGAGGTAATTGAGGACAGACGGTAGCTGAAACCTAATCTCCCTGCTAGTAGTGAGTAAGAGCGGAGATTATGAAGCGAGTTGGTACCCCTGAAACCTATATTCAGCGCACAGATGACAGTAGCTATTCCTCGTATGAACGTGGTAATCCAAGCGAGTGCTGGGCCAGGTGATTAAGAATCATTTCTTCCGAAACTGGGCCCGTTCGCTGATGGCGTGCAACTCCCCAGGCTGCTGCGATGCCCATTTCCTCACTCGCGGACATTCCTCCATGCGTTGACATCGAGGCTTCACAGGCCTCCCACGCTGCCTGACAGGCTAGGTATTTTGCAACGTTTGCTGTTTCACCGATGTTTTCTTTTTCTTGGTCATATTCCCAGGCCGCCTGGCGCAACATGGTCCGGCTTGCTTCCATTCGTGCATGAGCCTCTGCTAATGGATGAGCGATTGACTGGTGAGCACCAATCGGTTCAGACCAGACTTCGCGGTCTTTCGCGTATTGGACCGCTTTATCCAGTGCCTCTTTACCAGCACCCCATCCCGAGAGGGCGGCGGTCACACGTTCGACGTTAAGCATCGAAAATATCTGGTACATACCTTGCCCGACCTCACCGAGAACCTGATCCTCGTGAACACGAAGATCATCTATATACAGGTCATAGGTTGGTTCTGGATAATAGACGTCCAAAGGAATTTCACTGTATTCAACCCCTGTCGCTTCCGGGTCAACGATGAACATCGTGAGCCCATCGAATTTCCTGTTGATGTCTTCGAGTGGTGACGTCCTGCAAATGAGCAAGAGATGGTCAGCTAGTTCCATTCCAGAAATCCACTGTTTCCGGCCATCAATTAGATACTCATCCCCCTGTTTCTCCGCAGTTGTCGAAATGCGGGCACTGTTCAACCCGGCATCCGGTTCCGTCATTCCAAGGGCCCAGACAGTTTCACCCGCAGCTATCTCTGGAAGATACTGCTCTTTTTGCTCTTTTGTGCCGTTTTCAGTAACCGTAATACCTCCAAATACCGTGCTCATCGTGAATCTAAACGTAGCTTCCCAAGCGTGGGCCTCGCAAAGCGCTTCAAGAATAAGAACAGTATCTAGCAGTCCAAGGTCCTGACCACCATACTCCTCTGGCAAAGGGGCTCCAAACCAGCCACCTTCTGCGAGGTCCTGAAACAATTCCGTTGGTGGTCTATGATTTCGGTGGACATCTTGCCAGTAGGAGTTGTCATATTTCTGTGCGATATCTTTCACGGCATCTTGAATCATCTGCTGCTCGCTTGATAAATGGAATTCCATGGTTCAAATTTACCTCGTATTCAATATAATATTACCGGTGGGAATTTAATTGACACTCCGTTCCATAGGGGGAAAATGAGATATCACAGCTTCGAGTAAATCACTTAGTGAAATCCTGCTTAGAAATAGATGTCTATCAGTAAACTCGGTTACGCTGTGAGGAATCGTCAAAGTTGAGGATGCAATATTTTGTTTTTATTATTTAAGCTATAATCTTCGTTATTTACGGGGCCCCTTTGGCAAGGAGGTGATTGATTCTTCTATCAATTACTAAAGAGTGGAAATTAATGACTATGTGTCTATTCGTCGGGGTTCAGATACGGAGTGAAGAGTGAGGCGGGAGGTGTATTGAGTGTCTATGTCCAAACCGCCTCGGTGGTAGTATCGCCCAGGTTGACGCAGATTTTGGTGAGCAAGAAGCAACATTACAACTGTTGAAAAAGCTCAGTATTCAACTCCGTTTTGCTTAATTATCAATTTTTAAGATTGATTGTTTTCACGAAATATTTGGTGTTCAACGTGCACATTCGACTGTTCATAATTGGATTCACAAGGCAGATTTACAGTTCACAGATGTATGCCAGCAGACTCACGTTTCCGTTGACAAAACTGTGATTCAACTCACGGATAGATAGTACTGACTGGACGTCGCTGTTGATACCTAAGCAAACGATTTACTACATAGACAGCTTTAGCCGACGACAAACAGCGTTCATGCACAGCAGCTTCTTGCTGAAATCCGCAAAAACACGCTTTTTATGATGCCATCTTTCTCATCAATGGGTGGCATTCGTTGAAAGATACTTGCTTCCGTCATGGATTCAATCACTGTCTCTAGCGCCATGGTGATCGCAACAGCATTGAACGTTTCATTCTAATTGTAAAACGACGAACCTATTCATTTTCAAATTGTTTCAGCAACACCGAACAAAACCTATCAACGAGTGGTTACGCAGATTTGCTTTCGCATGGAATCAGCTTCTGAATACTATATGGCCGACTGTCCCAAAAGGGAATCGAAGAAGTATTAAAGGAGTTGGATAATCTCGATATCTAATAAAGGTGGTTACTGAGGTTTTCTCGACCCCTCGTACCGACTGTAAATCATCCAAAAGCCCCTGAAGTTCTCGAAATTTTGATTTGAAAATGAAGGCAGTCATTGAGTCACACTGATGAGGATAGCTAGCCACCAATACTCACCGGCTATACTTACGAGAAATTAGATGGGTAGTGCCAGACATAGAGGGGTTGAAGCGGCAAAAGCCCGGACGTCTCTTCGTGGCGACCGCCAGTGCCAGGATGGACAATACGTGTTGATTCGCTAGCCTGGGCAGGGCTGCTGTTTCGAAGGCCTCAATGTTAACCAACACAAGCCCTCAATCCATAAAATTGTTGGTTAATACACTGACTTACCGCCTGATATCGGTTGGAGTCGTAGGGATTTGTCTCCTCAGAGAAGACTTGGGCTGAGTTCGGTTGGTAGGCCACTGACTTCAATAGACATTCGCTGGTTTCGCCGTTTACTCCTCGACATACTGCTCTGGAGATATGAGATTCTCCGATAATGACTCTGGGAACCGTGCAGCATCGGCCCCATCGACAACACGGTGATCAAAATTCAAATCCAACGTCATCTCTGTCCGGAACGTGACACCGTCCTCGTCTGGAACTGCGCGTTCAGTGGTTCGGCCGATACCGAGAATGGCGATTTCAGGTGGATTGATAACCGGTGTAAATGAATCTATGCCAAGCACTCCAAGATTCGATACGGTAAACGTTCCACCCTGAAACGTACTCATCGTAATGTTTCCGTATGCAATCTCTACTAACATCGCACCGATCACTGATTACATCGAGTGGGTGCGAATGATTTTGACGTTATGTGTCCACGCGCCTGTTTGCAGTTGATTCAGTCTGTAATGTCTCGACTGACAACGAGATGCTGCCCGGGCACAATATCAGTCGTGGCGGAATACTCGACTTGGCGTTCAAAGCCATCCGCCCCAACGATTGTCACGGTGTCACGTTCTCTCCCGGCATTCTGAAACTCATTCCATGCGGAACCGAACTCGAATTCGTCGGGCAGAAACCGCTGGAATGGCTGGCCAAGCAACGCCCGTTGGTCCAGACCGTAGATACTGCTTGCTTTGGGATTAGCATGGATAATCCGTGCATCATCGTTTATAATAATCATCGCATCGTTAGCCTCCTCGAAGGCCGCTTCGTATTGGTCGCGTGCCCGTGTGAGTTTTGATATCTGTTGGTGAACGTTTGTATCTGTGCTTCGTGGAATAGACAGTGTCATCGTCGTCCCCTCGTTCGTTACGTTCGCGTCGATCGAACCGTCGTGGCTAGTGATTATCCAGTGACATAGCCACAATCCGAGTCCGGATCCGTGAGTTAGTGACGTTTCGGTTCCTGTTTCAAGCACTTCCGTTTCATGAGTGGCCAGTCCGGGACCGGTATCCCCGATTTGGATCTCGACGGCATGTGGTACGGCGTCCACAGAGACGGTAACAGCGGGAGCATCTCCACCGTGTTTAGCAGCGTTTTCGATCAACTCTTTGAGCGCCAGTTCGAAACTCGGTAAGACTGCTGCGGTGACCGGTTCGTCGTATTCGGCACTGATTGATGCGTTCGGGTATTGGCGTGAAACACGCTTGATAATTCGATCAACGAGTGCTGTAATGGTGGTTGATTCATCCTCGAAATCAGCGGCGACGGTGCGATCTAACTCCCGAGCTTTATCAGCCAACTTAATGATATCATCAATGTGCTCGAGTACAGTCTCACTATAGGGATTCTCACCTAATCTATCAGCCATTAATTCGGTGAATCCACGAACAACAGACAGGTCGTTGCGAAGATTGTGTCGTAGCACCCGATTGAGGACGATGGCGAGGTTCGTTTGTCTCGTGAGTTCGGCCTCATGCTGCTGACGTTCGAGTTCACGTTCGAGCAGTTTAGCGATGAGTTCAGCGAACATCGTTTCGCCGTCGGTAAACTCCGCACGTGGACCCTCGGCAACGAAACAGACTGTCCCGTAAGTGGTGTTATCGACGATGAGTGATGTGCCGTGGTAACAGTGCAGACCGTGGGTTTCGAAGGCCGGGTCGTCATCCCATCCCTGATTGGGCGCATCGTGGAGGGCTATCGACGAGGTGGCTTCGATCGTCCGGCGACAATACGTCGAGTCAAGATCGAGTTCCAGTCCTGGTGGAAAGCGACCATCCGGTGGGTCAGTACTGACGGTGGCCTCCCAGTGGTCGGTTTCTTGGTCGATACGAGTAAGATGAGCATTGTCTGCACCAAGATACTGCATGCCGAGTTCGAGGGCGTTACGTGCCTTCTGCTCAAAGGGGACCTCTTCCCGGATAATGTCGTACAACTTGTCTCTGGCTTTTTTAATTGAAACCGTGGTGTCTTTCATATTCCCACTCTGATTGATTCGGATCTTTCGTTATCTGTGTGCCAGACCATGCTATTGCCACACTGTCAGGCCATGAACTCATTCGGCGCAAGCCAGATGAGAAACCCATCGTCATCGTCCTTTTTGACGACTCCTTTAAACATCGGTGAATCAGTAATGCCTTCAGCCTCGGATTTTTCAATTGGAATCTCGGTCACTTGGGAAACCGTTGAAACTAACCAACCCACGGTTCCATCACTGTCGGTAACTGAGGAATCAAGCATGATGATACGGTTTGATACCTCGCCCCCATCTGTGAGTAAATCAGTAGTGTCGATACCGCCATTTTCCATCACCATCAGTGGGTTAATAATTGTCGTTGTCTGCCCTCGGAGGTTCATTACACCCTCGATGTACTCTGCAGTGCTTGGGACTGGCGTTACTTCTCCACCGTCAATAATCTCTGTGACGTACTCTAACTCGATGCAGTATTCTTGTTCACCGATTCCGAATGTAAGGACCTGTGCAGTGGCTTCGGAACCTGGGTTTGCTGTGTTCTGTGTTGCAGTCATGGTTCAGGTAACTCCGTGATAGTTTGGTTGAATTAATTGTGGGCCGTATCTCTCCTCATCAGTCCTCATCTGCCATCATGTCCTGGTCTAGGTCACTGACTAACTCTCCCAACTCTTCATCGATCTCAGCAATCTGGTCGGTCTGAGTTGACACAGCGTCAACAATATCGGCTGATTCGGTAGCAATCTGTTCAGCAGCGGCGACTGATTGGTCAACCATGCTGGCAACTTCTTCGTTGGAAGCAGCCTGTTGGTCGGTCGCTTTAGCGACTTCGGCAATCCCCTCTGACACCTCTTCAACAACCCCATGAATGTCTTCGAGAATTGTCACTGACTCTTCAACTGAATCAATTCCCTGTTCAATGCGGTCATTGTTAGTTTCGAGGCTGTCGACAGCCACTTCCGTATCAGCTTGAATTTGGTCAATCATCTCCTCGATGCGACCTGCCTGGTCCTGAGATTCCTCGGCGAGACTTTTGACTTCCTCTGCGACGACGGCAAACCCTTCACCCGCTTCGCCAGCGCGAGCAGCCTCAATAGAGGCGTTCAGAGCCAGCATATTCGTCTGGTCTGCGATATCGTTGATGACCTCGACAATCTCGTCAATTTCCTCAACCCTCTCCTGGATTGTTCGGACATCTCCTGCAACCTCGTCGGCTGCATCACCGATATCTTCCATCGACTCGCTGACTTCGCTGGCCGTTTCCTGTCCCTCCTTGGCTAGCTCAAGGGCTTCGTTTCCGGCCGAAGACACTTCCTCGGAGGAGGAGGCAATCTCCTCAACTGAGGCCGAAAGGTTCGATACCTCATCAGCAATGTGCTGGATACCCTCATACTGTTCGTGAGTCCCCTCGCGGATTTCTTCGATTCCGCCCACAATGTCCTCTGCTGATTCCTGTAATTCCGCCAGAGAATCTTGAATCTCACTGGCCCCGTCGTGGTCGTACTCGTTGGTTGTATCGATTGATTGTGAAATGTCCTCTTCCACATTGGTGTCGAGTTCTTCTTCCAAAGAATCAGTTTGGCTTGACATAATCCCCACAAAAACAGCAGTTTATTTAAAGTGGGACTTTATATTGATTAACAGAACCTTCTTATCGAATTATGTATGTAAGGGGCAGGTTAGTATCGTCTTAGTCTGTAAATATCTGATGTTTACCACCCACTTCCGGGATGCCCTGAGACTCTTAAATGAGATGTCGAAGAACCGGCTATATGGTTTCAGTAGAAGATGGCTGATGTCATGTGTTTGGCTATTCAGACAAAGGTTGGAGAGGGTATCTTTGAGGATTACCTAGTGGAATTCGAGTTCCCATTACGACTGCTATTGACAGTCAACGACTGCACAGATTAGAAATGTCAACTTCCTACCAATTGTGATAAGAGCAGACGTATAGACAAGTAAGTATTAAATGATGGTTTTGCGGATAGTAGCGATTCTATAGGCGGATACAGGGTACTACTCTGGTAAAAAAGCCGTGTAATTGGGATGTTTTCGACTACTCAGTGGAAGAGAAAAGTGTACTAGTAGGAAAAATTTATACTAACAACTGAAACGATTTACACACCGATCTCACAGCATTCGTACAATCGGGTGTGCATTGACCTTCAGTGGCTACTATATTCGGCAGGTTCGACACTGGTAAATTCGAAGCGTGCCCCACCATCCTCGCTCTCAGTAACTGTTATTTCCCAGTCGTGGGCTTCAACAACCCCCTTGACAATCGCCAGCCCGAATCCTGTGCCATCCCTCGTTGTAGAGTAGCCACTTTCAAACACGCTTTCTCGTTCCTCAGGGGCGATTCCTGGGCCATCGTCTGCGATAAAGAACCCATCGGGAAGTAAACCAACCCGGACAGTAACCTTCTCGTCACCGTGCTCGACCGCGTTACGGAACACATTCTCCAGGAGTTGTTGGAGCCGCGTTCGGTCTGCCCGAATTGGTCGGTCAATATCGCGCTCAAGCGTCGCTGCTTCAGTGACGACATTTCCCCAACACTGCTCGGCCAATTCTCCCAAACAAACAGATTCGAGTTCGCGGACTGTTTGGCCGGTGTGAGCAACTGTTAACAGATCTTCGATCAGCTTCTCCATTCGGTCATGTTGCTGTTTAACAGTCGCTAGATGTTCGCTATTCCAGTCCTCTGTAGCCAGTTCTAAATGTAACTCTGCGACATTCAGTGGGTTCCGAAGATCGTGGGAAACAAAGTTAGCAAACTCCTCTAATCTTTTGTTCTGGCGAGCAAGTTCCTGTTCCCGACTTCGGAGTTGTTCGGAATGCTCCACTTGTTCGAACGCTGCAGTAATGGTGCCTGCCAAGATCTCTCCAAGGATACGGTCCTGCTCATCAAAAGCCTGAGGCTCTTTCGAGGCTGCTAAGAAGATCCCATGTTCCCCGAGAGGTAAATATAGCTCACTCTGAACAGCCGTCTCAGGATTGTAAACATCTGGATCGTTCTTGACATCGTCGAGGGCGAGCGTCTCACCCGATGTGTAGACACGCCAAGCGATACTGTGATTTTCCGTAAGAGTCGGTGGACTTCCGACGAGGGTGTTGCCCTCCTCGGTTTGAGCAGTCGGTACGAGGCCGTTCTGTTCATCGTCATACAAATGGACCGCATTCGCGTTAAGTCCTAGAACATCACGAGCTGCATGAATTGCTATTTCGGCAACTTCTTGGCGTGTGTCGGTAGTCATCACATCTTGAGCAGTCTCGTTAAGTGCTGTGAGCTGCTGCTCCAGTTTCTTTCGATCTGTAATATTTCGCCCAATTCCTGTTATCCCCTGAAGTTCACCAGTTGAGTTTACAAGTGGACCACCAGTCAGTTCAAAGAGTATAGAATTATCTTCTTTTGTCTTAATAGGACTCTCTACTGTCACAGGGCGCTGTTCTTCGAGAATTGTTTGAAAGCTCGTAATGGTCGTTTCATGCTCTTCCTCGGGAGTGAATTCGGTTAAGTGCTTACCTTTAATCTCATCAGAGGTATATCCTGTAATTTCCTCTAATTGGTCATTCCAGCGAATGAGCTGACCTTCTGTGTCGAACGCGTAAAGTGGATCTGGCAGAGCTTCGAAAATACTTTGGACGAACTGTTGTTCTTCTTGGAGTTGTTTCTCGTAAGCTTTCTGTTCGGAGATGTCCACGTTAACGGCGACAAAGTGAGTAATTTTACCTGTCTTATTTGTTACGGGTGCGATCGTCTGGTCGATAAAGTATTGAGTGCCATCTTTCCGTTCATTGAACACTTCGTTTCGCCAGACATCACCGTCGAGAATCGTCGTCCAGAGGTCGGCGTAAAACTCAGGATCGTGTTCACCCGATTGGAGAATCTGAGGTGTCCGTCCAATCGCCTCTTCGGCGGTGTATCCGGTCATCTCCTCAAAGGCCTCGTTAACGTATTCGATAACACCGTTCTGGTCTGTGAAATAAATCGAGTGACCCGACGATTCAATTACCCGCCTGAACAGCCGTAGTTGCTGTTCACGTTTCTTACGCTCGGTAATCTCGGTTGTAATGCCAACGATTCGAGCGACTCCATCGTCATCGTTGAGAACTGGTTGAGCCCGGACGTATACCCAGCGTGAATCGTCATTACGGCCGTTTACTCGATGTTGGATTTCCGCACTTTGTCCGGCTTGGAGACGTTCGATTGTCTGCTCAACTTGCGTTCTGTCATCGGGATGAACTACCTCCAAGAACTGCTGTGGATTCTCTCGCAATTGTTCTGTGGGGATGCCGAAAAGATCCTCAAAGGTGGAGTTAACAAAGATAACCTCATCCATGTCCCCAGAAAAAATCCAGAGTACGTTTTTTGTTTCTTCAGCGAGTTCTCGAAGCCAACGTTCTATCTGTTGAGCGCGTTGGCTTGCTCTGTGCTGCTCAACGGCGTTACGGATACGATTGGCCAGTAGCTCGTATTGTTCTGCTCCAGTTTGCTTTTGGAGATAGTCGGTTACTCCCTTTGAGATGGCTTCGCTAGCGATTTGTTCGGACCCCTTCCCGGTGTAAAGAATAAACGGGAGATTGGGATATCGCTCCCGCACCAGTTGAAGTAATTCGAGCCCATTTTTCCTTGGCATGTCGTAATCAGAGACGATACAATCAACATTGTTTTCCTCTAAATACTCAAGAGCGTCTGAGGGGCTCAGTTCAGTATCTACCGACAGGAAGTCATTTTGTTGCTCAAGGAAATCCGCACTCACTTCTACTAAGCTCTTATCATCGTCCACATGGAGTACATCTATTTGTTCATCAGTTCGTGAAAGGGTTTGAGAGTAGTTGGTTTCGTGCGGTGGCATATTAAGTAAGAGTGATCAGTCAAGCGATGGAGAGTGGTATTGATTTCTTTTACTGTGGTGTGTTGTCATCGGTATCAGCAGTCACCTGTTCTCAACAAGTGTTCTTGAATTTGATATTTCCGTGAGTTTCAGTCATGGCTTCTGCCTCCACGCAATTTTGATATCATCATTTCCGTTGATGATAACCTGATAACCATTATATGGGAACGACAGGATAACCTGGTTGCCTGCTGGAGAGTCGAACAACCGATTCAAACTGTCCGGATCAATCCAGTCCGATATTGGTGTTAGGTCAACTGGCTTGATATCTTCAATTGTCGCTACCGCCCAAAGAACCGAAACGAGGGGATTCTCCGCTGGTGCGGTGGCTTGTATGAAACTATACGTTTCGGTTTCTTCGTCGTATTCGATCCTTTCGAATGGCGGGTTAATATGACTCATATACGCAATATTCTCTGATATGATATTTACATGAGCAGCAAAGGTTTTAAAAAAGCAGTTTATATTGATTAGAAACATGAATGAACAAGGTAATACAAATAAGGAATCTTCAAGTGACGTGTTAAGCTGCACAGATACAAGGTGTGTTTCCCATTATCAGGATGCCCTTGGACTCCTCGAGGTAGGCAGCTGGTGTTTCGACTTTGAGCGAGAGACACTTTATTGCTCCCAAAACCTCCGGAGGCTCCTTGGAAGAGATGTCGAAGAAACAGGATTGGACCGGCAGGATATTCACAGATTGATTGATCACCGTGACCGTAATTCAGTCAAGCGCCGGTGGGACGGACTCCACAATGGGGAATCATTTGATAAAGAGTATCGTCTCTTTGTTGACGAGGAATCGATTTGGGTGCGAGAACGGGCGACTGTTAAAGTCGATGATGATGGCAAGCCCCTAACTGCTACCGGCGTTGTACAGGATGTCACTGACTACAAAAAACGCGAACAGGAATTGGAGTTTTTCAGAACAGTTGCTGACTACGCAAGGGACGGTTTCTATATAATTGATCGAGACACGAGTAATATTCTGGATGTTAATGAGACTGCCTGTGAAATGCTCGATTACGAGCGAAAAGAACTACTGTCCTTCTCGGTAGTTGACATTAATCCGGAGTTCTCTATGGCTCAGTGGGAAGAGCTCATTGAAACTGTTCGTGAACAAGGCTCGATAACCATCAACACTACCCACCGTCGAAAGGATGGCTCGACACTCCCCGTCGAGATCCAAGTTGCATATGTTTCCTTGGATCAGGAGTATCACGTCGCGACTGTACGGGACATTACCGAACGGCAAACGCGCGAGCAAGAAGTCGAAAGAGCTCGTAAACGGTACCAAACACTTATTTCAGAGGCTCCCAATCCGATCTTTGTCGCGGACGCTGAAACTGGGGAGATTGTCGAAGCGAATATTGCTGCTGCTGAACTGATGAACCGACCGCAACAGGAACTTGTTGGTCTCCACCAGACCGAACTTCATCCTGAAGATAAAGCAGACCGATACCAGGAGTTATTCGAACGGTGTACAGATGAGTCCACCACTGTAAAATCATTCGACGATGGGTCTCCACTTTTCGTCAGCTCGAGTGACGGAGAGAAGGTCCCAGTTTCAATCAGTATCGCACCAGTAACAATCGATGGTAGAACGCTCGTTCACGGCATCTTCCAAGAAATTTCGGTCCAGAGACGGTATGAAGAGGCACTTTGTCGAGTAAACCAGACGGCACGGCAGCTTTTAACGACTGAAACTGATGTTGAAGTTGCAATTACAGCGGTTCAAAATGCGACCGAGTTGACCAACGCTGCTGGCAGTGCAGTCTATTTCTACGAAGAACAGACCGGCGAACTGGTCCCAGCAGCCGTTTCGGATGGACTCGAATCACTCGTCGGTAATCTACCCAGATTTTCGCCAGGTGATAACATTGCTTGGCGTATCTTTGCAGAACAAGAGCTAGCCCACTTTGACGATGTCCGAACAACAGACGACGTATACAACGCTGGCACTCCAATTCGGAGCGAGATTATTGCCCCACTCAATGATCACGGCGTGTTGATTATCAGCGACAATTCTGTTGGGACTTTTGATAATCTTGATATCGAAATTGTAGAAACGTTCGCTGCGACGATTGAAGCAGCACTCGACCGCGCCGAACGAAGTCACCAACTCCGTGAACAAGAACGCGAAGCCAAGATTCAGGCCCAACGACTTAATCGTCTCCAGCAGATTAATGACCAGATCAGAGCGATGAATGAGACGTTGGTAAACGCTCAATCTCACGAAGCGATCACTCAACAAGCATGTAACTCGCTTGTTTCGACTGACCAGTTCGATCACGTCTGGATTGGCAAACCCAACCTTACGACCGACGACCTTGAGGTTATCGCGGAGGTTGGTACGTTGGGGGGCTACCTTGAGTCTGTACCTCTGGATTTGGATGCGGACACCAGTCAGCCAGCACTTCAGGTAATAGATGACCGCAGCCCAATCAGTAGTGACACGGCTAGTGTGGATGCACGGCAAGAGCAGTGGCGCGAATCTGCACTCCTTCATGGAATACGATCCGTTGTGAGCGTTCCACTCCAGTACGAAGGGATTCTATACGGTGTGCTAACCGCCTACAGTACCAACGTAGAAAACGATAACCAGCTGACGACCATTCTCGCAGAACTTGGTGAATGTATTGGTTATGCGCTTAACGCAGTTGATCAGCGGAGCGCGCTACTTGGTGAAAACACAGTGAATTTTTCGATTGATGCCACGACCTCTGACGACGCTCTCCTCAAGCTTGCTGAACATCTCTCAACTGAACTTCATATCGAAAATATCATCCAACAATCGGAAGAGCAGTATCTTGTCCATATTCTCGTCGAAGAAGCGGATTGCGAGAAAATCCAATCAGCAGCCGAGAAACACCCATCTATTCACAGGATACGAAAGTTCTCTTCGGCAACATCAAGGTTGTACGAACTTGTCTTGATAGGCGATTGTCTGGCAACGACGGCAACGGAGTTTGGGGTAGACCTCCAAACAGTCACTGTCGAAGCGAACCGCTACTTGCTCAGTGGCACACTCCCGGAGACAAGCGATACACGTGCATTCGCGACCCGTTTAAAAGAGGAATATCCCGAGATCGAGATTTTTGTACAGAAAGACACAGAACCGTCTGCTTCGGCTTCATGCCGACATTTGATTACCGATGCCCTCACCGACCGGCAACAAGATGTTCTGCTTATGGCCTACTATAGCGGATACTTCAACCAGCCACGAGACCGAACCGGTGCCGAAATTGCCGAGGAACTTGGAATGTCACAGCCATCGTTTTCAATGCAGCTGCGGACTGCACAATCGAATCTTCTCGAGAAACTTACTGGAGATTGATATTCTTCTCCGCGTAAATACGGAGGCATCTCATGGGGCCGTTTGATTGGTAGATTATTTTGCCCATAAGTGAAGCGTTCGAAGAGGGATGCATGTTAACCAATAATTTCTGCCACCTTGACCTATTGTTGGTTAATAATTCAGTCTTCGATGTCTATACAGATGTAGCGACTCTGTACACTCGCTTAAATCTAATATAAGCCAATACAATAGATTTAGATGGGTGTGGAAACAACGCTAACTCAGGATGGATGCCGACGAGTTCTCTCTGTAACCACCGGCCGAGTAGGCGTCTTTACAAGTGACAGTGCTGACGTATGCTCTTCCATATGCTGAGGGTAACCTGTCAGAGCGGGTTGGCGCTCGTAAACTTGACTTACAGTATGCGTTTGCAATTGCTGTCCTGCACGCCCTCCGAGAGATTGTTCTGGAGATGGAATCCACAGATCCATACATTGGGAAGATTCGAAGCCAGCGTGAGCAGCCACCAACTGGGGAGTGAGTAATTCTACTCGAAGAGATTCTTCGCTTTTCTGTAGATCGGTGATTCAAGCCAATCTCTGTTTTCTGCGGCTTCTTCCAATTTTTCCATGGCGTCTTCTTGTTCGAGGATATCTCGCTTGACCAGTGCTTTGAGCAAGATGGGGGAAATCACAACGGTGGAGTCAGCAACCGCTTGTAGTTCAGGAAGTGCCCGTAGATCGTCTGTAATCAGGAACTCAGCCTGTTTGTTGTTTGTAAGTGTGAGTGTCGAGCCTTCACCGTCGTCGATTCTGGATGATTGGAACTGTTGTGTATTGGTTCTGTGAACCTCGATTCGGTCTACTTGGTCTAATACGGTTTGAGCGGCTTCTCCGTGCACATCTTCGTATTCCGCTGTCTCGTTGAGTTCCTCGATTACTGTCTCTGTGGTGTGGACATCGTATTCGGTTAGAACGGGGTCAAGGAGGTTAATAGAGGCTATCGTAATGAGAGCGCTGGTATCGAGTATAATCATTCTCAAGTCCTGGAAACCGGATTGTTAGAGATTTGCAAGTTCATCTGCGAGTTCGTCGCCTCGATCGAGAAGAGATTTTGAGGCTTTGACTGCTTGTGCGTCTTGTCGTCCGACGAATTCTTTGAGCACGCTAAATTCGATTTGGTCGTCAAGATAGAGTTCGACCACTGCTTCTCTGAATTTTTCATCGTCTTCAACGTCGTCCAGGTATTCTTGGAGTGCCTCTTTGAGTATTTCTGTGCGGTTTTTGTGCGCGATTTCAGCTGCTACGTCGGTTTTCTGGATGAGGTCTTCTGGTAGTCTGAAGTTGACTCGTGTGGTTCCCATTGGTACAACCCTCTTGTACATACATTGTACCCACAACATTAAATAGGT
>LKMJ01000612.1_pt1 | contig 28240 bp, 25 predicted proteins | sample 643391 | NCBI WGS metagenome assembly LKMJ01 (sample SAMN04112250, study PRJNA286221) | soda lake metagenome | biome: soda lake; feature: Kulunda Steppe; material: water; isolation source: sample PL-Br10 brine of Picturesque Lake | place: Russia: Kulunda steppe | collected 2010-07 | reverse complement strand
GATGCAATCACGGCCGCGAGAATGACTGTAATCGCGACCATGAGGATTACCCCAATGACCGGACTGACTGCGCTGTCGTCGTCGTTGAGTAGTTGTTTGATACTACGCATACATCCATATCCATTCCGCAATATCATATAAATGGAGGGGATAGATTATTAGGATTAAATATAATATACCAGCCCACTGCCGCTGTTCGGAGCCTGAAAGGACCAAAACACGCTTTTTCGCAGCGTGAAAAAGCTCGCTGTCTTGCGATTCCATATTTGTTCCCACACTCAACACAATTTTGACAACTGACCACTGATTTTCTGTTTCTCAATTTTGGAGATAGACGACGCCATTTTTGACTGGTGCTTTCACTCCCGCGCGGTCGGTGTCAGTCGGAATTGTGACTGGTTGAATGGGTCAAATATCGAAGATAGCGAGTCAGGACATCAATAACCCAAGCGGTCCCGGTGACAGCATACGGCGAGCGAAGCGAGCCGTTTCACCGACCCGAACGGAGTGAGGGTCGGCCTTTTTTCTCCGCGTTTTTTGCGCCGAGTGGTGCGCTACGCGCGCCCGAGGCGGAAAAAAGAGGGATGGACTCGCCGGGATTTGAACCCGGGGCCTCTCCCATGCCAAGGGAGTGATCTACCACTGATCTACGAGCCCGCGTGCATATGCTGGTTTACGATGTGCCTGTTTAAACCCATCGGAAAGCACTCGGTGTCGGGCTGGAACGCACGTTTTATAATGCCGAGTGGTTTATGACACCTCACGAATGCCCAACTCTAATGGACCACAGCAGGGAACCCGGCACAAACTCCAGAATGACCCACGCGATCAGGGGACCTCCCCACCACAGCAGGCTGTCGAACAGTTCGAAGATGGCGACACCGTCCACCTCAAAATCGACCCAAGCGTTCAGGAAGGTCGCTTCCACCCACGCTTTAATGGCCAGACCGGCACCGTCGTCGGCGAGCAGGGACAGGCCTACAAAGTCGAAATCACAGACGGTAACGTCACGAAGACGCTGATCACGAAACCCGCACACCTCTCAAAACAAGAATAACGGGTCGTGGGTGGAGACTCGTTTTTGCGTTTCGCTTACTCGACAGTCACACTTTTCGCGAGATTCCGCGGTTTGTCGATGGGTCGCCCGAGGCCGTTTGCGATATGGTAGGCAACGAGCTGTAACTGGACGTTCGCCAGTATCGCCCCGATGCGTGGGTGTGTCTCGGGTACTTCGAGGACGTGGTCGGCATACATCGCTGCGTCGTTTCGACCGTCAGTGATAGCCACGACCGGCGCATCGCGTGCCTCGACTTCCTTGATGTTGCCAACAGTCTTCCGTGCGACCTCGCCGTCACCGAGTACGACCGCGAAGACGGGCGTCTGGTCTGTGACTAGCGCGAGCGGGCCGTGTTTCAACTCACCCGCGGCAAAACCCTCCGCGTGCTCGTAACTGATCTCTTTGAGTTTCAGTGCGCCTTCGAGCGCAACGGGATACTGGTAGCGACGACCGATAAAAAAGTACGCATCCGAATCAGCATACTCCTCGGCAATTTCCGCTGCGTTTGATTCATCGAGAATGTGCTGGATATCGCCGGGGAGATCACGAAGCGCCGGAACGATCTGCCGGCGTGTCTGTCGCTTCTCGACGGTCGAAAGCGTCAACAGATTCAACGCCGCCAACTGTCCGACGAAGGTCTTCGTCGCTGCAACGCCAATCTCCGGCCCCGAGCGAATATAGAGTGTATGGTCACACTCGCGTGCTGCCGTCGAGCCGACTGTGTTCGTCACTGCAAGCGTCTGTGCGCCCCGGCGGTCTGCTTCACGAAGCGCAGACAGTGTATCGGCAGTTTCGCCACTCTGTGTAATCCCAACGACGAGACTGTCACCGACCGGCGGTGGTGAGGTGGCGTACTCGCTTGCGAGAAATGCCTGTGCTGGCACGCCCGCCCGCGTGAGTAACTGTGAGCCATAGAGTGCAGCATGATACGATGTCCCACAGGCAACGAACTGGATGCGTGATGGCGATAGCTCGCCGACCGTCTCGATGTCGACATTACCACCGAGTTCGTCGACACGGCCACTCAGACACTGCCGGAGCGCACGTGGCTGTTCGTGAATCTCTTTTAGCATGTAGTGGTCGTAGCCACTTTTGCCAGTCTCTTCGGCATCCCAGGAGACTGTCTCGATGGTTTTCTCAACAGTCGTGCCGTTCTGGTCTGTGATCTGGACACCACCATCGAGTCGTGCGAACTCTCCGTCGTCGAGATAGACGACACGGGCAGTGAAATCCCGGAAAGCAGGCACGTCACTGGCGATAAAGAAGGGGCCATCACTAGTCAGATCCGCCTCCGCATTACCATCCTCGTCGAGACCAACGCCGATCACGAGCGGTGAATCGTTCCGGGCAGCAAACAGCGCCTCGGTCCCCTCGACGATTGCAGCGATTGCATAGCTACCCTCGAGTTTGCTGATTGCCGACCGGAACGCGGCTTCGGGTGCTGCGCCCGTCTCAAGTTCGTCCTCGATGAGATGCGGGACGACCTCTGTGTCAGTGTCACTCGTGAAGGTGTGTCCGTTTGCAGCCAGTTCGTCCCTGAGTGTCTGGTAGTTTTCGATGATACCGTTGTGTACAACGGCGACAGTGCCGGTACAGTCCTGGTGTGGGTGGGCGTTGTTGTCAGTCGGCGGCCCGTGCGTACTCCAGCGGGTGTGGCCGATTCCGACCGTTCCCGAGAACTGCTTGCCAGCGATCTTTTGACTCAATGCCTCGATTTCACCAGCAGTCTTGCAGACAGAGAGGTCATCGCCAGCGACCCCGACGCCGGCCGAATCGTAGCCACGATACTCCAGTTTTTCGAGGCCGTGGACGAGCGTGTTGAGCGTTTGTTCTGCCCGGCCGACACAGCCGATAATGCCACACATTAGCGAACCACCTCGGCATCTTCGGGAACGCGGCCGCGAACGTGACAGCGGGTGCCGATAGTTGCCTGACTGCCGACGAGCGTCCCCGGTTCGAAGGAGACAGCACTGGCGGCACGAACCCGGTCACCCAGTACGGCACCGAGCGGTTGTGACTCGAAAATGTCAGTGTCGATTCGAACGTCAGCGGGACCACCGGGGATGGTAGTGTTGACGCCGAGATGGACGTCCTGTCCGAGTACTGCATCGAGCAGTGTCGATCCGTGACCGATTCGGCAGTCGGCATCACAGACGGTCTGTTCGAGGGTGACGTTTGCCCCAACAGTCGTGTTCGCCGCAAGCGCAACGTTCGGGCCGACGACCGACCCGGGGCCGACCTCGGCGTTCGGGCCGACGACCACGGGCGGGCGAAGCGTTGCATCCTCGTGGATACGGGCGTTCTTATCGAGCCAGATTCCATCACGCCGTTCCGGTTCACTCGCCCGACCGGCATCGAGCACTTCGGTCGCAACCGAGAGGAGATCCCAGGGATAGGTCGCATCGACCCAGAGTCCATCAATATGCACGCCACAGACCTGCTGGTCCTCAATTTGTTTCGCAATCGTATCCGTCAGTGCAAGCTCGCCGGAGCGACGACGGGTCTCGGAAATCGTCTCAAAAATTGTCTCGTCGAAGGCGTAAATGCCGGCGTTGATGAGTCGGTAGTCGTCGGTGTCGGGTTTCTCGATAATTTCAGTGACTCGATTTCCATCGAGACTGACGATGCCGTACCGACTCGTGTTCGGGTGTTCGATGACTGCCATTGCTGCTGTGACCGATTCGTCATCGAATGCAGCCATGACTGCTTCAACAGAACCAGCCTCGATCAGCCGATCACCGTTGACGACGAGCATCGGCTCGGAAACGAGATCTGCAGCCTGCAACAATGCATGACCGCTTCCAAGCTGTTTTCGCTGGACGACGTACTCGATATCGACGCCACGGTATGTCGATCCGAAATGGTCCTGGACGCGATCACGACGGTAGCCAACAACCAGTACCAGCCGGTTTATTCCTGCCTCGATAAGCGCATCGAGGACGTGTTCGAGAATAGGTCGGTTCGCAGCCGGCAACATTGGCTTCGGACGGTTGTGGGTCAGCGGGCGCAACCGTGTGCCCTCTCCTGCTGCGAGAACGACCGCTGTCCGAACGTTCATATCGGCAGGTAGATGGCTGTCGGTTTGTACCTTACGCAGAGAGTCACGACAAGGCCAACGTTCGGTAAATCTGGACAGCTTTATGTCAGATGCACCTGACGCTATGGCGTATGAAACAAAAAACGATAGGCGATGAAGACGACGAAGATCTCCTCTTCATTCTCGGCTGGGGGAACCGGCTTCGCTCGAAAAATGTTCAGTGGCTTATCGATCTCGTCGTTGAGGACGGCTATCAGGTTCACGCCTTCGAATTACCGGATCACACCGAGGATTTCGAAGCGGATTTCATCGAACCGGTTCATTCCTATATCAAGCAGTTTGACTCGTTCAAGCTACTCTGCCACAGCACCGGCGGGCTAGTCGGTGCGTATCTCACTGGAGCGGAAACCGAGACGTATCTCAGCCCGTGGTGGGGAATCTACGCTGGACAGGATGGACCGCTATTCGACCTGCTTACGAAACTGCCACTCACCGCATCGGTCGTGCCGAACAATACGGCAACCCGGCCGAGAATCGGCGAGTTGGCAACGAGTGACCAACTCGATGCAATTCCGAAACGCACCTCGCCAGTCTTCTTGCGTGAGGTTTCACAGGCACAGAAAGACCGACCACCAATCGATGATGAGGCAGTCGTGTTCTGCTCGCTGTGTGACGACATCGTAAGCACCCGAGCAATTGGCGAGGCAGTCCCGCCCGAACAGATCGTCCTCTATCAGGGCGGCCACGAACTGTTTTCCTCGCCCGGTCGCGAGAAGTATACCGACCGCCTGCTTGCAGCTATCGAGGAAGGTGTTGATGGAATCTGACTGGATGTCAATTAGTCCCCAACCGACACAGTGAGAATAATAAGATTCTACTACTGTGACCCCGTTGAGTTAATATATGACAGTAGTCAGTGTTTCGATGCCTGACGAATTACTCGAGCGGTTGGACACCTTCGCCGAAGAGCACGGATACACGGGTCGAAGTGAGGTGGTGCGGGAGGCTTCCCGAAACCTGCTCACCGAATTTCAGGACAAACAACTCGAAGAAAGGGATCTGATGGGTGTGGTGACCGTCTTGTTCGATTTCGAATCGACAGATGTCGAGCACAAAATGATGCACCTCCGCCACGATTACGAGCATCTCGTTACCTCACACGTCCACAACCACGTTGGCGACCACTACTGTATGGAGTTGTTCATCCTCGAAGGGTCTCTCGATGAGATTTCGACATTCGTCGGCAAGATTCGAGCAACACAGGATACACTCTCGATTGATTACTCCGTGATGCCCGTTGACCGAATCGATAGTGTCGTGTAGCCACCGACCAAACACGCGCGTATGAATCAGACGCTTCGCTCGTTCGCATCAGTTCGCAGACGGGTGCCGACGACGCAGTCAGGCGGAGCCATCCTCGCTGGAGACCTGCTCGTCCTGTTTGCGTTTATCGCAACCGGTCAGTACGCTCACGAGTACTTTTTCTGGGAGATGCCGATTCACACTCTCCTCATCACGATTCCGTTCGTCATCGCCTGGTTGCTCGTCGCATCCGCTGCTGGTCTGTTCAGCCAGCGCACGCTTCGGAGTTATAAGCGGACACTCGCGCTGGTGATCCCGGCATGGATTGGAGCCTCGCTCGTGGGTGGAGCAATCCGCACAACGCCGTTTTTTCCAGGCGGTGCGCCACCAACATTCCTCCTTGCGAATATCGCGTTTGGACTACTCTTTTTCGTCCCATGGCGACTGTTTGCCAGTTGGCTGGTACAGCGGTCAGGTGGAATCAACGAGGGCACGCGATAGAGAGCGGCAGACGACAGTCAGCTCAACCAGACTGTCGTCGAGGTAAAAAACGTTCAGGGTAGTCCGTCCGCTCGCACGGATCGGTTAGTATTTTGGTTCGGCCCATTTCTCATCCTGGATAGTGTGTTTATACTGACGGCTGTAAATTCGTGAGCATCCTCGACACCCCGTGTGGCGAGAGTGCTCAGTTTCTTACAGCTGTCAGTATTAGACGTTGTCCACAGTAAGTGAGGGTTGACTTCTTGACGCCGAACCGCCGCGGGTAGGTATGTACCTTGTACGAACATTTATTATTTGCGTACGCGTCTTCGTTCCCATGGGGTCTATCCAGACCTATTTAAAGACCGTTGTCTTCACCATCCTCGTACCTGGCACTGTTTCAGTCGCCATCCCACAACTGCTAGCTCGGTGGCGAAAACATCCGAAACTCCCGCTCAACGAGCAGCGGTCCTGGGTTGTGGGGAATCTCTGCCTCGTCTCAGGATTTCTTCTCTACGTTCGCACGTCATTTCAGTTCGCCGAGGAAGGGGGGGAACACCATCACCGACAGACGAACCAGAACGTCTCGTCACTGGGGGGATCTACGCTCATTCTCGAAATCCGATGTACGTTGGGGTGTTGCTGGTGATCCTCGGCCAGGCACTCCGACGACGGTCGGTTGCAATCCTCTGGTGGGGAGTTGGAATGTGGATTGGATTCCATAACCGGGTCATTGGATACGAGGAACCGCACCTGCTCGAAAAGTACGGTGAGGAGTATGAGCAGTACCAAGAAGAGGTGCCACGATGGTTGCTCCGGTAGTGAACACACCTGGCTTTGAGATTCATTCTGGGAGAGAATCTGCCAGTCACCTCTGTTCCAAACAGAGACCACTGTCTTCAAAAAAGAGCTACTGCTAAGTCAAACCGCCGTTGTCAGTAGTATTTACACGCCCGAGGTTGTGCTCTCTGTATGGGCCTCGAAGACGAATCACTTGAGTATCACCGGAAAGATCCACCCGGAAAAATCGAGATTACGACGACAAAGCCAACCAGTACCCAGCGTGATCTAAGTCTTGCATACTCACCCGGTGTCGCCGGACCCTGCCGCAAAATCGCAGCAGAGCCGGGAACTGCCTACGAGTATACGACCAAAGGAAATCTCGTTGGGGTTATCTCTGATGGGACTGCGGTGCTCGGATTGGGCAATATCGGCCCGCAGGCATCCAAACCCGTCATGGAAGGAAAGGGAGTGCTGTTCAAGCGGTTTGCCGATATCGATGTCTTCGATATCGAGATCGACCACGACGACCCCGAGGATTTCATCGCCGCCGTCGAAAGCATGGAACCAACCTTCGGTGGAATCAACCTCGAAGATATCGGCACACCGCATTGCTTTGCAATCGAGGAGACGCTACGCAAGCGGATGGATATCCCGGTCTTTCACGACGACCAGCACGGAACAGCGATCATAAGCGGGGCTGCCCTGATGAACGCCGCCGAACTCGTCGACAAGGATCTCGACTCACTGCGAGTTACCTTCGCTGGGGCGGGCGCTGCGGCGGTCGCGACGGCACGATTTTACGTCTCACTCGGCGTCAAACGTGAGCACATCACGATGTGTGATATCGACGGGATACTCACGACCGAGCGGGCTGAAGCCGGTGGTCTCGACCCCTACAGCCGGGAGTTTGCAAGAGACATTCCCGGTGGCGAACTCGAAGATGCAATCGATGGCGCGGACGTCTTCGTCGGCCTATCGGTTGGTGGCATCGTCGACGAAGAAATGGTTCGCTCGATGGCCGAGAATCCGATTATTTTCGCAATGGCGAATCCCGATCCGGAGATTGGCTACGAGGAGGCGAAAAACGCCCGCGATGACACCGTGATTATGGCAACCGGGCGATCAGACTATCCAAATCAGGTCAACAACGTGCTTGGCTTTCCATTTATTTTCCGTGGCGCACTCGACGTGCGTGCGAGCGAAATCAACGAAGAGATGAAAGTCGCTGCTGCACAGGCGCTTTCTGATCTGGCAAAACAAGACGTTCCCGATGCAGTCGTCAAAGCCTACGGTGATCAGCCACTCCAGTTTGGCCCGGAGTATCTCATCCCGAAACCACTCGACAATCGTGTGTTGTTCGAGGTTGCTCCAGCCGTTGCACAGGCGGCAATCGAAAGCGGCGTTGCCCGCAAAGAGTTGGCTGTCGAAACGTACGTCGAAAAGCTCGAAGCGAGACTCGGCAAATCCCGCGAGATGATGCGCATCGTCCTGAACAAGGCAAAAAGCGATCCCAAGCGCCTCGCACTCGCGGAAGGTGAAGACGAGAAGATCATCCGCGCAGCCTACCAGATCGAAGACGAGAAGATCGCAAATCCGGTGTTGATCGGCAATCCAACAGCAATCCGACGGAAAGCTGAAAGCTTGCGGCTAGATTTCGATCCGGAGATTATCGACCCGGCGGCCGACCGTCACGACGACTACATTGATCGGTTGTACGACCTGCGAAAGCGAAAGGGCGTGGCACGCCACGAAGCCCAGGAGATGATCCGGGATAGCAACTATTTCGCCTCGGTCATGGTCGAACGCGGCGATGCGGATGCGATGCTCACCGGGTTGACGAACCACTATCCTTCGGCGTTGCGGCCACCACTGCAGGTGATCGGCACTGACGAGGAAGCTGATTATGCCGCCGGTGTCTACATGCTGACGTTCAAAAACCGCGTTATCTTTCTCGCTGATGCGACGGTCAACCAGAATCCAGATGCAGAGATTCTCGCGGCTGCGACACGCCACGGAGCAGACGTTGCCCGACGATTCGACGTCGAACCGCGGGCTGCATTGCTCTCGTATTCGAATTTCGGTAGCGTCGACAACGAACAGACCGAAATTCCCCGGCGTGCAGCTCGCCAGCTACGTGAAGACCCAGACGTAGACTTTCCTGTCGATGGTGAGATGCAAGCCGACACGGCCGTCGTCGAGGACATCTTGCAAGAGACCTACGAGTTTTCGACACTCGACGAGCCGGCAAACGTCCTCGTCTTGCCAAATCTGGAAGCAGGCAACATTGTCTACAAGCTCTTGCAACGACTCGGCGGCGCAGATGCAGTCGGGCCGATGCTCGTCGGCATGGACAAACCAGTCCACGTTCTCCAGCGCGATGACGAAGTCAAAGATATCGTGAACCTGGCGGCGGTGGCGACAGTCGACGCACAGGACTAGTCGGCGGATTCGAGTGGCCTTTCGGTTGATTTCTCGTCGTCGCCCTTGGAGTGTTCCTGTTTGTGTGTGTCTTCGGTGAGCCAGTCACGTGTTGACTCGGCAATCACGGTAGAGAGTGCGCGTGCGCGTCTGATCCGTGTCTGTCGCCAGGACTCCTCGCGGTGCCCGTAGGTGCGCAGCCCACGCAGAAAGTCGATTCGCCGAAACTCCGGCCAGTAGGGGGCAGAAAAGTACACCGCAGCCTCGTTACCGTTTGCTTGCCAGGGGAGGAAATTCGACGTTCGCTCGTCACCACCGCTTCGGATGATGAGGTCCACACTCTGTGTCGGGCCGTCGGAAAGGGCCTGCTCGATTGTCGCGACGTCGACCTCTTCGGGGTTAAGCTCACCCGCTTTCACTCGTCGTGCAATCTCGCGGGTTGCTCCGAGTAACTCCGCCCGACCGCCGTAGGCGAGTGCAATGTTGAGATGGAGTTTGTCGTATTCACCAGTTCGTTCGTCGGCGTACTCGGTGGCCTCCTGAACTCGTTCGGGGAGTTCGTGTGTTTCACCGATTGCACGGATGCGGACTTCGTTTTCGTGGATGTCCTCGGCGTCAGCAAACTCCCGGAGCTTTTCGGTGATGAGATCGAACAGCGCTTCGCGTTCGTCTGCTGGCCGGTCGAAATTCTCCGTCGAGAAGGCATACAACGTCACTTCTTCGATTCCCAGTTCATCACACCATTGCAACAACGCTTCGGTCGTTTCAGCGCCTTCCTTGTGGCCTCTGGTCTTTTCGACACCACGAGTTCGTGCATACCGGCGGTTGCCATCCTGAATGACTGCAACGTGTGTTGGCAGTTCCCCAAGTTCCGTTTCGAGGACTCGGGCATACAATCGCTCGATAGGTTCGCGGAGTCGGTCGACCATCCACGTGTTACTGGGCCGATGCAATGCAAGAAACTTGCGCCCGCCGGCGGTCAGAGTGACCACAGCCTTTTAATACAGAGACACCGTTTGTTTACGTGCAATGGCGAAAGGTACGGTTGATTTCTTCAACGACACTGGCGGTTACGGTTTCATCGAGACTGAGGATGCGGACGAAGACGTGTTCTTCCACATGGAAGATGTTGGCGGCCCTGACCTCGAAGAAGGTCAAGAGGTCGAATTCGAAATCGTCGAGGCAGACAAAGGCCCACGAGCCAAGAACCTGGAGCGGCTGTAACGCAGCTTCTGTGTCTGGCAGTGGTTAGTACCGATTCGACACCTGTGGGTGTGTGCACCGTTCCCATTTTTCGTAGCGCACAATCGTGAGGAGTAAATCCACCCGGCGAGAATCCCATGTATGGCTGACGTGCTCGATGCTGATCTGCGCCGTCGGACCTGGGAGTTGCTCCAGCCCGGCGAGATTGAACTTGATGGTCTCGTGGTACAGACAGCGCTTGATGGAAGTCAGGAACCGGAGATGCACCAGGCGACCATCGAAATCGGCGAGTTGATTGCAACGCATGCAGGACTCGAGCCGACCGATACGTTCGTGTACTCGGGGACAAACGATTCGGAGTTTGCCTCGAATCAACATCAGGGGCTGACCCTCGATGATGAATCGTTCGTCTGGGAGTGTCAGCAACTCCTCCGGGGCGGATCGTTCGATATTGTCTTCTATTACGAGGCAGAGACGGATTCACACTCTTTGCTTGCAGATCTTGAAGAACGTAGCTACAACGCGACGGTCGTCCGCGGCGATGCGTCGAGTCCGAAAGACGGACTCATCGAACAGTAGCGACGGCTATTACTAGCGACTGGGAGCGGACGAACAATTTAAATCAGTCGATGAGAGATCACAGGATAACGTTCTGATGATCCCACTGATGCACGATTTCGAGGGTGAGCGCGTGCTTGTTTTCGGCGGTGGTTCTGTCGGCGCACGCAAGGCGCGACGTTTTACCCGCGAAGCTGATGTCGTTGTTGTGAGCCCGCGCTTCGATGCAAGCGAGTATGGCGACAGCCAGTTGGTTCGGGCTGCGCCGACGACTGATACCGTCGATGACTGGCTTCAGTGGGCCGAACCCGCACTCGTCGTTGCCGCAACTGATGAGCGCGAACTGAACGAGGCGATTCACGCGAGCGCACGCGAACGTGAGATCCTCTGCAACCGGGCCGACCAATCCGGCTCACGCGATGTCGGCAGTGTTGTGGTTCCTGCGACAGTTCGTGATGGTCCCGTCGTCGTCTCGGTTTCGACAGATGGGACCAGTCCAGTTGTGAGTCGCTATCTGCGCCAGCAACTCGAAGAGACAATCGATGGAGCAGGCGAGATGGCGAAACTGACAGCTGATCTTCGAACGGAACTGACAGGCCCAGCACGGAACAAAGCACTTCGGGAAGTCGTCACTAGTGAGGATGTATGGAAGGCTTTAGATACCGAGGGTGCAAATTCTCGTCAGGTAGCAACAGACGTGATTGCTGACGTGACGGGTGATTCCGCATGACGACTGATTCCAGAATTATCTCCGGTCTAAGTATTTCCCATACCAACGCGAACCTCGACCAGCTCGAAGTAGCCGCCTTCGAGAGCCAGAAAGCAGGAGTAGAGACACTTTTCTCCCAACCGGGGATCGAAGAGAGCTATGTCCTTCAGACCTGCAATCGCGTCGAAGCATATGTCGTCTCCGAGAGTGCAACGACAGGACAGGAGACACTCGCCTCTGTATTTACAGATATTCCCGAGGACGCCACACAGATATTCGGTCACGAAGAGAGTCTGAAACATCTCCTTGGTGTTGCCGCTGGACTCGAATCGCTCGTCCTCGGTGAAGATCAGATTCTCGGACAGGTCCGGGATGCCTACGAGGATGCCAGACAGGCCGGTGGGATCGGACCACTGCTCGACGATGGCGTCACGAAAGCGATCCGCGTCGGTGAGCGAGCACGAACGGAGACAGAAATAAACGAAGGTGTCGTCTCACTTGCAAGCGCAGCGGTGCAACTCGCCTCCGAAAAGCACGGCCTCAACGGCGCAACGGCGGTCGTCGTCGGTGCCGGCGAGATGGGGAAACTGGCCGCGAAGCGACTCACACCCCACGTGAACCGGCTGATACTCGCAAATCGCACGGTCTCACGAGCGGAGTCAATCGCCGAGACGATAGATGAGCCAATCGAAATCGAAACGGTCGGTCTCGACCGCCTCGACCGGACGTTCTCGCGCGGAGACGTAATCATCTCTGCGACCGGTAGTACGGAGTGGATCGTCGAGCCAGCCACTCTCGATGTAATTGACGAGAGTTTCATCGTGGATATTACCCGGCCACGTGATATCCCGCCGGTCGCTGATGAAAAATCTCATCTGACCGTCTACGATCTGGATAGTCTCGAAGCAGTCACCGAGAAGACTCGCCAGATGCGCCGGAATGCAGCCGAAGAGGTCGAAGAGATCGTCGACGAGGAGTTCGACCGACTGTTGAATCAGTACAAACGCAAACGGGCTGATCAGGTCATCTCGGCGATGTATGAAAGTGCTGAACGCGTCAAGGCAACCGAACTCGAAAAGACCTTCGAGAAGCTCGATCTCGACAAAGAAAGCGAGGCAGTCGTCGAGTCGATGGCGGATACACTCGTTTCCCAACTGCTCGCACCACCGACGAACAGCCTCCGCGATGCAGCTGAAGACGACGACTGGACGACGATACACACGGCCCTTCGCCTGTTTAACCCCGAGATCGGAGCGGATTTCGAGGGTGAACTCCCCCCACTTGCCGAGATGTCACCCGAAGACATTCCAGCCCCCGAGCAGATTCCCGACCACGTCCGTGAGGATCTGCCTGCAAGTGCGTTCGAGCAATCCGACGACTAATCGGCCGAATCATTTTGTCTGTGGACGTCGACAATACAGATATGGCAGACGTACTTCCCGACAGCGAGGTTGACGAACAGCTCCCGGAGGGATGGACGCGAGAAGACGACGAAATCGTCCGCACCTTCGGCTTCGATACCTATCTCGACGGCATTGGCTTCGCCGCAGGTGCCGGCGGGGTTGCTGAAGACGCCTGGCACCACCCCGAGATGATCATTACCTGGGGCGAAGTCGAAGTTCGATTTACCACCCACGACGCAGGTGGAATTACCGAAAAAGACCTCGATATGGCCGAACGCCTGAACGAAATATACGAATGAGTAGATGGGAACCAGACCTGTGCTGTCACGTGGTACAGCAAAGCCTACAAGAGTTAAATAAAAACAGATAATAGGTAGCATAATAGCCGCAAGGATGACCCAAAAAGCCGCAGCCTATACGATTGAAGAAGTGGTAGATGACACCTGGGGGATGGTCAACTATAAAGATCTTGCCGATATATTTTATCTTTTCGTTAATTCCTTCGAGGAAGGCCACCGAAAGGAGATTATCGACCTGAGAAATGACGGTGAAATTACCGAAGATGATCTAAAGCGGTTCGAACAGTTGCCAAAGCGGCTTGGGTGGGCGACCGTGTATCTCGGCGGGTTATCAGAATTCATCCAGCAACAGATGGTAGACCCCCAGGTATCGGAGCCGGAACAGGAGGAAAACGAAGGCTTTCTGAGTACAATCATTCAGTCTATATTTAGTTCATCTGCCGACAACGAGGAGGAAGATACTGCCCCGAAAGATGCATTCAAGCAGCTTGGTGTGAAGAATATATTCTATCTGAAATTTGCCGAAGAAAATCTGCAAAATCTTGCAGAGCAGATCAAATCATACAATGGGTCAGAAACGTTGCTTCGGGAAGTCTTTGCACAGATGCACGACGAATATATCGACGACGAGGATATAAAAACAGATTTCAACATTCAGATTACGGACGAAGAAGAAGAAGACCTCGATCTCTGGGCAGTGGTGGATCAAAATATCAATTACGATGGGTTCGAAAGCCGATATAAACAAACCTGGAAACGTGATCTTCCCCGGCTTAGACAGCGAACAGACGACCTCGAAGAGTTACGCTGGGAGTGGGTTCGACCGCTTATCTATATGGAACGGGTGTACGTTGCGATCAAGAAATTCGAACAGAATACGGGAATCACTGCAAAGCAACTCGAGAAAAACGGATTCACGAACAATATCCCAGAGCGAGACAAATATCTGAAATTCAAAGATGCCGAATAGCGTTACCGTCCATCGGTGTCTCCATTCACCCACTCGGAAGCATCAAGGTCGCCAGTAATACCACCATCCGCCGGGTGGTCACAAGCGCCAGAACAGCCGGCAGCCCCGAGAAACCGAGTGAGATGGTTGTATACCGCCTGGATCCGTCCACGAAGACTCATGTAGTGGTATATGGACTCTCGATTTATAAGATCTCGATTGGACAGAATCAAAGCACATTTGGAGTTGCTGTGAGTGGCTCAACTGAATGGCAGAGTCACGTCAACCGGATACAAGCGCTGCCGAGAGCACCGCCATCGCCGCGACAGGGTTGAGCAAACATTTCGGTGAGACCATCGCTGTCGACGGCCTCGACCTTGAGATACCACAGGGGACAGTGTATGGCTTTCTCGGGCCAAACGGAGCCGGGAAGACGACCACAATCGAGATGCTGACGACGCTGACACCGCCAACAGCGGGGACTGCCTCGATTATGGGAGTCCCAATCGACGAGCGCGACCGGGTGAAAGGACACATCGGCTATCTCCCGCACGAACCACCGGTATACGAGTCGTTCACTGCCCGCGAGCAACTCGCTTACGCAGCCGATATTCGGCAACTCGATACCGAGCGGGCGGATGAACGAATCGAAGATTTGCTGGCGCGTGTTGACTTGCTCGGTGACGCCGATAATCGAATCGGAACGTATTCACAGGGAATGCGCCGGAAAGTTGGCCTCGTACAGGCACTGTTACACGAGCCTGATGTCGTCTTTCTCGACGAACCAACGAGTGGGCTCGACCCGCGGGCCTCCCGGACGGTGATCGAGTTAATCGACGAGCAAGTTGAGACCGGTACAACCGTGTTTCTTAGCTCGCATATCCTGCCAGTCGTCGAGGAACTTGCTGATACCGTTGGGGTACTCTATCGGGGCGAACTGGTTGCGGAGGACACACCGGCGTCTCTCGTCGAGCGGACGGAAGACGGGCCAAAGACACTGGAGGAGGCATTTCTCGACGTGACGACCGAACGGGGTCGGATCGAAGGATGAAAAACGACGAGAAGAAAGGCCGGTCGCTGTTCGACGACATCGTCGTCGGGACCGCCATTGCACGGGCAGAGGTTCGTGACCGGCTTCGCCGACACACGAGCACACGCCGTGAAAAGGCACTGTTTGCGCTGATTGCGATCATTGCTGCGCCCGGAATCGTGCTTTTTATACAGCAGTCCTATGCTTTCGGCGTTCTCTCGCGGGATGGGGTGGATGCGCCGGTAATCGCTGCGAGTCGGAATATCCTGCTCCCAGCGATGCTCGTGCTTACAGTAATCGCGGGGTTAGAGGCCGTCCAGCAACTCGGGAGCCAGTCGGTCCGTTCGTTCGTGCTTACGAGCGCGTCGACGCGTGCGATTGTTCTCGGGAAAGTGCTCTCCTTACTCGCCTCGTGGCTGCTTCTCGTCGCGCTTGGGTTTTCGCTGCTGGTCGCGTATGCAATCGGTGCCCGCGCGCCGCTTTTTTTGCTCGCTGTGTTTCTTGCGGGATTGCCGATTTTAACATTGGTGGTGATTGCTGGCCTGTCACTTGGATACACGCTCTGGCTAGGTGTCGAACGGCTCGGTCTCTCGGAGGGAATTCGACAACTGCTGACGGCAGCACTTTACATTCTCATCTTTGTCGGGATGTTCGCCGGCGGATCACTCCTCGGAGAGGGCACGGCAGAGGGCGGACTCACTGACTTTCTGCCGACGGGTGATCCGGTGACGCCGCTTGGCTGGTATGCGGATCTGTTTTTTTTTGGCTCACCGATGGAGCCGACAATTAGTGTGCATACGCTCGTTGCTCTCACGCTCGTTTTCGGTTTGATTCCAATTGGGTTCGCCCTGCTCGTCCGTCTCGCACCACAGTACTGGTATGCCAGTCCTGCCGACAACACAGAGGAAGATACCGAAAGCACCGAGGCAAAAAGCAAGTCCTTCGACCGACGACCGAGTGAGACAATCGGACGAACGGACAAATCACTGTTTGGTCGGTCGCCAACAGCACGGGCGGCGCTTGGATACGTCCGAAGTGGAATCCGCCAGCCCGGACAGTTCGTCTACCTGTTCTATTATCTGTTTCCGGTGGCACCCGTCCTCATCCAAGATACGATCAACAATCCGGGTACGTTTCCCACTGCACTCGGGGCAGTACTTGTCATCCTCTGCGTCTGGTTCGCTGGCGGTGTGTTCTGTCTGAACCCGCTGGGTTCTGAGGGAACGATGCTCTCACAACTCGTCCTATCAGCGAGACCAGCAGAGGCGTTCGTCCACGCGCGCTTGCTCGTCGGCACCCTGCTCGGGGTAGTGTTTGCTGTGCCCGGGATTGCGTTACTCGCCGCGACAACGACGGTCGTGACACCAACACTGGCTGTGCTCGGAACAGTGTTCGTCCTCGGGACAATCCTCGCCAGCGCGTCGTTTGCGCTTGGAATCGGCTCCGTGCTGCCGAAATTCGAGACCGTCGAGATTTTCGAAAGCGTCGAGACACTTGCACCGTCGATTATCGCCGCGATCATCCATGGCGTTGTCTCGACTGTGGTGTTGCTTGGAGCACTCCTTACAACACTTGCGGTCGGCGCGCCGGAGTCGCCGCTTTCGGTGCCCGAACGACTGGGCGTCGTTGGGCTATTCGTGGTCGTCGTCGCCGTCGTCTCGGATGGCTCCCGGCGGTATGCAGCCGCACGCCTCCGAGATTACGGCCGAGAAACAGTCAGAACCGACCGACCGTTTGCGGTCTATACCTCGATTGTGCTCGCCTTTTTTGCGTTCGTGCTCGGACAGGCAATTGCGCTCGCAGCGGTTCTCATCCTCGGTGTCGACTTGCCGATGCTCGTCTTTCTCCCACTTTTGTTCGTCATCGAATATCTCGGCTACGCGGCCGTTGCCGTTGGATTCCTGTACGTAACCCACCGAGGCTGGTCGTATCTCGACCTCCACTGGCCGTCTGCTCGCGAAATCGGTATCGTGGCCGGCGGGCTCGTCGTCTCACTCGGAATCTGGGCAGTGGCTTCGGCACTCATTGTCCAGTTGGGGCTGCCAGCAGCAGATCACGCACTCTTTGATCCCGAAGACGACGCTACGCCGACGCTATTGCTCGCGTTGATCCCGTTAATGTTGTTCGTCAATGGCCCAATCGAGGAGTTACTCTACCGGAACGTCATCCAGAAGTATCTCACAGAGCGCTTTTCGCAGGGTGTGGCGATTTCCATTGCGAGTGTCGTGTTTGCGCTTGCACACGTTCCGGCGTATCTAACCGCAGGCATTGGCCCGCTCGTCGTAACGCTTGCACTGCTTTTTGTCATCTCTGCCGTCTGGGGTGTGCTTTATGCGTGGACAGAAAGCCTGTTCGTCGTTTCGGCAATTCACGGGCTGTACAATGCGACAGTCGTCTTCTGGCTCTATCTTACGATCGTCTGATTTTCATCTTTCGTTCGGGTGATCGGTCTGTATTAATACAGCGACCTCAAATTGGAGACTGTGATCGTCGTCGCCACGGAGGATTTCGAACTGTACCACGATGTCGTGGGGGAACTTCGCGACCGGGGGATTACTTTTACGACACTCGAACCCGACGAGGAATTACCCAAAAAGGCATCAGTCGCACTCACAAGCACCGAGGAGACAGTCGACGTGCCTCCGGATGTCGATCTGGTCAAAGGCACTGCAGAGACAGCACGAGCCACAGTGGAAGAGGCAATTGCGTTACTCCGAGGAGAGAGTGGGCGGACAATCATCGGCATTGATCCGGGCGAACAGCCCGGCATTGCAGTGCTCGCTGGCGATATGGTCGTTGCCACCTTCCAGGTGCCACCAGCGAAGGTCGCCGAGGTCGTCCACGAGGAGACGGCTGATGCGACGAACCCACTCGTTCGGATCGGTGATGGTGCCCGGTTGATCGGCGCACAGATTATCGACGACATCGAAGGAGTTCCAATCGAGTTAGTCGACGAGACTGGCACGACGCCGTATCTCGGCACCGGCGTCCGCGGCCTGGCAGACGTGCTTGCGGCAGTCAACATCGCCCGGATGGAAGGCGACCTTATCGACTCGCGGGAAATCGAGCCGACAGATGGTGAACTACAGCGGATTCAGGAGCGCTCACGCGAACAAAGCGAGGAAAACCGGACAATTCATGCCGACCTTGCCCGGCGAGTTGCACTCGGTGAGTTGACAATCCGGGAGGCACTCGACGAACACAACAAAAACGAGGAGTAACGGTTACTCGTTTTCCCCTGCTTGTTTTTCCAGTTGTTCGCGTGCGGCCTGTTCCGCACGGCGCATGAGTTCTCGCACAGCAAGACCAGTCTCGGCTGCACCAATCTGGGCGTCGTCGAACTCGGCGCTTATATCGAAAATATCGTCACCAACAGACGCAATTTTCACACCAATCTCGACGTCCTCGCCGTCAGCATCGACTGTCACGGTGCGATAGTCTCGGCTCGCAACCCATCTGTGACCCCGGCCATGTTCGCGAATACCGAGCGTTCCCGTTTCGCGGGCGAGTCGGTTTGCAACACGCTTTGCATCCTCGGGTGCCGTGATCACCTTTACTAGATGGCCCGGCCGGGATTTTTTCATCGTCGCCGGAATAATCGACACGTCGAGTGCACCCACCTCTTTGAGTGTCTCCTGTAAGCCGCCGAGTTCTTCCGGCGTGGCGTCGTCGAGATTCGTTTCGAGGACTGTCGCAGGCTCCTGTTTTAGCTCGTCAGTCGTCGTGCCAAACATTGCTCGGAGGACGTTCGGATGCGCCTCGAAGGTATTATCGCCGATACCGTAGCCGGCAATGTCCACCTGAAGCGTCGGAAGTTGTTCGACTCCCTCTGCGACGTGTGTGAGTATCGCCGCGCCCGTCGGTGTGAGCAGTTCAGTCTCGATTGGACCACCACGAAGGGACCAGTCAGCCCACTCGGCCAACTCGACGACCGCAGGTGTCGGGACGGGATAGATGCCGTGGCTCATCGCCACCTCGCCACCACCGGCTGCAACTGGCGTCGTCACGACGCGGTCGGGGTCGAGATTGTGTAACAACAGCGCAGCACCGACGATATCTGCAATTGCGTCGTCAGCACCAACTTCGTGAAAGTGCGTCGAGTCGAGATCCGTCCCATGAACGCTCGCTTCGGCCTCGCCGAGGAGTTCGAAGATTGCTTTCGCGTCTGCCTCGACTGCGTTTGGCAGTGCCATCGACTCGATGATCTCGATGACTTCCGGATACGTGCGGTTGGGTCCCGCTCCCTCTACTGTGTCAGCGTGGTCGTGGCTGTGACCATGGCTATGATCGTGGCTGGTGTCATCTTCGTGGCTATGACCGTGATCGTGGTCATCTTCGTGGCTGTGGCCGTGTCCATGTGCGTGGCCACCTTCGCTTCGGTCTTCATCATCACCGGAGGAATCGTCGTGAATCTCCTCAAAGCCAGTGTCTGAAACGACCTGAACGTTGGTCCCAGAGATACCACAGCGTGTCGATTCACCGATCTGGTACTGGATATCGAGCCGTTGCTCTACCGGATCGAGAACGGAGGGGTCTGCACCGACAGCAAGCAGTGCGCCAAGTAACATATCACCGCTTGCGCCCATCCGGGCGTCGAATGCGAGCGTTTTCATACAACACCCTCATACTGCTGGCTGTAAGAAACTGAAGAATTTCGCCACCCTGTGGTGGCGAATATAGTCACTGAGTTACAGTTATCTTAAAACGAGCGGACGAGATGAATATCGTACTCGCCTTCGGCAGCAATCGGTCCAAAGGGAGTCATCAGCCCGTCGTCCCCTTTCTCACTCGCCCCAATATAAAGCACCGAAGCGTCGACATCGGCGGCGACCTGTTTGATGTGGTCGGCAAGCCCGTTGTGTGGGGCGGAGGCACCCGGCTCGGAGAAGGGTCGCTCGGAATCGTCTGTCGATTCCTCGATTTTCCGTTCGAGATCCGACAGCGCAGTCTCGACAGCAAACTCCTCCATAGGTTCGATCCACCGCCGTCGCTCAGCGTACTCGGCACCTGTCGGGACAAAGCTGACAGCAACGACATCCTCTTCGAGCGCTTGTCCGTGTGTCACTGCGCGGCCGAGTGCCGCTCGCGCAATCCGCGACCCGTCGTAGGGGACAAGAAATACCATGTCAGAATATACCAACAAGAAGTATATGAATGTACGGTCAAGTTTCAGTGTCGGACAACAACCGAAACTTACGGTCACCCGGTCTCACCGCCGGTAGCAAAAAGCATATCTCCCGGGATACCTGATTGTCATCAAGGCACAGTCTACTATGAATGAAGTGCAACTCGAGGTGGCAAAAGCGTATCCGAACGACTCAGGGCGTGGGATCGCTCGGTTAGACCCCGATACGCTACTACACCTCAAGCTTTCGCCGGGAGATATCATCGAGATTGAAGGCGCAGATACGACTGCAGCAAAGGTCTGGCGTGCGGATCGTCAGGACTGGAACACAGACACTGTCCGTATTGACGGCTTCACACGACAGAATGCCGATGTGGGGATCGGCGAGCGAGTCGAAATCCGCAAGGCAGAAGCCGAAAAGGCAGAAACGCTCGTTCTCGCACCGCCCGAAGAGGCGAGTGTGCAGTTTGGCAGCGATGCCGCGGGGATGGTAAAACGACAGATCCTCAAACGGCCAGTCGTCGAGCGCGACATCGTCCCAGTCATGTCCTCGACGAACCATCCGTTCATGCGTTCGCCGGGGCAGGCGATTCCGCTGATCGCAGTCGAGACGGAGCCAGAAGGCGTCGTCCTCATCACTGAAGATACTGAGGTCGAACTCCGCGAAGAGCCAATCTCGGGATTCGAAAAAACCGGCAGTGGTATCACATACGAAGATATCGGTGGCTTACAAAAGGAGATCCAGCGCGTCCGGGAGATGGTCGAACTCCCGATGAAACACCCACAGATCTTCAAGAAACTCGGCATCGAGCCGCCACAGGGGGTGTTACTCCACGGGCCGCCGGGGACAGGGAAGACACTGCTTGCCAAAGCAGTCGCAAACGAAACGTCTGCGAGTTTCTTCTCGATTGCCGGCCCGGAGATCATCTCGAAATACTACGGCGAGTCCGAGCAACAACTCAGGGAAATCTTCGAGGATGCAAGCGAGGAGTCCCCGAGTATCATATTCATCGACGAACTCGACTCAATTGCGCCAAAGCGTGAAGATGTCACTGGCGAGGTCGAGCGACGTGTCGTTGCGCAGTTGCTGACGATGATGGACGGACTCGAATCTCGTGGACAGGTCATCGTCATCGCGGCAACCAACCGCGTCGACAGCGTCGACCCAGCACTCCGTCGGCCCGGCCGGTTCGACCGTGAAATCGAAATCGGCGTGCCAGACGAGACAGGTCGGACGGAGATCCTTCAGATTCACACCCGTGGCATGCCGCTTTCGGATGATGTGAACCTCGGTCGACTCGCCGAAGAGACGCATGGTTTCGTCGGGGCGGATATCGAGAGTCTGACCAAAGAGGCGGCAATGAAGGCGTTGCGTCGGTACTTACCGGAGATTGACCTCGACGAGGAGGATATCCCGCCGAGTTTGATCGACCGGATGATCATCAAACGCGAGGACTTCCGTGGGGCGCTCAACGAGGTCTCACCGAGTGCCATGCGGGAGGTACTCGTCGAGTTACCGAAGATCACGTGGGACGACGTCGGTGGCTTGCCCGAGGCGAAAAAGGAAGTCCGAGAAAGTGTCGAGTGGCCGCTCAATTCCCCCGAGAAATTCGACCGGATGGGTATCGATCCGCCAGCAGGCGTGTTACTGTATGGCCCACCCGGCACAGGGAAGACGCTGATGGCAAAAGCCGTTGCCAACGAGACGGATGCAAACTTCATCAGCGTTCGCGGGCCACAACTGCTCTCGAAGTGGGTCGGAGAAAGCGAGAAGGCAATCCGCCAGACCTTCCGCAAGGCCCGGCAGGTGGCTCCAACGGTCATCTTCTTCGACGAACTCGACTCACTCGCACCGGGTCGGGGCGGCGAAGTCGGCTCGAATGTCTCAGAGCGTGTCGTCAACCAGTTGCTGACAGAACTTGACGGACTCGAAGAGATGGAAGAAGTGATGGTCATTGGCGCGACCAACCGACCGGATATGATCGATCCTGCGCTCATTCGCTCGGGTCGATTCGACCGGCTGGTGATGATTGGCGAGCCCAACATCGAAGGTCGCGAGCAGATCCTCAAGATCCACACACAGGATATGCCGATTGCGCCGGATGTGAGCCTTCGTGAACTCGCCGAGGTAAGCGGTGGGTACGTCGGCTCCGATCTGGAATCGGTTGCACGGGAAGCCGCAATTGAGGCACTCCGTCAGGACGACGAGGCATCGGAAGTCGACATGCGTCACTTCCGAAAAGCGATGGAAAACGTCAGGTCGACAATTACCGACGATCTGCGCGAGTACTACGAAGAAATGGAAGACCAGTTCCGCGGTGGCGGCCGCGACCCCGACCACCGCCGTGGCGGTCGGATCGGCTTCCAGTAAGTACGTTTTTATTTATTTACGCTTCTGTTGGTTGCTTCGAGAATACATACCATCCAGTGGATCGCAACGCCTTTGCGCGCGCCGTGCCCCCACACGTACATGAAACTCGCCGGGATGGCAAGCAATCGCGGACGGAATCTGATGAACATCGCCGACCGGGCACCCGGTGGCGTGAGCTTCGATGTTGTACTGACAAACAGCGAGGATGCGCCAGTGGCAGAGAAGGCCGAAAAGCGTGGAATCGCCACCGAAACGGTCGTTCAGGGAGACGACGAATCACGGAAAGACCACGAAAAGCGCGTCGTTAACGCACTCTCTGACTACGAGTTCGATCTGGTCTGTCTCGATGGCTACATGCGGATTCTCTCGGATACGTTTCTCTCGGAAATGCCGACGACGCTAAACGTCCACCCCTCGGTGCTCCCGTCGTTCCCAGGTATGGACGCGTGGGGTGACGCACTGGAGAAGGGCGTCTCCGTGACTGGCTGTACAGTCCACGCCGTGACTGACGCCACCGACGAGGATGGCAACGTCATCGAAAAGAAAGTCGACGCTGGCCCCATCGTCACACAGGAGCCGATCCCGGTCTACGAGGGAGACACAAAAGACGACCTCAAAGAGCGCGTACTCTATCAGGGAGAGTTCGCAGCGTATCCGCGTGCGGTCAAATTCTTCGCAGAGGACCGCGTCACTATCGATTACGACGCAAACGAGGTCCACATCGACGGCGATGAGGGCGGTGAAGACGGAAATTTCCCGCAGCGACGAATCCTCACCCACGACCGCGCTGCCTCACTCCGGTATGGAGAGAACCCACACCAGAACGCTGCGCTCTATGCTGATTACACCACCGACGAAGCAAGTGTCGTCCACGCAGAACAGTTGAACGAGGGTGCAAAAGCGCTCTCGTATAACAACTACAACGATGCCGATGGCGCGTTGAACCTGATCAAAGAATTTGACCAGCCGGCAGCGGCGGTCATCAAACACACGAACCCCGCAGGCTGTGCAACGGCAGAGACGCTTGCCGACGCATACGACCGGGCGCTCTCGACGGATCCGATGAGCGCTTTCGGTGGGATCGTCTCACTGAACCGACCCTGTGACGAGGAGACTGCAACGAAAATTATCGACTCCTTCAAAGAGGTCGTCGTTGCGCCGGGTTACACAGAGGGCGCACTCGACGTACTCACACAAAAAGAGAACCTGCGCGTCCTCGACGTGGGCGAACTCGGCGAGATTACCGAGCCACTCACCGAAAAGCCACTCGTCGGCGGACGGCTCGTCCAGGAACGAGACCTTCAGACCGTAGACCACGATGATCTGGAAGTCGTCACCGAGCGCGAACCGACCGACGAACAGATCGAGTCGATGCTCTTTGCCTGGCAGACACTCAAGCACGTCAAATCCAACGGCATCCTCTTTGCCAAAGGAACGGAGACAGTCGGCATCGGCATGGGACAGGTCTCCCGCGTCGATGCGGTCCGGCTGGCTGCAATGAAAGCCGACGAGCACGCAGAAGGGAAAGACGCCGAGGGTGCAGTCATGGCTTCGGATGCTTTCTTCCCGTTCCCGGATGGGATCGAACACGGTGCAGAAGCCGGTATCGAGGCTGTTATCCAGCCTGGTGGCTCGAAAAACGACGACAAAGTAATCGAGGCAGCCAACGAATACGACATGGCGATGGTCTTTACCGGATCACGGTCGTTCCGACACGACTAACCATCGAGTTCGGTAAGCGTTTCGAGGTCGGGGATTTCTTCGTTCGCGTCGGTGATCTGTTGCATTCGTTCGACGTGTTTATCGCCCGCAAACGCCCGGAGTTCATCGGGTGTTGGACCAGCGCCGACCAAAACACGTTCATCGTCGTCGGCAGTGATTTTCTCGACCAGTGGCATCAGGTCCGTCACAGTGTCGTTTACCAACTGCGGGTCGACGTTTTCCTCGGTGACGAGTTCTTTGAGTTTCGCCATTCCGAACCCGACGTGTCGGCCCTCGTCTTGCCGGATGTGCGTAAACCCCTCACAGAGCCCGGGCAATGATGGCAAGTCGGGATGGGTCTCTTCCGAAAACGACTGTTGCATGCCATAATAGCCCGTCTGGGCCAGAATGCCCTCGATAGTCAGATGGTAGTGACAGTACGCCACGGCAAACGTCTCGGGTGTGGGATCATCGAGTAGCGCATACATTGCTCGTTCGTTTCGCTCGAACAATTCGTCGTACGCGTCGTTAAACCAGGTTGGATCAGTTGGAGAAGAGTGTTCGAGGCCGATTTCATCCTCAACAGCGTTGATCACTTCCCGCCAGTACCGGTCGAAAAAGTCTGTGTGTTTTGCCTCCTCATAAAGCTGTGTCGTCAGAAACAGTTGGTCATCAATGTCATCGAGTGCAATCGTAAGCGGTGTCAGGTCTTCTGTTACGGCTTGCTCGCCTGCGCCAAACCGGGCGACGTTCTGTCGAAGCAAGTCAGGTAATTCCTCGCGGTATTCGCCATGTTGGAAATACTCGATGAGTGCCCCTCGATCTGTTTCGAGGTCGATCGCTGCCGGGTCCCAGTGGCGCTCGACCGCATTGCGGTAATATCGCACCCCCCTGCTTTTACGGTCGAGTTGTAACTGTCGGCTGTGATCAATGTTCATAGACGTTCTTTCGGTGACCACGGCAAAGAAGCTGTGGACGGTAAATCACTAATAGTCGAGATCATCGGTATACCGGTTGAGTGCGAGGATTGCACCAATGCCACAGGCTGTAGCGAGGACGATCCCCGCGGTCGCTGCCGGTTCCCAGAAGTCAGTGCTCGCGGTGACTTCGATCACGGGGAGACGGAGTGCACCGAGCATGAGACTGACGAGAAACGCAAGCGTCAACGTCCGGTTTCGGTCGAGTGCCCACTTGACGACATATGCAACCGTAAACAGTCCAACGAACGCACCAGCGATGAACGTCACGACCACTGTTCCTTCCCGTCGGAATTCGTCTGTGACGCCGCTGGTTCCAAGCGCGAAGAGGCCGTCGATAAAGCCATTCAAAGCGGCAGTCATCGGGTCGTACTGCCCGAGCAACAGCAAAATAAACGCACCGGAGATACCCGGCAAGACCATCCCGCTGATCGCAACCATCCCAGCGAAAAAGACGACCGGCAGCGTATGAGGTACCAGCCCTTGTCCGGATGCACCCGCGATAAAAAAGGCAAGTATCCCACCAGCGATGCACGCACCGAGGTGTGCAGGAGAGAGGAGCCATTCACGGCGACCAAGGATGATTGCTGACGCACCGATGAGACCGAAAAAGAAGGCAAACGTCGGGCCGCGGGCCGTCGAAAGAGCGAACTGGACGAGTCGAGCAAGCACGACGACCGCAGAAAACATCCCCATCCCGAGTACGGCCAAAAAGGGAAAATCCATCTCTATGAGGTCGTCTCGAAACTCCTCTCGTGACTCCTTGTAATAAAGCCGTGGCACATACCGGATAACACTCGGGTCGAATGCCGTCAATGCCCGGACTAGTCGTTCGTAGATGCCGGTAATGAGCGCAATCGTCCCACCGGAAACACCGGGAACAGCATCGGCCGTCCCCATTGCAAGCCCTTTGAGATAGACGATAACCAATTCCAAGACGGTATTCGTCCCGTCTTGGGTCGGAACCGGTTCGGAATCAGTAGCCACGTCTGCCTTACGGTGTCAGTCCAACTGCTGGTTGGGGTTGTATCGGATCAGGTTCGCTATCCTGTTCATCTTGGTCAATCTCATCTTCCTCGTCAGCATCGTCTTCGGGGTCGACAACAGGGTCCGTTATTGTCTCGCCCTCTTCGTCGCCATCATCTCCCTCTGCTTCTATGTCATCCATATCGAGTTCCTCTTCTTCGAGAGCCACTTCGACAACGGAGTCGTCTTCACCAATAACCTGGCCCTCGGTTACATTGGCAGTTCCAGTGTACGCAGAGAGTGCCTGGTTCTCATCCTCTGTTTCGTTGTCAAGGTCAAACTCAGACTCGATGGTATATGGTTCGTCTGCGCGAACGCTCACGTCAGTGTACCCTTCCTCGACACCCCAATCGTCGTAGCCTTCAGTGGCATATGGCACAGTCGTGCTAAAGGAGCCATCGTCGTCAGCTTCGATTCGCTGCTGGTAGGTAAACTCCTCACCGTTTTCGGGCTCGACCGGAAGGCTCACGATGAGCTCCTCATTTGCAAGCTCTTCTTGTTGTCCCTGGATTGTTGCGCCGGGCACACGCTCGAATGTTTTCGTCCACGGCTCGCCACTCGCAATCGAGAATTGCGGTGGGAACTCGTTTACATCCTCTGTCGCGTGAACGAGTCGGAAGTGCTCTAGTGCTTCAACCGATTCTTCGGGAGCTGTTCCGAAGCCACCGATTGTTCGTTCTGGGCCGTCATCAACCCACTCTTGTGCCTGTTCAAGTGACTCGAATTGCTCTATCGGAAGTTCACCATCAGTCGTTGGACTTCTGTCAACGCCAATTGGCTCTGGTTCGGTGTGGCTCCCATGATAATGGTACAGCCGCGACATCATCGAGTCATAGTACGGCTGGTGTTGTGTCATGATACTTCCTTGGAGGACATCCTGTTCGGTCACCATCTCCTCTTCTGATTGGAGTAGCAAACGCTCGAAGAAGTCCCCGCGCTCGAACTCACTGTGGAAATCGATTGGCGCGAAGTACTTGCCGCTGAGTGGGTCAATTGTCTCTGTTTCGACCATTCGCCAGTCGATCATGACGTATCTCGTTTGAGCGTTCTCGTGGTCGTCGAAGTTCTCCTCCATCACTTCGAGTGCCTCGTCTTCATCCTGGGCAAGGAAGAAGTCTGCAGCGTCACTTGCCCCTTGCTGGAATGGGTTCGCGTTCGGTATCCGCTCGCCCTGGGCGGTTATCCAGTGGCCATAGTCCCACCACGATAACACCCCATACGCACCATCGGGATAGTCATAATCATCCGTCCGGTCGTAAGTTCCATACAGCTCCATCGGATCGCCATCAGGATCCCCATACTGTCCGGGCGCGGGTGTATCCTCGGCGAGGAAATCGAGACTGTCACTCCAGCCTGTCACGTCACCGGGCTGGCTTGCTGCATCCGCACGGTCAACTGCAGTCGCATCAGCGCCGATCCATGGAACACCGAGCAATGGAACGAACATAATCAGGACGATCAGGGCAACGGTCATTACCTGATATGTCTCGATGGTGAGTTCCTCTGTGTTTGGCGATCCGATGGTTTTCATAAGGAAGCTTACGAGAACCGCGTTCAGCGCACCGATCGGAATGGTCAGGTAGTACCCGAACCGGATCTGTGTGAACGTCGCTGCGACGATGAACGCCGCCCAGACGAGAATGAGCAGCTCTTCACCAGTACGCTGTTGAGACACGAACAGTCGGGCGATGATAATCGCTGCACCGATAGCTGCCGTTACAACTGCAAGTTGATACTGATTATACAGGTGACCGAGACGGTCATCTGGTGGCTGTGCCTCGCCAATCGTTCCTGCAGCGGTTCCCGGCGAGG
>LKMJ01000611.1_pt1 | contig 28284 bp, 43 predicted proteins | sample 643391 | NCBI WGS metagenome assembly LKMJ01 (sample SAMN04112250, study PRJNA286221) | soda lake metagenome | biome: soda lake; feature: Kulunda Steppe; material: water; isolation source: sample PL-Br10 brine of Picturesque Lake | place: Russia: Kulunda steppe | collected 2010-07 | reverse complement strand
GAGCAGGCAGCTGTCCACGTTGTGCAGCATGGCCCACAGCAGGTCGCGCGGTGCACCGAGCACGTGGGACTTGCGCATCTGAGCCACGCTCGCAAAGGTGGGTGCCAGCACAGTGAGCAGCAGCTGCTTCAGGCACAGCAAGCGTCCCAGCCGCTCCTGGTGCGTCAGCCCAGACATGTCACACGCCATGTCAGCACGCCCGATGGCCTCTACCACGAATGCTGCATTTGTGATCAAGATCATTGGGCATTTAAAATGCTGTTTCATGGTGGCTGCGTTTGTGCAATGCAGCTAGCACTCTGGAATGCTGAAAAATGCATCCTTGAACACCACGCACCGGGGATCGGTGTTAGGCTGCAAGATTCTGTTCACCAAGAGCACGTCAGCTGCTAGCATTGCCTCCCTGCTGATGAGCTGCTTGGGCTGCTTGGGCTGCTGCTGCTTGTGCTGGTTGCACGCATGGCACAGTAGACGCTTGCCCATATGCTGATTGTTGGCGTGGTGGGCGGCATTGGAAGGGCTGCTACCAAGCTGTCCAGAGGCCAGGATGATGCTGCTCCTGCTGAAGCTGATGCCTCTGTGGCGCAAGTCATACAACTGCCGCTCACAGCAGACCTGTGCCAGCACCTCTGCAAGCTCTGTTGGTGGGCACTCTGCATGCAGAGTGAGAGACCTGCACCCAATTAAGGAAGGCTGCAAGACAGACTGTGCTTTTAAAAGGCACCTTGAAGCAGCTTGTTACTTGCACGGTGCATTACAGGCAGCTACCACAACCTCATTTTTTATTTACAAAGGCAGTACAGGCACCGCGAGCTTGCACATTTGACTCTCACGCAGCAGCCACAGAGCCTGCCTGCAGCATTCACACCCATGCTTTTGCTCCAATTGCTGCTGCTGCTGCTGCTGCTGCTGCGCGTCCTTGCCTGCTTGCGGCATGCCTGCTTGTGAACGGCACGCTCTTAGGCGCACAGATGCCTCTGGTGTGGCCTGGTGCACTTCTTGCTCCAGTGTGGTGCACTTCTTGCTCCAGCGTGGTCCACTACTTGCCCCAGCGTGGTGGGGTGCCCCTGAGGCCCGTGCTTGTGTGCTTGGCTGCCCCCTCCATCACAGGTCAGGATGGCAAGGGTGGGAGGGGAGCATGGGAGGGAGGGGATACCCAGGTCTGCTGCAAAGTTGTGGCCCACGCAGCTCACAGCAACACCATTTTAATGCTGCCCACTGAAGGTCCTGCACGCGCCCTACAAGGACCTTACTTACAGGTGTCCGCAGGCAGTAACGGCAGCCTCCAGTACGAACAGCGCATGTGTGCACGCCCCGTTCAGCCAAGCTTGCTGCTGCTGCTGCTACTGCTGCTGCTGCTGCTGCTGTTCCTGCTGCTGCTGCTCCTGCTGCTGCTGCTGCTGCTGTTCCTGCTGCTGCTGCTGCTGCTGCTGCTGCTCTACCAGCCTGGCGGCCACCTCCGTCCCATTGGTCACCAGGCTTTCACACCCCTCCACAGCTGCCTGCAGCTCTTGGCTGTTGCATCGTGCACCTGCTTGAGGCGCAGCCTGACATTGCCATGCAGCTTGGGAGCTTGCGTCCCACTCCCTTGACCTCTACCCCTGTCCCTTACCGGCACCCTCCTCTTGCCTCTCCCCCTTCCCTGCTTGCAAGGTGCTTCACTGCTGCTGCTCCTTCTCCTTGGCACGCCCTTGCCTTTCCTGCCCCTGCAAACCCCTCTGGCTTGCTTACTCCTTGCTTCAGCCCCAAAGCTGCTGCTGCTGCCCTCCAGGTAGATAGGATTATGCACTTGCTTTATGCACATAAAGCAAGGGCACAAACCTGGCGCATGCGCCTTGGCGCTGTCTCGCTGCTGCTGCTGCTGCTGCTGGACATTTAAAGCTGTTTTTTGATGAGTGTGGCAGCAGGAAGAGCAGCAGTGGTGGCAGTAGCAGTGGTGGCCAACCCGTACTTTTTGGCAGTTGCTGATGCCTTCTTGCGCAGCTATGGTAGATGCCGCTCAGCAAAGCTGATGGCCCCTTGCAGGGCCTGGAGCGCTGAGGGTGCTGACACACTCACAGCGTGTTGTGTGAATGAGATAACCCGCCTCTCATTGTTGCAACCCTCAAAGGGAAGGCTGCGTTTGCCTCACAGTCCCCCGTGAAGTTCAGGTGTTGCAGCTTCAGGCAAGGCTTGGTGTCAGTCTCATACCACGCAAGGCGCAGGCGGCTGTAGAGGTAGCTGCTCAGGATGAAAATTGATGCATTCACTACCAAGGAGGCCGCGCTCTTGCTGCACATGAGCGGCAAAGGGAGGGAGAGGGTCTTGCTGCTGCGGGGGCGGCTATGCGCCTGCTTGCTGCTGCTGCAGGTCTGGATGTGTAGGGTGCTGCTGCGGGGGCGGCTGCGCACCTGCTTGCTGCTGCAGCGGGTCTGGCTATGGGGGGTGCTGCTGCAGGTTGGACAAGCCGCCTGCCAGCCTATTCTAGTCCTATTTGTGTAAGGCTGGTCTGGGCTGCCTTGTTCAAAGAGGACTGAGCTGGAGGGGGGGGCCTGCATGTGAACAAAGAGAGAGATGAGCTCCAGCTGGGTTTGGATGTTAGATGAAGTGCACAGCTCAAGATCAAGGTTCCACGGCAAATGGAGACAAGTTTCATGCGCATTTAGACTAGAATGCATACAAGTTAGTGCACAAAGCAATATAAATATGCCAGTTGCTTCTATCTAAACAAATAGGCTTTGTCTGAATGGGCTCACACAAAATAAAAGCAAAGGGAGGGAAGCGCTGCACTTTTTCAGACAAAGATAAGTGGCCGTCCATGCGAAATGACCTTTTGCGCCATTTGTTTCCCTTGCTTATTCCTCCCTTGATCCAAGAAACCACAAGGCAGCTGGGTCCTCCTTACCTTGAGATGGTTGTGGCTCAGCCTGCGCTTGGCGACACAAGGCAGCAATGAGCTGTGTGTGGCCCAGCTTTGGTTTAAGGGTCCACTGCTGCTTACACCACAGCTGGGCCACCAGGGGAGCGGTGGTTCCCTGCAGCAGCTCTCAGGACCTGTGCATGGCTAAAGCACACAAGCCAGGCTCCTTCTGCACATGTAGGCTGTTGGCTGTGGCTGCAACACTGTCTCTCAGCACATTACATGATGGCACAAAACGGAGGTTGAAGTGCGCGTTGCTGCTGCTGCTGCTGCTAAAGCTGCTCGTGCTTTGCATGCTTCCATGCCAGCCTGCAGCGTCCGCAAGGCACTGCCGGCAGAAGGGGCTATGCTTGCTGCTACAAACAAATGCATCAATGCATGGAAGCGCTTGGAGGAGTAGGCTGGCTTGTTGGATCAGAGGGTAGTGGCTACCCTCTGATCCCACAAGGCGGGTGCAGAGGGCAAGGTGGTGAGGTGCAGAGCGCAGATGAGAGAGCGTGAATGTCAGCTGGCTTTCCTGCTCTTTCATCTGAACTGGCAGAACCTGCCTGCTGCATCCACATCCATGCTTTTGCTTCAATTGTTGCTGCTGCTGCTGCTGCTGCTGCTGCTGCGTGCCCTTGCCTGCTTGCGGCATGCCCGCTTGTGCACGGCACGCTCTGAGGTGCGCAGATGCCTTGGCTGTGGCCTGGTGCACTACTTGCTCCAGCCTGGTGCACTACTTGGTCCTGCCTGGTGCACTACTTGCTCCAGCGTGGTGCACTTATTTTAGGATCAGCATTGATCCACCGGGATGCCATGTGCAGTGCATTTGGAGGGCCTAGCTTTATCCAAACGCCCTTGCTCTCTATGACTGCCCTGCTGCGTGCTAAAAAGACAATGCCAGTATGGCCTAAGCACCAATAGAAGAAGTCTCCACTCAAGCCGTTCCAGTGCACTGGTCCTTTTGGAGCCTGGAGTGGCTTTGGCATTTTGCAAATGCACCGCGCAATTTGAAGCTTATAGCTTGCAGACACATGAGGTGTGTTGTTCATTTTACATTTTTCATGCACTTGTGATGCAGGAGGCCACTGCTGGTGCTGCTCAGGGCCAGATCCCTTTTGGGCACATAGCGCAAGAGCAACAGCCTCCTCCAGGTCAGGAGCACGTTCTCCTGGTAGTGCATGGATGGAGATGTGCATGTGCGTGTCTGGTAGAGGACATTCATACATAGGGCTACAAGCTGGAGCAAAGGCTTTCAAAAACTTGCTTGGAAGTCACGACCAAATCCTCTTCCTCAGATGATGTAGGGAGTTCTTCTATCTGCCCGCACAGTTTTCTATCCTTTTCAGAATGCGCTTGGAATGCACTTGGTCTCATCTTCCCTGGATTTCCCACAGCAAGTGCACAGGCAGCATAGAAGGCAGCATTGAAGCAAGAGCTGCTTTGGTTTACAATGTTCCTGTGCAGGTACCCCGCGTTCAAGTGGCAGTGCTGCGCGCGCAAAAAAGACAGCTCCTGGAGGTGAGAACGGCACGGGGTTTTCCATGAATCAATTTGTTATGAAAGTCAGCATAACACTTGCAGAGTGTGGGATCCAGAGATTTTGCTTAGATATGCATGATGCACTGTAGTACAACTTTTATAACAAGGGGGGAAAGAGTACCCTCAAATTGTTTCGTGCACAAAGCTGACATGTACACAGTATGTGCTGTACATGCGTCTGGGTTGAGAATCTGTGAAGGGGAAAATTTGTGCTTATGCTGTCTCATTTTCCCTAACAACTGTGCAGCGATTGCCCCGCGCACGCCTGCCGCTCCAGCACGGCAACGCGTGCCTCAGCCACCACGTCTTCGCAGGTCAGTAGGTAGCTTGCTGGCACTAGCCACCCAGAACTAGCCAAGGACAAGGGACATCATAGCTGCAACAATGGAAAAGGCACAACGTGCATCAGGCACACTATCAGTCGCATCCTTTGTTGAGTTGCTAAGGATAGTCAACTTAACACCACACAATTTGCATTTCTATTAGCTTGGCATCTGGTGTTATGAGGTTGGCCGCCTTCAGATCTTGTACGCGAGCCTGCTGCTGTGCTCATGTTATGCCCATTGCAAGCCTCCTGAGCTCTCTTACCAACAAATCAATGCTCTAGCAACTCTCAAGGGCAACTCAGCTTCAAACCCTCTAGGGCAAGTCAGCTCCAGAGTGCTCAGTCAGAAGCCTGCTGCGCTGACTCATATAAGCAGTCCATTGCAACAGCCATTGTAACAGTCATTGTGGCAGCCATGGCTTGAATGGCAGGTGCCATCTGAGCCTCAGCATCTAATTGTGCCAGAAATCCCTCAGCAACCAGCTGTGTGCTTGCCATGTCTCAGCGGGCAGTTCTGGCAGCTGTGTTGCCGCAGCCACCTGCGCTGGCCCTGTTTCCACTCTTGCAGGGAGTTGCAAGCTGCTGGAGGGGGCGGCGGGGCAGCCGCTGATGTGGGCCTTGCGGCGGCATCAAATCTGCCGCCCCTGAATGAACTGCCCCAAGCAGAACAAGACTGGCTGGAGGTGCTCACCACCACTGACAGGTTCTTCAAGGTGCGCTCCTATAGCCGCCAGTGCCTGGGGCGCACGCGCCTTTGTATGAAACACATTTCCTTGTGTTGTTTGTGGCAGAATGCTTTACCCAAGAGACATACATGCATGTACAAGGCGTCCGTGGTACGTCCTGCCAGCTCCATGATCTGCATAGGTTACAAATGTGCCAGGTGCCACAGCGACGCCTGCTTTGTGCATATGCCCCGCTTCTCGCCATGAGATGCACAGTATGCCCTTTCTGAATACTGGGGCCTCTTGGTGTTTGCATTAAGGGAGCCCTTTGCCTCACAAGTCTGAGTGTGTATGGCAGAGCAGTAGTACCCATCAGGGCACACAACCCATGCTCTAGGTGGAAGGTGAGCCCCTGCACAAAGAAAGTAGACCTTAAATAGTGCACAAAGCCACTCTAAGGGTTCTAGCCCATTCTCATTTCATGCATTCTAATACCTTAAGGCAAATTACTCACCCAAATCATGTGCCATTGCCCTGGGCATCCTGGCACCGATGCTGAAGTCTGCCACAATGTATGAAGCAATACTGGCACACCTCCTTTAGCCTTCTACCCAAATAAAAGAGGTTTCTGAACGAAAGAAAACAACATGGAAGAAGATCCTGGTCCCTCTGCGCAATGCACTTCCACACAAAAGCCTATCAATTTTCCTGCACATTGTACTCAATCGCAGCATGCCTATGTCATGCTTATGGATCCCGCACACTTTGGTTGTTTGCCATGATCTGGGCCTCTTCAGAGTACAGGGTGCTCTATGTCATGGCACAGGTGTGTGGCTACTGTGGTGGAGGGCTCATTCCAGGGCTGCGGCCTAGCAATGGTGGCAGGGATGCACTGGCCACCATTCTGGTAAGTGGGAGCTTTGGTTCACTTAGGCAGGTGGCTGCGAGGCTCATACCCCACACAAGGAACGTTTATCATCAAAGCCATGTTAGCCATTGCCATTATGTGGGGGACAGGTTGACTAGCCATGCGCATGGATGGAAATCATCCAGCTCTCCACCATCATTTGGGAGCTAAGTTTTCATGAATTGTACATTCAGACATACACCACACAAAGGCTACCGCCCCCGGCAGCCCGTCTGATCTTGAGACTTTGCCTGTTTCTGACAGGCTTATGCACAAGCAGTGCCAGGATTTGACAGAGACCTTAAAGCACCACTAACGTGGAGACCTGCAAGTCAGGAAAAGTGTCGAGGCTTGCACTGCTGTCCTTGTGCAATCTAGAGCTGCACCTCACCTGCCCTCCACCAGACTGGAACGATGGGCGCACATACTCTCATTAGTACAGGTACTTACGTGTGCTGCCATGCTTGTGCAGGACCTGGACGCGCCACACCTGGAAGGCGTGTGTGCGCACTGCAAGTCTGAGCGCTTAACTCAAGGGCACCGGCTGCTGCAGGCAAGTTGCAGCAGCCTGTCCTTTTGTCTTTGTTCATGTGCGCCGTATTTGTTGCCGAATGCATCATGCACAACATTTGGACAGCTCCTTCCTTTTGGACCAATTCCTTTCTTTTGGACCACTTCGTTCCATTTGGACCTTATCTTGCTGCAAATGCTCGGCCTATCCTGCCACATCCTACCTGCAAGGCTGTTGGTCCTTCATTGCTGCAATGCCCCTCACAGGTTTGTGAATGCCATTGTCCTTTGTAGGTCAGGCGCTCGACCTACCACGATGTGGTGAAAATGAGTGACCTCATGGATCTGAACATCAACCTTGCAGGCGTGCAAGGCTATTCAATCAACAATGCGCGGGTGAGACTCCAGGGTCTAAATCAATGTCTTATCTTACTGGGAGGAAAAAGTGTTAAACTTGGGTACCTTACTGCCCACCTTCTTTTGAACGACCTCTTGCTTGACCTCTCTTAGCAACCGTTCAACCATGAGACTGGTTGGAGTGGAGCTAGAGCCAAGCTCATTCTCAGGGTGCTTCTATAAGGAATTTGAGGGAAATCTGGCATGGCAGTTGCGCTGCACACTGTTTTTGTTTAGCAGTCATGCGCCTCATGTCTTCAAAGCGGTCCTTGTAATCATTCAGATCCCCCGTGACTCACACTGTTCCTATAGGTCCATGTGCACGTGATTGACACGGGCCCTGGACACAGAAATGGTGTTCCTGCAGCCCCGCGCTCGATCTTCCTGTACACTGTTCCTCAAGGTCCATGTGCATGTGCATGATGTGTGCCCTGGTTGCAGGTGGTGTTCCTGCAGCCCCGCCCTCAATCTTCTTGTACACTGATCAAGGTCCATGTGCATGTGCATGACGTGTGCCCTGGTTGCAGGTGGTGTTCCTGCAGCCCCGCCCTCAATCTTCTCGTACACCCAAGACTCCTGCTGCTGCCGCTGCTGCTGCGGCATCCATGCCCTCCCGCTGCGTACTTGATGGCCGGCAGCTCATGGATGCTGGATCCTGCTTTTGCAGCCTGCGGTGAGTTGCACGAACATGTGGCTGCTCTATAGAGGGTCGTTTGCGTGTGTATGACACTGCATGTCTGCAGCTTTTTATACTTGTCTGCTTATACCTGCACTTGCTTATGTGCCCATGCATCTGGCTTGTGTATACGGCATGCGTCTAGTTGGCTGCAGTTGGCTCAAGCCTTGAAGTAAATATCTGTTTTTTAAGAATAATGTTGTTTGATAGCCTGACCACCTGCTGTATTGAGGCACCTGGGAGTAAGATGCTTGGACCGTATGTGGCTAAAACAGCACCAAACACCTTCAAAGTATGAAAGTAAAGGGCTCATTGCTTAACAGCTCCATGTAGCCATGGGGGCAAACACACATCCCTTGCCTTTAAAAAAAGAATGAGCAGCAAGAACATACCGAGCACATCCTAGCCCACATCTCATCGCATGCCTCTACTGTGGCAAGGCCCCGACGTCCATGCCGCACTGATTTGCTTTGCTGCGGCCATTGTTTTGGGTCATAGCACTTCTGGCCATTTGCTAAAGAAGGGTGGACCTTCGGTGCTCACAGGTGCAAGATGGATGTTGAGTTGCATGGAGTAACACCTGCCATGACCGCAGATCTCCTGGCCGTCCCTGCAGCATCGCCACAGCAGGTATCCCATTTCCTTCTCTGCAGGGGTTGGCTGAAATGAGCAGGCAGTGCAACAGCTGCTGGTGCACAGCAGGTACCCCATTTCCTTCTGTACAGGGGTTGGCTGAAATAAGCAGGCAGTGCAGCAGCTGCTGGTGCTGCTGGCGCTGGCGCTGGTGCTGGTGCTGGTGCTGGCGCTGGTGCTGCAGGTGTGCCCTCCCTTTTGCTTCATGATGGGACCACAGCACACAGGCATCTGGGCCTCAGTAGGCCTGTGAGAGTTGCTAGGAGTGTCAACTATAACCAACCAAACCAACCAACAGCCTTACCACACATAAGAGGCATCGATCCTGTCCCAAAAGGCACCGATCCTGTACCACAAGGCACCGATCCTGTACCACAAGGCACCAGTTCTGTCCCACAGGCTAGCCGTCATGTCCTGCACTGCGTCACTCCTGTCCCACAAGGCATCAGTCCTGCCCCACAAGGCACCGGTTCTGTCCCACAGGCTAGCCGTCATGTCCTGCACTGCGTCACTCCTGTCCCACAAGGCAAGGGCGCAATGTGCAGATTAGCTGCTGTGCCCATGACAGTAAGGAAACACAATGCGCGCGCATACCAATCCAGGTAATCAACAAGGTGCAGAGCCTCCATGACGGTTGGCTAGTTTGTCAGTAACATGCACGAACATGCATTTTAGAGTCCTCCAAGGACCTTGAAAATGCATGTTTGAGGCATACAGGCAGCGAGGGAGGCCTGCCAGTGGCTGGCTTGCAGTAAACCAGGCAGGTTACACCCCTCTTGCGCTGCAGCTGCAGTTTTGCTTTGCGGCTTACAGACTGCCTGCCCGACCAAAGAGTGCGCCCATCCAGCCAGCTCGCCTGCCATTCTTGCTGACGTGCCTGATGCCGTCTCGTTGACATGCCTGGTGCTGTCTTGCTAACATTCCGTCTTGCTGACGTGCCTGATGCCGTACAGGCTGCTTCCGCAGGAAGACACAGAGGGGGTAGGCCGGCTTCACTTCCTGGGGTACTGCATGCAGCTCCAGCCGCGTCAGACAGCATGCCACTGGCACCTCCTCCACCAGCTACTGTGCCGCAGCCAGGTAAGTGGAGTTGGGACTCACATTCACAGCCGCCGGGGCCATCCAGGGGAGTGTGCAGGCCCATTTGTTTTAGAGTGTAATTTGCATGAAGCGGGTGGAAAAGGCGGTGCGCATATTGCGATTCTTGCTCGTTCTCTGTTGCAACAAAAAGTATGCACAGCTGCTTGCATGCATGCTGCTTTGCAGCATGGGGGGCATTGAGGGCAGGGATGCTGCCCAAGCATCATGCAAACTGGCTGCTTGAGCATGGTGTACACGTTGTCGGATGAGCAAAGTGGTCTTGCCGCAGCCAGCGAGTGCCCTTGGAGCTCCATGACCATCATTGCCCATCCACGACACTTCAGGTTATGATAAGCAGATACAGCCCTTATGTCAGTAGATGCCCTCATGTAGGTGATCCTGCATGGAAAAGTGCATACCTTGCACAGCTGTGGTCCAGATCTACGGGCAATTGTGGAGCTGGGCGTATGCCCGCATGCTCATATAATTGGCCAGCTCTCCCATGTGGAATGAACCTGCTGAGCAGCTAAGCCAGATCCAGGCTTTGGCTGCTTCAAATGCTACAGCAGCCAGCACACCTGAACTTCCCTCGCAACTATCCACGTTGACCATGCCTCCTCCTGCACTACCACTCAGGGGCAGCCCCCCCCGCCTTCCCCATGCCCTCTTTGGTCCCTGCTCAGCCGCTGCCGCCGCCCACGCTGCCCCCCCTGCCTCCTCAGCCACCCCTTGCTCCCCCCCTCAGCCCTCATCCGTTGCCAGGCCTGGTTGCTGCACCGCCAGAACCGGCTGCCGACCAGCCCAAGCCTGAGTCGCCAGAAGTCCCCGCGTGGCCCAAAAAGCACAAGCGCAGCCGGTATGTATGCGTGTGTGTTTGCAGGTGTGTTGCATGCGTGTGCACACCCCTGTGTGTAAGTGTGTGTGATGTGTGTACGTGTGCACGTGTGCATGCATGCACACATGTGCGCTCCGTGAAACAAGTGGCATGCTGACGCAGTGCATGGCCGTCACAAGCTTTGGCGGCTACTGTCTGAGTTCTGCAGAAGGCCCTGACCCTTCAAGTAGGAAAGGAGGACCAGAAGCATGCCCATCTTGTGGAGAAGCTGTAATTTGATGCTGTGATTGCACTGACGTAAGAGCTTGCTGAAAAATCACTCAACAGTGAACCTTGTGAAAAAATTATCTTGCCAATGCAAATCATTACAGACCAAATCTTTCATGACAAGAGTTGTGGTGATCGCGGCCATGGGATTGTCCTGTTTGTTCATGTACCCTGTGCTCCTTTGAGTGCCCAGTCTGAGGCATCCTGGATGCAGTAAACGACCTATTCCCAACTGAAAGAGTTGATAGTCCTGAGACCCTGCTGCCTCAATCAATCAAGCCCTGCCGTGCTTTGCCCCTTGGCCCTTATGAGCGCGTACCAAGCCCTGCATATCGTCTACAACACAGCGTGACCGCCATCCTCAGCACAGTCCTCTGCTAGTCCTCAATCCACAGTCCCGGTGTATGGGCCCGACACTGGAGAAGCCGCACTTCAGAACGAGGTTCCTGTCACTGCTGTAGCCGCAGGTACGTGCCTGGCGGCGGGCCTGCAGCCACGGCAGCTACCACAGGCACGAGCCCCACAATGGCAAGCAGCGCCCAGGTGCGCCCGGAAGCTTGGTTCCCCACTCAATGGGTGCCAGCCCGCCACTGGCCAGAAGTGCGCTAGCCTGATTCAGAGCGCCAAGCGAGCCGGCTCAGCTCTCAAAACCTGCTTGGCCGAATGGATGGCCTTGTTTTTACGCACAAGTGCCTCCTCCTCGGTCTGCTGACAGAATGCAGCAACAGGGCCCGTCCTTCTTCTCAGTCTGCTGATCTGCTGACAGAATGTAGCAGCAGGCCCCATTTTTCTTACCTGAAGGGCTCGCATTGGCAGCTTGTCTATCCTCTGTGCCAAGCTCGCAGCAGCTGCTTGTCCGGCTGCCATGCACACCGTTGGTGGGTAAGAGCTCGCAAGGTCGACTTTTGTCCACAGCGAAATGCACTCTTAGCTTACGCATATGCATGACCCTCTCGTGTCTGCCAAGCAGGTGCCTGTGGAGCAGGGCTTTGAAGAGGCACTTGTGGCTGGGGCCTTGCTAGGTGCGTTGCTGCATAGTGTGCTTGTGGCCTGGGTGCGCCATGAGTGGGGGATGGGTACTCTGGGGCTTGTCCGTGGGTCCTTGTGGGGTGTGTGCATGATGCGCTGGGGCTGGGTGACCTGGGGCTTGCACCTGGGGCTCTGCTGGTTGCACTGCACAGGGGCTCTGCTGGTTGCACTGCACAGGGGCTCTGCTGGTTGCATTGCACAGGGGGCTGCATGCTTCTGGCTTGTTGCTCTTGGACAGATGCTGCACTCTGCTTGGGCTCTTTCAATGGAGCTCTTTGAATGAACCCTCAACCGCTGACAATGTCAGTCACACGCTGACATTGTCAGTCACACTGCAACAGCTTGCTGATCGGTACACCTTGGCATGAGTTTCCTGGAAATCCATGCATGGAGCTCCACGGCACAACATTCGGCGCGGCACACCAGCAAGGCACGACTGTGGCACAGGGATTCCAGAGGACCACAGCGACACCACGCTGAGCGATGCAGCCGCGCACGAGACGCATGACTGGAGGCGGCATGGGCCCTCCCGTGCACGGGCGCCAACTGTGCCTGCGGAGGAGGACGAGGGGCCTGCCGGTGCTGGTGAGTGGGTGGCAAGCGCGGTAGGGAAAAACAAGGGGTCTGTGTGCGCTGTTGAGCAAATTGTGTGTAGAGCTAGGGAGCGGGCATGCTGGCACAGCTTGACGCAAGGCGCATCAGATCTGCTGAGATCTGGAGTCTGAGATGGAGATCGGCCCTTCGCATGTGCCACACATGTACAGCCCTACCCGGTGCATTCCTGTTCGAGGAAACATTGTGCTGATCTGGTGTACCAATGGTCTACCGTGTGCACATGGGCAGACAAAATGACTGCCCCCTCAGCTGTTGCAGCGCCCCTGCACATTGTTGCATGTAGCCTGCTTGAGCTGGGCGTGCTTGCCTGTGATGGCAAGGTGCGTCTCCTGAAGCACTGGGCCTGATAAGGAGCGTCCCTGATGAAGGGTGCCCACTCAACAGACTTCTGTGCTAATCTGCGACAATGGTGTGTGTGCACGTGCACAGGGCCGGACGTGCCATCTGCGAGTGTATGCGGGCGTCATGCCAGTAAAACGTGGCCATGTTGTGGATGGTGCTTGCATGTGCACAGGACCGGATGAGCCGCCTGAGAATGTGGGGCCAAACCTGCGCCGCTCTGTGGCTTGGCACCCCACGCATGGCCAGGAAGGTGAACTGGAAGCAGACGACCATGTACGGGGGTATGGGCCGCAACAGGAGAACGATGAAGTGGGAGAAGGTGAAAGGAAAGGCATATGCTCATGCGTCTTTGCATTGGGGTGCGGATGTGAGAGGAACTGAGACTTAGGCTTGAGTGGTGGTGATCACGATTTTCTCATGCCTCCGACACAATCAGACGCGCGGGAGTGTGCGCCACCAAAGGCCTCATCTTTGACTCAAGCAAGGCCATCACTCAAACAAGTCCAGAAAGCCCATATGGTGCACGGAGATTCGTCATTGTCTTGTGTGCTGTCTTGGGTGCCCCTGGTGTGCTGTCTTGCGTGCCCCTGGTGTGCTGTCTTGGGTGCCCCTGGTGTGCTGTCTAGTGTGCCCCTGGTGTGCTGTCTTGCGTGCCCCTGGTGTGCTGTCTAGTGTGCCCCTGGTGTGCTGTCTTGCGCGCTCCTGGTGCTCCAGAGTGTTCGGGCTTGCTCAGCCCTCCTCACATGGCACCCCGCCCAACCTTCAAACTGCTCCTGTGGTAGCCTCCCTAAACTCACCATCGCATTCCACCATCCATGTATAAAAGTATGCCTGCCCCCTGAAACTGTACTTGCGAGCCCACGGAGCATGCCAAGTTTTGCGTGCGGCATTCAAACGGCAACTATCGAGCAGGCATCGCTGGGATTAAACTTTCCTAGAAAGCTCAACCATGTTATGGGCTTCCCTTTTGATTTGAGTGAGGGAGCAAGCAACATGCCCCTCCACAATTGATTGGCGTGGCTCGCAGGGTTCTGAGCACAAGGAGCAACTCGTGTGGGATTTTGTTTAGCTTGTCAAGCTATGCGGCTGCATGCATGGCTGTTTCTTGTTTGGACAGCATGTGCATGTACACCCCCAGCTAAAACCCCAAGCTACGTCCACCGATAGACTCCCGGGCTGGGTTGATGTTGCATGCAGCTTGCGCCTTGAGGGCAAACTTTGTGTGTAGCAAAAAAGTAGTTAGCATTTCCTGTGCAAGACACAGTGCAGTCCATGAAACCTGTGGATGTGTGTGGCTGCATCAAGCAGCACATATTGAGCAAGCATTGTTAATCATTGGTATAACTGGATTATATATTTATCATATGTATCAAAACAGCACACATCTGCTTGTCAAGCCTACCCATGGCTCCTCCCCATACAGTATTATTGTTTCCTTAAATTTCACCTGGCAGGTCAAGGCTACCCCATCCCGCCCAGTACAGCTGCTGCAGCCCCTGTATCACAGCCTGGCCAGCTGCAGCAGCATGAGGCACAGCTCCCTAGCAATGCAGGTCAAGGGTCTGAGTCTGATGGTGCAGCCTCAGGGGAGAGAGCTGACAGTGCTGGCAAAGGGCGCAAGAAGAAGCGGCACGGTGCCGCAAAGCGCTCGTCATTGGAGTAGCTTTTTCCAAGTTGTAGCCGCTGGCCAGCCCTCTTCCAAATGTCTTCCTGATCCGTTTGTGCACACGTGTGCCCCATTTACTGGGAAAAAAATATTTCCCTGAGGCGACATTCCTCAGCTGAGTTTGCTCAGTGCTTCATGTAGATCAAGACCTGAACATCACGACGACGACTGTACTTTGATGTGCACTCTACATTTTATTTTATATGCTATTTATATTATAATAGGAGGATGCAAGCTGACCTGGTCTCGCGCGATGTTGTGTGTGCATGTGCGTGCACATGCAAGCTTGCAAGTTTCAACTCATCCGGCCATATTTCTTTATGCCTGAACTTTCTTTATTTTCTTTTTAGCCGCAAAAACAATAAAGAGCAAGTACTCTACTCTTATCACTTTGACCTGTTGTCTTTGCACATTCCTACATGAGCAGTGCACAGCAGCCCAAATGTTCAGCTAAATCGTGGTTAGCTGCCGAGATTGCTAGATTAAAGTTAGCTGCCACTCGTATTGCCACTCGTATGTTGGAAAACAAAAATAAAATGGAAAATTGATTGCTTTTTACCAGCTTTAAATTATTGCTCAGAAAAGTAATTGCTTTTAACTTCATGATGCATGTTCAGCTTTGTGAGCAGGCAGCTTGCTTGCGATGAGCAATTTCCGAAAAGCTTCCCCGTTGGCTGATCTTCTACTTGGATCTGGTATTGTTCATACAACAAGTGCACCCAAGGTATGCCCCTTTTGCTTATATGCAGTGCTGTGCTGTGCCTGCTCACTGGCAGTCCTTTTAGAAGGCTTACACTCACTATTGTACCTTGTCCTTGACAGGCCCAACCCGCTGGAGAGGTACACTTGGGTAGCAAAGCTAATTCTGAAGCTCACACAGAAACCGCTCAATACCGCTTCTCAACTCCTAAGTGCGTTTGCAAGTATGCTCTTTCCAGGACAGGACGCAACTGATGCATCGCATTGGTAGAACCTCCTTTGAGAGATGCACTCACTTTGCGTAGGGCCTTTGCACTAGCAAACATACTAAGAGTTGACCACATATCAGAAATGAAGACTTCGGACTTGTCTGCACCTAACCTATGCTACAGCTTGGACCATGTTGGGCCATTAGAAGTCCTCAATGCTGCGAGCGCCGGGCATATACATTCTGCCGCACAAGCCGGGCCACTGACGTAACAGGAGCATGTGCTTGCAAGCGCCAACTGCCCTGATGAGGATGCATTGAACCAGCAGCAGTCGCAGGGGCTTTCACATGCTATTGAGTGGCCCTTCCATTGCCCCATTTGGCCAGCCAAGCCAAGGATCTGGACCTGTACCTGACAGCGGTGCACCGTGTGTCAAAATCAGCGGTGCACCGTGTGTCAAAATCGCCGCTGCTCAGGCGGCGTGCATCCTCCTCAGGGGCGCCTGCCCGTGTCTTGAGTAGGGACCGAGAAAGCACCAAAGACCAAGATGGCCCTGCCAGCGATCCTCCAGACTGTCAGGGGGCTGACGGGCTGGGCGGCCACACATCTGCCAACGCAAGCAGGAGCGCAACGCCCCCCCTCCCTCCCGCCCTCCATCAGCATAGCTCTCACCGAACGAGCCTGACGGCCACTGGTGAGGGCCACCTTGTCTCATTCCCTTTCACACTGTGCTCGGGGAAGCTTCCTCCTTTTGCAAGCCACGGAGCATTTTTATTGTGAGGAGTTGCACCTGGCTGGGTGCAGCAATCTAGGAAACACTCCTCACTGTACACAGCATTTTTATGTTTGTATCCTGCATGCTGGGCATGCCACCTTTCCTTGGCCCCCCCCTCGAGTTGCGTGTGCCTTGCGTGCTGCCAGATGTGACACCCTCAAAACGCGCGCCCTTGCGTGCTGCCAAATCTGGGTGGGTTAGGGTTAGGGTTTCCAGTTTCAGTGCATTCCATGACCTAGTTCCTCACCTTTAATGTTGCCTCCTGTGTGCCTGAGCTGCGAGGTACATCCCAAGTCCTATCTCCCAGCAGGACAGCACATGTGACACACAACCTGAGTAACCTCAGAACTCTTTTCAATGCACGCATGCCCCCTTCTTGAAAGGTAGCAAAGTACATGAATGCCCATGCGCAGGCTCCCCTGCCCTAGCTCCAGCCCCAGCCCACGTCCACATCCAGCAGCTGAGCCTCCCCCCTTGCCTTCCCACCCACAGAGGCGGGCCTCATGCCCTGCCCAACAACGCCTCTGCCCGCTCAACAGTTGCGCTGCCCGCGGTGAGCTCTCTCCCATGCATGAACAGGCTTGTGTGTGCGCGTGTGTGTACGTGTGTGCAAGTGTGTGTGAAGGTGTATGTATGTAAGTTTGTGTGTGTGTGTGTGTGTGTGTGTGTGTGCGCGCTTGCGTGTGTACCTGTGTGCATGCATGTGTGAAATTGTGTGTGTGGGCTACAGGCCGCCCCACTCCCTCTCATAGGGTGCTCTGGCTGCATGTGCATCCCCGCAACACCCCACCTGCGTGTACGTGCGTTTGTATGGCAGATCTGCGGAGAAGTGCGCATGCTCACACTTGCACAGATGCTAATGTGCACCACGGTGCACAGCGATCAGCACCTTAAATCATGCTCCCGCGAGCGCATCCTTGTGCGTGTGCTCACCTGAAAGAACACACTCACCCTGCCAGCTCATATCAGGCAAGCGCGAGCACATCATGCCCACTCTTCTCTCACTAACCCGCTTCACACACTGATCTACTCAACACACACACATGTGCCTATAAGCCCACCCCCCACACACCACAATTGTTATTGTTTTTTTAAAGCAGCCTTCAAGTTTCAAGAAAGGCCTCATGTCCAACCGACTGACTGCTAGCCAGCCCCCACACATCACAATCATTTTGTGCCTGCACGCACAGCAGGCCCATACCCACATGCAGCCAGAGAACAGGAGCCGCCCCTCCTCGAGGGAGGCCATGCCCCCCTTGCAGCCCCTCATTACAACCCCCTCAAGCTCCACGCAGAACCACCCTCAGCCCCAGCTGCCAGCAGCTGCCGCGCACGAGCCGCTGCCGCAAGGCAGGCCACAGCAGCTGGGCAGCGGTGGCGGTGGCGGGAGTGGTGCGCTACCCCCAGCAAGCGCGTCCCGGCCGCTGTCCAGGGCGGGCGGGGCTGCTGGTCTGCTTGGGTGTGTGGCGGAAGGCGCGCCTGCAGGGCAATGGCTGCAGGGCGCAGCGATAAGCAGCGCCGCCCCTGAGCAGCGCCACAGCAGGGCCGCTTCCGACAGTGGGGGTAGTGCCGGTGATGAAGGCAAGCAGGCCAGCCAGCGGCCCTCGCTGGGGATTGACGGCGGGGTGCTAATGCGGGCAGCCCAGATGGATGTGATCCTGGGCACAGGGCCGCTCAGCGCGCGGCCGGCCTCTGCGGGGGTTGCGGTGGCGGCGGCAGGGGCAGGGGACGGGGCCGGGGCAGATGTGAAGGTCGCTGTGGGAGTGGCCAGAAGCCTGCATGCGCCAGGCTCAGCAGAGTGCGCGCAAAGTCTTGAGGAGGGAGGGCAGCAGCATGTGAGGGCCTCCTCGAGGGGGGAAATGGCGCTTGGGGGTGCAGAGGCAGGCAGTGGCAGGGGTGTGTCCCCCTGCCAGGCCCACAGCTCAGGCTCCCCTCTTGCGCCGGTGCAGCCGGGCTGGGCGAGCACTGGCTGTGTGGACGCTGCCCCGGTGAGCGGCAACGCGGCAGCGGCAGCGAGCGATGCGCAGCGCCAGCGCCAGCTGCAGGTGCTGGCGGCGCGCGTGGCGGAGTTGGAGTGGCGGCTGGCAGCACAGGACAGCGAGCTGGCACGCCAGCAGGAGGAGCTGGCGGCCAGGGAAGCGGAGCTGGCAGCACAGGCGCGGGCGCTGAGCACGCGGACGTCAGGGCCTTCTGGGCTCGCAAAGAAGGAGCAGCAGGTGGTGGTTGTGTATTGGAAGGGGGTGGGGGGGTCTCGGCATTGACCTAAGCTGAGGCTGGTGGGGTGTTGGATGGGGTGCTGTAGGTTCAAGGAGTGCGATGCTGGTGGAGCTTGGGCAGGTCCAGGAATCCAGCAGGACATGCGCGGTGCATGAGGGGCAGGGTGCTCACTGAATAGACATGCTGTGCAAACAGTGCACCCCTCTGCGCATCCCCTTGCGCAGTAATGGTACATGTGCCCCGATGGAACATGCTTCTTTGTTTTGCGCAGAAAGCAGGCATCGCGTTTGCCTGTTTCTGACTTTCGGAGCGATGTACTTGCCCCTGCGGAGCATGCTCCTCAGGAAGGCGCAGAGCCGCTGCAGGAGTTGTGACTGTCTGGACTATGGATATCAGTGCACCTGCTTTTCTGCGCTTGCCATTGTGCAGGAGCAAGAGGCGCTGGGCGCCAGCAAAGCCAAGGCCCAGCAGGAGGAGTCGGCCATGAAGCAGCTGCGCGCGCTCAAGTGGGCGCTTGGGGGTCTATTTGGGTTGCTTTTTCCTATGAAGGCTTGTGTGCAGCAATCCAGCCAAGCAGCTAGGTCCATCTGACCACAGGCCTTGTGTGCTGGTTGCAAGAGCGCATGTGCGCTGCTTCAGTGCTGTGTGCCTTCTGCCTGCTTGTCCCTGTTGCTTGTTCTTCTACGGACGCCTGCGCATTTGCACCAAACACTGCGTCTCCAACGGTCCTCAAATCCAATGGCGCAGGGCGGCTGAGGCCGCGGCAGAGAAAGCGGAGCTGGCCAAGCGGAGTGCAGAAAGGAGGGCAGCTCAGGCTGAGAGTGAGGCCGCTTCTGCACGCAAGCAGCTGGCCTCCTTGAAAGCTGAGAACGCGCAGGTGCGTGCTTGGGGTGGTGCTCCAAAGCCTTGCGTGCTGTGGCACCGTCAGCACGCAGTGCTGCACTATCAACTGTGGCACCAGCAGCACGCAGTGCTGCACTTACAGCTGTGGCACCAGCAGCACGCAGTGCTGCACTTGCAGGAGAGGTGCAGTGCGAGTGCTGATCGGAGACAGTAGGGTTCTGATCGGAGACAGGAGTGCTGATTGCTGGTATTGAATGCTGTGCGGAGAGTGCTGATCAGAGACAGGAGGGTGCTGGATGGAAGCTTGCACAGAAAATGCACTGTGTGAACGTGCTGGTAAGGAACGCAGTGCAAGCGCAGAGCCATTTCAAGGCCAAGCCTTGAGGGCTCAGAACCTTAGCCAGTTTCTGACCTGGCCGCTGCTGCTGCTGGGATGGGGGCCGCTTGGCATGTGGGCTACCAGGCTCTGCGCAGCAAGCGCTCAATCAGGCCATGCAAACAGGTAGCAGCTGTACTTGCTTGCATGCCCAGTTTTTGGCCAGGAGAGGTACGCCTGTTGTCCCAGGTGTTCCTGGGCTTGCATTCTGGGCTTGCATTCTGGGCACAAGGTTGCCCTAGGCTGTTCTAGCTTCAGCACCAGAGCATGCCATGGGCTTTCTTGCTGCAGTATGTCCTCGTGTGCTGACACTCTTGGGCATTGGAGGGCTTGCAGTCTGCGCTCCAACATGCCACAGGCGACATGCGCTCCAACATGCCATGGGTGATCCATGCTACACTGTGTCTCAGGCACTGGAGGGCTTGCAGTCTGCTCTGGCGGCCTCCCAGCACAAGGCAGAAGCTGTGCAACGGCAGCTGGAGGGCCACATCATGCAGCTGCAGGTGTGGGCCCAGAGTGCGGACCCCCCCCCCCTTGGGTGTTCTGAGCCCGTATGTGCGCACATGAAATGTGTGCAATGTTCTTAGACACCTGAATAGGCCCTCCTCGTGAATGCGTTGCTGAAGCGCCTCCAGCGATATTGCAAGCGCTGTTTGTGCATCTTAATAAGGGGTGCCTCTTGCACTGTGGCAAGGTGCGCTCCCGGCACTGTTACAAGGTGCGCCCCCAATGCTTTCCCAAAGACTCCAGTTGGTGTGGGCACCCATCCTCCAAGTTTGTGCTTGTTAGGTCTAGGGAAAGTCAATTGTTCGGTACATGCACGTAACGCCAGTTCGCACTGCATGAGGCAGAAGGAGTTGGACTTCCTCATGGAGTTGAACTTGCAGTGTACACATGTGGTGTAGGCAAGGAGCCCGTGTGCAGTTTTATCTGAACAAGCTACTTGGTTGAAAGAGGTGTGCATTTCATGGAGCAGCCCAAGCCTGAAGCTTCCATTTGAGAGCATGAGCGAGCTGTGTTGATCAACATCACAATGGCACTGTTTGAGCCCCATGTGCAATACCTGAATGCACCCTTTGACGTGCAGGAGGAATTAAGGGTAGTCAAAAAGAAAGCACAGGCAGACACGGAGCAAGACAAGAAAGGGATGCAGGTAAGCGTATGTTCATAATGTGTATCATGATGTACATAGTAGGCCAGACACACAAGAAATGCTTGATAGATAGAGACGTGGCCAGGTAGCAAGTGTTTAGAATTGCAAGCCCCTTGGAGCACCAAATTGGAACATCACTGCCCCTGCTTTTATCTGGCTTCCCTCAATTGGGTGTAATTTACACCGTGTAAATAGCAACCATTATTTGCTATTATTTGCAGTTGCAAAGTTGAGCCAACATGAACTCACACATTGCCTTGCATTACTTGCAACAGCTGGCAAACCTCAGGGGCCTGACACAGGCTTCGATTTGCAAAGAAGCCACTTGAAGCAGTCCAACTCCCAGGCAACCCATTTAGGCAGCATTCGTTGGTGTATTGCATGATATTTCAAGCCAAAGCATTCATTGGTGCATTGTATGATATTTCATAAGTCGAAGCCCCTCTTTTTTCCTTCTATCTTAGCTTTGGCAATACACACCCTTCTTGCACTTTTTTGTGTTCGCAGGAGGCATTAGAGCAGGTGAGGCAAGACCTGGCCAAGCGCACGCAAGCCATACTCAGCTTAAACGCCGATTGTGAGCTGGCGCAGCAGGTGAGATTGCCTTGGAAGTGCTACGATCACAGTTGCCACCATTTTTGTTTTTCTCCATTTTTGTTTTCTCCTTATTCTCCTCATTACGTTCTTTACTGGCAAGGCTCTCAGACCTTGTCAGTGGCCATGATGTTTAAGGACAGTGTCAGTCACAATTTGTGGATATCTTGCACATTTGCAATAGTTTTAAGTCCTGCAATCAAGGCTTCTGGAGGTGTGACCTCTTCCTCGTTCTTTGGCCGCACCTGGCGCCGGCAGATCTGAGCATCAATGATCAGTCTTGCCATTGTGCATATATCGCATGAACGGCTGTGCACCTCCCCATTTGATGGTTTCAGGAGGCCTGCAGGGCAAGAGAGGAGTGCCAATTGCTGCAGGAGCAGCTACATCGGCAGCAGCAGCAGCAGCAGCAGCAGCAGCAGCAGCTGCAGGATCAGCAACATCACAAAGAGCAGCAGCACCTGAAGCAGCAGATTCAGAGAGAGGACTTACAAACCTTGCAAGTGTCGCCACCAAGACCTGCATCACAAGCTCCCATTCAATCAGCAGGAGCAACTGGCACTTGCTCGTAAGTCCTCTATTTGGCAGTAGCCTCTTGTGATCAGAGGGCCGAGGATGGGCTGTCCAGAAATTGGGGACTAAGATGCCTGCATGTGCCCCGATAATGTTAAGCAACTTGTTAGGTGTCCAGAATCCTGCTTGCCGAGCAATCACAGAGTCATGCACCAGGCCCCCTTGCACCTGATACCAAACATAGAACAGGAACAACAACATTGTCAGCTGAAGCAGCAGCAGCAGCAGCAGCAGAGAACACTGATTGCCGTATTTCATGTTAATGGGAGTTGTGTAAAGAGGGTTAATGGGAGTTGTGCAAAGAGACTCCAGGCCCTGAATGCCTGCGTGCACGTGCTAAGCCTTACATCATGCACACTGGCATTCAGTCAGTCTCAAATTTCTACAAATGGTAGGCGCCTCGCGTACAGGAGCGTACGTACCCGCTGCATGCAGAAATAGGTATTCCACCACCTATTTCAACGCGCAGTTTGTGTGGCCACAACCCCTACGATGACAAGGCAGTGCGCAGCAGACCTGCCCTAAGATCCAGCAGCAGTGGCGCTCGCCGCAGCAGCTGCGCGGGCACACCTCCAGAGGGTGCAAAGGTGAGCGCCAAAGAGTCGATGCGGCTGCCTCCAAAGCATGGGAAGCAGTGGTCGAGGGCTCTCCCCCCACTGAGCTTGTGCAAGGCTGCGGCACCTTAAGTCAGAAAGGTGCAGGGGACGCAACTATGTTAGGGGTGTAGGGGCGCGGGAACAAATGGCCAAAGCACGGCTTAGTGCACAACACTGATTGAACCTGAGCTTTCACACTCCTTTTGTCTATCTGGCATGCCAAATGGCCACAGGCCCAAGAGAGCTTGATGCTGGACATGGCCAACCTGATGCGCGCATCCCAAACCCATGTGGCAGAAGCAAGGTGGGCACCATGGATGCTCTTGTCAGAAGGTGCAACCCCATGCAATAACAATGTATTTCTGAAGGTTGGATCGTTTGGTGTTCAGATTGAATGCGGGCGCTTCCTGAAAACTTGTAATCAGGGTGAAAGGGAACAGCTAATCTTTCTTTCACTGAGGCGTAGGGGCATTGTTCTGGTGCCATTAAACAATGTGTTTTGCATCATCATAGATGAAAGGCGACATTGATTTGCAACAAGACACAAAAGCAATGAAGGTGCTCTGCTTGTATGCACCGAAAAAGAGGCAAGCGATGCAATCACCGGAAGAAGGACTGGAGCTTCATATTTTGTAAGTTGCTGAATGAAAAAGGTTTGGGGTGCAGAATATTTCTGCCCCAACTGGAATTATGCATGACCAGGCTTCCTCAAATCTTAATCCTGTTGTATTTTGTGAGCATGTTTGGATGTGCCTATGCTTGGCAAAAAGGTATGAAGAGGGATTTCTCGAGTGACCTTCTGCTGTGCAACATAGTATATGTCCAGCAAAATTGGTGGGTTGCTATGTCTGCTTGCTGCCGTGCTCAGAGCCAAGTGTTGTGCTGTTTGTGCTGTTACGCCAACAACAAAAGTACCGCGCGCTATGATGCTCACACATCTGGAGGTCTCTGGAAAAAGCTGCAAGAGCACGCTCATCTTACAAGCTTCCAATTGGCTGTTTGTGGCACAGGGAGCTGTGTATTCGAAGGTTCTCTCAACTCGTAGCTGTCAAGGAATTGCAATTCATGATCCATGCATGAAATTGGAATTGCGCGCCTGTATGCTGCTCAGGGTGTTGTGCGCATGGCAGCCAATGCACCCTGAGGCCTTCAAGAATCATTGCACTTCAGTGCGTCACCATTGCTAATGGCCCATGCATTTGCCTCTGCTGCTTAGAGAGTCGTACGCGCGGCGGCTTGGACACTTGGAGGCTGAGGTACAGCGCTGTGAGGTGGTGTGCCAAGAGGCAGCCTCAGGGGCAGAGCAGCTGTTCAAGGTGCGTTAAGTAAATCTGCTCAAGGTGTTTTGTCAAGGTGCAAGAGAGGCATAGCTACTAAATGTGTTTTAAAGGTGTTTTTAGCTGTTCAAGGTGCAAGGGAGGCATGGCACTGCAGCTGCTGGCACTTAGACTGGTGTGTTTGTATGCTTGCTTGCTTGTGCTAGAGCAGACTAGGAGGGAAAGGCGGGAGGGCAGGCTTTCTTTAAGGCCCAAGGTGTTTTGGGGGCATGTGTTTTAGGGATATGAGGTCAAGCATAATGAAGTATACAAACCAACTCTATATGATTTAATCCTTTGACACTCACACGCATCCAAGGAAATTGCTGAATGCCATGCTATCTCCTCATAGTCCACACTCGTAAATTGTTGTGGCTGCATGGGCACTGCAGGCCTTGGTGTCCCGGACAGCAGGAATACTTGCTGGAAGGCTGGCCCAAGGTTTGTGAGCAAGTGCGCCGAGAGCATAGGAATGGTGACAGAGACATACGTTACCGCATGTACCATAAGCTGTAATGTAGACTGTTGTTTTGATGCAGGTCTTTGACTAGCAAGCACAGGCTTGGGATTGTTTTGATTTTATGGAAAATTTTTTCATGCTGCTCAGGGATTCAGGTTCATCGCGCAGACTTAGATGCTCAGGTTCATCGCGCAGACTTAGATGCTCAGGGGCTTACCTCTGTCAAAGCATGCCTCACCACAGAAAGCTTATGTATTCTGAGACAGCATGAAGCGCATTTAATTTGACACATCCACCTCACACGCAGCTGGATTTCAAACAAGCTCGGCGTCCACAAACCCCTGTCTTGTGTGTGCGCTTTCAAACAGCAGTCAAGGCACCCACCCTGGTAAGTGCTAAGGTCATGAATCCATTCCCTTGAAAATCCCATTAATGACCATCGAATGCGCGGGGATGTTGATGATATATATTCTTTTTCTGCAAATGTTATTCTGATGGGGCAGCCTAAAGTAGATATTAAGGCAGCTACCTAACTAAGCGTGGCTGCCTTAAATTGCTTATGCTCAATCAAGGACATGGTGGTGTATGTCCAGCATTGATTGCTTAAGAGTTTTAATTTATTTATATGGGTTCATGTTTAGGTCGACAGTCCTTGTATTTTCTGAAGTACATTTGTTTTTGCCATGCATGCATGAGTAAATACATGCCACAAACAAGCCAAAACTGTACTTAAAACCCAATGAACCAGCAGCTCATTGTTGCGATCCATTGTTAGGCTCTGCCTCACGTGCGCTTTTGTAGGTGGCGCTCCTAAAGCTCCCACCCCAGCAGCACGGGCCTCGTCAGCTGCAGCAGCAGCAGGTATGGGTGCACACTTATTATATTCTAAGTATTAGCATCATTAATTACATCTTGGGCAGGGTCGAGTAAGGAATCCAAACTTCCCCGGAGATTGCTTACTTGTGTAGTGATAAATGGAGTGTGAGTGATAATATAAGGGCCAGATCATGCACTTAGCAACAGTACAGTCAACAAGCAAAAGCGGTGCAATTGTTGTTCATGCAGCTCCAGGTATAGAGTTTTAAAGGGGAAGCAGGCATGCAAGTGACTGCAATAGCAACAATTACTATCATTGCGAACATGTATGCCTGTGACGCCTTCCAAAGCAGCAGAGCCCGCCTACCATTGTTGCTGCAGCTCATACTGCCTTCCATTTTTGCTAAATTCTCAGGCTTAATCCACTTTTGGCCTTGCAGGACAGCCGCAGCTGGCGGTGTTGTATGCCATGAACGACCGGCTGAGCAAAGAGAATGCCACTCTCCTAGGGGAACTTGCACGTTTCCAGTCTGGCAAGCATTCACTGCTGAGAAAACAGGGTTTGACCACACTTGCCGCGGGTGCGTGTAAAGGGGATGCAAGCGTGCACCAGGACCAAGTGCAGGTACAAAGAAAAGAGTATAGGTGCAATAGGGGTCTGTCTATGAGCCCAATGAAGTGCATGCACAAGGGGTGTGTGTGCATGCATGTTTGTGTGCGCATGCATTTTTGGCAAGGCATGATCTGGTGTTGGGTTGAAGGGGTGAGCAATAGGCAGACAAGGGTCTCTAAAGCCTAGTTGGGGTTACTTCAGAGAAAAAAAGCTGCATTTGGAAATGCATGGCAAAATTTCCTGCTCAATTTGAGGAATATGCGGATGCAAAGATTTGCATGCATCATTTTGGCAACTCTTCCCTGCTGGCCTGCCTTTATGACATCATCACCCATAACAAGTATGCTAATGAAGGCAAGTATGTCGGGTAGCAGCAGAAGACAAGGGCAGAAAAATATCTATTCATGTCTAGTTGATAATGCATGGAATCTATCAAGGTGTCTAAGCTATTCCTGGGCATCTGTGACGCTGAAATTTTAGCCTTGTAGCTAGCGCAGCACTAGTTGAAGCATTGCACTTGAGCCATTTAAATTGTCAAAATGTGTTTGTTTACCTATGGTGTATAGATCCATCCAACCCTGGTTAGCTTTTGACCTCTTGTCTGCTTATTCATGCTTGCAGATCCGTCCCATCCCCCTTCAGCTACCCCTGCAAAAGGTGAAGCTTCATCTGAACCCAGTACAAGCGGCCATGCAACGCCAAGGTGAGGGCTTCAACACTTAGGGCTACAATCCTTCCACTCCGACATGGCCAATCATATTGGTGCAGGACACATGTCTCAAGTGCTTTTTTTCTTCTGACCGGAGTTCACGACCCAGTGCAGGCAGGCAGAGTGCTTTGCTTCCTCGTAAAGGTCTGTTGTGTCCCACCTTCTACTTTACACTCACATGAATAACCAGCCATAAATCAGCATCAGACTGATTGTAAGTTTATGTATTGCTCTTTTTCAAACAGCTGCGTATTATGATTCTTTGCCTACTACCCACTACGCGGACAATGATGCATGCTGGCATATCTTCTGACAAAAGAAACCGCGCCCTTCCTGTCCAGAAAGCGCGCTCCCTGCACCCTTTTTCCCAGGGTGACCTCCGCATCTGCTGCCCCTGTCACTTGTTCCTCCACCCCTTTCACCCTTATCCGCTCAAGCTCCTTTTCAACATCTGCTGCAAGTGGATCGAAGAGAGGTGCGCATCAATCATTAAGATGTATGCTGATCCCTGCAGGAGAGCAAGAAGCGTGCAGAGCTCGGTGCATGCGATGCCAGGCCCTGAATGGCCTTGTGCTGTGGTTAGGGTGCAAATTCCTTGTACGTAAAAAGTCTCTGATTGGTCTTTGGCAGCCATAATCTGACCTTGTCTGGGAAATGGGAACCAATGCACTAATTCATGCACTGAATCATGCTCCTTGCTGTGTCTCGCCCAAGACAAAGACAGCAATGGCGTTTGAATTGTCCAGTCCTGTCCTTTCTTTCCAAAACCAACTGCACCAGCAACCCAACGTCCTGGACAGGCACCTTGCATTTGTTGGTGGCCGCAGTGAACTCCTCTAATTTGAGGATGGGCATGAAAGGAGATAGAGTCTCAAGCACGGGCATGGACACGCCTGCTTTGCATGAGCATCCTTCTGGCTTCTCTGCGGCCAAGGAAGCCCTTGCAGCTGCTGTGAAGGAGGTGAGTGCAGCTGTGGTGCCGCCAAGCAAGTGCTCACTTCTATTGTAAGGGAGGCTAGCGCAGCTGCTCTGCCACCGAGCAGGGCTTGCTGTTGCTTCAACAAATTTGCTTTTTAGCATCTCAATCCGCCATAAGGCATTAAGCACCCTCTCTGCGGGAGTGGTGCATTTATGCCACCATGTCAAAATGCCTGTCAAAATGCCACCATTATTTGACGTGCTTACCTGCGCTCATGGACGCAATGTCCATGCTGCAAGACTCCAATAATGCACATCTTCATGCGCTCCACTTCAGCGCCAGATGGTCACCACTTGGGGGCTACATGTGTGCGTATCTCACACCAGCTCCACAGGCTGCACTTTGTGTCCTTCCTCACAGCATACAGAGACCATGATGCTCACATACCCCGCATACCTTTCAGTCACATGCGCGCCATGTCTCGGGAATTGAACGCCTCAGACAGATCACCAAACGCACTCCAGGATGCTCTCAGGCGTCGTTTTGCAAGCGCAAGCGTGAGGTTCTTCACTGTTGTTGCTGCTGCATGGATGTGCAGACCCTGCTGTGCTCCCGCAAGGAGCTGCTGCCTGCAGCTGTTACAGCAGAGGGCTGGGCAGTGCTGGCTGCTCGGAGCAGCAATGGCGGCACCGGTGAGTGCGTAACGTGTGTGTAAGTGTGAGGGATTGTTTGTTAGCATGTGTGTTTGTGTTTGTGTGTGTGAGTGTGTGTGTGTGTGTGAGTGCGTAATGTGTGTGTGAGTGCGTAACGTGTGTGTGTGTGAGTGCGGAACGTGTGAGTGTGTGTGTGTTTGTGTGTGTGTGTGTGTGTGTGTGTGTGTGTGTGTGTGTGTGTGTATGTGTGTGTTCATGTGTGTGTTCATGTGTGTGTTCTTGTGAGTGTGTGTGTGTGTGTTTATGTGTGTGTGTGTGTGTTTATGCTTGTGTTTGTGTGTGTGTGTGTGTTGTGTGTGTGTGTGTGTGTGTGTGTGTTTGTGTGGATGTGTGT
>LKMJ01000610.1_pt1 | contig 28318 bp, 49 predicted proteins | sample 643391 | NCBI WGS metagenome assembly LKMJ01 (sample SAMN04112250, study PRJNA286221) | soda lake metagenome | biome: soda lake; feature: Kulunda Steppe; material: water; isolation source: sample PL-Br10 brine of Picturesque Lake | place: Russia: Kulunda steppe | collected 2010-07 | reverse complement strand
TATGACTTTGAGGGGGAACAAACCAACGTCGGAATTATTTCAAACGCGTATAAAATATTTTTATAGAAAATTAATTGATAACGCTAAAGAATTCTTCGAGGTCTTCTTCTGTAACTTTAACGCTCTTCGTACTATATGTGGAATCCTCTTCTAATTTTGCATCATCAATTTGTCCTTTACCATACGTTGCTGTTCGGACAAATTTTGTTCCTGCTTCAAACGATTCAAATTCATGGTCTAATACATACTTTGTTGTAACCATCAATTATCTATAAGCGAAGAGAATATATAAAGATTTCCAAATATAAAATATATAATTATTGTAAATTATATATTAACATCTTATTATAAAATTAAATAACTTAAAAATTGTTACATATATAACACCATATTAATTACAATATAATATGGATAATAATTTAGAATACTTGAAAAAATTATTTACAGAAGAAGTAGGTGAAAGCGTAAATTGCATAGAGATTGTAGAAAAAGACGGTGAAAAAGGCTCAAAATTGTATGGCCTAACTTTCACTCATATACACAAGATATGCGCAATGTTAAAAACAAATATAATGTAAATACAGCAGGATATGTTGAACAGAAAGAAAGTGAAAACAAAGATGGTCATAGTGTTGTTTATTACGTTGTATCAGAAGATTGAAATCGTAGCATTTATGTATACAGGTGTATTGTATCTATATGCAACAACAAGGACTTGTAGCCTAGTCTGGACAAAGGCAGTTGTCTTCTAAACAACAGACCATGGGTTCAAATCCCATCAGGTCCGTTAATTTGAAACGTTTATATTGCAAACTACGAACGTTAATTAATAAAACGAAGAAATAATTTTTCTTAAATGGAGCAGTACCGTTCTACAGTGGAATTAAGACTTGTAACTTTTATATCTGAACTTTCAACATATTTTTTATTTGTATCGTAGGTAACCGTCCCGATTTCAAATTCTTCTCGTAAATCATCAATTTCAAGTAATTTATCTAAATCAACAGAATTTCGAACGGCTTTTGTCAATCCTGTATATGTTGGAATCGGATGTTCAGATTTAACATCGACAATCATTTTTCCACTAGCTGTTCTTTCAACGGTTGCATATATCGTTATTTCTTCTTCTGACATTCCAAACGTAACTTATAATTATACACGTATATAATTTACTCTTACGTATACAATAATTGATATATAGAACACGGAATAAAAAGTATTAAGATGTTTTAGATTAATTATAGAGTATGGAAATCAATGAAATGATTACCGTTCTAGAAGAACTGAAAAATGATTATCCTGAAGATTCAGATGAATATGCTGATGTAAGTCAAACGATTTATTATCTTAATCAAAAATATAAGTAATTAGATTCTCTTTTGCATCTTCTTTCTTACGTCTAGCAGATTTTATACCAATAAGTGCAAATAAATATCTACCAAATTGTGAACTTTTTTAAATTCTTTCCGGCTCACTTTCACGATTTGTTTTCATGATTAGTTATTTAATATATAAGTATAAAAAATTTGTCAAAAGAAATTTATTTAACATGTGATTTAGTATATTATTTTATAATGAAGTATATTTCCGATATAAATTGGAAAAAGGCAGATGAAAATTTTAAATTATTAATGCCAATTATACTTATATTTCTTGCAACATACATATATATAAGTTTTATATCTAATGCATATATGCCAAATTTAAAGATAGGATTGGAAATTACAATATTAATCTATTTCGCTATTGAAATTGGTATTAATTATATATTATCAGAAGATTTTACAAGTTTTATTAAAAATCATTGGATTAAAATTGTTTTGCTAATTCCATTCTTACGTGTTTTCAGAGTATTTGGTATATTCGGAAATATGATACGATATGTTAGAGTGTTACCGTACCTTCAAAAATTTGCTAAAATACCTAAAATGTTAAAAATTACAAAACTTGTAATACTCATAGGAATGTTTAAAACATCTATAATTAAAGATGAAGAAAAAATTAAAAAGGAAAAAGAAAAAATTACAAAAAAATAATATTATTAATTCGAAACATTGGCGAATAAACGTTTGAGAACATTTATAATTATAGTTTATATTATAATTAATATAATACTAAAATATGAATACTTATAACCTGTACGACGTTTAAATTCAGGGTGTTCTCCACTTTTCCATTTTGGAAGCTTATTGTTCATTGGTAATGACTTATCCACACGTTGGAATTGTTGAGTGTTTCTAAGGATTTGTTATAGATATTAGCGTAAACGTTGAAATGGCGGTGTAGCTCTGTTTGTTGTTCCTTGGTTGGATGAGCTTTGTACAGATACGTTAATTTCATATGAGTTATATGTTTTTAAATGTGTCGGACAAGCCCCGTGGTATTCTCTTCTATCATTGATAAATGATATTATAGCAATTGTCGAAACCTATTAATTTTAATATATACGTTAAATGACTCTTAACGCTTGTTTTTCAATTAGTATATAAGTAAAATATATATACAATACAATATTTACGTCAATTGTCTTGCGTTAGTTATATAATCAACGAACCCCATAACAAGAAGTATGTCAAAACAAACACTTAATGAACGTGCACAGTCTATTAAAGAATTTACCGTTCCTGATGAAATAAACTCTTCAACATCAAAACTTGTTTATGTGTATTTGAAATCTGTTTCATATGCTACACTTGAACAAATTTGTGAATCACTTAGCATCAAAAAACTTACTCTATTACCTATTCTAAATAGATTACGAAAAGATGGATTGGTTATTAAAGCTAATCAAGAGTATACGGTTGCAATTTAATTTAAGAATATATAATTAAATACAAAATAATACTTGTGTATTATCTGTCTGTTATAAATTTTGAAAAGGTTTGTATTTTTTGTATATAATTTAACAATTAACTTATTATTTAGATTCCCAAACTTTTACCCACTCACCAGTATTCACACTAAGTACAGAAACCTTACGTGCGTTAGGATTATCTCGAAGCCATTGATGAACCTTCTTTACATATGTTTGATGAGATAGACAAACCGGCGTAATAGCTCTCCATCCACTTGTATGTGGGAGTCCCATAATCATAACGCGGTCATTTAACCCATGTTCAAGAACAGTTCCTAAAGAAGATTTATGCATATCAACAGTCCAAACGCCACCCATAGGATTAATTTTATTTTCTGATATATTTGTATTACGATTCGACAACAATTTATCTATATTGTTCATATAATTTAGTTTTATATCGATATTAATAAATATTTTGATTTTAATATTAAATCGATAGTATATATCTAAATCAATAGATTTATTATATACTAGCAGAATGTTGTATATATGAATAGTAGTAGTATCCAAACCATTGATTCTGGTGATTATGAAACCGTGATGATTGTTGAAACCTACATTACAGAAAGAGATATGATGATTTTATGTGACTCTTCATTTGCATTTTCTGGAAACGATTCAGAGTCTCCCGTTTTATCTACAGTTGTATCACGAATTCAAAATACGGCACATAAAAGTTATATAGAAAACGGTCAAAAAGTGTATCGGGTAAGATGTCCAGTCACAGATAAAGAAATGGATATTCTAAATAATGTAAATAATATTATAAATCCAAAATCAGCAAAATCTGTATTAATGAAGATTCAAAATGCTATGAAACCTGTAGATAAACTATATAACATTGAAATTAATATTCCTCTTGAATTTAAAAAAGAATTTGAATACAGTGATAAAAACATTTTAAATAAATTATCTGATAACATGAGTTTTAATGTTATAGGTATTAATGATGTTTCACCAAGATATAAAATTAATACATATATCACACATGAAGAATATAATACACTTGTTGAATTATATGATGATGATGAACTTTCAGAATATGTTCAAAATTTCTGTGGTGCTATTCCTCAAATCATTGAAGAATTTAACCCAGATAATGAACGAAAAGATTTTATCAATAAAACAACACAAGTATAATAATTTTATTTAATAAACCGAATCAATGCATATAATTGTGGAGCAAATATAAATTTTATAATAATCAACCACATACTGAACAGTAAACATAGTACTGTTAAACTAACAAAATTTATCAACATACTAACCATACAATATATAATATACTTTGCGATATAAATATTTCGAATTTATAATCCAGATACGGTATCTGTAATTTCATCTCCATTTTCATTTTCTGCAATAAATACGACATCATATTGATTATTTGGCCCACCTAAGCCTGTGAAGTTATCTTCAACAGAAAAACCACGAGAATTAAATTCTTCACTTTCCTCATCATATATATCTACCTGTGTATCTCTATTCCCATTTGTATTTTGCAATTGTACTTCAACTTGTGTTATATCTGAATCACCAGCAGATACATCAAATGAATAATCAATCTGGTTATTATTTACTCTATCTGCAGATATAGAATTAAATTGGAAATTATCATCTGTTGGGTCTGCAGGTGATGTTTGTCTATCTGATTCAGGTAAATCAAGTTGATTGTGATTTACACCACCATCGGATGAATCACCAATAGATACACCAGTTAAATATAATTCTACTTCCCCATTTCTAGATAAGGTTACCGTATTATCTTCTTCATTATATATCATTTCAAGATTAGATTTTTTAGCTACATAATTTTCCCAATATTCTTCATTTAATTTTGTTGGAATCGTTATTTCAGGGTCTTTAATTTTATATTTTACAAGGTCATCTATTTGTTGAATAGATATTCTTTCCGTAGTATAACTTGTTTTATTATATTCTCCTTGAAGTGAAACAATTGCAAACCCATTATTTAATATAAATTGTGTTTCTGTAATTGTTGTTTGAGCATCATCAAAATTTCTATACGTGGCTCCTGTTTCATATGTATAAATAGGTGAATTTTTATATAATCGGTAATCTACATCATATTCTAAATATCTTGTTGGTACTTCATGTTCTACACTTGAATTCGATATAATTATATTATTTGTTGATGATGTTGATAGTGTTGCTGGTGGAGGGGGTGGATTAATCGTTATAAATCTATTTTGATATGTCATAGACATAGGGTATGTTTTTGCTGTTGGTGTACCCATCATTCCGGTATTAAATATATTAGATTCTAACGTTAAAAATTCAGATTGCATTTCATTACTATGTGTTATTTCTGCCGCTCTATTTTGGTCTGGTACTATGTTAGCTTGATATAATGATAACGATAATACCAATAGGCCAAATATTAATATAAATCCAACCTGCATTGCTTGCGCCCGTTCTGAAGTTATAAATTCTCGCATTAATATGTATATCTTTCTGGATAGGTTTATATATTATGGTTTTATTTCGGGATGGGTTTATATATTATGTTTTATAAGTGTGAAAAATTCATCTAATTCTTCTTTTTTCACACAAATAGTTTTTTTATTTATTGAATTATGAAGTTGTAATTTTTCATCATGTATAAAACCGTCACCATATACAGCAATACGAACAAATGTTTTTCCTTTTTTAAATGATTTAAAATTTTGATTTAATTTATATTTAACTTCAGACATAATAGTATATAATGATTTATAATTATATAAAGTTTATTACTAATCGATTATTATGATAATATTAAATAACCAATAAAAATAATTGCAAATATTATATACCTTTCTTGTAATTAACAATAATAGTAAACCTAGACATTATTAATAATATATTACTAATGTTTTTAACAAAAATATCATTTTTTGAAATTTATTTGTCTAAAATTAAGGATAAGACCTCAAGGAGCGAACCGCGTTAACGGTGAGAGCGTAGGATAGGATATTTCACTGTGTTTCCATAGTGTTTATGTCTACACATGTTACGGAAGAAACTTTATGATGTGGAATGTATTCTTCATTATCAATAAATACCCAATTATCATACATAGTTATAACACCATCATAATTATCTCGGTCAGATTCAAATTCTACAACACCTTTAAACTTTTTACCTTGAATTACCATACTACTGTATAATACAGGCATATTTATAAACTTGTTGATTTTGGATAGTAAAAAGTATTTCACAAGTTTTATTAGCTATTAATTCATTGTATTATATGCTGCGAAACCATAAGTAAATTCATTGGGGCGTATAGCTCAATCTGGTTAGAGCACCACGCTCATAACGTGGTGGTTCAAGGTTCAAATCCTTGTACGCCCATTATTTAACAACTTAATGTTTTAAATCTTCAAAATATATGTTTATTAATTAAATTTACAGTTTTTACCAGAATATGCAAATAGTAAAGTTTATTAATATAGAATAGAATATTTATTATATGTTATATGGTCATAAAGAACTACCAAATCGAATTACGAAGAAAGCTCATAATTTATTAAAATTTTCTAATTCTGTTCCTGAAAAAGATAAAGTAATAATGAGACAATATCAATATATTAAAGAACATGGGGATTTTAAGGTTGAAACTCAAAAAACGGAAGATGAATTAATTTGTTCATTCTATATTGATGATAAAAAATATGACAGTAATATTCCATTAAAATATAATGAACTAATATCCGAAGTATATCCATTTGGTGAAGTTATGTTCAAAGATGTAGAATTAATGGCTGTATCTCTTCAAAAACAGACAGATTGGGCTAATGAAACGTTTTATGCATCTTATTGGGGGACACCAATCAAGATTAAAGATGAAGGTGAATTTAAAGATATTGAAGAAGATTGGGTTAAAAATAAAATACGCATTTTGGCGCAATTTTACGTCCCACGAGAATTATTATCAGATGATGTTCCTCTTGATGAAATTGTTACGGATAATTCTAATGAATTCTTACCTATTGATATTAGAAATTATACGCGTTGTAAAACACCGAATCCATGGATTAAATATTCAATGGGAGTTATATATGAAAATGAAAACTTAGCTAATAAATTATTCAATCATGAGCAAATTCATAATTCTAAAGAAAAATATCATGTTACGCCGCCAAAAGATATGCCTATTCCTCAACAAGAATAACCGTTTTTGATACCGTAGTTGTATATTTGTTTTGTTCTGTTAAATGTTTATTATATTTTGTTTTAATTTTATCAATTTTCAATTCTAACGTCGTTAATGAATCGTATTTTTTATCACTTCCAACCTCTTTTTGATTTACAAAACCATCTTTTCGAAAGATTTCATCTCTATTCTCATCAACAAGGAATTCAAATGATACATAATCGCCCTCTTACGGTAATTCAGGTGAAGAATCAAGATGTAACGTCTCATATAAATTTAAATTACCTTCATTTTTAAGATAGAATGAAACTTGATATTTGGTTATATCTGGCTGTTGATTCAAATCATGAAGACGTTTGTCTTTTGTCTCGTTCATATTATTTATAACACAATAAAAAATATAACTTTTTCGATTTGGAAATCAAATATTTAATTTGATTCCTATACAGTAACCCATTCACCGGTATCTGCACCAAGAACAGCTACTTCTTGCGAACCAGAATTACTTTCTAACTAATTTTGAAATTTTCAACATAAAATTTCTTATATAATAAAATTGTGGAAAAAATACAAATTTTATAATAAAAACCCACATAATCATAATTAACATTGAAACAACAATTCCTGCAATTCCTATAACGTTTTCAATCATAATATAATTTTATATATAGTCATATATAAATATTTTTATTTTAAAATTCGTCGGATGTATGTTTTATTATATAACGGTTATATTTGAAAATTTAATATCTCTAAGTGTTCCATTAACAAAATCTAAATCATAATTGTATATTTTATTATGGCTTACTTCAGATATTGTTACGGTTTCTGTAGGTCGAACAATATTCCACCATAACAATTCTGAATCTCTTAATATTTCATTACCTTCCGAAGTCATTTTTTGTATGGGTGGAACGCGACGTTCTAATTGGTGAGAACCATTATTAGAATCAATTTTTCTTAGTCTATATCTATCTTGTCCTCTTGTTAAATCTTTTGTTTGCCATAATCTATAATTACTTTCGTTGTCATAGCGCGGGTTTTCAGGAAATTCAGGTAATTTTATATCTTCCGGCAAAATAATGTTATCGTATAATCCCATACGATATTATCGTTACAAACCTACAAAATATTTACGGTCTTATCTCATCGTTCAGGCGATGCGTTATTATCTATCATTATTGGCGGAATATTTCCCGATTAGATATACTCATTATTAATCAAAATCCGATATTACCATACAGATAATAATAGTACAATATTTGTAAAAATTGATTAGAGAGTGTTTTATTATATGTACTATATAGAACAAGATACGTATACGCACGTATGAATGTTTGTAAAAACAAACTCTATCAGGTTCGTATAGATTCAATTAAGGAGATAACTAAACGTGGTGGTTGTCAGTTCAAATCCATGCACATCTATTGTTAAATCCGTTTTCGTAATCTTTATATTTAACGAATGACTATAGTTAGTCATGCTTCAAGACCAAATAGAACAAAAACAGTTGTTTACAATCACAGATGAATGGGATATGGTTAATACAGAACAAGGTAATACTATTACCGTTACTGATACATATTCAATTAGAGGTACGCATTTTATTGTTTTGGATGGACAGAATAAAGATATTCCTATGTATGAATTTAAGGCGGCTCTAAGAAATGGAATTCTAGAATAAATCGTTTTTGATAGTTATATTTGATGCAGCCATTCTAAATAGTTAGATTAAAGTATATATAAAATCTCTACTATAGATACAGACATGAATTCAAAGAAAATACTAGGGGTTATCCTCATGGTCGTACCGGTTATTGCATTAGGATGGTATCTTCGTGCTACAGATATTGTACACTGGTTTGTATATAATTTCGCGTACGCAAATATGGAAATATCATTTGCTGTTATTCTATCAATTATTCTAGCTGGACTAAGCATTAAAATATTTAATACAGATTTGGATTTTGGACTAACAATTTTTATTGTACTCGTTGTACTATTAATCCCAACTTTCTTAATTATGGGTTCAATTGCCTCACAAATTACCGTTACTAATGAACATATGAAATTTGAAGAAAAAGATACAATGAAACAAACAGCAAGTGATGATATTCGATTGCTTCCTATGAAAGTTGGAGATACATATGCTCAAAACCGTCTTCAATTTGAAAGACACGAACTATCACAAGGAGATATTACTATTCAGGAAGATGAAAGTATGGCGTGGACATATAACATAATTCCTGAAGGACTTGGTAATAAAATTACAATTCACCAAGCGGGTGCTGTTACGGTTGATATGACACAAACAAGTGCAAATGTTCAAACAACAGAACAAGAAATAGTCCCCGGCGTAGGTGATTTTCTTGGAGATAACGTTTATTGGGAACTTCGAAAAGAAAATTACTGGGCAGATTATAAAAAAGATGAATCATATGTAGTTAATCGTAATGATAATTTATATCTAGCTGTTCCATATGTAGAACACAAACCCGAAGTTAATCTTCCATTCCCATTTCCATTTACAACTCCACATGCAGGCGGTGTAGCTCTTGTTGATGGTGAAACAGGAGATATTGAATTTGTAGATATTGATGATGTTCAAAACCATGAAATTCTTGAAGACCAACGAGCCGTATCATATGATATTACACGATATTATGTTGATTCTATGACATATAAGGATGGTATCCTTAATGCATGGTTCTTTAAAGAAGGTGTTCCAGAAGTAGCTAGTTCTCCCGGTGATGGAAATGAACAACCATACCTTGTTAGAACAGATGATAGAGAACTTACGCTCATAGTTGCAGCGGAACCAGCAGGAGATTCATCAGGCATCTATCAAACATATTATCAAAATGCACAAACAGGAGAATGGGAACGACATGTAGCAGACCGTGGAGATGCACTCGTAGGACCACAACGTTCAACAGATTATGTTCAAGCACAAGCCCCTACCGTTGATTGGACTGAATTTACTCCTGTAGAACCTCTCCCAATCATTCGTGAAGATGGGCTTTATTGGATGACAAGAGTTATTCCAGATAGTGGTGGTGGTGTATCTTATATTGCTTTTGTAAATGCAGAAACAAATGAAGTAATCCCTGTAGCTGATGATGAAACAGCTAGAGCATTCATAGCAGGTGAAATTGCTACAGGAGATAGTATTGATGATATAGGTACAGAACCTATCTCGGATGATGGTTCTATTGAAGAACAAAGTCAAACAACAATTACAATTATCCAAGAAGATGGAAGTACAGAAGATGTTGATTTGGAATCTGGTTCTCAGATTGTAATTGAACGAGAATAAATTAATCTGAAAACATTTTCGTAAATTTGATTTAGAAACCATTAAATAGATTCATTATCTATAACATAGATAAGCTAATGTCGATTACTTCAGATTTTAATGAACGTGAGATTACTGAAAATTTACCATTAAATTGGTATATCAAAGAATTGGAACATGATTCTATAATCAAAATAATGTCAGAATCAAATAATAATTTTATTACTATTCAAAAATGGGATGGAGTCTATATTGTTCTGCCATATATTCAGAAAGAATATTCAAAATATACTTACTATGACGAACAAAAGAAACGTTGTTCTAAGATAAACGATGCTTTTTATCATTCGACGCTTCTAATTGAATCATGGATTGATTAAAATAAATCGATAGACTTAATATCATAAAAAAGTATATTTTATTATATGAAATCAAATACTAATTTGTCAGAACAAGAAATTATTGAGATTAGTCAAAAGATACGTGATGCACCTGAAGATTATTTCGAAGGTCTACCGGCTTCATAACCTATTCTTTTTTTAGAGTTACGGCTGTACCATACACAAGAACCTCAGAAGCCTGTGGTGTTATTGATGAAGTATCAAAACGAATATTAACGATTGCATCTGCACCAAGTTCTTCAGCTTCTTCTACAGCTTCTTGTTGGGCTTTTTTTCGAGCTTTTGTTAATAATTCCGTATATCCTTTCAATTCCCCACCTAAGAAATTTCTAATTGACTGTGTGAAGTCTCTTCCTGCATTTCTTGCTTCTACGGTGTTACCGCGAACTAAACCTAATGATTCATCAATTTCTGTTCCTTCAGGGATAGAATTCGTATTTACTATTTTTACCATTTCTAATAGTATATTTATTATTATATATTAAATAAGTTTATACTTGCTAATTTACTAATATATTTTAATAATATTACCATATAAAAATAGTAAAACAACTATTTAAACATAGTAATATTATTAAAATTTACGATTTAAATTACTAGGAAAAGTGGGTGTGGATGGATTTGAACCATCGGTCTTCGCCATGTAAGGGCGATGTCATAGCCAGACTAGACCACACACCCGTTGTGTAATAATAAAACGTCCGTGTTTTATTTAAAAGTTTCGGTTATCGTCTCATATTAATAGAAACAAATTTCCCCTGTCTTTCCATAATCCAATCATTTGTTTCTAAGCGATTAATAGATTTGTCAATTTGGTCTTGTGTATATTCTGATTGTTCTTCATCATTGTGACGTGATGTAAATTTATTATAAATATCTTTTGTACTCCGTCCCAATGGTGCACCTTGGATATAATTATGAATCTCTTCATCGATACCGCGAATCTGTGGTTCTGTGCTCATATATACACATATGTAATACAGCCTTTTAAATTATTCTATTCTGTTCTATTTATATATTTGTATAGTAAGCGAAAGAACTATATTTTATAAACAGTACACACGGACTCTTTAGGTGAAATAATCCACAACAGATACTACTAGTTAAAATTCCATAAATGCTCGTGCTGTTTCTGTATCAATATATTCATAATTTTTTCTAGGATTCATATTATATGATTTGATTATAGTTTAATAAGAGTGAAGATTTTAATGTAAAGATTATTAACCTATAACTATGTACCTACACATATGACCTCAGATTTAAAATATAATCCTAAAATACCGCAAGAAATTATTACAGAAACAATTAATGAATCTAAAATAATTCCTATTACAACTGTTTTTACTTCAGGAGATGTTATGTTCAAAGGATTGGGTAATCATAATTTGATAGATATTGATTTTGGTGGAGAACATGATTTTGTTTTCAATACGGTTACGAATAAAATTGATAGATTTGTTGTTAATAATAAATATGGTTCAGATTTTGTCGTAGGATGGTTATATCAAGATGACTCTGGAATGCGCGTTTATGTTAGAGAGGATGTATCTCAATTATATCCTCAGGGAGAATTTTCTGATGACCCTACAGATATTAATGAAAAATATGATGCATACGAAAATATTTAATCGTATGATTTTTTAGGGTCAAAATTTTCTTTAATTACTTCATCAAATGCTTTTCTAAACACAGCTTTAACAGTACTATTACTCCAATGATATTCTTCATCATTTGGATGATAATACCAATATCCAATATGTCTACGTAAACTACCAGATTCTAGTACGACGACAGTTATACTATCAAAATTTGTATCTTCTACACCAATAGGCATATTTGTTTCTTTTGCAATATAAGCATCTTTAATTTCAACGCCAAAATATTTCATACCTATCACGTTCTTCAACCAATCAGGGGTAACCAATCGATTCATGATGAGTAATTGAATTTATTAATACTAAAAGTTAAGTATATACATGAAATCTTACTAAAATTGGGTAACAATTATTTAGTCTAAGTACTTATGAAAAAGTATGGATAAACGTATAAAGAAACATGCTGAAATTTTAGTTGACCATTCTACAAATATTCAAAAAGGTGATTTTGTTATAGTATCTTCTGAACCTGAATCAACAGAACTTGTTAAAGAAGTATACCGTTTATTAGGTGAAAAGGGAGCGATACCGTATTTACAAATGCGATTACCAGAAGCCCAAAGCTTATATTATGAAAATATTGATAAAGAAAATATAATCGAATCTGAACATTCAAAAGAATTATGGAAAAAAGCAGATGCTTCAATAGGAATACGTGGAAGTTCTAACACAAAATCATTAAGTGATATTTCACCGTCACTTAGAGCGAAAAATTCTAAAGTAAATAAAGATATTAAAGAAGCTAAGTTAGATACTAAATGGGTATTAACGCAGCATCCAACAAATGGAAATGCACAAAGTGCAAATATGTCTACGAGAAAATATCAAGATTTCGTATACAATGCTATTATTAATGATTGGGATGAACAGAAGGAATTCCAAGAAAAAATGTGTGATATATTAGAGTCTGGAAAAGAAGTTAGAATCGTTAGTGGAGATAAAACAGACATAAGAATGCGTATTGATGGAATGCATGCTATCAATGATTATGGTAAACACAATATGCCTGCTGGAGAAGTATTTACCGCACCAGTTAAAAAATCTGTTAATGGTTCGGTTTTATTCGATATGCCATTAATGACGCAGGGAAGAGAGATTCAAAATGTTTATTTAGAATTTGAAGATGGTGAGGTTATTGATTATAGTGCATCAAAAAATGAAGATATTATTGAATCTATTTTAGAAACAGATGAAGGAGCTAGTTATCTAGGTGAATTAGGTATAGGAATGAATAGAGGTATTGATAAATTCACATATAATATGTTATTCGATGAAAAAATGGGAGATACTATTCATCTTGCTTTAGGAAGGGCGTATAAAGATAATGTTGGTACAAATAGAGAAATAAATGAATCGTCTGTGCATTTAGATATGATTGTAGATATGAGTGAAGATTCATATATTAAGATTGATGGAGAAAAAGTACAAAGAAATGGTAAATTTTTCTTTGAATAATGTATTAGATAAAACTTATGTGATATAACGTACATATTTAACTGTGATAAAATTATCATCCTTATCTATATCAAAAGTGGGGATTATTTATTTATTTAATTCTTTTATCATAGGTCTTCCTGTGATGATTTCTATTATTGTTTTACTTAATAGTTTATTTGTTACCTTAGAAATAGGTTCATTAGTGGATACAATGTATGGTATTAGTTTATTTATTATAATATCATTTGTAATTGCGTTAAAAATGACAGAATATTTAACAGAGGAATTAGTGAGGTATTTGCAAAATTAGTTAATTTGAAAAACCGATAACTTTTTTAATAAGGAGTTCATTATATCTTATACGGAGTATGCCGGTGTAGCTCAGCTTGGCAGAGCAATTCCCTTGTAAGGAATAAGCCGAGGATTCAAATTCCTCCACCGGCTTTTGACGTGTGTTTAGGCGTATTTTAGCGCAATATATTCAGAGCATCACATTTTATACCTACTTCACATCGAACGTTTTTATAATTAATTTATACACGTAATAGATAGAATCCCGTAATGACTCATGTATTTCAGTATAAAATTCAGACGCGTGGTGGAAAAGAGATATAGGTAGATTTCTGAATTACTTTATTTCGTACGCATAGGAATTGAATATATTCTATTTGGACGTTAATGATGTCCTTATATTCAGTAAATAATGAATAAAAAACCAGTATACGCTCCCTAATTTGTTCATTTGTTCAGTAATAACTGACTAATTAGTATATATATATAATTTTGACGAACCGAAATAAAAACATTTATATACATCCCTGTGGTGTATTGTTTTGTATGTCACCCGCAGAACAAGCAGAAACGACGGCCCGTGAAGAACAGATTGAAACCACCCTGTACGACAACGTCAAAATCACAGATACGAAGCGTGATATTGTTGAATATCTCGCACGTAACCCGAACGCAACAAACAGAGAAGTAGCAGAAGCTGTTGGTTGTTCTATCAGTTATCCATCTCCCGTGCGTGACCAATACGCCGACATTCTCCTAGAACGAGCGCGAGAGTTGGGTTCTGACCTTGATGAGCTTAAAGATAGTATTGAACGAAGAACAAAGAAGCGTGCAGATACGTGGGAAAGTCTCACATCAAAACAGCGTGCTGTTCTTCGTCGTCTTGCTGAAGAACCTGACCCGAAGAATCCAAATTCTTCACTCCGTGGTATTATTGAAGACCTTGATTTCGAAACGTATCCAACATACGTTACGGATGTGATGAATAAATACGGAGAATATGCTGTTAAACTTCAAGAATCACAAGAAAGAGCTAGTGAATCTCAAGACCCAGAAGAGTTGATTTCAGATATTTCACTAGATGAAAAACCTGAAGAGCCAGATGCGGAAGACGTAACCGAAACAGAAGAACCTGTAGAGGCAGAAGATGTAGAATCCGTATCTCAGGTTATTGAGAGCCTTAGAGCAGAAATTAAAGCTCAAAAACGGATGGCTAAATCAGAAATGGATTATTCGTCAGATAATCAAATCTCAGCAGGAAAACTCGTTATGGCTGAACAGATGGAATCAAAACTGGAAGAACTTACAAGTTAAATAAACGACACTCGTTGAATTGAATAAATAAAAAACAACTATTTCTTCTCAGCGGTATAGAGGAATACCACATCTTATGGATTAAACCGACTGTAGCGGCGCACGCATCGTATGCCGAACAGATATTTTAAATAATAAAACAATTTATAACCTGTATTCGAGATAATCTGTCCGTCCTGTGAATTGGACGATATTGGGATTTATTCAATCAACGTATAAACACCCTTTCATTGAAAGTAGTGTTTCAAAAGTAATCCTGAATCTAACTCACAACGAAATAGGCGATACCATATGATTGTTAAAGCCAGTCAGTGGTCGTCCATACCGGATAGTCACGAATCTTAAAATATTCCAATTCAACGTACCGAACCGTGTGATATCTTCGTCCTTTAGGGGAGTTTTACATCAGAACTTGTACTTCAAAGATTTTGCGCATTTTTATAGATTCGATTATCTACCTATTGCGATTTCAAATTATAAAAACGTAATTAAGTCTACTTAAAGGTCTAATCATTTTCAGAACAAACGCTGATAATATACGATATAAAATTATAATAAATATCTTAGGGGGAATAAATATAGGGTTTTTTAACGTAATTATATACATGAACAAATCAGAAATAACATATGATATTGGAGCATCAAGAAGACCATTTTCATCCTATACAAAATCCTTATATTATAAACTTCAAGGTCAATATAATAATATCACGTTAAATAAACCCATGAATAAAAAAAGAACTATGACGATATATACTGATAAATCACCACTCACTATAATAATTTCTGAAGAAAATCGAAACAAATCTAATAACACAATTATCAATATTCGTTTTAATAATGTTTCAAATAATGAAGAACTAGATGATATAAAAAATAATATTGAACGTATTTTCTGTAATAATATATTTCCAAATATCAATTTAACTAATTAAAATAAAAATTCAAATTTGTAGCGTATATTTTGGTGAGTTTCTAATTGAATTTAGATATTATATGTAAATATTAGAATATATAATTATTTGATGTTCCGTTCTTATCTATGTTATAAAGTTAACTAAAAAGACCTTATTTGCTAATCAAATACTCATCCTATATTAATCTTGGTGGTGTTATATGGTGTTTAACGCAGATTATGAGCATACTAATATAAATATTTCTTAAAATTTAACTTATATATAATAGTTATAGGTCTTTTACAGTTATATTAGAATCTGTTAATTGGTTCATACTTATATGTATACCATCCATTAGTTTAATTGCAACATGGAAGAACTAACAGGATTCCAGCGAGACTTGATGTATGTGATTGCAAACAACGATGAGCCATCAGGTCAAAATATACGGAGAAGTATAGAGCCATATTATAATGGCAATGTCAATCACGGGCGTTTGTACCCGAACCTTGATACACTAGTTGAAGATGGGTTTGTTGTAAAAGGTAGTCAAGACCAAAGGACTAACTTTTATAAACTCACACAAAAAGGTAAAGATGCTATTGTGAACCGACAAAAATGGGAGAATAAACAACTCCAAGATGTAGATTATACGGATGAGGTGATAGAACAAGAACCAGTTACAAATTAATTTCTAAACGTATTCGTTTTACAATGAATTAATTGCGGATTTTATTTTATTCCTGTCTGCATTATGACCAAATTGCATAGTTACAACATTAATAAATTTAATAGATGCTTTAATATCTTCTTCTGAAAAGTATTCTCTAGCTATCTCCACGCTTTTGTCTGGTCCAACAACACTAGATACTGTAGAAATAACGGAAGCAATATCATAATATTGTGATTCTATATATCTAGAATCAATATGATTAGAATCAATGATATATAATTCACTATCAGATACTAATATATTATCTTGTTGTAAATCTCCATGTGATATACCTGCTTTATGAAGTTTTGAAACAGAATTATATAATTTATGAGACATACTTACTTGTATGTCCGTATCAATTTGACCAAACTGAACAGCATCTGATATATATTCTAAAATTATAACTCCACAATCATTATAACTTCCATACGAAATTGGTTTTGGTGTATTAATTTCAGCTTCAAGCATTTCATTCATTAATTTATATTCGTGTTTGACCATATCATATGGACGGTTAAAAGACTTGAAAAAATTATTACTATCAGTATACAATAAACTCGTATTCCAAAAGACTGTTAACAAACGATGGTATTCAACATGACGCCTTGTGACAATTTTTAAAATATACGAATTATCGATAATATATATATTAGATAATTTATTACCGTCTTCATTTAATGATTTTATTTTAGGATTATCAATATTAAGCAAATCATTTACAGATTCTGATACAATATTATTTAAATCTACATCTGTTATAATTAAAGGTATATTTATCTCCATATATTAAAATTAATTTCAACATATAAATAATTAGTTAGTGTTAAATGAACTTAGGATTTAATTTTCTTTTTTACATTATCTGGAACTAGATAATATTGATGATTATTATTTTCGATAGATTTTACAATTTCATCATCAGCATCTAATTTATCGTTATTATATAATTCTGCAGCTTCCTGAATACCGCAATTACATAAAGGATTAAACTGTAATTTGTTATGTACGCGACCTCGGATATTATGTGATTTTAAACTTGGTTTATGCGAATGTCTAATCCCGCAATCTTCACAAGTCCATACCCGTTTTTCTCAAATTGTTTTTGATACCTATCTATATGAATATCTACTTCCGAAAGGTCATAAATATTTCTATTTCGCTAGATGAGAATACTTTCAATTTCGTTATAATCAATAATTCCAATCATTCCATCTTTATTATTAGTCATAATATATTCTGCAATCTGAATCATTTGTGTTTTTGGAACTCCTTTAGGTTCCGTATTTAGTATTTGTTCTTGATTTATTGATGAAATAATTTGTTTTAATTTATAATCTTGATATATTGACTCATGCATTTCTTCCATAACCATATTTTGCATATCTTGTACTGATTCATTATTACCATTTTCAACTTTAATACTTAACCCCGAAATAATTGAGTCTGGATTATTTTTAGCAGATTGTTTAATTCTGGAATCTTGTAATTCAGATATTTCGGAACAATTGGGTGTCATTAAGTATAAATACACTTTTACGGTGATATAATTACTTTTATCTAATGTTAATTTTGGTGGTCGTTCCATATTGTCATATATGTTCTTCTCCTTTAAATAACCTACTAAATTTTAAATTAATTTGACGTTTCTTCATCCATACCGTATACGCCATAATCATCATAATTTTCATTTAACCACTCAATTACAGAATTTGTTTTTGTATCATAATCATCATCTTGCGTGAAATTTGATAGATTAACCCACTCATGATGATTATAACCTAAAATATAAGCTTTTTCATTTATATTTAAAAATAAACAAATAACGCCGTTTATATTATCTTTTTCATAAAATAATGCTTCTGAATTATTAATTTTTGTTGAGTTTTGTTTTAAATGTGTGATTTCATGCATATATAATGGTCTATCTGGCAAATTGTCTATAGTCATTAAAGCACTGAGAAGGATTTGAACCTTCGTAAAGATTGTGGTAGATATAGAATATATATGTACAATCTTGGTCTAACCAAACTAGACTATCAGTGCATATGTATGTTTCTTAGCAAATTATTTATAATTTTCGACAAATTTATTGATTGGGGATATCTTTTTTAATGTGATAAATATAATATATATTATGAATATAATATTACGCGCGTTAACAAAACTAGAATATACATTTAAATATCCATTTTCAAATGAAGAATCTAAATATGGGTCAGCAATTCAAGGTATTATTTGCGTATTACTATCACCATTTATTATTCCATTATTAATTTTAATTGGTTATAGATTAAAACTTATAGAGTCAGTAATAGATAAAACACAAGCTCCAAAATTTGAATCATACGATGAATTATTTGAAGAAGGATTAACGGGTTTTTTTGTATATCTTCCTATTTTTTCATTAATTATGCTTGGATTATCATTAACATTTATTGGGTTACCAATATTTATGGGAATATCTATTATTGGATTATATATTTGGCCCGCAACAAGTATTATATATTCAATTAAACGAGATTATAAACAAGTTTATGGGCCTGATTTTGCAGAATTAATTTCAAGTCCATTATATATGAGAACATATATTGGGTCTGTTTTAATAACTATACTATTATTTATTACAATATCTATGTTTGGAATACCTACATTAGGTCTTGGATTTATAATAATAATTCCAACTTATATCTATTCGAAACCTATTTTATGGGGTCAAATGTATAATGAACATGATATTAAAATATTAAATTAACAAAAAACTTATATTATAATATATCTTACTATTTAATATGAGAATGCCGATAAATGCGGCTGATTCTATTGCTTTAATTCTATTTATAATTGGATTTATTTTCTTATATGTAGGATTGAATTTAGAACATACGGGTTATATTATACTTTCTATTATTGAATTTATACTTGGTATTATTCAATTACTAATAAATAGAAAAACAATATTATTTGAATAATACTATACACATAATGAAATCATAAATATTATATTTATATACAAGTGTATATTAGCAAACGATATAAATTAGATAGTTAAAATAATAAAGTTTATAATTAAAGAAGATACATATTAGATATGGACATTAGAAAACGAATATTAAAAGGAGAAACGAAACGATTAGCTGGTCGTGTTTTATCTGAAGAAAATGCAGATAAAGTTGCAGATTTTATATTTGAAGATGAAAATACCGAGAATAATAAACAAGAAATAAACATTAATGAATCAAATAATACAGATGACAATGAATCAAACAATACAGATGATAATGAATCAAATCTAACAGCTAAAATTGATTCATGGTTAGCGGAAAAAGAAAAGAAAATTGAACAAGAAGAAACACCTGACCCTGTAACAGATTTAGAAGATATGGAAGATAGAATTGATGACCTTAATTCGGAACTTGATGAAACCTAAGATTAAGGATAATTCAACTTTGAAACTAAATTAAATAACATTATCACAAATAATTATACATAACTCTTTTAACGATTGTTATACTATATTGTTTTACGCACAAATTCTCACTAACAGTGTTGTTAGTGGGGTTGTGTTAGTGAGTGTCCAAAACAAGCCAAATTACCTAATTTATACAAGTAAGGTTGTATACTATTATAACTTTACTTGCATTAAAAAGGTTCGTTAGAGTGGAGTCTACCACTAAAGCAACGTTAAACAACGTTTAACGGTACATTTAGTCCCTAAATCCCACTAACAACGCTGTAAGTGAAATTATTTGACATGAATTAAAATTACACGTTATACAAAATTATAATTTTTAATCTGAACTGTTTAAACTAGGTAATTTGGTTGCTTTTTTCACTTATCTTTAAATAAAGTGTATAATTCGTCTATAGATTGCCCATAATTTAATTCAGCATATTCATCTATAGCTTGCGTAATTACATTTTCACACTCAATATATATCTTATATTTATTAGAATTTTCCTCAATATATATCTCAACTTTTTCATTTAAATTTGCACGTATAATTTCAGATATTCTAGTTTTTAATGCTTTTAAATTAATTGTTTTTGGAACATTAATAAGGACTCCGTGGTGAACTTCGCCTACTTTTTCAACATTTACAAATATAGTAGATATATCAATATTTCCAACAATATAAGAATATTCTACATGTTCTTCATTGGCTTTTTTGTAACTTTCATTGATATAATTAATGACTTCTTCATCATTTTTAATATAATCTTTTAATTCATATCCAAAAATAACCGTCATATTAATTAGTATATAACTCAATACTTATTACTGTTTTCTTTTATAAAATTTCTAAAACAGGCGTCCAATTACTTAAATAATCTTTATCATATATTTCTATTTTATCTTTACTCGTAGAGGAATTTTTTCTAAGAATTGTATTCTCTGATTGACCTTTGTATGCTGTTAATTCTATTACATCGTATAATTTATTCTCTTGTGATACAAAATGCGTTGCATTATCGAATGTTGTTTCAACATATACAATATAGTCACCAATATATAAATCCAACGTTCGTTGTTCATCTGGTGTTTTATTACTTATTTCTGACGCATCTAATTTATCTAAAACGGAAGAAAATGTTGTGATATTGCCGGGAGAACGAATAGGATAATCTTTACTTCCTATGAGCGTAAATACGCCAAAATCCCATAGCCATGTTCCATTTTCGCCAGCAATATCTAAATGATAAATATATACATCATTTTTCTTCGTTTCAACATTCATGTGTAATATTGCGTAATGTAATTACTTAAAACTATTGAATCGTTCGACGCAAACTTTAATATATTGACAATTAATTATTATATGTGAACAGAAGAAAATTCATTTCGGGGACAGTAACTGGTGGTGTTCTTGCACTTGCAGGATGTACGACTATTAGTGGGGATGATTATAGTAGTCCTGCAAGTATAAGTATTGATTTAAGAAATAATAAAAATTCATCTAATAGTGTTCAATTATTAGTTGAATCTACGACAGACCATATTCACTGGTCGAATTATGATGTCAGTGCAGGAGATAACGAGATAATAAACATTGAAGTACCTGATGATAAACAATTTACAGAATTACACATTCAAAGTAATGATGAAGTATATACGGCGGATTTTGACCAATGGAACGATATAGATGGTAGCTGTGGAAGTGTAATATTTGAAATGAGAGATGATGATAGAGGAACAGACCTCTATTACTCTACAAGAGGCGTCGGTGATTGTGCATAATACGAAGATATTTAATTATTTAATATATCACACTTTTATATATCAGAAAATAATAGACGTTCTAATTTAATAACAGAGATATATAACTATATTTTAGATTATACTAGAGAATTTGAAATGGTATCTAGGTATAAATTCCAAATTGTAAAAAATAAAAGTTCAATCAAATGGGCGAGGAATATACGGAAGCAAATATGGGTGGAGTTGGAAAAATTCTAGAAATTCATAAAAATGTTTAATTCCAAAAATATTTATCGGGGTAGACCTAAATTCGTACTATGAGTGATGAATATTATTCGAATCTCGGTAGAAAATTAGACAAACTCGAAAAAGGACACATTATTAAACTTAAATACGTTCAAAATAAAAATCGATTTTCAGATAATTCACCAGAAACTATTGAATTAGTTGTTATAGACCCACCTAACGAAAATAATGGTTCTGGTATATCACGTATGACAAGCGTGATTCAAACCGTTGAATCTGATGCAGATTTAGAGAAAAGTTATGAGGAATTATTCAAAAACGGTGTTAAACACGTTAATATCCAATCAAATCGAAATCATAAAGGTTCAGGATATGAGATTAGAGAATTGAATGATAGACGCATGGATGGTGCCGATGTTGTGGATGTACAAGTAATTGGTTATCAAGATAATATGCCCAAATAATTTAATATGTGAATACACAAATATTAATATGAATATTAAAGAGTATGAATCATTAAAAAAAGAACTGTATATTATCAATGAACGTCTTACCTATTTTCAAAATAATAAATATTCTAGACCTATCAAAGAAATTAATGAAATAGAATACCATTTGCGTCAATTTGAACGTGAGTCAAATCATATAAAACGGAAAATACATCTTAAAAAATCTAAAGAATTAATACATAATTTAAAATATAATGAATTTATAACGTATAGATGTAAATGTAAATTAAAATCATTTTTATTCTGAATATAGTCATATAAGGTTTATTTAAATTAAAATCGTAATCTTTAATATACACTGTACTATACATTGTAGTACGGGAAATTAGAGACCGTATGTGGCAGGTGGCTTGGTTCCCTATCTGCAACCCATATGGCTCTCGCAAGCAAGATGCCATATCTTCGTTGGAGATATGGAATATTTGACACCCGCGCAAAATTAGGCTGGCCACCTAATCTGTTCAAACCATGGTTGAACAGTTTTTGCGTACGGAGTTGGCTTGCATTAAAAATGCCCGTGTTTTTCCAATAACAAAACTAAATAAAAGGATTTATATTCATCCAATAATAATTTATAATTATGAGTACAAAACAATTCTACGACTATAAACCCTCAGAATTACGATTCATCCCATTTGATATTGAAACAACAGGATTCAAAGCTGGAGAGGATGATATTGTTACAACAATTGTCGCACATGATGAAGGAACATATAATATCTGGTTGAATACAGATGGAAATAATGTATCTCAACCTGAATTAAAAGAACAAATTTTAGAAAAGTCTTCATCTTTAAATAGTATAATGCTATATGTTTCAAATTCTGAAAGCGAACTTTTAGCGAGTTTTGGTGAATTTATACAAAATGCCCCTCGTAAAGGAACTATATTTACCGCATTTAACGGAGAAACATACCGAGGTACGACAGATTTCGATATGCCGTTCTTACGCACACGTTTCTTTACAAATGGATTAAAGTGGCCATTTAAAGGTTATTGGTATTCGGATTCATACGAAGTATTTTCACAGAAAAATAGATTCAATACTACTGTAACAGAAGAACCATCTTTAGATAATCTAAAAAATGATGAAATTAAACGATTTGTAGATGACATGGATTTGGACATTCATTATTCCAAAATGAATAAATCTGAGATAGTTAATAAACTACATAAAATTAATGAATTACATGATATTACTTTATTATTAAAAAAATGGACAAACAAAAAGAACATAGATTATGTAACAAACTTTAATTCACTTACAAAAAAACAATTACAGAGATTTATTGATGATATGTGTATAAATATTTCGTATAAGAAATTATCCAAACAGGAATTAATAGATGAAATTAAAGCACAAGACTATGAATATCTATTAGATACATGGTATAATAAAACAGATAGGTCATATGGTACGATGAATATGACAACATTAGATGGAATCCATGAGAAAATTGTAGAGAAAAACATGAAAAATAAATCATGGGTGGAGAATCTTCCTATTGAACTAGAATTATTTAAACCATTTGACCCATATGAAGATAGTAGTGAGGCTGTTATGGGATTTGAAAATCAAGAATATACAAATTTAATTCTGCATTGTCTTGCAGATGTTGCTAGAACTGTCAACATTACACAAATTATGATGGAATATATCCCACAACAAGATTATAAGCCTAAAGTATTATAACGAACGTTAAATTATATGTATTATTTGAAAATAGATTTTATAAATTATCGAGAAAATATCTTTCTTAATGAATATAAACAAAAATAAGCAATAATAAATACCATAAAAGAATTAGATAAATATTGCCCTATGGAGTAAGATATAACAAATATAGGTGTCAATAAAATAGTATATAATAAAACTGTATAAAATGAACTTAGAGACCATTTACCATAAATTTCTTGTTTAATTATATTTTTATTAATCAAATATTTAATAATTCGCATGGGTAAATATTTAAGAACAGACATGTTAAATCGTTCAATTCGAAATATGTCATTTTTAATGTGTTTTACAGGAATTCTTTTACCAGCTAAATAATCAAAAGAACTAACATCTGTCCAACGAAGACAATAATCTAAATCACCAGTTGAATCATTTTTAGATATTGGAATAATAACTCTTATCGTAGATTCATCTTTTTCAGCTTTAAGAATAATGTATTTATCATAAGACAAATAACCACCGTAATTATTTACGTATTCGTCAGGAATATTATCTAAATCTGTTATTAATTCACAATCTATAATTCTAGCCATTCCTGCATAATATTTATTTAATTCTTTTTCAGCATCAGAAAACGCTTCAAACGAAATATCGTGATTTTCATTTATATTTGTTATTTGATTCTGACTTTTCATTACATAATATATGTATTTTTAGGATATAAAAACGTAATGATTTATATTAGAATGGAGCCTGTATCTCTGAATCTTTATCTTCATTATCTTTTTCAAACGAAACAGGTTCCTGCGCTACATCTCCCAAAGTATCTAATCCTGTTGTAACTTCTATTTCGTTAACGGTATCCATCTGTTGAAACATACGACGTTTGATTTGCTCTACAGTCATCGGAGAAATCCCACATCCACTACATGCACCCGATAAGTTTATATGAACATAACCAGTTTCTTCATTTGCTTCCACAATATTCGATTCACCTCCATGTAAATCAATTTGAGGAAAATTACGTTTTACAAACGATGAGATATTATCTCTGAAAGTATTTGATTCTTCACTCATACGTATATCTACGTATTCCAACCATATAAATTATTATACTTTGTATTGTGGAATAATATGACAGCAGATATGTGGAATTAATTGTCCAGCTTCTTTACCACTATTTATCTTAATTGTTGTAGAAGCTGGTTCGTATATATCTAATATTTCATTATGAACAGAATCAATAAATTCGAAGAAATCTTTTTTATTTGTTATATCGTCATACTTATCAACGTGGTCTTTGGGAAAAACGAGCGCGTGTCCGATATGTCTTGATGAGGTATAATATATTGCTATATACTGTTCTGATTCGGTAATAATATCACACGGTTCTTCTTCATTAATCATGCGACAAAAAAGACACTCATTGTCTTCATATCTCTGACTGAGCGACATAGAGACTATTTAGTAAGGTCATATATATGTTTTCTTATTAAATTTCACCTCTAATACTAAGATAGTACTAAATTCACATGAGAAATCATCCATTATATATTTTTAAATTAAATCGTAACTATTATATCTATCATGTTCTTAATTGGTATTAAATAGCCTATGTCACAACAAATTCAACGTTCTAAAAATAAAGAAGAACAAAAGTCGAAATCTGAAAGAGAAAAAGTTAATGAATATATCGCATCTATGGCTATTGAAAAAGAACAAGGTTATCTAAATGCTATTTTTAAAGACTTGTTTGTATTGCCAACGTTTGGATATACCATTAGAAATCACCGAAGAGGTAATAAGAGAGGAACAATTTCAGCGTTAAATCATATTCCTAAAGAAGAAATAACGAATGTGGGTTGGATTAGTATTTCATATATCTGTAAATTATATGTTCCTACGAGAGATAAAAATCTATATGTTCGTATTGATACTGAAGAATTGTATGATGTATTTAGTGATAATTTTACCGTTTCAAATATTTTCGACCAAGCATTAGTTTTTAATGAACCAGATAGTATTAAATTGAATATTGTAGAGAGTAATAAAACACCTGAAGAGAATAATGTGAAATTTAAACAGGGAAGTAAATTTTCGTATACGAATTCACTAGAACAAAGTATTAATTCATCTGGTTTAGATTATGGTCATTATTCATCTCATAATGATGTGATTAGTTTTGATAAATTTATTAGTAATACAATTTTTGACGAAATTTTGTTAAAATATGTTTCACTCCCAGATAATCTAATTACTACGCAAAAAATCGTCAAGAATCATATTAATGATGAATTCAAATGGGAGAAAAATAAATTAAAGAAAAAATGTGTGAATAAAGAATATTTAGATGGACATATTGCAGATTGTGAGGTAGATACTGATATAAAATTGTATATTGAATCAGAATCTGTATCTAGTGAAGAACCTCTTAAATTTACATATGCAAAACCGTCAGATTCCAATTCTAAATTTCTTGACCTAATTAATGAGTTCAATGTAAATAGTATCTCTGAGTTAGAAATGCAACCTGTAACGTTATGTAGGAGAAATAAACCATTTGAATGGAGTAAAGATTCTAATGGATGGTATATTTCAACACAAAAATCAAACTTTAAGAAATCACAAGAAAAAACAATTCATAAATTGAATATATATTACAATAAATTACGACAAATTATTGAGGGTAAATAAATTTTAAATCATATTTTTGTAATATATATATTTTTGTGCTGGAGCTGATTTTTCTTTTTGAACTTTACCTCTTGTTAATTTAGGTCTAGGCTGATATGCTTGACCGCGTGCGATAGTTATATAATATTCTAAATTTATGAACTTAATTGAAGAATTTGATGTTAATAGTACGTCTGAATTAGAGATGAAAGAAGTTAGTTTGCGTAGATATAAAACAAAAAAACGGTCAAAAGAAACGAAGGGGGGTGGTATCTTTCAACACCTCAATCTAAAATTCAAAAAGCAATAAGTAAATTTAAATTGTTTTACACGACAAAAATAAAAGAATAATTAATTTATATTTAAAAATTATTATAATACTTTTATTTTAAAGTATATAAAATAAATTTTATAAAGAGTCATTTGGGTAAATTATATTTAAATTATATTTTTGTAAAATAAATTTTTGAGCGGGTGATAATCGTTCTTTAACTGACCCTCTTAGTTCAGGATTTGATTGATATGCTTTTCCATTTTGAACAGTTATCGTATATTCTACGCCTTCTGTAGTATCTAATATACAATAATGCATTCCATCTTCATCTCTACAGGTACTTTTTATACGAATTGATACGCCATCAACTCTTGTATCCATATTTCTCATATTTAAAAGATATTAACAATACCCTATATATTTTGTTAAATATATTATTCAGATGAAAATTCCACCGTCCCATTTTCTTTTATTTCACCAACACGATTCTGAAGAACACTCATAGGCGTATGATTCATATTACCTGTAGATTTATTAATCATTATTTCTCCAACCATTTTTGTATCATCAAATTCTAATTCATCTTCTTCTGTTTCTGGTAATCGTGGATATGAAATAAGAATTGAAAAAACATAAAAATCATCTGTTTCTCTTGTTTGTCCAAGATGTAACATATTTCCACCAAATTCAAATCGTAATCCATACATAGCTTTTTCGC
>LKMJ01000609.1_pt1 | contig 28331 bp, 22 predicted proteins | sample 643391 | NCBI WGS metagenome assembly LKMJ01 (sample SAMN04112250, study PRJNA286221) | soda lake metagenome | biome: soda lake; feature: Kulunda Steppe; material: water; isolation source: sample PL-Br10 brine of Picturesque Lake | place: Russia: Kulunda steppe | collected 2010-07 | reverse complement strand
GAGCCTGTTTAGCCAAAGTTTCAATTTCTTTGGCTGGAAAGGGCCAAAGAGTTTGCAGGCTCAACAATCCCGCCGGTTGGCGGTTTTGCCAGTAAGCTTTTTTAATTACCGCCCGGGCTGAACGGACGGTGCAGCCGTAAGTTACTATCACCACCCGGGGTTCTTTATGACCGATATAATTGGTTAAAACAACTTCGTCCCGGTATTTATCCAGTTTGGCATGAATCCTGTCCTGCGCACGTTCAACCTGGAGCGGATCACCGGTGGGAAAACCATATTGATCATGAAATAAGCCGGTTACATGGTAGTAATGACCAAAACCAAACGGGACCAGCGGAGTCAGCCCTTTTTCGTCATAAGGCTTGTAGTCGGCAGGCACTTTATCGCTGGCTTTTTCGACCATAAGCTTGCTGTCTTCAGGAATGAAAACTTTTTCCCGCATGTGGCCGATTACTTCATCAAGCAGTAAAATAACCGGCTGTCTTAACTTTTGGCTGAGATTAACGGCAGCGATGGTCAGGTAATATGTTTCATAAACCGAGGCCGGAGAAAAAACAATAATCGGATGATCGCCATGAGTGCCCCAGCGAGCCTGCATAACATCGCCCTGCGATGGAGCCGTTGGCACTCCCGTACTGGGCCCCATGCGCTGAACATTGACTATCACGCAGGGTATTTCGGCCATGACTGCATAGCCGATATTTTCCTGCTTAAGCGAAAAACCGGGGCCGCTTGTGGCGGTAAGAGTGCGCTTGCCACCGATGGAAGCTCCGATGACAGCAGCCATACTGGCTATTTCATCCTCCATCTGGATAAAAACTCCACCTAATCCCGGCAGTCTTGCGGCCATCCGTTCAGCTATCTCCGTGGACGGAGTAATCGGGTAGCCGGCATAAAAACGAACTCCGGCGCTGATCGCCCCTTCAGCACAGGCTTCATTGCCCTGCATCAAAACCGGCTTTGTTTCCGGCATTTACAGAAAGCCTCCTCTTATTAACCAGTAAAATCGCAAAATCGGGACAAAAAGCTTCCTTTTTTAGTTTTAGGCATAGATACCATTGCGTAACCAGCCCCGGTAATGCATGGCCTCGGCTAACCTCATAATAGAATACATGTAGGCGCCGGTGCGCATATCCGAGCCAATACAGTTCTCGCAGTAATAACCGTATACATTGCGAAACGCTTCGACCATTTTATCTTGCAGGTGTTTGTTTACCGTGCTCAGATCCCAGCTAAAACCGTAGTTGTTCTGCACCCATTCAAAATATGAGACGGTAACCCCTCCGCTATTAGCCAGAATATCGGGAACAACCAAAATATTATTTTCCTTAAGTATCTGATCCGCTTCCGGCGTAGTCGGGCCGTTCGCTGCTTCGACAACAATCTTTGCCTTAATGTCATGCGCGTTACTGCCGGTAATCTGGTTTTCCAGGGCGGCGGGGAGCAAAATATCACAATTAACGGACAAAAGATTTTCATTGGAAATTGCTTCACCGCCGGAAAATCCTTTGACAAAACCGGTCTCGTTAACGTGTCTGATCAACTTGTCAATATCCAGGCCTTCTTCTTTATAGACACCACCGCTAATATCGCTTACGGCAATAACCGGACAACCCTCAGCAGCAAATAACTTTGCGGCATTGCTGCCAACATTCCCGAAACCCTGAATAGCAATGCGGCTATTCTCAAAAGGAATCTTATATGCCTGGGCCGCTTCCCTGGCCACGAAAAAACAGCCGCGTCCCGTTGCTTCGTTCCTGCCCACACATCCGCCCACAGCCAAAGGTTTTCCGGTAACCACGCCAAATGACGGCTCTCGCATATTATTGCTGTACTCGTCGGCGATCCAGGCCATTACCTGGGCATCGGTAAAGATGTCGGGTGCGGGAATATCTATTTCCGGCCCCAGGATGGAACCCAGAGATCGAACATAGCTCCGGGTCATGCGTTCACGTTCTTTTAGAGTCAACCGTTGGGAATCACAAACAATGGCTCCTTTACCGCCGCCGAAAGGCACTCCGACAAGAGAACACTTCAAGGTCATCCACATTGAAAGAGCTTTGATGCTGTCGGAAGTAACATCGGGGTGATAACGAAGACCGCCTTTATATGGTCCAAAAACATTATTGTGCTGGCAACGGTAACCGGTAAAAACTTTCGTTGATCCATCCTCCATCTCCACAGGAATGCCTACCTCAACAAATCGCATCGGGGTTTTTAAATGCTCATAAACATCGGGCGATAAATTTGCGAAATCGATTGCCTGCCTCATCATGCTTAGAGTCGAGACCAGGATATTGTCGTTCTTCTTTTCTTTTTCAACTTCCAGTGACATTAGAAATCCTCCTTGTCGTTAACGCATTATTGTAGTTAATTCGATATTATTAACCCGGACTGCAGGTAAGCCATATTTAAAACCAACTTTCACCGGTGGGTACAGATCTTTAAGTAATCTCCTTCTTCCCTATTCGCGTTAAACAGACCTTTTCCTTTGTTGATCTGTTGGTTGATTCATAATCATTGATCCACCTGGTTATCTCTGGAGTTTTGCCCCTTTAATCACTTTTGCACCATCCTTTTTAATAATAATTTTCAACTTTGATCATAATATTCAACCCGGCTTAACCTTTCTGAGTTATACCGGTTATTCATAACCGGCAGCTAGAGATTTTCGCGAAAAAATGTAATAAAAAAACAATCTGTTTGTAATCTTCCTGTAATGTTCGGGTTTTATAATAAAAGTGAGTTGACCCCCTCTTTTTATATACATTGCTTAGCGCAGTTAACCATAACTGCGCTTTTTTTTAATCGTTTTCCTGTCATTTTCTTCACCGGCTCGTTAACCAGCTATGATTCAAGCGCCTGCATATTATTGTTTAATTAGATCATCAACCTTCCGGTTTTTCAGCCAATGCTATTTAGGACAGCAACCAGCGGCTTAACTGTTACCCGGTAACCGCTCTAACCAACCCTTTCGTAAATCGTAAACCACAGTCAAATCTAGTTGGTTGACATTGTTCAGCCAATCCGATATTATTCTAACAAAGTATTCCGGGAAGCGATAGTATGAAAAAAAAAGAAAACCACATTTTAGACTACCTGATGAGCAATCGGGATATATACTTGTCCGGTAATTACATCAGCAGTAAACTGGGCATTAGCCGGGCTGCCGTTTGGAAAAAGATCTGCGGTCTGCGCCAAAAAGGCTATCGAATCAGCGCCCGGCCCAACTGCGGTTACCGCCTCGATGAAGAACCGGACCAATTGAATAAAGACCTGCTTGAAGAAAAAAACATAGTTTTTTACCAGGCAGTTGATTCAACCAACCTGGCTATCCGCCGACTTGCTGAACAGGGCTTGCCGGGCTATTCTACCTTAATTGCCGAAGAGCAGTTAAAAGGCCGCGGCCGCCTGGGGCGGAACTGGTTTTCACCGCCAAACAGCGGGCTGTGGTTTTCATTGCTCCTGCGCCCCGAATTGCTCAGCCCGGCCGCTGCAGCTCCGGTTACCCTGGTCACAGCCGCTGTTCTGGCCAAAAACTTAAGAGAAAAACATGCGCTGCCAATCACTATTAAATGGCCTAACGATCTCCTTGTTAACGGAATAAAATTCGGCGGTATCCTTAGCGAATTAAAGGGCGAACCGGACCGGATCGACTACCTGGTTATCGGCGTCGGCCTCAATATTAACCAACAGCAAAGCGACTTTCCCGCAGAGCTCAGTGCACAGGCTACATCTTTATTCGCCGAAAGCGGCCGACATTTCGATCGGACTTCTTTATTTCTAGCGATGTGGAACGATCTTGTTCAGGCTTATAAACACTTTTTCAAACAGGGCTTTGCACCGTTCCGGGACCAAATTCTGCAATATAATTCATTTATCGGGCAAGAAGTCAATGTAAAATGGCCCGGGGGAACGCTCAAAGGATTTGCCTCCGACTTGACTGCAGAAGGAGCGCTTTTAATCAAAGACAAAAAGGGAAAGACACGGGTAGTTAATTATGGGGAAATCTGGTAAAAGATTAAAAATAACAAAAACACCGTCTTTAAGCAGACTGACCATAAGCGCATTATTTACTGCCCTGATTGCAATCTTAGCTCAATTTGCTGTTCCTCTACCTTTTAGCCCGGTGCCGGTCACCGGCCAAGTGATTGGAGTATTTGTTGCCGGAACGCTTCTTGGAAGCAGGGCCGGCCTTTTGTCCATTACCGCATACCTTATGCTTGGTGCAGCGGGAGCACCGGTGTTTTCTCTGGGCCGTGGAGGACTGCACATGCTTACCGGTCCCAGCGGAGGCTATTTATGGGGATTTATTCCCGCAGTTTACATTATCGGGCTGATCATGGAAAAATCTAAAGAGCCTTCGATCTTTAGTATTACTGCCTCTATGCTGTTAGCCCTCAGTTTTATTTACCTGTGCGGAGCTTTGCAGCTTGCTCTAATTATGCAGTACACTGCCGGGCAGGTACTGGCGGTCGGAGTTATCCCCTTTTTGCCCCTGGATTTGCTTAAGACCGCGCTGGCTGTATTTTTAAGTATCCGGATTAAAAAAAGCCTGCAGCAAAACAGGCTGGATCATCTTTTCCGGGACATTTCGGGAAGACGGTGGATTTGATAGATTGTTTTGTTTCAGATTAACCGTCCCCTGGCCCTTTGTCCCCTTATAGGCTTAAAACTGCGATTATTTTTTTTGGGCCAGTTCTTCCTGGGCCAACAAAGCTGCGCCTAAAGCGCCGGCAATTTGCGGTTCGGAAGGCACTATTAGTTTTGTTGACAACTTTTCGTTCAAGGCTTTAACCACAGCGCTGTTTTTTGCTACCCCCCCGGTGATCATCACCTTTTCAACCAGGCCGACCCGGCGGACCAATCCGGAGGTGCGATCGGCTATAGACTGATGTAGGCCGAGGGCAATATCTTCCCTGGGCAAGCCCTGGGCAATTAAAGAAACCACTTCGGATTCGGCAAACACAGTACACATACTGCTAATAGAAACTATATTTTTTGCCTGATCACTTAATTCTGCCAGTTTGCCCAGCTCAACTTCAAGAGCTTGAGCCATAACCTCGAGGAAACGCCCTGTTCCGGCAGCGCATTTATCATTCATCGCAAAATCAAGCACCCGGCCCTTCTCGTTCAGTAAGATTACCTTGCTATCCTGACCCCCGATATCAACAACTGTGCGGACAGAGGGATCTAAGAAATATGCTCCACGGCCATGACAGGTAATTTCAGTGATCCGCTTGTCGGCATAATCAATGCTCACCCGGCCATAGCCGGTGGCTACTACATACTCCAGATCGGAACGATTTAGGCCGGAAGCATCCAGCGCCCTGTCCATAGCTTTTTCTGCGATCATTTTGCTATTTGCTCCTGTCGGCAAAATAATGGAACCAAGAATTGTTTCTTGATCCAAAATAACTACTTCTGCAGTTAATGATCCGATATCAATTCCTGCGACTGGCATGTACAAACCTCCATTTATTTAAATTAAACTTATCGCGGGAGCATGCTGGTAATTGCCTGCCAGAGTTGTTCACGACCGGACCCGGTGCGGGCGGAAAAAGGCAGTAAGGCTTCTTCCTCAAATAGCCCCAGCTTATTTTTAATAACAGCCAATTGCCGGAGCAGCGCTCCGCGCGAAAGCTTATCAGCCTTGGTGGCCACAGTTACCCGGGCAATGCTGTGCATACGCAACCATTCGGCCATAAGCAGGTCATATTCAGTCGGTTCATGCCGGCAGTCAATTAGATGCACACAACCGTAAAGATTGCCCCTGCCTTCCAGGTAGTCTTCAATTATCGGGGCCCAGCGCTCCCGCTCTGTTTTGGAAATCCTGGCATACCCATAACCGGGCAAATCAACAAAACAAAAATTGCCGTTAAGAAGGTAAAAATACAATCCCCGGGTTTTACCGGGAGTAGAACTGGTCCGGGCCAGGTTCTTTCTCCCCATCAGGTTGTTTATCAGCGAAGATTTGCCGACATTGGAACGGCCGAGAAAAGATACTTCCGGTAAGTCCCAATCAGGAAAATCCTGGCTGCTGTAGGCGGCGGCTTTTAGCTCTGCCTGCTTAATTTTCACTTTTTCCCCTTAATATCTGTTTAGTGGCGGATCGAGGAGTCCTGGTTTCTTTCCGGCAAATCAAGGTTATCTTCTTTAATGTCTTTTTCCGGCAATTCTTCTTTGCCCCGGTCTACCGGCTCGGCTAAAGCCATCTTAAGAACTTCGTCCATATGTTCGACCATCTTAACTTCAACTTTTCGCCGCACATTCTGCGGTATGTCGCTTAAATCCCGGCGGTTTTCCACCGGCATGAGCATATTACCGATCCCGGCCCGGTGAGCTGCAAGCATTTTTTCTTTAACTCCTCCGACCGGTAAAACTCTTCCGCGCAGGGTAATTTCACCGGTCATAGTTACATCATTTCTAACCGGCACCCTGGTAAAGGCAGAAGCAAGCGCAGTGGCCATGGCTATACCCGCCGAGGGACCGTCTTTTGGTATAGCTCCCTCCGGTACATGAATATGAATATCTACTTCCTCATAAAAGTTTTTCTCAAGACCAAGTGTATCAGCCCGGGATCGGATATAACTCATTGCCGCTTTGGCCGATTCCTGCATTATTTCGCCGAGCTGACCGGTAAGGGTCATCTTTCCTTTGCCTTTCATCAAAGTTACCTCGATCGAGAGTAAGTCTCCGCCGCTTTCCGTCCAGGCCAGGCCGGTGGCCACCCCGATCTCATTTTTCTTTTCCGCCGCACCATAGCGGTAACGGGGAACACCCAGATATTTTTGCAAATTATTTTTGCTTAATTTGATTAATTTTTTACGTTCCTTGACCACTTCCCGGGCTACTTTGCGGCAGATAGCAGAAATGCTCCTTTCTAAGTTACGCACTCCCGCTTCCCGCGTATATTCCCTGATCATCCCGCGAACGGCCCCTTCAGATATCTCCAGGTTCTCTTTTTTAAGCCCATTTTCTTTCAGCTGCTTCGGAATTAAAAACTGACGGGCTATTTCCACCTTATCTTCTTCGGTATAACCGGGAATATGGATCAACTCCATCCGGTCCATCAACGGCTGGGGAATATTGAAAGAAGTATTGCCGGTGGTAATAAACATTACCTGCGACAGGTCATAAGGAACCTCAATGTAATGATCGCTGAATACACTGTTCTGCTCCGGATCGAGCACTTCCAGCAGCGCCGATGAAGGATCCCCCCTGAAGTCTGTGGACATTTTGTCAATTTCATCCATTAAAAAAACCGGGTTCTTTGATTTGGCCTCCCGCATCCCCTGGATAATCCGCCCCGGTAAGGCGCCAATATAGGTGCGCCGGTGGCCCCTGATTTCGGCTTCATCACGCACTCCCCCCAGTGAAATGCGCACAAAATTGCGTTCCAGGGCCCGGGCAACGGATTTTGCCAATGATGTTTTGCCAACTCCCGGAGGTCCGATCAGGCAGAGAATTGGCCCTTTGAGTTCATTGGCCAGCTGACGGACAGCCAGGTATTCGATGATCCGTTCTTTTACTTTTTGTAATCCGTAGTGATCTTCATCCAATATATTTTCAGCAGCATCAAGATCCAGGCAATCTGCAGTTTCTACAGACCAGGGCAGTTCAAGAAGCCAATCCAGATAGGTCCTGATCACTATGCCTTCCGCCGCTGCAGGAGGCATTTTCTCCAGCCGATCGACTTCTTTAAAAGCTTTTTCTTCCACTTCTTCAGGAAGGCGGGCTTCGGCAATTTTTTCCCGGTACTCTTCAGCCTCAGCCCCTCTTTCATCTTTCTCGCCCAGTTCTTTTTGAATTGCCTTCATCTGCTCCCGCAAATAGTACTCTTTCTGAGTTTTTTCCATCTGTTTGCGAACACGCAAGTTAATCTTCTGTTCAATTTCCTGTATTTCTTTCTCACTGCTTAATATTTCATTTAGTTTTTCCAGGCGCTCTTTCGGATCAATCGCTTCCAGGATTGCTTGTTTTTGCTCGATCTTCATGCTCAGGTGGGAGGCAATAACATCGGCAAAACGGCCGGGTTCGTCGATATCAGATACAGTTGAAAGAGTCTCCGGGGGAATTTTACGGTTTATCTTGATATACTCTTCAAATTGATTAAGCACACTGCGCATCTGTGCTTCTATTTCCTGGGTTTTGTAGGCCTCATCTTCAATAATAGTCAGGTCTGCTTCAAAAAACAACTCTTCAATATAAAATTTTAATATATTGGCGCGGCTCAGACCTTCGACCAGAACCCTGATAGTTCCACCGGGCAGTTTTATCATCTGTTTTATCCAGGCCACAGTGCCCACGTCATGCAGGTCATCCACACCCGGATCAGCAACCTTGGCATTTTTTTGAGTAACCAGCACAATACGATTATCGTTCATCATCGAACGTTCAAGGGCGGATACGGATCTCTCCCGGCCAACATCAAGATGTAAAACCATACTTGGGAATACCAGCACACCCCTTAAAGGCAGCACCGGTAATTTTTCTTCTTTTGTCATAATTTCAAACCACCTTCAGTATTAAAAAATTAAAGCGAGAAGCTCAGGTTTATTTACTATTCGCTTCCCGCTTATTATTTTCCTTTAAACTGTCCGGATTAAACTGTCCGGGTTTTCATCCACTGTGGACAGATAATCCCGCTTGTAAATAATTCAGGCTGATTCTTCTTTCTTTTTACGTTTATCCCTGGTTGCCAGGATCGGAGCATCTTCATTAAGGACTACCTCTTTAGTAATGATGCATCGCTCGATATCATCCCTGGAAGGAAGTTCATACATTACATTGAGCAGAACTTCTTCCAATATCGCCCGTAAGCCCCTTGCTCCGGTATTCCTGCTCATGGCTTCCTCAGCTATAGCGTCGAGGCTGTTCTCCTTAAATTCAAGGGTAACCCCGTCCAGCTCAAAGATCTTCTCATACTGTTTGACCAAAGCATTGCGCGGTTCTTTTAGAATGCGCACAAACGATTCTGTATCAAGTGGATCAAGGGTGGCAATAACCGGTATTCTGCCCACAAATTCAGGAATCAGGCCATACTTCAATAGGTCCTGCGGCAATATCTGTTTCAAGATGGCAGCCAGGTTTTTATCTTCCGGGGTAAACACTTCAGCGCCAAAACCGATTCCTTTATTGCCAACGCGGTTTTGAACAATTTTTTCCAGGCCGTCAAATGCCCCGCCGCAAATAAACAGTATGTCGGTTGTATCAATTTGCATAAATTCCTGGTGGGGGTGCTTACGTCCGCCCTGCGGGGGGACACTGGCCACTGTTCCTTCTAAAATTTTTAACAGGGCCTGTTGAACACCCTCCCCGGAGACATCCCGGGTTATAGAAGGATTGTCGGTTTTCCGGGCAACTTTATCGATTTCATCAATATAGACAATTCCTTTTTCCGCTTTTTCCAGATCATAATCAGCCGCCTGGATCAACTTGAGCAGTATGTTTTCGACATCTTCGCCAACGTAACCGGCTTCTGTCAGTGACGTGGCATCGGCAATGGCAAAAGGAACATTTAAAATCCGCGCCAGGGTCTGGGCAAGCAGGGTTTTACCAACCCCGGTCGGGCCGATAAGCACAATATTACTTTTTTGCAGCTCGACATCTTCCACCTTCTGACTGGCGTTAACCCTTTTATAGTGGTTATAAACAGCTACCGACAGACTTTTCTTGGCATCCTCCTGTCCGATTACGTATTGATCGAGCACTTCATTAATATCCTGCGGTTTGGGAAGTTCTACGAAACCCATGTCGGTATCTTCACCAATTTCTTCTTCTATGATCTCATTACACAATTCAATACACTCATCACAAATGTAAACACCGGGACCGGCGACAAGCTTACGCACCTGCTCCTGGGTTTTTCCGCAAAATGAGCATTTTAATTGTCCTTTTTCTTCGCTAAACTTAAACATCAGGATAAATCACCTCATATCCGCTATTAGCTTCTGTTGACCAGGATATCATCAATAATCCCGTATTTCTGAGAATCATCAGCCGACATAAAAAAGTCACGATCAGTATCCTTGGCAATAGCTTCAACCGGCTGTCCGGTATGATCGGACAATATTTCATTTAACGTTTCGCGCATTTTTAAAATTTCCCGGGCATGAATATCGATATCCACCGCCTGCCCCTGGGCCCCTCCGGCCGGCTGGTGGAGCATTACCCTGGAATGGGGCAAGGCATATCTTTTGCCCTTTTCTCCTGCGGCAAGCAGGACGGCGCCAAAGCTGGCCGCCAAACCGACACAGATAGTTGAAATATTCGGCTTTACATATAACATTGTATCATAGATAGCCATCCCGGCGTAAACCGAACCCCCGGGGGAATTAATGTAGAGGCTGATATCTTTTTTCGGATCTTCTGATTCGAGAAAAAGCATTTGAGCCACAACTAAATTGGCTACATTATCATCTATCGCAGTGCCCAGAAAAACGATACGATCCTTCAGCAGGCGCGAGTAAATATCATATGCTCTTTCACCACGACTGGTCTGTTCAACAACCATCGGTACCAATACACTCATTATCCTTAACCCTCCCTATCATTTCCTGTTTATAACTATAATAACATATTTTACAGTTCTTCTTCCTCATTTTTGTCTCTATCTGTGTTCACTTCATCGCTTTTGGGGGCTTCTGCACCAGTTTGTTGATCACCTGCTGCGTCTTCTTGCTGTTTTTTACTAACCATTTTTATATCGGCCTGCTCAACGATTAAATCAACAGCTTTGCGGATACGCATCTCTTCGCGAATAACCGGCAAACGTCCCTGTTTTTCAAGGAGGCTTTTAATCCGATCCGGTTGATCGCTATAGCTTTCGGCAATGCCGGTAATCTTATCATCTACTTCGCTGTCTTCAACCGTAATTCCTTCTTTTTTCGCAATAGCATCGAGAACAAGATTGGCCTTGGTCCTTTTCTCCGCCTCTTCACGATTCTGTTCACGCATTTCTTCCATGCTTTTACCGCTGAGCTCTAAAAACTGATCGATCCCTAAACCCTGCTGGCGCAAGTAGTTTTCCATATCCCCGATTATCCGGTCAATCTGCCGTTCGACCAAAACTTCCGGAAGTTGAACTGTTGAAGCTTCGGTTACTTTTTCAATCAAATACTCTTCAAGCTTTGTTTTCGACTGTTCCTCAGCATTCTTAAACATTTTTTCTTTTAGATCTGCTTTCATTTCTTCCAGTGTTTCAAATTCGCTAATTTCTTTTACAAAGTCATCATTAAGTTCCGGAAGCTGCTTTTCCTTGATTTGTTTCATTTTAACCTGGAAAACGGCCTCTTTGCCGGCATGTTCTTCATTACGGTAATCCTCGGGGAAGGTAACTTTAACCTCTTTTTCTTCTTCCGGTTTAACGCCGATCAGCTGTTCTTCAAAACCCGGGATAAAAGAATTTGAGCCTAATTCCAGGGAGTAATCCTCCGCTTCACCGCCTTCGAAAGGCTCGCCATCAATAAATCCTTTAAAATCGATCGAAACCAGGTCCCCTTCCCGGGCCGGTTCGTCTTCCCGGGGCACCAGGCGGGCATTTTGCTCCCGCAACATATAAATATGATGATCAACCTGCAAATCATCAACTTCTACCTCTTCCTGCTCCGCTTCCAGTCCCTTATACTCACCCAGTTCCACATCCGGCAGAACTTCGACCACCGCATTAAACAAAAGCGGTTTACCCTCTTCAACCTGGACCAATTCAAATTCGGGTTGATTGATCGGATCTATATCCGCCTCTTGTAAGGCATGTTCGTAAGCAGGAGGGACGAGCTCTTCAAGGGCCTCCTCATGCAAAACTTCCGGGCCAAAACGCGACTCCAGGACATGGCGCGGTACCTTGCCTTTGCGAAAGCCGGGCAGGTTAACTTTTTTAACCACCTTGCGATAGGCCTTGGCCAGGGCTGTATCAACCTCCGGCGCAGCGACCTCTACTTCCAGCTTTATTTTGTTGTTCTCTATTTTTTCCCAGCGGTTTAACATAACTGCTCCTCTCCTATCCTAACAATTCAGATCTATATCTTATCAAACCATCACATTTATACGGAGCTGTAAATTAATAATAAAAACGCCTTTTATACAGGCGCTAAACCAATAATATATTAACATAGATAATTTAATGTTACAACAAAAAGCATATTAATTGCCTTAAAGAATGCCCCGGCCTTGTTATTTGAAACCGCCTGTAAGTTTATCCTCTAACCTGAAACTGCCCGCTAAAAATTAGTTTGCCCTCTTTCGGCGCTCAGCCCCGATAATTTAAATCATAATTTCCCTAAATGTTGATTATTATCGCAAATAATTATACAATATAAAAACCGAATGAGCCTTCATTCATTTAATTGTTATCAGCCTGACCGGACCGGAGGTTTATCTTGGCCAAACGCAGCGGAGAAAAACATCAGGTAATTCTTGAAGCGGCGGTTAAAACCTTTGCCCGCACCGGTTACCACCGCACCCGGATAGCCGATATTGCCCGGGAAGCCAAAGTGGCGGACGGAACTGTCTACATTTATTTTAAGAATAAAGAAGATGTTTTAATCTCTTTATTTCAAAATATAATGAACCGCTTTGTCGAAGAGCTAAAAACCGAACTTTTCCAGTGCCGGAACCCCGATGAAAAACTGGACGCGATCATCGGCTATCACCTGAACACACTGGAGAATAAGCCTGAACAGGCCAAAGTAACCCAGATAGAATTGAGGCAAATTGATCAAACCATTAACGAAGGCATTTCCAAACCGCTTTTAAGCTATTTCCAACTAATTGAGGAGGTGATCGAAGAAGGCAAAGAACAGGGCCTCTACCGGCGCAACCTGAATACAAGAACAGCCCGAAAGGTAGTGTTCGGCGCCATCGACGAAGTTGTCACCTGTTGGGTTATGTCCAGCAAACCGTACAACCTTGCCGATCTGAAAAAACCTGTATTTGAAATGCTGGTAAAAGGTCTGCAGTAAGCAATCACGAGCTGTCCTCTCTTTTAAGATGATCAAAGCTAAACTAATCTCACGAAGGAGGTATTTAGATGGCCTTGAAAGAAATCCGAAAGGCTGCCGTCCTGGGCGCCGGAGTAATGGGCGCTACCATTGCCGCTCACCTGGCCAATGTCGGCATACCGGTTTTGCTGCTCGATATTGTCCCCGGTGAGCTGACCACGGAAGAAGAAAAAAAAGGGCTTAGCCTTGAAAGCCCGGAAGTACGCAACCGTCTGGCCAACAATGGGAAAAATGAACTGCTCAAACAAAGATTAAACCCCTTATACCGCAAATCATATGTCGACCGCATCTCGACAGGCAACTTCGAAGATGACATGGACAAGCTAAAAGAGGTTGACTGGATTATTGAAGTTATTGTCGAAAATATGGACATCAAGAAGAAAGTATTTAAGCAGGTTGAAGATAACTGGACCGAAGGAACCATTGTTTCATCAAACACCTCGGGTCTTTCCATTAATGAAATGGTTTCTGAGAATTCCCCGGAATTTCGCCGCCATTTCCTGGGAACCCACTTTTTCAATCCACCGCGCTACATGAAACTGCTGGAACTGATCCCATGCGGGGATACATCAAAAGAAGTTTTAGACAACATGCACCGTTTTTGTGAACGGACCCTCGGCAAAGGAGTAGTCTATGCCAAGGACACCCCCAATTTTATCGCCAACCGGATCATCACCTACATCATGATGCATATAATCAATCTGATGCAGAAAGCAAACATGAGCATCGAAGAGGTGGATACCATCACCGGCCGACCGATGGGCCATCCCAAGAGTGCCTCATTCCGCACCCTCGATATGGTCGGTCTCGACACCTTTTGCCACGTAGCCAACACCGTCTACAATACAACCAGCGACCCTGAAGAAAAAGAAAGCTTCCAAGTACCCCCATTACTGCAGAAAATGGTTGAAAACAAAATGCTCGGTGATAAAACCAGGCAGGGTTTCTATAAAAAAATCAAGGGTGAGAGCGGCTCGGAAATCAAGACCCTGGACTACGAAAAATTTGAGTACCGGCCCCAGGAAAAAGCCCGTTTTGAAATCCTCTCCAAGACCAAGCAGGCCGGCTTAGAAGATGGTTACAAAATGCTGGTCGAATCTGACGACAAGGCCGGTATATTTGCCTGGAATATAACCAAGCGCCTGCTCCTCTACACCGCCAAATTAATCCCGGAAATTGCCGATGATATCGTCAATATCGACCGGGCCATGCGCTGGGGCTTCAACTGGCAGCTCGGGCCCTTTGAAACATGGGATGCCATTGGGGTAAAAGAAAGCGTCGAACGAATGAAGAACGAAGGCGAAGAAATCCCGGCCAACGTTGAAAAAATGCTTGAAAAAGGCTTTGAAAGCTTTTACAAGGAAGACGATAAAGGAATCCTTTCCTATTACGATTTCGAAACCAGGGACTACAAGCCGGTGCCGATCAGCCCCGAGGTGATCAGCCTGCCCGCCCTGAAAAAACAAGGCAAATTAATCAAGGGCAACGACGATGTCAGCCTGGTGGACCTCGGCGACGGAGTCTGTTGCCTGGAGCAGCACAGCCCCCAGCAGGCCTTATCCCCGCTTTTCTGGGAATTTATTTACGAGGCCGTGGAAGAAGCCGAGAAAAACTTCGTCGGCATGGTTGTCGGCAACCGGCAAACCAACTTCTGCGTTGGGGCCAATGTAGCCATTTTAATGATGGGCGCGCAGTCGGGAGATTGGGATATGGTTGACAGCGCCGCCAAAAGGCTGCAGGACGGCCTGATGGCCATGAAATATGCGAAAATCCCGGTCGTCGCCGCCCCGCACCAGATGACCCTCGGAGGCGGCTTGGAAGTAGCCATGCACAGCGACCGCATGCATGCCGCAGCTGAAACCTACATGGGCCTGGTCGAGGTCGGTATGGGCTTACTGCCCGGCGGCGGAGGGAACAAAGAATTTTTAATCCGTTTCACCGAAGGCTTGAAAGACGATCTTAATGTTAAGGTTGATCGTCTCCCCTATGTTCAGAAGGCATTCGAATCAATCGCCATGGCTACAGTAGCCACCAGCGCCCGCCATGCCCAGGAACTGGGGTTTTTGCGGCCGACCGACAAGGTGACCATCAACCAGGATCATTTACTTTATGACGCCAAGAACACCGTCCTGGCCATGGTCCTGGAAGGTTATGAAGTTCCAAAACCAAAACCGATCAAAGTACTCGGCGAATACGGTGTGGCCGCGTTCAAAGCCGGGGTCCAGAATATGCTCTGGGGCGGCTATATAACCGAGCATGAACAGAAAATTGCCAATGAGATCGCCTATGTTATCAGCGGCGGTAATATAAAGCCAGACTCGCTTGTCAGTGAACAATACCTGCTGGATCTTGAAAGAGAGGCATTCCAGCGACTCCTGGGCGAAGAAAAAACACAGGAGCGAATTAACTATTTCCTTACCACTGGCAAGACTTTACGTAATTAAAGGAGGTAAAAATGATGAAAGAAGCTGTTATTGTTTCCACTGTCCGGACAGCTATCGGCAGGGCGCCGCGAGGCTCTCTGCGCTTCACCCGTCCCGACTACATGGGCACTGTAGCCGTTAAAGAAGCAATCGCCCGGGCCAAGGGCCTGGACAATGCTGAAATTGAAGATGTAATCCTTGGCTGTTCTTTTCCGGAAGCGGAACAGGGCCTGAACATGGGGCGGATGGTTGCCCTGCAGGCCGGATTACCGGACAGCGTACCCGGCCAGACCATAAACCGTTATTGCGCTTCAGGACTGCAGGCTATAACCATCGCTGCTGAAAGAATTATGTGCGGTTTTGCCGATGTAATTGTAGCCGGCGGAGTGGAAAGTATGAGTATGGTGCCGATGGGCGGCAACAAGCTAACCCCGAGTCCGGAGCTGGTGGAAAAACATATCGAAGCCTTTACTCCCATGGGCATTACTGCCGAAAATGTGGCCCAGCGCTTTAACATCTCCCGCGACGACCAGGACCAGTTCGGCCTGCGCAGCCATCAAAAAGCGGCGGCGGCGATTAAAGAAGGCCGTTTCAAAGAAGAAATAGTGCCGCTAAAAATAGTCGACCGCTCGGTCGGGCCGGACAACAAAATTGTCGAAAATGAAACGATTTTCGAAGTAGATGAAGGCGTCCGTCCCAACACCACCTTGGAAACCCTGTCCAAGCTGCGCCCGGCTTTTCATGCTAAGGGAAGCGTTACCGCCGGCAACTCGTCACAAACCAGCGACGGCGCCTCCGCGGTAGTAGTTATGTCTGCCGAAAAGGCATCCGCTTTAGGCTTGAAACCGGTCGCAGTTTTCCGGGGATACAGTGTTGCCGGCTGTCCCCCCGAAATAATGGGTATCGGTCCGGCAGTAGCCATTCCCAAGCTGATGAAACAAACCGGCAAACAGATCGAAGATATTGAACTCTGTGAATTAAACGAGGCCTTTGCTTCACAGGCCCTGTACTGTATACGTGAACTGGGCCTTGACCAGGATAAAGTCAATGTCAACGGCGGGGCGATCGCTCTCGGCCATCCCCTCGGCTGCACCGGAGCGAAGCTAACCACCACCTTGCTCCATGAAATGAGCCGGCGCGGCTCCCGTTTCGGTGTAGTTTCAATGTGTATCGGGGGAGGTATGGGAGCAGCCGGGCTTTTCGAAAGCGCCTAAAATCGAAGCAAAACGGTTTTCAATATATTAACGGGGGCACAAAGCTTAATTCTAAAGCTGTTTTATGGTATGATTAAGCTGCAGTGCCCTCTTTGCACTTAAATGGCCATGGAGATGAGAAAAAATACTATGACTACACCGTTAGAAGAACTGCAGCGGCGGATAAATAAACTTCAGGATGTTCTGCAGGAAGAAAATATTGGCGGAGCATTAGTGGTCCAGCGTGCAGACCTGTTTTATTTTAGCGGCACAGGACAAAACGCTCACCTCTTCATCCCGGCAAAAGGAGATCCCACCCTGATCGTAAAAAAATCGTTAACCAGGGCCCAGCAGGAAAGTGAGCTCGAAAACATTATACCTTCATACGGCTGGGACGATATGATCAGTTTAATCAGGCAGTCGCTGCCGACCTCTACAGCTATCGGCCTTGAATTAGATGTCCTTCCGGCAAATCTTTATTTACGCTATCAAAAACTGTTTGAAGACTACCGGTTAGTCGACATCTCCCAGATAATCCGCCAGGTCAGAGCTATAAAATCAGATTACGAAATCAGGCAAATGCGAGAGGCTGCGAAAATCAGCACGTCTGTCTTTAACTATGCCCGCAAAGTAATTAAAGAAGGTTTATCCGAAGTGCAGCTGGCCGGACATTTAGAATTTCATGCCCGCACTCTCGGCCACCAGGGGGCAGTGCGCGTACGCAGTTTTAACCAGGAACTCTATTACGGCCATGTTTTGAGCGGGGAAAGCTCCGCCACAGTCAGTTTTTTCGACAGTCCAACCGGTGGTTCCGGTCTTAACCCCTCATTTCCCCAGGGCGCGGGCACAGCTGTAATCAGGCAAAACGAGCCGATCCTGATCGACTTCGTCAGCGTGCTGAAAGGTTATATGGTTGATCAAACCCGCATCTTTTGCCTGGGTGAATTACCGTTCCATCTGCAAGAAGCTTACCGGCAGTCGTTACACATAATAGATACATTAGCCGAGATCGGAAAACCGGGAGTGATGGCCGGCTCACTATTCGAAAAGGCAAGGGCAATGGCCGATGAAGTAGGCCTGGCTAATCACTTTATGGGCTATGTGGAAAAAGTAAACTTTGTCGGACATGGCCTCGGACTGGAACTGGATGAGCTGCCAATCATCGCGCCCGGTAATGATATGCCTCTGGAAGAAGGAATGGTTTTTGCCCTGGAACCTAAATTTATTTTCCCCGGCGAGGGAACGGTCGGTATCGAAGATACCTTCATGGTCGGATGCAACCGGCTTGAAAAGTTGACCGCCTTTACGGATAAGCTGCAGGTGTTGTAACCTGCCGCCTAAAAAAAAGCATCCCCGTACACCGCCCCGGGTTAAGCGGGGCAAAAACATGCAGCGGACACTGAAAGTATTACCGGGTAAAGGAGCCGAACCGGCCCCTCACTGCAACCTATCAGACGCCGCCATTGCACCCGACCAGCAGCAGCATACCGGCTATAGCAAACACCACAATTGCTATCGATAGTAAACGTATCAAAACATCCACCCCTTCATTATTTTAGTTATTAATATAATTAATAGCATAAATCTTACTTATTGGCAAACCAAAATATGCAAAAAAACGATGGACAGCTGTAAATTAGAGCAGCTGTATTGCATAACGTTATATTATGGAAAGTTTATATGTTAACTTAAAATAAAATAAATAAATTTTCAGGCTGTCAATTAAGCTTTCTTTCAAGGCAAATGCCTGTTCTGTTAACAATATACACAGGGTTATCCACAGCATAAAGCCCGCTTTAACGTTCCAATAGCCCTATTATCCACATAATTTACATTTAGTAACCATAAAACAACCTGTTATTTAAAATATAAAAATGGCACATAAATTGATTGGCTAAAAAATGATTCCAAAAAAAAGGGAAAATGAATTCCTTAGCGAACTAATTGTGTATGAAAAACATCAATAATTAAGGAGGCATCAGCATGGAAGTCAGAGTAAACGATGATTGCAGCGCCTGCGGTATTTGTGAGGATATTTGTCCCGATGTTTTCGAGTTAGGAGATGAAAAAGCAGAGGTAAAAGTTAATCCCGTCCCTTCAGAACATGAAGACAGTGTTCGTGAAGCAGCTGAAGAATGTCCAACCGAGTCAATAGAAATCTCCTGATAAAACCCCATAATAGCCACAGGCAGAGCCCGCCGTTAAGCGGGCTCTGCTTATCTCCACGGCTACAAAACATTATATTTTTTATCGCTCAGAAAACATAAACTTGTGCTTGGCCTTTACCTTTAGCAGGGAGGATTTTACTCCTGCCTGATGAATATAACAAGACATCCTTAACCGTAATCTGGAGGCCGTTTTATTGGATCAAGAAACACTGCTTGGCAGCCTGGACATCCTGGAGGAAAGGCCCGGGCCGAAAAGGCCGGTAAAAGACCTGGCCTACCATTCCGATCAAGTCAAAGCCGGTTCTCTTTTTGTATGCCTCAAGGGCTACAAAACTGACGGCTACCTCTACCTGAAGTACGCTGCTGAAAAAGGAGCTGTAGCTGCTGTCGTGGAATACTTCCAAGATGATGTCGCTATCCCCCAGTACCGTGTAGCCGACAGCCGCGCAGCCCTGGCTATCCTGGCCGATCGATTTTTTGATCATCCCTCCAGGAAAATTAATCTTACCGGGATAACCGCCACAAACGGCAAAACCACTACCGCTTTCATGCTCAATTCGATCCTTGAAGAGTATGGATTGAAAACCGGGCTGATCGGAACGGTTGTCGTCAAAGCCGGTGACACTGTCTGCCCGGCTGAATTGACCACCCCGGAATCGCTGGATTTACAGCGCTTTTTCCATCAAATGGTTCAACATAATGTATCACACGCCGTAATGGAAGTGTCCTCTTCGGGATTGGAGCTGAAAAGGGTCGGCAGTATCGATTTTGATACTGTGGTCTTAAATAATATCAGCCGGGAACATACAGACTTGCACGGTTCTTTCGAAGCATACTTCAAAGCCAAAGCCGGCCTGATCCGGGAAGCAAAGGAAAACCGGTGGGCTGTTTTAAACCTGGACTGTCCCTTCACCGCTTCCCTGGTTGAAGAGACCAGGGCCAATGTTCTTTCTTATGCCCTAAAAAACGAAAATGCGCACTGCCTGGTGCAAGATCTCAATCTGAGTACCGGGCGGGCCAGCTATACCGTCGAACCAAACAATAAAAAACCCGCTGCAATACCGACCTTTCAGCCTGGCCCATTTTCCATAAACCTCTCCGTTTTGGGTCTGCACAACGTTTACAATGCAATGGCCGCGACCCTCGTTGCCCTGCTTAACGCTATACCGGTTCCGGTCATTCAGGAAGCTTTAAAAAATTTCCGGGGGGTTGAAAGACGTTTTGAACTGATTTTTGAGGATGATATTAAGGTAATCGACGATCACTTCGCCAATTACGGAAACATTAATGTTACCCTGGAAACCCTGCAAATGATGGACTACAAGAATCTGCACCTGGTCTATGCGATCAGGGGCGGCAGGGGAATTAGCGTCAACCGTGAAAATGCCGAGGCAATAGCCAGCTGGGCGCCCCGGCTGGGATTAGAAAAAGTAATCGCCACAACCAGTGTTTCTCATGTCAGTGATAAAGACATGGTCAGCGAAGAAGAACGACAGGTATTCGCAACGGTTATGCATAAAGCAGGCATTAAAACAGAAATCTATGATCAACTGCCCGAAGCCATTGCCTGCGGACTCGGCGAAACCAGGGCGGGAGATGTGCTTTTGCTGGCCGGCTGCCAGGGCATGGATTACGGCGCCGCAACCTGTTTGGAGCAAATATGCCGTTTAAAGCCACACCTGGACCAAGAAAAAATATTTGCCCCCCTTAAAAACCGGGTGGCCGGAGTCTAGTCTTTAGTTTCTTTAATTTCCACGCCACCCATAATCGCCCGGGCCTGGATCCGGACAATATCGGTGGTGGATTGATCAATATTATGTTCAATCCGCCGCCCGCCAACAATTCCCCCGTCTTCCTGGTCCTTGAAAGATACTCCACCAAAAACAGCCGAACCCTCATAAATAACCGCCAGATCCCGCGGTATTTTCACATCTATGCCACCCATGAAGGCGGTCAGGTCAAGAATTGTTTCTCCTTTTGCAATTTCAGCTGAAGTCAAATCCATATCAATTCCACCCATAAAGGCAAAATAGCTTCCACTTTCCAGTTTCCACGGCTGAGAACCGCCAACATTGACTCCGCCCATAAAAGCAAAACGCCCGCCTTTGCCGCTGCTCAGAGCCCGCCCGCGCAAAAGGCTGAAGCCGATTAATATCAATATCACCGGCCAAAACAGGTTCCAAAACAACCGGGTGTCAACATAAAAAAGATCAAGGTTTCGGCCCAGAAAAATCACGCCAATGGCAATAGCAATTATTGCTGTAAAAAATTGCCCCCAGGAAAAAAAGACCTTCTTTCCCTGATCCGAGGAAGTGGAGCCAAACGAAGCAAACAGCCAGCTTATACCAAGAATTAGCGGTATAACCGGCCAAAACTGTAATATCTGCCTGACATCAATATCTACCCCTTCAATCAAATTGTTTAAAAGTAATATCAAGCCAATTACAACGATAGCCAGACCAATTACAAACCTGCCGCCAAAAAAGCGCAACGCAATCAACCTCCGTCTTTACAATTATTAATAAGTATGTTTAAAACCATTAACAAGTATAACATATTATTTCTTAATTCATTTGCATGCACACCGGGCCCATCAAAAATATCGAATCCAGATTAAGCTTGTTGGCGTTGACTTTTCGGGTAGCGCATGCTAAAATAATTATCGCAATATAAAAGAAACATGATGGTGGGTGTAGCTCAGCAGGTTAGAGCGCCAGGTTGTGGCCCTGGAGGTCGTGGGTTCGAATCCCATCACTCACCCCAACTTATGTTTTAAGCAGGCACTTTATACTATTGCTGGGGCGTGGCCAAGCGGCAAGGCACGGGATTTTGGTTCCCGCATTCGTAGGTTCGAATCCTACCGCCCCAGCCAATTTTATTAATGTGTCCATTAAAAAACAGGCTTAAGACCTTAATATTTGCTGCGGTAATAAATGTGCTGTATTCTTCCTTAACCCAAGCAGCTACTAATAATCCGGCTCATCTTCTAAAACCTTCAAAAAAGCTTCCACCAATTTCGGATCAAACTGGGTTCCCGAAGATCATTTTAAATCGGCAGTAATTTCACTTTTACTCATCTTCTTTTTATAGGGCCTGCTGTTAAGCATTATCTCATAAGCGTCGGCAATTGCAGTTATCCGGGCCAATAAGGGTATTTGCTTTTGCTTCAATCCCTGCGGATAACCTGTGCCGTCCCAGCGTTCGCGGAAAAAAACCTATCTTGCTTCCAATTTTTTGCGCAACTCTCAGCATCTCCCGGGTATTTGCTTCGGTCTCAAAACTTTTTTCCTTCAGGGTATTGTAAAAAGGCCGATTTTACTCAAATAAAACCTCCACATTTACATCCAGGGCTTTGGCAAGAGCGATAATGGTGTGAACTGAAGGGCTCTCCCGTTCTTGTTCGATAGCAATCAAGTGACTCTCGGTAACACCGGATAAATTTGCCAGGTGCTTGGAGTTAAGGCCTTTATACATTCGCGCCACAAAAACCTTTCTACCGGAAAAATACTTTTTTTTCACCTGTCCGCTCCTTTAATAGACCACAAATACTATTGAGCAACACTGTTGGGGGTTTCCCCAAATTCGAACTTGTTTCCCAGTCTAAAACCGCTTTGGCCAACAACTTTTCCAGTAATTAATATCTACAGCAGGGCCGATCAAAGCTGATCCGAATTGCTGTTTTCATTTTCAGCCCAACCAAGTGAACAATTTACTGCCTTATACCATTTCTGATAGAGCTCCTGCCTGGTTCCTTCAGCCATTTGCGGTTCAAAATAAGCGCTCTGCTGCCACCGTTCGGCCAATTCATCCTGGCTGTTCCACACGCCTGAGGATAACCCAGCCAGGTAGGCGGCGCCCAGGGCTGTGGTGTCAAAAGTTGCCGCCCGGCGCACCAAAATATTGGTTATATCTGCCTGGAACTGAAGCAGCAGGTCCATAACACTGGCTCCTCCATCTACCCTTAGCTCTTTCAGGGGCAGATCCGCTTCCCGGTACATAATCTCAAGGACATCCCTGGTCTGATAAGCCATGGCCTCAATAACAGCCCGCGCCACATGGGCCCCGGATGTCCCGCCGGTAATGCCGATCAGCAAACCGCGGGCGTAAGGATCCCAGTAAGGCGCACCCAGGCCGGCAAAAGCAGGGACAAAATAAACTCCTCCGTTATTATCTACTTTTCCGGCAAGTCCTTCCAGTTCGGCTGTTTTGCCTATCAGGCCGAGTCCGTCTCTTAACCACTGCACCGCCGCCCCGGTAATAAAGATACTTCCTTCCAGGGCATATTCCACCTGGTCATTAATGCCCCAGGCAATGGTGGTCAGCAAACCTTGCTTCGATCTAACCGCTTTCGGGCCGGTATTCATCAGCAGAAAAGAACCGGTGCCATAAGTGTTTTTGCTCATCCCCGCTCTGTAACAGGCCTGGCCGAATAGCGCTGCTTGCTGATCCCCGGCCATTCCGCCGACCGCCAGGCTCAAACCCAAGAAAACATCCGGGTCTGTATAGCCGAAGTGGTAACTGCTGGGCATCACTGCGGGCAAAACGCCGGCGGGAACTTTGAACAGCTTTAAAAGATCAGCATCCCACTGCAGGGTATGGATATTATAAAGAAGCGTTCGTGAAGCATTCGTATAATCAGTGGCAAATACTTTTCCGCCGGTTAGGCGAAATAACAGGTAGCTGTCCACAGTTCCGCAAGCCAGGTTGCCCTCCTCTGCTGCTTTAGAGACGGCCGGAATATTTTCCATGGCCCAGCGTATTTTGGTCCCTGAAAAATAGGGATCAAGCAGCAACCCGGTTTTAAGGCGCACCATTTCCTCATACCCATCCTCTTTCAGCAGGCGGCACATTTCAGCGGTCCTCCGGCACTGCCAGACAATGGCCCGGTTAATCGGTTTGCCGCTTTGGCGATCCCAAAAAACAATTGTTTCCCGCTGGTTGGCCAGGCCAACGGCATAAATTTCTGCAGCCGGCACTTCCGCCTCGCGCATGACTTGATCTGCAACGGCCAGCACATTTTCCCAGATCTGATCCGGATCATGTTCGACCCAGCCCGGTTGCGGGTAATACTGTTTATGCTCCCGGTTTGCCTGGGCCCGGGCCAGGCCTTTATCATCCCAGAGTATTGCCGTGGTTCCGGTGGTGCCCTGATCTAAAGATAAAATGTATTTGCCGATATTTTTCGCCCTCCCGAGACAATTAGTTAACCTGCTTAAACAGCATGAAAACCCATTATTTCACCGTTCATTATTCTTTCAACTTTCCCCTCTGCTTCAAGGTAAAGGATATGGGCCAGAGCTTCTCCGGAAGCAAACCATTTCTGCAGCAGGGGGAAATCGTTCCAATCGTCAACCACCAGGTCCCAGCTGATATTGGCGGCAACATCGTAAGCGCAGCAGAAGTTTTTGCTTTTCACAACCGCCAGCACTTCCGCAAGCCGTTTAGAGTGATGTTCTTTCAGCTCTTCAATTCTTTTGCGGCAATCGGTGATTAAGCGGCGATGACCGGGCAAAACCAGGTCAACAGACATATTATACACCTTGTCGAGGTTTTTAAAATATTGACCAAGGGGGTTATCATCAACCCGCCAGGTGGATATGTTCGGTGTAATATCGCCAAGAATATGGTCGCCTGAAAAAAGCCACTTCAAATGCGGTTCATATAAGCAGGTATGGCCGCGTGTATGCCCGGGAGTAGAGATGCAATGCAGCTCATAGCCTCCATAGTTAATGATCTTTCCTTCGTCGACCAGGGTATAATCAAGTGTGTTCTGCGGAATATAGCGCTGGCCGGGATGCGCATTGATCGCTTTTTCAATTTCATCCACCGGGAACCCGTGTTTGCCGGACAGGGAACATACCAACTGCCAGATATTTTCAATACCCAGTATTTCTGCGTCGGGCCGGTTAAAATAAACCACTGAACCTTCTTCCTGCAACCGATCGACCAGGCCGATATGGTCGGCATGTAGGTGGGTAATAAAAAAATCGGTTTTTTTTAATTCCACATCCAGTTTCTTTAAAGCTGTCTGCATAGCAAATTTACATTCTTCCTGATTCATCCCCGTGTCTACAATCAAGTTTCGCTCCTCACCCTTGATAAAATATGAATTGGTCGCTTTCAGCGGATTGCGGGGAAGCGGAATTTCAGTGCGGAATAAATCAGGCCCGATCTGTTCAATGATCACTTCTGTCATTATTTCACATCCCTTTTTATGCTTAACTCTATTTCGTTATATACGGCAAAATATCCTTTTTCCATCTTTTCAAAGGCGGTCGACCCGGCAGACATGGTCGCCCGGATAAAAACAAATCTCGCCGTTAGAAAACAGATATGCTATAATAGGGTTGATAATCGATGGTGTTTTTACTAAGCTGGAAGAAAAAATCCGGCGCTGCTTAATTTAACTCTTCTATGCGGGGAAGGTGAACATAATGACCGGGACTAAACGTTTGCTTCTACTTATCGCGGTTATAATGATTAGCGTAATGTTGTTCGGCTGCGCCCCCCAGGGCGAAGAGGCCGAAACAGCAGAAGAAGCAGAAGATGAACAGATTGAAGAGACCGGTGTTTTAGGAGAATATGAAGCACAAGATAATGATGACGAGGCAAACAATGAAGAAGAAAACGATCAAGAAAAAGACGAAGAAGAAATAAAAGCCGAAGAAGAAAAAGACGATCAAGATCGCCCCGAAACAGACTCTTCCATCACCCATGAAGTCGACATGAAAACCGATGGCGTAATTAAAGAAAATACAGGCGAAGAATGGTGGAAAGACTCTGAAATCAAAAAAGATAAAGGCAATGGCTGGTGGGAAAAAGATTAAACAGGCCTGCCGCAGTCAACTGATCCCCCGGGCCATTATTTTCTTAGCTTGCGCCTTAATCGGACGGGTTAAGGTTCCGGTCCATGCTGCCCGATACAAAACCGCATAAATCAAGAGTAACATAGGAAAATCCCAGGCCGGACAATTCATTGACCAGCGGCTCTTTTTGCGCCATAAGCAAAGAAATATCCTCTTTGCCCACTTCAATGCGCGCCAGGTTTCCGTGGTTGCGAACCCTTAAATTTCCTTTAACCCCCAGTTGGCGCAGGTATTTTTCTGCTGCAGCAACTCGCTCAAGTTTAGCCGGGGTAATCTTTTCACCGTAAGGTAAGCGTGAAGCCAGGCAAGCGGCAGAAGGTTTGTTCCAGGTAGCAAGCCCGACCTGCTTTGAAAGATACCTTATTTCTTCCTTATCCAGGCCGGCCTCAAGCAGGGGACTGCAAAGGCCCATTTCTTGCAGGGCGCGCAAACCCGGCCGGTACTGCGACGCATCTGCTGCGTTTGAACCATCCAAAACTGCGGTATAATTCTTCTTTTCTGCCACACTTAAAAGTTTCTTGTAGATGAACGATTTGCAAATGTAACAGCGCTGCGGGTTGTTTTCCGCCAGTTCGCCGATGGCAAGCAGATCAATCTGCAAAACAAGGTGCTTCACATTGATCTTGTTAGCATTTGCCTTTGCCTCTTCTACTTCTTCGGAAGTATTTAGCTCTGAATCAACCGTGAGGGCCAGCACCCTTTCCCGCCCCATAACCTCGGCCGCTTTATAAAGCAGGTAAGTGCTGTCCACCCCTCCGGAATAGGCGACAAGTACGCTTTCATACGCGCTGAGCATTTTTTCCAGGTTCTTTTCTTTTTCCAGGGCTTTATTAAAACCCTGCGCATCCTGATTATTGAACACCGCCAGCATCTTCTTTCTGCGTAAAATTGCGCCCCTGGGCCGGAGCCTTTTAAAGCATCGGCCAGGGGGAAGGGCAAACGCTGGGTTATAAATCAGTCTTACCTGCTTTCACCGGGCATTATAACATAACCGGACCGTTAAAAACATTGCCCTGCGACATGCACAACTTGACTTACATGTAAAAATATTGCTATAATAACAATATATTAATGGCTTTTACTTCCCGGTTTAATCTAAAGTGGTAAAATAGTTTTGGGCCCTTTAAGAAACAGCTTTAACTTAAAAATTTATACCTTAACAGCAATTTTGCTCGGTTTTCTTTTGATTGCTTCGCCGCTCTATGCCTTTTACCCGCTGCCGGGTCCGGTAAGCGCTGCTGAAAATTTCAGCGTCAGCGGGTGTGAAGATTTTTCTTCCCGGCCCGAACCATCCAGGCTGGTCCTGCAAATTATAAATAATCAACTCTATAAATGGCATGAATATGTAGATGCCGACCATGGAACTATTAGTATTTATATGCTGAACCTTATGAAAAAGCCTTGACCGGGGCAGAAGCTGTTTCGCTGTTAACTGCATCAAATCAGTGGAAGAAACAAATCGAGCGTCTCCCGGACCCTAAAAAAACCAAGCCGGCTGAGCTAACTGATCAAATAGCGCTTGAAAACAGTCATGTTCACTTGGCCGATGAAACAAAAACAGGAACGTATCCGCTTCTGCAGCGGGAAGAGATGCAGGATGATCGGACTAGTGTGGATAAAAGCAAAACTGCCACTTATCACTATAACACCATCGGCTTTTTAAATGTCAATTTTCCTTCCAGCAGCATGCGAAGCACAGGATTTTTAATCGGCCCAAACCTGGTTTTAACCAATGCACACAATATTTACTCCTTCGATTTCGGGGGCTGGTATGAAAAGCTGCATTTTTCTCCCGGTCAATTTGAGACCGAATGGCCCATCGCAATCACCCCCTTTTCTACCGCCAGCCCGGTTCATGTTGAAATCAACGATAGATTTTTCGATTATGAAAAAAACGATAACCGCGATATGTCGGTTAAGTATGATTATGCCGCGCTTTTTTTTGCTGAACCGTTCAACGATATTAACACATTTATGCCGCTGGAATTCAACTATATTCCCGACCAGGTCGGTGTTCTCGGTTACCCGGGAGTTGTTCGGGGAACCGAGACTTTTTATCAATGGCGCTCTGAGGGAACCCTGATCGATTACAACGAACACTGCCTTGCTCTTGGGAAAGCTTGACTCACTTACTTGCATATAGTATTATGTACACACCAAACAATGAAAGGAGTGTATGACTGTGAGAAAGATGCCCCGATACGGATTTGTTCTGGTGACGGTGTTGGTGATCAGCTTAATGTTCCTGGCTTTTACCCCCCAGACCGGCTATGCTGCAGATACGGAAAAAGAGGAGGCTATCGAGGCTGCCGATCGTGCTATCCGCTTCCTACCGAGCCCGGGAAACATCATGTTTTCAACCCCCGAGCTACGAAGCGATATAGCTGAAGCACAGGAACTGGTTGAAACGGCCAAAGATGTACACGGTGCTACAGACGATGATTTTGCCAATCTGGATAAACTGTCTGAAGTGAAGGAACAGACAGCAAAAAGAAAAGCTATCCAGGATGCAAGAGATGCCATAGATGCTATGCCTCCCCCATTCACGGTAACTGAAGAAGACAGGGCAGCTGTTGAAGAAGCGCGCCGGCTCGTCGATTACGCTGTTGAAGAACACGGCGTTACACTGGCTGATATTTGCAAGCGCGTAGATCGCCTTGAAGATGCCGAAGAAAGGCTT
>LKMJ01000608.1_pt1 | contig 28337 bp, 32 predicted proteins | sample 643391 | NCBI WGS metagenome assembly LKMJ01 (sample SAMN04112250, study PRJNA286221) | soda lake metagenome | biome: soda lake; feature: Kulunda Steppe; material: water; isolation source: sample PL-Br10 brine of Picturesque Lake | place: Russia: Kulunda steppe | collected 2010-07 | reverse complement strand
TATGCTCTGTACAGTACGTTCTGTTCATGTAAGTCTACCAATGCTTACCGGAAAGTGCATAAAATATACTAGCAACACCTTATATTACCTTTAAGCATAATCAGATTTCCGCTGGAGCTTATCAGCGCTGTCCTCAACATCATTTGTGCGAAGGGAAGTGCGCGAGAGAATAGATCGTGGTCAAACCACGATAGAAGTGTTAATTAATTTTTGTTGCTCTGAAATAGCTCATTCATTCCTCGAGCAACGATGGACCAGGTAAGCAGGCATGCCGGCGAACTTGTCTTCAGAAGGCGTGTCAAGCTATCCTACACCTATTTCATCCATATAAACTTGCGCTCAGGACGTTCCTCGATCTGTAAGGCTGCAACAGCACCAGGAGAAGCGGCTCCACGAGGAGACTGAGTCAGACACACTGAGATCTGACCAGAGGTACCTGGGGCAGTCCTTTTGTTGGGTGCTATTAGGTTTACAGACAGGTTGATAAGTAAAAATACATGTTGTTGATGAGCATCCTCCAGCACTTGACCTCACGGGTTGATCTGCAGATCTATTCAAAATGTACACACGTGGCTCTCAACTTCCATGCTTGCGTATGGTCATACAAATACACCCAGAGCTCTGGATCTCTTTCTTTAAGGGCCTGTTGCAAAATATGGCATAGCATGAAGCTCTCAAGATGCTTTGCTGTTGGAGCCAAACTTTTGCTATTTTGTACCATAAAGTGGACTATTGAGTGTGCTATTAAGTGAGCTATTCAAGTATACATCGAGTGTACACTCAATGTATATTAAAATGTAAAAGTACTATATTAAGTGTACACTTATAAGTACTATCGAGTGTAGTATTGTGTAAACTATTGTGTTTTATTTTAAGTCACTCAACTTTGTCTCCAATGCAAAGTTGAAAGGCCCCACCCAAACGCAGGCCTCTCCACTATTATTTCCACAATTGTTGCATGTCTTGGACATTTATCTCTAAGCTATCTCTACAAGGATATGCAGTACAAGCTCACCTGCATCATGGAAGCGCACGAACAGCACGGTAATCAATGTATTGCAGTGTCTCAGACGTTTGCAAACATTTGTGTTTGCGCGCAGGGTGCAGACAGCTGGCTCTAGAGGCTCGCCAGAGGGGGCTAAGCAGGAGGTACCCAAACAGCAGAGGCTAGAAGGAGAGCGTGATGATGTGGGTTGGGCTGTGCTGCAGCAAGCGGCACAGCAGCCCCGTCCACAGCAGCAGCAGCAGCAGCAGCAGCAGCAGTCAGCAGGTGTGTGTGGATGGGTACATGAGTGCAGGATGCATGCATGCGTGTGCATACCAACGGCAAGCTTTGTACACACAAAGGCTGCTCGTGACCGTGAGCACTTGAGTTGTTTAGCTTCAGGTCACTCTCACAAATGAAGCAAACAACATAAGAGGGGCCTCTTCATATTTCACTTGTCCCTGTGCATTATATTTTGGATCTTACATAGCTTTAATAATGAGCAATGCTGGCACACCTTATTGTCATCTCTACTATCCACTGGCACACCTTATTGTCATCTCTACTGTCCACTGGCACACCTTATTGTCATCTCTACTGTCCACTGGCACCTTAGCTTATCACCTCTTGGTTGCATTATCACCTCATTGCCGCGTATAGGCATCGGCCTGGATGTCAACATCCTGATTTTATGCGCGCGACTCTTGTTCTGCATCCTAACCCTTTCCACACCTGCCCTCAAGCCATCACTTTGCCCCCAGCCTCTTTCATCCACCTCCCCTGTGCCTGAACTCAAGCCTGTGTGCCTGCCCCTGCACTGGCTGCAGCCTTGCCTGTCCTCACCCTACCCCTCTCCTCAAGCTCATGTTCCTACTCCTGCCTGTGTCAAGCACAGCCTTGCCTGCCCTCACCCTACCCCTCTCCTCAAGCTCATGTTCCTGCCCCTACCTGTGTCAACCACAGCCTTGCCTGCCCTCACTCCAGGCGAGGGCGCTGGACAGCCTCCTGAACTGCCTGCTGGCCCACCTCCCAGCACCGGCACTACACCCTCCTCTGCTTACACCCACAGCGACAAGGAGAATGTCACACCCCCCACGCCCCTCACCGCCAATGCCCCTGGGGCTGGGGCAGGCGGCACACCCTCAACAGCAGGTGCAGCAGCCTGCTCGTGCGTGGTGTACCCGCACGCCAGCATACACGCGTGGTGTACCCGCACGCCAGGGGTGCGTGTGGTGTACCCGCACGCCAGCACTGTGCGTGTGGTGTACCCGCACGCCAGCATACACGCGTGCCCATGTGCCATGCAGGGGTGTATGTGTGCCTGCATGTCTGTGCATGGGGACACCTAAGTTTGTGTATGTACTTGCAGGCGAGTAGTTTTGCTTTTCCCCCTTGCACGCATACTACAGAGCATGCACAGGCTCTGTTGTCCCTTGAAACACCAAGGGCAAGCAAGCAGCTTACCCATGGTTGCAAAAATCACAATATCCACTGCAGTCACGCAGCCTGGATCTGCTAGGGCACTGTGTTCCATGACTTCTGATGAGCACAAGCAACACCCTGCACTCTCTGTCTGTTTCTGGCTCATCCATCTGTTCCATGGCTTCTGACGAGCGCAGGCAGCACCCTACCCTCCTCATCTTTCTTTGGCTCATCCATCTCCTCCGGCTCTGTGCCAAGCGACCGCGGCCCTCCCACTCCAGAGTGGTGGCCGCCACATGAACATGAACAGCCCCAGCAACATCCCCTGCAAGAGCCCCAGCCCCAGCCGCAGCAGCCCCAGCAATCTGAGATACCACCAGAGCAGTGTGAGCAGCCTCAGGGCACTGCTCCACAGCCTCCACAGCCCGCGCCAATCCACCCTCTGGCTGGGAGGACCGGCATACTGCCCCCCCGCAAGCCGCCCCGCCTGGACCTACAGGGTGCGTGCTGCACAACCGACCTTTTGCCATGTGTTAATGTCTGGGAATGCCTGCAAGGCCTCTTGGCAGTGGCACTGACACAAGGGATGGGTTGGGACATGTGTGGGTCCCTCAGCGATAGGGCAGGACATGTTTGGGTTCCACAGCAATGGGTCAGGACATGCGTGGGATTCATAGCAATGGGTCAGGACATGTGTGGGTTCCACAGCAATGGGTCAGGACATGCGTGGGTTCCATAGCAACGAATCAGGACATGTGTGGGTTCCACAGCAATGGGTCAGGACATGCGTGGGTTCCACAGCAATGGGTCAGGATATCATGCAGGTGGCCTGTGGGAGGCTGCTGAGGCTGTGCAAGAAGTATGCTGTTGGTGGTTGGACATTTTGGCGCATGCGGAATGGGTTGCTTCGGCAGGTGTCTAGATCAAGTGTGCAGATGTTTGGCACAAGCGTGCAGGATTGCTTCAGCAGATACTTGGATCATACCTGCAAGCTGGATTACTCCAGCAGATGCTTTTTAATAGTATGCATGTAGTATGTATGTATATTTGTCACAAGCAAGCTAGATTGCTGCAGCGGATGTAGTGTGCAACTTGTGCATTGCTGTATTGCCAATGAATCGCCTCAACAGGGCATGGAGGGCTTACAATAGGCAGCCAAGTATCACGTGGATGTGGCAATTCATGCCAGATCAAGATCACCAGCACTGAGGCTTTGCATGCAGGGGACCAATCAGCACGATCTGACGACCATCTCGCTGGGTTTACTGACGAGGAGGAAGAACGCATCAAGGCAGATCAGGTGATGTTACCTTGAGATGTGGCTTCTTTCCATTCAGCATCGTCATCTGCACCTCCTTCCATGGGCCAGCAATGACCATCCAAGCAGATTGACACATGGGCACCTTGCCAATGGGCAGGTCAAAGCAAAATTTTGTATAATGAGTGTGATCAAAGAGGAGCCTTGCCTTTGGTCATGCACGTGCACGTGAGCAAGCAGTAACATTTGCTGCCTTTGCATTCCATGCATGACACCTCCTTACACAGAACACTGCTGCGCTCTCATGCACGCTCACACAAAAGGGTGATCACGCACACATCTGGGCATCCACTGCCCGCACAGTCCTTGCACAGCATCGCAATACACCAGATGATGCAAGTGGCAGTCAGGAAGAAAGGCGCACAGACACCCTCATGCTCAAACGTCTGCGGCCTGTGCAGTCCACGCACGACACCCTTGTGCGCCAGGAGGCGTACCGCGCGCGTGAGGCTGAGCATGGTGTGATGGCCCCCCGCCCGGAGGCCATCCGTTCAGCAGCTGCCAGACAGGAGGCGCGGGCCACAGCTGCTGCAGCTGGCCTGCCAGGCCCCACCGCACAACCACCGCCGCAGCCACCGCAGCAGCAGCCTGCCACACAAACAGAGGCGCGGGGGCAAGCAGGTGTGTGTGTGTGTGTGCGCACGTGCGTGCGTGCATGGGTGTGCGCAGGGCGCTTTAGCTGCTACAGTTTTGCATTAAGTGCAAGGCCAAGCTGGTGAGTGGCCAAGGTGAAGCGAAGTGAAGTGAAGTGAGATCTAAGCCTACCAAATAACCGGCAGTGCATATTGAGGAATGTCCCTTGTGTAGCTGAAAGGCTCCCTGGGGCCCCACTGCAAAATAAATAACCGGCAGTGCATATTGAGGAATGTCCCTTGTGTAGCTGAAAGGCTACCTGGGGCCCCACTGCAAAATAAATAACCGGCAGTGCAAATTAAGGAATGTCCCTTGTGTAGCTGAAAGGCTCCCTGGGGCCCCACTGCAAAAGCTGATGGGCAGCCAGGATGCGCAAGCTATGTGGGCTTGCAGAACTGGAGTGCCACAGCATTTGGTGCAGCATTTCATTAGCAGTGGAAAATCCTGGTATGCTGACGCTGGGGGTAGGACATTTCCTGCATGCAATCTACTAACTTGGATGCTGGCTCTGTCATGCTGAGAGACTGCTGCACCTGAACCAGACTCATGGCACGGCCATACCAAGTACGGCCGCAGCTAAAGGAACTACAGGGTCAACTACTCCACCAATCGACTCGACTAAACTCCAGGTCACGATGCATCACAAATCTGGCACTGCATAAATCTCATGTGACAGCTCTATTCCTGATGTGCAAAATCTGCCGCAAGAGTGCCAGCAACCAAAACTGAGATTGTGTGGCAGATGCGCGTTGTCAGGCTCACGTGCCTGGTACACTTGGTTCCTTGTACTGCAAAACTGATTGTGTGGCAGAAACGGGTTGTCACGCTCACGTGCATAGTGCATGCTAATCCTTACGCTGTGTGTATCTGGATGGAGGCTTAGATTACTGCCTCCCCAGCCTGTCTCCCCTGTGTGCACACAGGACCCCTGCAGCAGTTTCGGAGCATAGCAAGGGTGCCTGAGCAGGCGCCGCTGTGCCGCGGTGGCTCATGTTGAATCCTGGCCAAAGCACTGTGCACTGTACCTGACTTTGCAGGATCAGCCCCACGGCTGTTGCACCCCCCAACCTCTGCTTGCATCTCACCCTGCCCTTCTCATGCTCCCTGTTGCGCACTTGTACCTCTGTCTGTGTCCTCTGGTGCAGCATCTTTGCAAGAGGTGCAGACCATCCCCCCAACCTCTGCTTGCATCTCACCCTGCCCTTCTCATGCCCCCTATTGCGCACATGTACCTCTGCCTGTGTCCTCTGGCGCAGCATCTGCAGGAGAGGTGCAGACTATCCCCCCAACCTCGCGACAAATTGAGGCTGACAAAGTGAGGGCACATCATGAGCAGCTGAGGGCTGAAGCATCTGTGCAGGCCGACAACCAGCTGCACACGCAGGTGCGTGCTCTGCAGTTGGCAGTTTCAGGGCGTTCAGGCCATGGACAAGGAGTCTTGTCCTTGTTCCAGCTTTGTGATGACTAGCAGACCCATGCCAGTGTCACCAGATCCTGTGCTGGTCAGTGTCACCAGACTCATGCCAGTGTCATCTGATCCTGTGTTGGTCAGTGCTGTGATACTCGTTTAGGCCGGTGCTCTGGCTGAGGGGTTGGCCAGGCTGCACGGTCCCTCGTGTGATCAATGCTTGTAGTGAACTTCTGTAATGAGGATCATGTCTTCGGCTTAATTTGCTAACCTACATGTAGAACCGTTTTGCTCCTTGTGCTCTTTCCCAATTCAAATTGTGCCACATCAACACATCCCATCTCAAATGACTGCACATGCAAACACAACACAGATCAGGTGCTACCTACACTGATCTGACGTGGCAACACGTAAGCCAGCCACGTGAACAAAATACACATAATTACATTACAGTGCAAACACACAAGTAACACAACAGCTCTATATGTAGGCCAGCAAAGGATACCAAACACGTGAATTCAATAACAGAAATTCGCTGCAGCCATTGGCTGTGGTGGCGCCGTACGGCATGAAGCGGGCTGCATATTTGTACAAATCATGGCAGCAAATGCCCACAAGTGCTACAGGGCAGGCGTCTGCAAGAATGCTTGGTGCATACTTTCAATTAACACACTATTTTCATTTCCTTTCTGATGCAACTTTGCTTTTACTTCTCATGGTCCGTGGCCGAGCTGTTGGTGGCTTTGATCCCACCATGGCCTTCCATGTTTTTAACTGCCAGACAATTTGCTTTGGTGCAGGCAGTCCTTGCTGGCGCCAAAGACCAACCACCCCCCACTCAAGCCAAGGGAGCACCTGAAGAGAAAGGTCAGCCTTTTATGCTGTGTGCTGGAAGTGTGATCATTTCCTCTCTCCGGTCTTTATGACAAAGACTTTAAGGTTCCAATCTGAAGTGCTTAGTCTGTCAGGCCGTTCAGGGGGTAAGAATGCTTAGGCTTGCAGTACTTAGCACTTGTCAGTCAGGCCATTCATTCAATGGCTTCTTGGCATTTTCCCCATCACTGGTAACCGGATGCTGGGACAGTACCATGAAGCCGTGACAGAATGGCCTGAATGACAAGTGCTCTCAACAGAGCGGCCGGTGCCGCTGCCTGGGTTGTTGGCACCGCAAGCCCAGAAAAGGCAACTTTATGTATGCCCACACATGTGCACGCATACACACGCACATGCACACACACACACACACGCACACGCACATGCACACGCACACACACACACGCACACGCACACGCATACACACACATGCGCACACACAGCACGTGTGTGCACACACACACATATGCGTACACGCGCAAACACACATATGCGCGAGCTGTCCCCATTTATGGTTACTGGAAACGGGGACAGTACCATGAAGCCGTTGACAGAATGTCCTGACTGACAAGTGCTATGGACAGAGCGGCAGGTGCTGCTGCCTGGCTTGTTGGCACGTCAAGCCCAGCAGAGGCAAATCTATTTATGCTCACACATGTAGGCACGCACACGCACGCACAAGCACACACACACACACATGCGCGCACGCGCACACACATGTGCGCGCATGTACGCACATACAAACACACACGCTTCCTTGCACACACACACACACACACGCACATGCATGCACATCAAATGCAGGCCAGGCATGTACACACGCACACACACGCACATCATATACAGGCCAGGCACGCACCCGCTGGCTGCCATCACCAAGCTATCCAGTAACCCTGGAGTCCGGGCGCATCTTCTTCTTCTTTCGGCCCAAGGTGTGGGCCTATGTTGCCCTGCTGGCATGCTGAACAATCAATCAGGCGTCTTACTGAGCCTTGACCTGACTAGCCAAGGAGCTGGGTCATCCCTGGCACGTGCATGTCTGATGCTCTTGCAGTTTCAGCCAGGCAAGTCTGCAGCGCTCCCATGCTGTATTTTCTAAGTATTAAGTTAAAGCCCACACTGCACTTCCTTCTTGAAGGCCATTTGCGATCGAGTGCTTTTTCTTGATCTTGTTGGTGGTGGTGCATATGGCCGCTCTTTGTTGGTGGGTGGTGGTGGTGGTGCATATGGCTGTTCTTTGCGGGTGGGTGATGGTGGTGCTAATGGCCGTTCTTTGTTCATGGGGTGCAGGGGGCTGTAGAGGAACCCACAGTCTGAGCACACGGGGCTTGCTGCGTCCCAGTCACTTGCACGTGCTGCCCGCGCACTGCATGCTGCCTCCCAGTCACTTGTAATCTCACGACTGTGACCCCTCAGAGCTGCCGACCCCAGAGGTCCAGCCTCTGTTGTTGAGTCTGCCACACACAGCATAGCTGCCCCGTGGCGCTATGCTGTCACAACTACACACTGGAACATAGTTTGAGGGCGGCTCAAAAGTGTGCGTGCATCCCAGCGCACCCCCACTCCAGCCTTGCAATCAACACCAAGCCGCACTGCCACACGTTTCCTCCCGGCGCAGGCAGACGTGGCACGCCCCCATAATCTGGATACCCTGCAGCGCTTTGACATTGTGCTGGAGGTCCTCCACCGCCCCACGTCCGCCAGTGCGCGCGCGCCCCTGCGCCCCAGCCTACCCGCATCTCCTGCCGCCACACGCGCAGCTGATTTCGCGCCGGCCCAAAAGGCTGAGGAGGGAGCTGGGGATGGGGGTGCTGGTGCTGGAGGGTGTGCTGGCAATGAAAAAGAGGAAAAAGGGAGGGATGGGGCTTGGGGGAGGGGTTCGGGGCGGGGTGAGGGGGGTGCTGGGGCGGTGGGCCCTGTGACGGGCGTGGAGGGGGTGGGCTTGGGGGGTTTTGGCGAGCCCAAGAAAGCTCAGCAGCAGCGGCCACCTACGGTGGGGGAGGCAGCACTGCAGCAGGTGTTTGGAGGCGAGCAGTGGAGGGCGGAGCAGCAGGAGAGGCCGCAGGGGCAGGAAGAGCTAGTGCCGCCCCCAGTGGGCGCACAGGCACGGAGAGTTGAGGAGGTGGGTCCTGGTCCTGGTACTGCGCTGTGTCCTGTGCAACTTTTCATGTATGTGGGGGGCCTCCCATCCATATCCAGGTATGGAGGTGGGCGCTGGGGTATTGCTTTATCTTGTGTGTGGTCTGGCCCTGAGTTTACACTGTGCTTGGCCCTAAGCCAGCACCATGCTTGGCAGTGCTGATCTCACAGGAAGGTATGATCAGAGAGGCAGAGGGACCCCACTGGACCAACCAAATTCCTGACCATCCGGCTCTCTTTCGTGCCAAAGGCGCCGCCAGCACTCACTTACAAGGCACTAGTGCTCATCTACAAGGCATAAGTGCTCACCTACAATGCATCAGTACAATGTGTCAAATGCTTCTTTGTTTCTTCCTCCCTCTCTATTTTGCCCTTCCTTTCTGACCTCTGGTTTGTTAGCCTGTTCTCCCTGTTCATGATGGCTCTTGGGTGTGTTGCAAGCCACTGGCTGAGATGTAGTTAAGAGCTGGAGGCGCCGTATCTTACCTAATCCAGTGGAGAGGGCAGGGCAGTTTTCACAATTGATGTCGCGAGGGAGGTTGCCAGTGGCTGTCTCTGGATGCCAGTGGCTGTCTCTGCATGCCACTGACTGTCCCTGTGAAGCAGACGGGGGACAGCAGAGAGGAAGGCCTTTAAATGAGCCCCACACCTGCCCACTTCTTCATCTGGCTTCACCGAGCTTTGGCTCATTGACTGTGTGAAGGCCTGGAAGGTGCAGGCACAATGGTCATACAGCGCTTGAGCAGCCTCACCATCCTCAGCCTGCCCACACTACCTATTCGATATGGCTTGGTCAAATCTGTCCCAAAGCACGCGCAAACACATGCGTGCCAAATGCCCATGCGCACAGTGCTGAATCCCAATCACTGTGTGATGCTTGTGTGCTTGCAAAAAAGACATATGCGCACTGGTGTTGTGTAGAATGGCAAACTACTTGGGCTGCTCATTGCTGTACAAACTTGTGCTGCGCCTATGCAGATTACACCAGGCTCCCTGGTGCGTCAAATTACCGTCTCCAAGAAGCACCTGCCCTCTGTCTACACGCATGAGCGCTTCTTCGCGTACGTCAGTAAGTGCAAGCTTGTGTGACTATATGTATCTTTGCCTGGCACGCTAGTGAGTGCAAGCTTATGCATGTGCATGTGTGAGTGCTATTTTCTGGCGCACACCAGAGATTGTGTGAGGGAGTGCGGGGCGTTTGCTTGTATGCGCTTTGCTGGCAAATGTTAGATGGATGAAACACGTGCCTTGACCTCAATCTCAGCCACAATCCTGCAGTCATCCTTTGTGAACATTCTGGCTGAGTTGTTCTGATCCTGTTTGGGTTTGGCTTCATCTCAATGAAGGGATGGCATGAAACGAAAGGTCAGACTACCTTGTGAAAAGGATAAGATTTATGTTTGTGTTATCTTGGGCCCTGAGAGTGTTCACAAGGGTCTGATGCCTCAATGTAAAACTGCAGGCGCTATTGGGCACAGTGTGCCTGATTTGGTGGCAAGGGAAGAGCACTATGTCACCGAACGGAAGGGCGTGCGTTTTCATCCTGCAGACCGGGTTGCTGGCTGGTGAGCAGTGAGCACATAGACCTGGCTAATTCACCTATGAATACTCTTAAATAAAATCAGTTCTATACACCTTTTGACTATACAATAAGCTGGTCTGGTATAGGCTTAATACTTGCTTCTGTCATGGAAAATCCTTACATACATCAAACTGCTACTGGACGTTTAAGTCCCCTCATTCCTGTGCTCCAAACATGCACTTCCAGTGGGACATACATCATTTATACTTACCGCACCCAGCCTGAAGTTGAGAAGCGGGGGCCAACCTCCACTCGTCTTGCATATGTTCTGGTGAGTATACCAGGCTGGCATGCATTGTAGTCCTTGGGATTCATTCGCACATCAACAGCCAGCACCTTGTCAGAAAGCACACTCCCATATCTTGCTGCCTTAAGTGAATATTGGGTTTTCAGATGTGGGTGCTTTCAATTTGCTGTATCAAATGTCTGCACTTCTGCTTGCAGCCACATGCAAGAAGCTAGGCTGCTCACGATCCACGCATTTATCAACCATGCTGCATCCCATCCTTTGATCATCCATTGCGAGCGGGTCATCTGCAGTTCACTTCCATTTCATAACTTATATGTACGATGCTCAATTATGCAAGCATTTTCTTTGCAAATCCATGGTGGCTATGATCAAGGACTTGGCTTACCTGACGTTCAGGAGCTTCCACTTGAGCACGAGTCTGGGGAGTGCCAGCAGGACCTGGGCATTGAGCACAAGGGCGTCTTGGCTATTGCTGTTAAGGTGTGCATCATTCTATGTGCTCCTTTGCCTCGTCTTAAATGAGAATCCAAGTATTGCATGAAAAGTGAGTTATCCACTATCTATTTGCTTGGCACGTCATTTTTATAGACGTGGAAAAGGTTTGTATCTTTATTTCTGTCAAGAGAAGGACCTTAATTAAGTCATACCATTACACCATGCCTTTCAAAGATATGAGGGGGATTCCCTATCCTTGATGTTTATTGGGTATGGATAGATAATGATCTCAATCAAAGCACTTGTGCAGCTTATGCATGAAACATGCTCTGATTCACAAGGACTCCAAAGTTGTGCTGCGAATGCTTAAAGCGCTGATTGTGCAATGGAACTTGAGCGTTTTGCTTGAGATGTAGAGCCTATCACCCACTTCCTTCACATTGGCTATCTTTGTGCTTGCTTGCACATTATCCGTTTATGATCTGGCTGCTCACAAACTGACAGCTTCACATGCACACGGTTAAGCCTGAACTTGTAACTTCACATGCACAGAACCCCCAATTCCGTGGGGATGATGCGGGCCCGCCCTTTGGCCCAGCAATCTCGCGCAACCCACACTACACAGCAGAGCAGCTTGCCACTTTCCAGGTGGGCGCACTTGCTTGCCAGGTGGATGTGGCACTGAAGCATCCTTTGAGCATAGGATCGCATGTGTGCTTGCAAATGGGCCTTCAATACCTTGGCGGGACAACTTGGTATGGTTGTGCATATGATCTGAGTCCTTCACAGCAATGATACCACCCTGTGAGACAGCAGACGTGCTCCGTGTGATTTGCAAAGGTTGGGGGGCACAATTTAAGCTATTGCTGGTTAGATAGCAGTGTTGACAATTGACCAAGATCAAACAGATGTTGCTCATGTCTCTCATTGCCATTGCAGCAGCTTTTAACTAAGAAACATTGCAATACTTGTTAGCACAAGGTGTGGGCCTCCTCTCTACTCAGGACATGTGGGGGTTTTGCACATGCAACCTATGTTGAGCTGCAACAAACATGGAATGGCGATGGCAGAATGGATGGATGGGGCAAGCATTGCGTGCGCCAAAGCATGGAAACAAATATGCCCATTCTTGCAGGGCCAGAGGTGGGGCAGCTGTGAGGATTTAAGCCTCCTGGATGCCGAGGGTGCTGAGCTCCTCCTCATAGGAGCAAGGCATGAGCCCCCCAAAGGTGCAGTGCGATACAGCAAGTGATCGTGATACTACAATACATTTTAATTTCATCAGCAGAAACAGGTGTGATGTGACAAAGGGGCAATTTGGAGGTACGTGTAGCTGACGGTGTGGTTACTTGTTAAACTTACAGAGACCTTGGGCATGTGCACCTTACCTGGGCAGACCTCTACGAGCATCTGACATGTGCACTTAGCCTTGGCAGACCTCCACGAGCATCTGTAAGATCACCATCCATTCTGGTCAACCATGCCGCCTTTCACAAGCTTTGCGCATCCTCCCATTGTACCCACTGGCCAATCATGTGCTGTATCCAGCAAGGCCGATCGAGATTTTTTCTGTGCATGCGCTCAACAGTACGGCCAAGCATACAATGAAGGGGTGGTGGGCGTGTGATGCTTCACACAAAGAGAGAGCATTGAGGGTGGGCTTGAGGTCCGGAATTCTCATCTCCACATGGCTTGCCGTCCGCGAGGAATGGTACATGTAAACTTCTGGAGCTTTAAAGCATTTCGGATGTCAGCTCAAATTAGACATCTTCAATGTGCATCTCAGCACGGACGCAGCACACCCACCGAGATGCCGTGCACACAGGGAACATGGAGGATGCCCTCAAGCACATCAGCTACCAGACCTTCATCAAGCACCGGCAGGACCTAAGCAAGCAGGGCGGCGCACCTGACACTGAGCACGCTGCAGCGCAGGCGGCCATGAGGGACGCTGATGGCAACATGATCGTGGCGGCCTACAAGGTGGGTGGGGTGCATTCATGGCAGCATGAGCTCCGTCTGTGAGCGGTTCATCCCGTCATTTCAGGAGTGCTGGTGGCAAGTCTATCACGGCTCTCTACCAGGTGGGTGGGGTTCATTCATTGCGTAAGCAAGGCAGAGCACCATAGCACCAGAATAGGCGTGGATGTTTCCAGTGGCAGCTCTGCACAAGTGCTCTTGATTGCACACCCTCGTTGCCGTACTCAAAACAGGCGCTGTGGTTCTGTGCAACCTGAACATTTAAGAGTAACCCCCACAGGTGGCAGTGTTTTGGCACTTCTTTCATAATAGTTGGTCCAGCCAAAATCCAATGCATGGACATCCAAGGTTCCCCACAATTACACACTTCAAGATCAGTGCAAATTGCAGGTCAAGTGCAGATTCCTTGCCTCAAAGCTGAACACACTCAGAGGAACACCCAATGAACACAGAAAATCATGCAGTGGACTGGTAAGCAGAAGCAGCAGGGCTGAGGTCGCTGCACACCGGTTGTACCTGCTCTGCATGGGCACAGGACCTGTTGGTCAACATGCTGCGCAAGTCTGTGGGTGACCCAGACTTGCCCCCCCAGCACACGCCTGCCGTACCATCTGCTGAGTTGGCAGCGGGGGGCGGAGGCAGGGGCCCATTGGCCGAGGGCGCAGGCACCTCCCTGGTCAGCACTGCCCCAGGTGCGCTATTGTGGGTGATCAGGGTGCAATATATTGCAGACGATGGGTCTCTTTAACATAACTTGTACAAGGGCCCCTGGCCGTGGGCACAGGCACCTCCCTGGTCAGCACTGCTCCTGCTGGCGCAGTGATGGGCTTTGCATACGTCGTCAATGACGGGCCCAGGCTGGAGCGAGATGCCAGCTGCTGGGCCTTTTTCACATCATTGCTTATGTGAACGGCCTGCAGCGAATGCCCATCACGTTAGAGCAGAGCACTGTTGCCCATCGCATGCCCATCACATGCCCATCACATGCCCATCACATTGAGCAGAGCACTGTCGCCCACTTTAGAACTCGTCACTCATGCAATCGTGCATGAGTGCTGGGCAAATGCCAGGAAGGACTTGCACAAATTGCATTGTGTATCATTTCAACCAAAAAAAAGCACCTGTCAAATGGCGCAAGGGACTTCTTGTTGTGCACACATTGCACCTGGTCACAGATGGCACAGTGCATGTCATGGACGTGCCGTTAACCTCTGGAGCACTGGCAGAGATGGTGAAACAGCAGCAGCAGCAGCAGCAGCAAGTGGCGCATGAGCCTGAGAAAGATCCCATCCCTACATTACCAGCAGAGACAGGAAAATGGTTGTAGGCGTATAACACGCATGGACTGCACACCCAAGCTTTTTCTGTGCTGGCTCCTGTGTCAACTGTTGCAAGGCTGGTGAAACTTTCCTCGAACCATCACTTCCTGTCTGGTCCAAGACAGCTCAATTCATGATATCTGCAGTAGAGTCTGAGCTATTTTTACTTTTGGTTTAGTGTGAAATCATTGTGGATATCTATACACTGAAGCATGTTTGATACAAGGCATGGGTTAATGCAATGATGCTGTTTTGGCTATCCAAGGATGATGGAATTGGATGTTCATAAAGACAGTAAAAAAAGTATTGGGTGGCAATCAGTCGAAACTCAATGTATATTTCAGCTCAGCAGCCCTGGTAGACTTAGGCTGCCAGAGGCTCTCGCTCTTACACTGTTACTTTGTTGTGCAGCATGCCATTTCTGGACAAACACGCACCAAATTGCGCCCCAATTTCAAAATTGGATAATTACAAGGATAATTCTATCTCTGATAGTAAAAGGTATACACAGTATGCTTATGTGAAAGTGGTCATAGAAATGACAGACAACACTTATGACCCTCTTTGCCTCCCTGAAAGGACAATCCTGTCTCCAGGCCCCAAGATTATTGGAATGCCCTGGCAGCTTGTTTACTTTTTGTCACTACCATGCCATGCAAGCAGTGTGTGGAGCACTCCTTCACATGCATGCTCCTTCACATGCATGCTAAAGCTACAGACCTCATTGAAGAACAGGTCTCCACGGTGCTGATTCTTTTGTTTTTGAAGTCAGGTTGAAGTGATTTACAACTGTTCGATCTTTGGATTCAGAATCACACCAAAGTCTTAACAAAGTAAAAGAAACAAGAATGCAGGATCTCCAGACAATCTCAAAACTGCAGCTGATAACGCTGCAACAGCTGAAGTCAGCATGTTTTTTGCCTTGTAAGCGGCAGTACAATCACAAACATGCTCTGAATAGACTCTTGGTAAGAGCCATGTATGGGCTTATCAACTGCTTACTACTTCATTGACCATGCTTCTACTTCCACTGCCCATCCTTGGTGGGTGATATGTCAGGGGCTGGGCCAATGCGTTCTTGCAGCTGGGCGGTAAGCGCCTCTTTCTTGTCTTTTCCTGCAAAGACAAAGGCATGGCATACTGCTCCAGCTTCTTTGGGTCCCTAAATTGGAGCTCACAGTGCTTTTGAAGGTGATTCATGACTTCTCTTGCTCTCCCTGCCTCGTCAAAGACTTGCTGTGCATGCATTTTCACAAGATGGAGCGTAACCCGGTCAGAATAAATCCTGGTCATCTACCATTCCTACCTTTCTCTTTCTGTGCTTCCTCAATGTCCCTCTGCGCCAGAGCCTCAAGGTGGTCAGCTGCGGGTCCAATGCTTGCTGCAGGCACAAGTCAATGCAGGAAAGTCCTTGGGGTTGTCTGCTTCAGGCCAGAGTGCTTGTTGCAGGCACCAACAATTCAACTGTTTCTTGGATGGCTTCCAGCTTTCCTGATGCATCAGCTAGCCAGCGCATGGTAGGGAATGTCTGGAATTAGCCATTTGATATGGAAGCAAAAAATGATTGAAGATCTCACAAAGCATTCCGCATGTAGGCGTGGAGATAGAGAAAATATGGAGAAGATAAATGGTTTACATGCTCAAGTACCTGCGCATAATGGGCGGGGGCAAAGTCGAAACCTCATTGCACCCACTTAGAGCATGCTGACAAGATAATGCCCTTATTCATGATCACAGTGTACGCCTCAGCAGCGCAGAGCGCACCGCACATTGCAGCTGCTGATTTCGGCCACCGATGAGAAGCAGCTCTGTGCCCTTGTAGTCAAGCACGCTGACGTCCTCCCAAGGCCCAGACCACCGGAGGCCCTTTCAAATACAAATGGAACACTATGATTGATAATGATTTTCAAGATTAAAGGCACCATCTTATTAATTTTGACTTTCTGTTAAAGAAGCCTTCTAAGAGAGGTCATAAAACAGACAGAGGTAAGCCATGGAAGAATGCATGAAGCATGTACATGCTTAGCCAGGGGCATGCCCAGTCGATCACTGGTGACTTTTGCAAGCACATTGTTACTGGAATATGAATGGCAAGACCAGCATAAATCTGCCATGCATCTATGAAAATCCAGTGTGATAGAACCCGACAAATACCTGCAGCTGATGCTGCTGTTCCTCGGTGTACTCTGGCTTAGGTCCTGGTCAAAGCAGAGCAAATGGAACGGGTGTCAAACCCAATGCTGCAACTCGGGTCAAAAAGTGTAATCTGATAAAAAAATGCACTCTCCGAGATAACTCAAAATTCATTTTTTTCCTACTTACAGTCTTAAGGTGTCCTTTTTATGCAAGCTTGAAACAAGATATCAGAGTTATTGTTTGTTCCAATTGAAACTGCCTCATTATCGCACCTGCTGTAGGCAGCCCCGCGGCTTTTGACTCATCCTTTAACACAGGATTCTGCAAAGCACAGCCACTAAGTGTTTGTAGCCACTCTCTAATGGTTAACATGTCACACCAGAGAGGAATAATGAAACATTTCCACAATGTGATGGGCGAGCGCGCAGATACTACCTAGAAGAGGAATTACTTTAAAGAATGGGAATGATTTGACAGGAATTGTGGGTGATAGCCAAATCTGGAGAGCATATTCTATTAAGCAGCAATTCAGGTTCTCTGTGTTAGCCAATCCAGCTACAGAAACATTTTACTATTTGCAAGCGTTCCAGTAAGGTGCAGATTTGCATATGCAGCAGTGCATTGCATGATCAAACCTTGACGGATATAACAAAGTAGCCGCTTCGGTCCAGGCCCAGCTCTCTTTGGCAGTCTCCTTCTTCCCCTTCCACAGGCAGCTCAAGCTGCACAAGGTGCAAATATAACCATAAAGAATCAGATTAAGATCGTAAGACTAGCATGAATTGATAGATTAGATTGGTATGGATGAAGTGGCATCGAGAACAGAAAATGGATGGCATTTGTCACAAGCTCAAACCACATTTGAGTATGTGAAATCCAGCCATTTGAAAGCATGCATTTTAAGCAACCAAATTCTGCTGGGTTCTAAGCATTGTTTGCAAGACAGCCTTGGATCCTTATAAAGGGGCGCAAATTAGATGCAAACATCAACAATTTTTGCAAGGCTGGCTTCTGCACCCCGTGCTGTCATTACCTGATCACTATTTACATTATTGCACAAGTAACATTGTAGGCGCACACAAGTTCAACATAGCCAATGCAAGTTGTCTGGGATTGCTAAATACTCAGTATCATGGACGCTCATCTGGATGAAAACCTTTTGAATAAAGCTGCCCAGAAAGTTTCAATCAATATCCAGCCAGAGGATTAATTTGATGGAAGCATATGGGATGCCGATCTGAATCCTTCATGATCGAGTCTTATAAACAATGATAAGAATCAATGGCAACCCATGTATCTCTGGATTCCTAAAGACACAGGGCTCAGAATTGTGCTGGGCCAACAAAACATATGTTGCAGAACACATGCAAACCTGAGCCCCAGCCACAGCTCCAATGATCATGCCTGAGATATACACCTTTTCTCATAGGTGAAAAGGTTGTTAAACCAGGCAATTCCTGTTGCCCGGCTTGGCAACAGGAATTCAAGTCTATTCAGTGCTTGCGTGCCTGTTGCCAAATGATCCTAAAGTATTTGCAATAAAAAACAGACTAGGCAGATCAGAGCTTCCCCCCTTCCTCCAAATATGCCCCTAGTAATCAGCCAACTCACCCGGTAGGCAAGGCGCACATCAGATGTTTTGCGCCGCCTTCCGCCAGCTCGGACCTTGGTGCACAAAGAGTAAGCACCACTGCAGTTGCAACATGTTGCATTGCAAAAGGTGTTAGAGCGTTGGGCTACACATCAACTTAAGTTGACATGTTTTGTGTTCCTGAGGATCACTCCATTTGTGCAGTACTTGACAGGCAGATTGTAAAAAGGTGCACAACCTCATTTTTGCTTTGCAAAGAGTGTTCATTTGACACAGCAGACTGGTGTGGATTGACTCAAATGTGCATTCAAGTTCTTGAGTGTTACAGACAGCTCCAAAAGCATTCACCCCCCCCCTTCCCCCAAATTTTGCATGTGGATTCCTTGTATCTACATTCTTAAGACATGCTTTCCGATACCTGCCAACTAGGCGGGCTGCTCCTTGGCTGCGTTGACCACGGGTGCTTGTTGCATATCCAGATTCTCCTGCAAATGCAGCACTCATCTTGTTGCATATCCAGATTCTCCTGCATATGCAGCACTCATCTTGTTGCATATCCAGATTCTCCTGCATATGCAGCACTCACACTTGGCGTACCTGAAATGTTGAGACTGTCTTTGAAACATATTAGGCATCAAGTTTGTGGAGGACCGCAAGCATGCATGTACTTTTGTTGGCACAATCTAAGCGCTGTGCACACCAACCGCCCAATACCCCAGCATAGGCAGATGCGCACAAATGGATATACATTTGCGTCGCGAAGTCTTTCATTATTCCCAAACCAGACTTACCCATGCCACGTGTGATCTCAGACACACCCATGCCAGGTGTGATCTCAGACTCACCCATGCCACGTGTGATCTCCTCAACGCTATCCGCGACTGCAGCTGCACACGCATCATAATTGGATTGCTGTCTGTGATTGTTTTGTTACTGCTTGAACTCATGCTTAGGGGTAGGAAATAGGGTTTGGCAAACCCTAGTCAAGGCTCTGTAGAGCCTCTTTTGAGCCTATTTGAGCCTCTATGTAGCCTCTTTGGTATTTGATCAGACCCTATTTATCCATCCTTACTCATGTTACATCCGTTAGTTCTTGCATGAGCACTAAAGGTTGGGCATGGGACTTGTGCTGGGATCGAGCCCCAAAATGCAGTTTGCAACACAGCTTCCCCGCTCTCTTCCTTTGCGCATACAAGGCTAGCTCTTGGCCAGCATAGTCCATGCATCATAAAACATAAGAAGTTAAAAAACCTGAAGAACCAATCACAACAAGCCTCCCCTGAGCGAGCTTTTGGCAAAAGTGCAGTGTGTCAAGTAGCAGTGCACTTCTGAAGGTGTTTGTTTTGCCAAGCAGTGGCTGCATTTACCAACAAAGGAGAAGAAGCGCTCGTGGCGAGTGATGCTGGGCAGCTTCTTCTTGCCCACCACAATTAGGCGACACTGCATGCAGTTCAACACCAACAAGGCTGCTAGCTTGTCTTACACACCAAGGACAAGTCAAGATTGCATGGAATGTTGGCAGTATATCAAATTAGGTTGGAAGCCTGGTTGCTCCCTCTGCCAAATTGTGTCTGTTGGCCAACTGGCTGCCAATGAAAATCTAAAGCAAGCATAGTATTCAAGTTCCAGACTGCACACACAAGCTGCATCACTGGTTTTGATTTTGCATGTGCACCACCCTTGCACTCCATTTGTACACCTTGAGCTTCTCTTCAGAGGCAGCCCCCTTGCGCACAGTGGGCTGCATCACAAAGTGAAACCGCTGAATATCATCCACGGACTCTGTTGGCAGGTTGCCAACCTGCACGCGAAAAGGAGCACCGTCCAGCTTCAGTCCACAGGCTTGTCATGCCCTGGGCAGTGGGCCAACAGGCTTGTCATGCCCTGGGCAGTGGGCCCACAGGCTTGTCATGCCCTGGGCAGTGTGCCCACAGGCTTGTCATGCCCTGGGCAGTGGGCCAGCAGGGTGGGGCCTGTGGGTGCATGCCCGGTATGCACCTGCTGTGCAATATGCTACAGAAGCCAACCTGCTCGCGCAGTTCGAAGTGTGGCTCACACTTCCGAGCAAAGTACTTGCCCTGCCTTGCCCTGCTCCGCCCAATTGCAGATCTGCTCATGCAGTTTTTTTAACCGGAGTGAATCAACCACCAAGGTTGAAGGTGCAAGGTGCAAATACACATGGATTGTTGCCATGAACATATGATGTTATTTGGATAGCTGCTATTGTGATGGTGTATAGATCGCTGCTATGAACATGTGATGGCATATGTGAACCGCGCCTCAGGAATGGGCGTTTCCATGTGCGCACCTTCGGGCGATAAAAGAAGAAGATGTGGCCCTGCAAGAAGGCAGGCATCAAATCAAACCGTGGCTCATCAGCTAGCTGAGTGCAGCATGGTGCGTGACTGTACAGGCATGGCTGCTTGAAACTTTTAGCAGGCTGTGTGCCATCCAGGAAATGCCCTTATTGTGAGCTTGTAGGGAGCTGGCACGGCAGAGCTGTTCTAAACAGCATGTCTCTCCCATGAGTTAAGAACCAGTGCACACAGAGTCTTCAAAGTGTGCAATGCATCTGTCACGCTTCACAGCGTGCACCTTTGCCAGATTTCTGCCTTAGACAGGGCACTGGAGGTCTGATGTGTCGGTCAGAGATAAATAGCTGAGTTCACATGTTTGGTGGACCAGTTAAGTGTGTGTCATCTAACTTGTTCATCAGTCAAGAGCAGTGATTTGGCTTGACACATCTTTGGCGTCATTGTAAGCCAACTCAGATTGTACAAAGAAGGACTCACTTGCCCTGCAACAATACTAGGCATATTCAGCTGCACCTTACCTCTTCAAGCGTATTTTCTGGCAAGTCACGGGCTATGCGTTCCAGAGCCTCTCTCTCCTGCTCTTCTTCCTCACTGACCTGCAGCGACCACAATCATTGTGGTTTGCGGTAAACACTGTAACAAGAGGGAGTGGGGATCAGGGCCAACCTGTTTTCACAGTGACTGGATTTTGTCTTTGTCATCCATCTTACTCTTTCCAATTCCATGCCGCCTCAGGCACCCTTCTCGAGACCTGAAGCACGGTGTGTTAAAGCAGGAAGATGTTCACAATAATATTTGCTGTCATGCTCACCTTGCCCTCTGCATCTCGCTTGGGCTCTTCCTTGAGCCGCGCTTCAGCATGGTGCCTCTTCTCCTCCTCTTCTTCCTCTTCGTCTGTGAATGCCTGCAACGGATGGCAATTTCTGTCTGTACACTTCAATCCCCAATTTGCACAAAGTACACATCCACTGTCTGGCCCATTTCTGAGTCAGTCCTACCTCGTGGTAATCAATCTTCTCATGATGCTCTTCCTCTTTCTTCTTGTAATCTTTGATGACTTCCTCTGCAGCATGCAGGTTCCAGCACAGCCAGGCACTTGGAAGGTTGGGCATGTCAACCGTACGCGTTAGTTGTTAAACACAGTTTGGTATTGTTTCAACTGTGGGCTCACCTGATTCTTTACCCTTCCCCTTTTCAGCTTCTTGTGTCTGCTCTGGCCCCTTCTCCCATACTTCTGGACCCTCCTCCTTCTTCTCCTCAGGATGCCTTTCTTCTGGACCCTCCTTCTTCTTCTCCTCAGAACGACCCTCCTTTTCCACTGCTGGCTGTTCCTCTGCCTTCACTGCAGCAGCAGCTTGAGGACCCTTCTTATCTTGCAGCTTAAGTGGTTCTGCCTCCTCCGTCTTGATGTCTTGGTCACGCTGCTCCAGATCACCAACCTTGGCTTGCTTTGGTGCCCCTCCTGCCTGAGGGTTCATTGATGCAGCACCCTTTACCATCTTAAGCACGGGTATAGCTTGTTAAAAAGGCTGTGAATCAGAGGCAGATCATCAACCAGGCGGTGACGTTTGGTATTCTTGTTGACCAACTCAAACAAAATTTAATTCGAACTTTTTATCGTACTCGTCGTCTGTTATCATGCTATATCTCGATGGTGATCGAATGCTTGGCAATACAAGTTTATATGATGGATTCAAGATGCCTTCTTGATAATGCCAGTAAATCTTGCTAGAAAGGATGACATGAGATCAAATGCACGAACTGGGTATCATGAAAAGACAGATGATCTTTGTTTTATGTCAAGCACCGTGAGTTGGTAGAAGTAACTGGCTAAATTGCCATTGTTTTGCCTGAGCTAACCCTACTGGAGTAGGGGTATCCATAAGGAGGTTGAGCCTTCCGTATGAGTATCCGTAGCTTGTGCCCACGGAAAGCAGGGCTACGATGACCTTGAAAAAGGTCCCCCGGCACGAACAAGCGCCTCCACTGTGTGAGATGAATCTTTCTCAAACGTGCAGGAAGGTATGCACCTATGACTACCGGCATTCATGCCTCCTCATTTGAACGGATTCCGCAGGGTATCCGTACGGAGACCTTAGCGGATGGGGCAAATCATGCCTGCCAACCTTCCAGAAGGACGGCTTGACTTAATTGATGAAAAGTGTCACATTGGGACGAACGCAGGACTTATTTGACTTATTTAGGCTGGAATCACCCTGAATATTGATGAGGACTTATAAGTTGGTGCACAAGTAGAACGAACAAGGTCATGCAACGAACAATGGCAATGGATTTAGACTGTAGCAAATTTAATTTAAAGCATCAGTCTAGAAAGGTAAGGTTACATGGCTGTATGTGACATACATTGCTACACAGCTGTATGTGACATACAAAGCTATATGTTAAAGATTGCGATGCCTCGTGATTATTCGTTACATCATATAAGTAGGAGGGGTAATTATGCTTATTCTGCTTTAGAAGAGCCCAAATTTTGTGCTCTTCTCGGCGACATGTCACTGGTCAGAAAGCTCCCTGAAGAGCACTGTGTTGCAGACTGTTCAGAATAGAATATAATTTTGAGAATCTTCAATTCAATTTCTGGGCATTGTGTGCTGAGCACAGTATGCTCATGTGCACTTTGTAATAATGTACTATTCATACTGCCATGCGTATGCTCAAGCTGGCAGAACCATGTCTCACCTACAAAGTAGGTGTCCTACGAGTCACACATGGCACAACAATGGAACCCTCTTGTTTGTACCTACTCAAGGCCTGTCGAACACTGTTAGAGACTGTAAAGCCAAATTTGTGTGAATGAGCATGTCTGGATGTGTATGTTGGAGGAGGCTGGTTTTCAGTCATGTTTACATAGGCAGTGAAACACCCCCCAAGTCAACTAAGGAAGAGGAGAACATTTGTCCAAAGTACCGTACGTCAGCCTACACCTGAGCCGCATTAGTTGGTCTTCTGGCAAGCGTCTTGGGAAATTGGCTGACATTAGGACTGGAAGCTGTTCAGTGTTGTTCTGCTGGAAGTAGGATGATTGCCAGTCCTATAGATGTATCTTTTTGGGTCCTTATTGGTTCGAGCTGTGTGGGCATGTTAACAGCAAGGCCTCGGTCAGCCCCCCTTTCTATCTTTAAGCATTTTCTTGGATTTCTCTTCATGTTCTCTGTTTTACATGCATACACACGTGACCATGTTCACACAGAGAGAGATTATTGCACTGTTTTATAAAAGGTTCTTTACAATATGACATCATATTCCAATAAACTGAAAAAAAGCTGCCACAAAAGAATCTTGAAACAAAGGCCAGAAATAAAACATTCCTTCATTTACTGCTGCTACTACTCTAATGTTTGTGTGAAAACGAGCTCTGCATGAAAAACGATGCGCCTTCAAAAATACAACAAACAAACCAGTGGCCTATGCCAACAGTGCCGCAGTCCCTTGAATCTCCTAAGGGCCGGATTGCTGCCGCACGCCTGGCAGATCTATGGCAGCCCTGCCTGAGGCCTTAACCTCATCCTCAATATCATCATCGTTCTCATTCATATTTGGCCGGACGCGCTTGGTGTCCTTGTCACTAAGCCTTCCCGTGGCTGCAGGGTTCAACGGACCTTGCTGGCTGGCTGAGAGCAAACACAGAGAAGAAATGCACAAATGCAAGACTGGTCACACGAGAGCGGTCCCAAGACTGAATGCGCTGCGTGCGCATGCTCGCAATCGCAGACATGTGGGGATGTACCAGGATCTGCCACAGTGGGGAAATTGGCCCTGGCTCCTGACCTGACGACAAGCGGGCTGTGTTTGCACAAGGCGGCCTTTCTTAGGCTTACCTGGTAGCACATCTGACGGGTCCCCTTGCTCAATATCAATGGGCTTATCCGAGGCAAGGGCTTCCTGCAGCTTTGGATCTACACCCTCCGCACCGATGTACCTGGGTTCCCAAACACGTGCGTGGATACGTTCTTAATGAGCTTAGTGTGTGGGGTGCTGCATGGATGTGCTCTTTATGAGCTTGGTCTGTGGGGTGCTGCATGGATGTGCTCTTTATGAGCTTAGTGTGTGGCATGCTGCAAAGGCAAGCGCTGAGGAGCATGGGCTGGTATGATGAGCTTGCCGCAAAGACGGAGTCTTCTCTTCCAAGTATTTCAAGTGAAACCCAGCCACTTTCTGTGGACCATCAGAAAGCGTTTATGCATGGGAATTGATGTGAAGATCCAGCTTGGCAGGGAGGTGCTGATGTCGTTTTGCTGAGCTCCAGATTTGAAGTGCTCCCCATCGTACAGCAAGTTGTGCAGGGCCTCATGGCTCTGGCCTCAAGCTCTGTGGTCAAAGGTTGTAGGTTCGTGCTGGTGCGGCATGCACGGACCCAATGGGGCCCCCAAGTCCAGGACCCTGCTTTCAACAAGTCCATAATCATAGTCGTGCCATTCAGTGAAATCAAGCAGCAAGGTCAGTGCACTACTGGCGCTGCATGCACCCAAGGGGGATCGTGTCAGGGAGAAGGCTGTGGGCCACCCACATGGACTTGTTGAAAGCAGGGGGCGGGAACAGCACGCGGCTGACGCCATGGATGATGCCGTTGGAGGCCCTGAAGTCAGGCTGCACGATCTGGGAGCACGTGATACCAGAGCCTGCTGCACAGCTGCACCGCTCGCAGGTCCGCTGACAGAAGCCGCCTGGGAGCAAGAAGCAAAGCGCCAGCTTGTGTTGTTATCATTCTTTGGGTGGCTCAGGAATTGGTGCCAAAAAATGCAATAACAAAGTTGCTGCCCACTGTCCTTCGTGTTGCCATACTGCATGTATCCCAACACCCGTTCATAAGCAAATCCGAAGGTTAAGGAGTTGACTCAGTGAAGACTAAGTAGCTGCAGATGTCACATGGCCATACTCTCTGACCTTGCCATTGTGCTGCCAGTGCACTTGTCATGAAGGGGAAGTAACACTTGTTGAACTCTCGCTGCTCCTGCAGACAAGGAGCAACAGTGGGGGGAAACATGACAACATGCCAGCAGTACTATGTGTGTGCCACTCATCCCCGAGAGCATGCGTCGCAAGAGCAGCAGAGGAGAGTAGCACTCTCATCTACTTAGGGGGTAAATTGTTTTGGAGATAAGTAGAAGGATGCATCAGACAGAACAGCAAGCCTTGGTTCAAAGTGAGGAAGAAGGTATGCATTTCATGATGCAATGTGCTAAACACCACACAACCAGCATCAGCATCCCTTGAAGGCCACATTGCTCGTGCAGGCCTACCCCTGTCACCTTTCCTGTTGCATGCCCGTCCCCGTTACCTCGCACGAAAAGGTATCCGGCGTGGGCTTATCCACACAACCATCGTGCAGCATGACCCGACCCTCCGTCATGCAGGGGTCAGTGAAGGGTGTGACGCCAACGCTCTTGGCGCTCCAAATGGGTGTGTTGTTGTACATGTTGCCTGCATGCGGCAAGGTCGAGGCAGTATGCCGCATTGAAACTGCCAAACACTCAAAAAGAATGAAATCATGGAGGGGCAACAAAAGGCAAGCACCTCAACAGGCAGGCTGAGGAGCCTCATCACTTTCACCATGCAGTGTGGCTTGCCGTGTTGTTACGCCTCTATGCTGTGCTGTAACACCTCAATGCCAATGAAAGGCTCTAGAAAATGGAATGCGCAGGTGGACAGGCACTGAATAACAGTGCAGGATTTGCTACTGTGGAGTGTATAGGCGCCATACTTGGTGCTCGAGCCGCTCATGCTCACCTGTGGCATACAGGCCAGGAAGCACGTGGTACGTGAGGATGTCTTTGAGCTCGGGCAGTGCAAGCAAGGCTGACCTGTGATTGGTGCAGGCAAGCGGGACGCAATCTGGCACCAGAAGAGCAAGCAAAAGACAGATGGCAACAAGCTATGGCCTTGCTAGGAGGAAAATAGTGGAAAGTGGAAGCTGCGCATGCAGGGCATGGCTCTCAGAATGGGAAACTATGCAGGCAGCAAGACACTTCCTGCATCAACTAAGGCACTGGTTCTCTGCTCAATACGTTAAACCTTGAATTTCCGGGAGTTTGAGTGCTTTACTGCCAAGAGTCTACCCAGTAATATTATCTTTAAGACAGAGGCCCAGAAGCGCCACCATTACACCTGAAGCAATCCTCTGGCAAACATAAAAGCTAATGTAAAACAGGCACTCAGCAGCAAGGCCGCAAGCACAAAAGTCCTGAAGACTCACTTTGGAAGTGGCCGGCCTCCACCAAGTTGCAGCAGGAGTGTGTCAAATGCTTCATCTGTAGGAGCCAAGATCTGCACAGAACACCATCCTGAGGCACCTCTGCTCTTGTCGGCCAGCAGATGGCACATTGAACTTTCATCATTGGCATCAACTGCTGGTTCATTGGCAAGCACAATCAAATGCTGGATTATTGGCAAGCATGATCAGGCTCACAAGACATTCCCTGTCCGTTCCAGTGCAGTAGCAGTGGTAGCCTTTGTTTTACTTGCTGTCAGAAGGCTGCCACCCCTCACCGTGTAAGGGCCCATCTCAGGAATGCCTGGGGGAGGGGGAGGGGGAAGGGATGGCGGCGGCGGCGGGGGGGGCAGCTGTGAGCGGTCGATGGAGAAACCAAACCACCAAGGGAATTCCGGTACCACCTCCTCTTCAGGGCCGGTTGGCTTTGGTGGGGGCCCGGCGTACTCTGGATCTGGTGGGCCTGTCAATTGGTCCTCGAGGCCAGCAGACTGGATTGGGTCATGCAAGCAGTGCACAAACAGATCATTTACGCTTGACAGCGCCTTTGGTTCCAGAACTTTGCCATGGTATCCAAGCAGCTCATTCAGGCTGTTCTCCTACTGAGTATAGCGCTCACAAGGGGGTACAAACAAGGCAAATTGCAAATTGCTCTGGCAATCAAAGTCCCTGGCACCATTAAGAGGGCGTTGTTTCTAGAGCAAGCAAAGAGGCAAAGCAGGTCAAGAGGGAAGAAGGAGCTTCTACCTTCAGTGCCTCCAGGAAGGTCTTGTAGATGCCCAGCTCCCTCAGGATTTCCAGCACAGGCTTATTCTCTGGAACCTTCTTATGATTGGTTGCATCTGGGTATGCCTCTGCCCCATTGGCTGCATGATGCGTCAAAACAAACATGCTGTGCTTCAAAACAAAAAAAATGTGCTATGATGCAATGCAGGCTTTTGCAGAAAGTGCACATCAAGTTCCCAAGACATGGTATGCTAAGGTGCACTCGATCCTTCTCAGCAAACAGAGGGAGGGGTACATAGCACATCATATAATGAAGGAGACATTGATACCGACAAGACCAACATCTGGACATGGTCATTTTACTCACATGTCAGTTTTGGCTCAGGCATGAGGCGGAGGGAATGGCCCAGCGTTGCATCTGACCATTTTGCGGTCGCCACAGTCTTTCCCTCAGCATCTATCAAATTGATCTCATCCCTGTGCACAACATGCAAAAATCATGTATTGCCAAGGTTTGCATGACCGCCCACTTCTTCTGAGACAATGGAATGAAACAGGTCTCTAATTGGCCCTGACAATAAAATGTGAGATGGTGTGATGAAGGTGTAGATGTAAAAAGAATTGGACAGTGCAAGACTGTCCCGTACCAATGCCCATTTGCTGCATTTCCATTTGCATATTTGCTGCATATGTTTGCATTTGCATTTGTGCAAAAACATGCACGCGAGCATGCGCATGCACACATACTCGCCAGTCTACGCACAATCCACAGTTGACAAGGGCATCATTTCATGAGTCTGCCCGGGTGTGCGTAAATAGATTGCCCACAACAGGAGGTTAACGTGCTTAGACTTCTGTCGTTTCCAGAAACACATAGCTACCGCCCCCCTGCATCCACGGTATCTCAGGTCCTGGAAAAATCCCTCTTTGGACGCACAAATACCATCCTATCCCTTTCCGCACAAAAGCGCACATGCACGTGCATCCCCCCCCCCC
>LKMJ01000607.1_pt1 | contig 28343 bp, 23 predicted proteins | sample 643391 | NCBI WGS metagenome assembly LKMJ01 (sample SAMN04112250, study PRJNA286221) | soda lake metagenome | biome: soda lake; feature: Kulunda Steppe; material: water; isolation source: sample PL-Br10 brine of Picturesque Lake | place: Russia: Kulunda steppe | collected 2010-07 | reverse complement strand
TGAGCCGCCCCGGCCAGGCCGCCGCTCACGCCCGCTCGCGGGAGCGCACCAGCGGCCGCGGCAAACCGCGCCCACTCCAGGCCAGCACGGTGCGCATGGCCCAGTCGCGCTCGGCGGCGTAGTTGGTCAGCCCGGCCAGACGACGCACCTGGCGGCGGCTGATCTTCACCTCGTCGCCGGACTTGAAGCCAGGGTGCCGGCGGATCTGCCGCAGCGTGGCCAGCGACATGGTCGCCGCCCAGGCACAAAAACGCCGGATGCCCGGCTGTGTGGGCGGGATGCGCAGGATATAGGCACGCGCCGCCTCCATGTGCTCGACCCCGATCTCAACCATGCGGCCGATGCCACGGTGGAACCCCGGGTCCTCGCTCCAGTCGGCATCGGGCCCCAGGCTGCAGCCGGATTCGGTGAAGATCTCCCGCGGCAGCCAACAGACGCCGCGCTGGCGATCGGCCCAGACATCCTTGATGACGTTGGTCGCCTGCAGCCCCAGACCGAAGCGCCGCCCCAGGTCCATCATCTCATCCCGGTTGGGGTCGAAGCCCTCGACCTCGAGGATGAACAGGTCGGTGAGCATCTCGCCGACCACCCCGGCGACGTAGTAGCAGTACTCCTCGAACTGCGCCCGATCGGTCAGCCCCACCGGTGAACGCAGGCGCTGGAAGCGGGCCATGCCCTCGCCCATGACCGAGACACAGCGGATCACCGGCCCCTGGTGCGCCTCGGGCAAGCCACCGGTAACGGCGAGCACCCGCGGCAGCGCGACCACCAGGTCGCGCTCGGCCGGCGGCGTGTCCCAGTCGAGCGCGCGCTCGATCTGCCCGGCAAGCCGCGCCGGGTCGCGGGCACCGTGGAGCGCCTCCTTGAGCCCGAGCATGAGGTCGTGCTTGGCTTCGGCCTCCGCCGACGAGTGGTCCTCGATGGTGTCGGCCACCCGGCAGAGCAGATAGGCATTGGTGACGGTATCGCGCAGCACTTCGGGCAGCTGCGGGATGGTCAGCGCAAAGGTGCGCGAGACGCCGGGCAGCGCGGCCTCCTGATAGGCGCGGTTCACCGCCCAGCGGTACGCCCTGTAGCGGTCACTCGTGGCTGAAGTGGAATGCATCGTAGAAGAGTCGCTCCGGGTTCAGTCCGTGCTCGAGAAAGGCCGCCCGCGCAGCCTCGGTCATCGGCGGCGGACCGCTCATGTAGACATCGAAGCCCGAGAGATCCGGGTGATCGTGCACCACCGCCTCGTGCACCCAGCCGACCCGCCCGTCCCACGCGTCCTCGGCGCCGGGCTCAGAAAGCACCGGGGTGTAATCCACACCGGGATGGGTCTCGGCCCAGCGGCGGGCCAGGTCGTCCAAGTAGAGTCCGGCGCGTTCGCGGGTGCCCCAGTAGAGGTGAAACCGGCGCCGATCGCCGCGGGCCAGGGCGTGCTCGACGATCCCCTTGAGCGGCCCGAAACCGGTCCCCCCGCCGACGAGCAACGCCGGCCGGTCGCTCTCCTCGCGCAGGTAGAGCTGACCGAGCGGACCCTCGATGCGCAGCAGCTCGCCCTCGCGCATCCGCTGGAAGACGTGATCGGTGAACCGTCCGCCGGGGATGTGGCGGATGTGCAGCTCCAGATGGTCATCCTCCAACGGCGAGCTGGCCAGAGAGAAGGCCCGTCGCTCGCCGTCGGCGAGCAGGACGTCGATATACTGCCCCGGCCGGAAGGGCAGACGCTTGCCCTCGGGCAGACGCAGGAAGAGACGGCAGACCGAGGGCGCCAGGTGCTCAATGCGCGCCACCCGCGCCGGCAGGATGCGCGGCGGCGCCGCGGCGTCGCCCAGGGGCTCCAGGTCCACGGCCAGGTCGCTGGCGGGGCGGGCCTGGCAGAGCAGGGCCAGCCCGGCGGCACGCTCGGCATCATCCAGCGCCTTGGGCTGACCCGGCGGGTAGCTGATCTCGCCGGCACGTACCGGCGCACGGCACGTCCCGCAGACGCCGTTGCGACAACCATAGGGCAGCGAGACGCCCTGGCGCAGGGCGGCGTCGAGCACCGCCTCGTCGGGCTCGGCACCGATCTCGGTGCCGTCACTAAAGCGCACGGTGTAGGTCATGTCTCTCTGCCTGGTTCGTGGGCGGCCGCTGCCGCATCAATCCAGCCCGAGTTCCGCCCAGTAGGCGTCCACACGGGCCCGGGTGGCCTTATCCATGGTGGCCGGGGTGCCCCAGGTACGGTCGGTCTCCCCGGGCCACTTGTTGGTGGCATCGAGCCCCATTTTCGACCCCAGCCCCGAGACAGGGGAAGCGAAATCGAGGTAGTCGATGGGACTGTGGTCGATGAAGGTCGCGTCGCGCCGCGGGTCGCTACGGGTGGTCAGCGCCCAGATCACCGATTTCCAGTCACGGGCGTTCACGTCGTCATCGGTGACGATGATGAACTTGGTGTACATGAACTGGCGCAGGAACGACCAGACCCCGAGGAGGACACGCTTGGCGTGCCCGGGGTACTGCTTGCGTATGGTCACCACTGCCAGGCGATAGGAGCAGCCCTCCGGCGGCAGGTAGAAGTCGACGATCTCCGGGAACTGCTTGCGCAGGATGGGCACGAAGACCTCGTTGAGCGCCTCGCCGAGCACGGCCGGCTCGTCCGGAGGCCGGCCGGTGTAGGTGGAGTGGTAGACCGGCGCCGCCCGATGGGTGATCCGGTCGATGGTGAACACCGGGAAGGTCTCGGTCTCGTTGTAGTAACCGGTATGGTCGGCGAAGGGCCCCTCCTCGGCGGTATCGCCCGGGTGGATGTGGCCCTCGAGCACCACCTCGGCCGAGGCGGGCACCTGCAGCGACGACCCTTTGCAGGTCACCAGCTCCGTCTTCGAGCCGCGCAGCAGACCGGCGAAGGCGTACTCGCTGATGGCATCGGGCACCGGCGTGACGGCGCCGAGGATGGTGGCCGGATCCGCCCCCAGGGCCACCGCCACCGGGAAGGGCTCGCCGGGGTGGTGGCGCTGGTGCTCGGCGAAATCCAGGGCCCCGCCCCGATGGGCCAGCCAGCGCATGATGACCCGGTTGCGGCCGATCACCTGCTGGCGGTAGATGCCCAGGTTCTGCCGCTCCTTCTCCGGACCACGGGTGATCACCAGGGCCCAGGTGATCAGCGGACCGGCATCGCCGGGCCAGCAGGTCTGGATCGGCCAGCGCGACAGGTCCACGTCCTCGCCCTCGATCACCCGCTCCTGGCACGGCGCCTTGCGCACCGTCTTCGGCGACATGTCCAGCACCCGGCGGAAGACCGGCAGCTGCCGCCAGGCATCGCGCATCCCCTTGGGCGGCTCGGGCTGGCGCAGGAAGGCGAGCAGCTCGCCGATCTCGCGCAGCGCACCGACCTGTTCGGCCCCCATGCCGAGGGCCACCCGCTGGGGCGTGCCAAAGAGGTTGCCGAGCACCGGCGTTTCGTAGCCGCGCGGGCGTTCGAAGAGCAACGCCGGCCCGCCGGCACGCAGGGTCCGATCGCAGACCTCGGTCATCTCCAGGTGCGGGTCCACCGGGTGGCGGATGCGCTTGAGCTCGCCGCGCGCCTCCAGGTGGTCGAGGAACTCGCGCAGGTCGCGGTATTTCATGCCGGTCGGCCGCTCCGGTTGTCACCGATGCGTGCCGGGTCGAACTCCGCCACCACCGGGGCGTGGTCGGAGGGACGCTCCCAGCGCCGCGGCTCCACCTCCACCGAAGAGGCCGTGCAGGCGCGCGCCAGCGCGCTGCTGGCCAGGATCAAGTCGATGCGCAGGCCGCGGTTGCGCTTGAAGCTGTTGACCCGGTAGTCCCACCAGGAGAACTGTGCCTCGGGCTGCTCGAACAACCGGAAGGTATCGACCAGCCCCAGATCGAGCAGCCCCTGCAACGCCTCGCGCTCCGGCGGGCTGAACAGGACCTTGCCCTCCCATTCGGCCGGGTCGTGGACATCCGCCGGCTGTGGAGCGATGTTGAAATCGCCCAGCACCACCACGTGCTCGTGGGCCGCCAGCTCCTGGGCCACCCAGTGGTGCAGGGCCTCCAGCCAGCGCAGCTTGTAGTCGTACTTCTCCGAGCCGACCTCCTGGCCGTTGGGCACGTAGAGGTTGATCACCCGCACCCCGCCGACGGTGCAGGCGAGCACCCGGCGCTGGGTATCGGCGAAACCGGGCAGATCCGTCACCACCTCCTCCGGCGTGCTGCGCGCGAGCACCGCCACCCCGTTGTAGGTGCGCTGGCCGGCGAAGCAGGCCTGATAGCCGGCCTCGCGCAGCGCGGCGCACGGGAACTGATCGTCGGGGACTTTGGTCTCCTGCAGGGCGATCACCGACGGCTCAGCATGCTGCGCCCACGCCTTGACCTGAGGCAGGCGGACCTTCAGGGAGTTCACGTTCCACGAGGCGATCTTCACCGCGGCCTCCTTCTCTAGCGGTCGCCCCCAGCTTAACGAGTTGTCGGCGCCGCCACGAGCCCGGCAGGGCTTGCCCGACGCCGACGGGGCCGGGAAACTGGCGGGATCCATGCCGACCAGGGGAGCGCCCGATGGAATACCGTCCGCTCGGTCACACCGATCTGCGCGTCAGCAGCATCTGCCTCGGGACCATGACCTGGGGGGAGCAGAATACCGAGGCCGAGGCCCACGACCAGCTCGACCTGGCCATCGAGCGCGGGGTGAACTTCATCGATGCCGCGGAGATGTACCCGGTCCCTCCCCGCGCCGAGACCGCCGGACGCACCGAGACGTATCTGGGCCGCTGGCTGGCCCGCCAGCCGCGTCGCGAGGACCTGATCATCGCCACCAAGATCGCCGGCCCCGGGCTCGACTCGGTCCACGACGGCCAGCGCGCCTACACCGCCGAGCAGTTGCGCGAGGCGGTGGAGGGCTCACTGCGGCGACTGCAGACCGACTACATCGATCTCTACCAGCTGCACTGGCCCGAGCGCCGCGCCAACTACTTCGGGCGGCTCGACTATCCCTGCCCCGAGGAAGAGGGCGAGGACGAGCGGGCGCGCATCCGGCGCACCCTGGAGGCGCTGGGCGAGCTGGTGGCCGCCGGGCGGATCCGCGCCATCGGCCTGTCCAACGAGACGCCCTGGGGGGCGATGCGCTTCATCGCCGAGGCCGAACGCCTGGGCCTGCCGCGCATCGTCTCCATCCAGAACCCGTACAGCCTGCTCAATCGCAGTTACGAGGTGGGCCTCGCCGAGGTGAGCCACCGCGAGGGCTGCGGCCTGTTGGCCTACTCGCCGCTGGGTTTCGGCGTGCTCAGCGGCAAGTACCTGGACGGCCAGCGCCCCGCCGCGGCCCGGCTGACCCTCTACGAGCGCTTCCAGCGCTACACCGGCGAGCGGGGCGTGGCGGCCACCCGGGCCTACGTCGAGCTGGCCCGCGAGCACGGCCTCGACCCGGCGCAGATGGCCATCGCCTTCGCCACCCAACGGCCGTTCTGCACCAGCACGATCATCGGCGCCACCACAACGGCGCAGCTGGCCGACAACCTGGCGGCGGCCAATCTGACCCTGCCCGAGGCGGTGCATGACGGCATCGAAGCAATCCACGCCGCCAACCCCAACCCGTGCCCGTGAGCCGGGGACCGGCGACATGACCTGGCCCGGCACGGTGCTGCGCACCCGTGAACGGGTCCGGCCGGTATACGTCTCGCCCGGTCACCGCCTAGACTACGACACGGCGGCGGCCTGGGTGATGGCCTGCTGCACCCGCTACCGCCTCCCGGAGCCGATCCGCACCGCCGATCGGCTGGCCTCGCGCGGCGGCTGACGGAAACCAAGGAGTCCGCATGAATCTCGAGAAGGTCGTCTTCGGCTTCTTCATCCTGCTGGCGCTGACCCTGAACTTCGGGTTCGTCTACGGGACGATCGACAACCCGGACCATCACGCCGCCTGGGAGCTGTTCGCCGCCATCGTGGTCAACCTGATCGCCACGGTGCTCAAGTTCGGCGAACGCACGCAGATCGGTGCCATCCTCCTGGCGGCGAGCCTGGTTGCCGACCTGCAGCTGATCGCCGCCGCCGTACTCTGGGGTGTGGCGGTCTACGGCACCGGGGCGGGGCTGACCGACATGACCATGGCCAGCATCGTCTCCCTGGCCAGCGGGGCGCTGGTGGCCAACGTGGTCTCGGTGACGCTGCTGATCATCGAGACGGTGAAGATCCACCGCTAGGCGCAGGACCCGTTCATGGGCAACGCCGCCTTCTACATGGTGCTGCGCCGCATGCGCGGCCCGCTGCTGATGCTCATCGGCAGCTACGCGCTCGGCATCCTGGTGCTCATGGCCATCCCCGGCGAGCACCCGGATGGCGAGCCGTGGCGGATGAACTTCATCGACGCCCTCTACTTCCTGACCTACACGGCGCCGACCATCGGCTTCGGCGAGTACCCGTACGAGTTCAGCTACGCGCAGCGCTTCGGGTACATGCTGGCCATCTACCCGGCGGTGATCGCCTGGTTCTACGCCATCGTGACCATCGTCGGGCTGATCCAGGATCCGATCTTCCGCCGCACGGTCGAGGCCGGGCGCTTCCGGCGCCGGGTGCGCCGTCTCGCCGACCCGTTCTGGATCGTCTGCGGTTATGGCGATACCGGCTCGCTGCTGGTCCGCTCGCTCACCGAGCGGGGCTGGGAGGCCACCGTGCTCGATGTCGACCGCGACCGCATCGCCGAGCTGGAGACCCGCGACCTGCGGCTTTTCGTGCCCGGCTGGCAGGCCGACGCCAACGTCACCGAGAACCTGCGCGCCGCCGGGCTCGATCACCCACAGTGCGCCGGCGTGCTGGCGGTGACCAACGACGACCACACCAACCTGCAGATCGCCATCACGGCGCGGCTCCTGCACCCGGAGCAGCGCGTCATCTGCCGCGCCGAGAACCGCGCCACGGCGGACAACATGGCCTCGTTCGGCACCGACTACGTCGTCGACCCGTTCTCCTCGTTCGCCGACCGCCTGGCGCTGGCGATCACCAAGCCGGAGATGCACCGGGTCTATGAGTGGCTCTCGGGGATGCCCAACACGCCCCTCTTTGAGCCGCCCCGCCCCCCCTCGGGCCGGTGGCTGATCTGTGGCTACGGGCGCTTCGGCAAGGCGGTCTGCCGGCGGCTCGACAAGGTCAACGTGCCCTACACCGTTATCGAGCGGACCCCGGAGCAGACCGGCGCCCCGGAGGGCACCATCTACGGCAAGGGGACCGAGGCGGTGACCCTGCGTGAGGCCGGCATCGAGCAGGCCGAGGCGGTGCTCGCCGGCACCGACGACGATGCCGACAACCTCTCCATCGTCATGACCGCGCGGGACATCAAGCCGGACCTCTACCTCGCCGCGCGCGAGAACCAGATGGCCCACCGGCCGCTGTTCAAGGCCGCACAGCTGCAGATGCCGGTGGAACCGAGCTACCTGATCGCCACGCGCATGCTCAGCCTGATCACCGCGCCGCTGCTGCCGGAGTTCCTGCGCATTGCCCGGGGCTTCGATCGCAGCTGGCACGCCGCGGTGGCCCGGCGCATCCGCGAGGTCAGCGGCGGCCGGGTCCCGGAGATCTGGACGCTCGAGGTGGATGAGACCAACAGCCCGGCGATCCTAGAACTGCGCGGGGAAGGCGACGAGGTGACCATCGGTGACATCCTGGCTGACCCGCAGCAGAGCGGCCAGGGCATGAACACCGTCGCCCTGCTGCTGGTCCGTCCCGAAGCCGTGGTCCCCCTGCCCGACCTGCAGGTGCCCCTGGAGCCCGGGGACCGGCTGCTGTGCTGCGGGACCTCGGAGGCGCGGGCGCAGCTGCGCTGGACCCTGTTCCACCGCAACACGCTGCGCTATCTGACCACCGGCGAGCAGCGCCCGGACGGCTCCATCTGGCGGTGGTTGGGGGAGCGCCGATGAGCGAGACCGCCCCCGCCACGCCGGACGAGCGCAACGGCTACGCCGGGCTGCGGGTCTACCTGCACCCGCGGGTTATCGCCATGGCCTTCCTCGGCTTCTCGGCCGGGCTGCCGCTGCTGCTGGTCGGCGGCACGTTCACCGCCTGGCTTCAGGACATGGGCGTCGAGCTGGCCGCCATCGGCTTTCTCAGCTGGGTGGGGATCGCCCACAGCATCAAGGTGGTCTGGGCGCCTTTCGTCGATCGCCTGACCCTGCCGGTGCTCGGCCCCTGGATGGGGCGGCGCCGCTCCTGGATGCTGCTCGCGCAGCTGATCGTGGCCAGCTCCCTGCTCGGCATGGCACTGACCGACCCCACCGAGTACCTGGGCCTGGTGGCCGTGTTCGCCGTCGCCGCCGCCTTCGGCTCAGCCACCCAGGACGTGGCCATCGACGCCTACCGCGTCGAGGCCGCCGCCCGCCATCGGCAGGCGGCCATGGCGGCCACCTATGTCTTCGGCTACCGCATCGCCCTGCTCGCCGCCGGCGCCGGGGCGCTGCACCTGGCCGCCTGGGGCAACTGGACCCTGGCCTACACCGGCATGGCGCTGCTCATGGGCGTGGGCCTGACCACCACGCTGCTCATCCGCGAGCCGCAGGTGGCGATCAGCCCGGACACCCAGCAGCTGGAGCAGCGGGTGCTCGACTACCTGGAGCGGACCCGGCACCGTGGGCTGCGCCGGCGCCTGACCGCCTGGTTGATCGGCGCCGTGCTCTGCCCCTTCGCCGACTTCTTCAAGCGTTTCGGGCTGCCGGTGGCCATCGTCATCCTGCTCTTCGTCGCCACCTTCCGGATCAGCGACATCGTCATGGGCGTGATGGCCAACCCGTTCTACCTGGATCTGGGTTTTACCAAGGAGCAGATCGCCAACATCGCCGCCGCCTTCGGACTGGCCATGACCCTGTTCGGCGCGGCTGTCGGCGGCGTCATGGTCAGCCGTGTGGGCATCGCGCCGATGCTCATCGCCACCGCCATCCTGGCGCCGCTGACCAACCTCACCTTCTCGTGGCTGGCCACCCTGGGCCCGGAGGTCTACGGCCTGATCGCCGCCATCGTGGCTGACAACGTCACCGGCGGTATGGCCATCGCCGTGTTCCTCGCCTACCTGGCCAGCCTCACCAACACCGCCTACACGGCCACCCAGTACGCCCTGTTCAGCTCTCTGATGACGCTGCCGGGGCAGTTCCTCGGCGGTTTCACCGGGGTCCTCGCCGAGCAGGTGGGCTGGGTGCACTTTTTCATGATCTCCGCCGCCGCCGGCCTACCCGCCATCGTCCTGGCCCTGCTCCTGCTCCGCTACGCCCATCCCGACCGCATCCGCCGGCCGGGGCGCGACGACGTGGAGCCGCCCCCACAAGAGCGCTAACATGGCCTTCGGCCGCGCATCAGGCACGCGGCGCTTCTTCCATCCCTGCAACCAGATGAGTCGTGACCCCAATGGCGCAACAGAGCAAGCATTGCAAGGTGCTGATCCTTGGCTCCGGCCCGGCCGGATATACCGCGGCGATCTACGCCGCACGGGCCAACCTCGAGCCGGTGCTAGTCACCGGCGTGGAGATGGGCGGCCAGCTGACCACCACCACCGAGGTCGACAACTGGCCCGGCGAGCCGGAAGGCATCCAGGGCCCGGAGCTCATGGACCGCATGCGCCGCCAAGCCGAGCGCTTCGAGGCCGAGATCATCTTCGACCACATCCACACCGCCCGCGTGACGGACCAGCCGATCACCCTGGAGGGCGACCAGCACCGCTACACCTGCGATGCGCTGATCATCGCCACCGGGGCCAGTGCCAGATACCTCGGCCTGGAGTCGGAGAGGCGCTTTATGGGCAAGGGCGTGTCGGCCTGCGCCACCTGCGACGGCTTCTTCTATCGCAACCAGCCGGTGGCGGTGGTCGGCGGCGGCAACACCGCCGTCCAGGAGGCGCTCTATCTGGCCAACATCTGCTCCCACGTCACGCTGGTGCATCGACGCAACAATCTGCGCGCCGAGAAGATCCTCCAGCGCCAACTCATGGAGCGGGTCGAGCAGGGTCGTGTGGACATCTGCTGGAACCGAACCCTGGACGAGGTCGTCGGTGACGACAGCGGCGTGACCGGCGTCCGCCTGCGCCACACGCAGAGCGATGAGATCGCCGAGCGCGAAGTCTCCGGGGTCTTCATCGCCATCGGGCACTCCCCCAACACCGGACTGTTCGAGGGGCAGCTGGCCATGTCCGGTGGCTACCTGCGAGTCAACAGCGGCCTGGACGGCAACGCCACGGCCACCAGCGTCCCAGGTGTGTTCGCCGCCGGCGACGTCTGCGACCACATCTACCGACAGGCGGTCACCTCGGCGGGGACCGGCTGCATGGCCGCACTGGACGCGGAACGCTACCTGGAGCGGCTTGCCCATTCTTGATCGCCCTTGGGGGGTGATTGAGAATAGAGCGCGTTTTCCACGGGCGCCGGGACCGCGGCCAAAAGCCGAGCCGGCCACGCGCCGCCGAAAGGACATCAAGCGGGAGGAGCCATGAGCCAACAAATCCAATACCCCGAGGGCGGCCAGAAGATCACCGTCGGGTCCGACGGCCGACTGCAGGTCCCGGACAACCCGATCATCGGCTACGTCGAGGGCGACGGCATCGGGCCGGACATCAACCGCGCCTGCATGCGCATCTGGGATGCGGCGGTCGAAAAGGCCTACGGGGGGCGGCGCAAGATCCATTGGGCCGAGCTGTTCATGGGCGAGAAGGCGGCGGCCCTCTACGACGGCAACTACTTCCCCGACGAGACCAAGGCGGCCCTGAAGGATGTGCTCATCTCCATCAAGGGGCCGCTGACCACGCCGGTGGGCGGCGGCTTCCGCTCGCTGAACGTCTCGCTGCGCCAGGAACTGGACCTCTACGCCTGTGTCCGTCCGGTGCGCCACTACGCCGGTGTCCCCTCGCCGCTGCAGCGGCCCGAGGACATCGACGTGGTGATCTTCCGGGAGAACACCGAGGACGTCTACGCCGGGATCGAGTACCAGGCCGGCAGCGCCGACAACGAGAAGGTGGCCCGCTTCCTGCGCGAGGAGATGGGCGAGACGTTCTTCGACGGCGCCGGTCTCGGCGTCAAGCCGATCAGCCCCTTCGGCACCAAGCGCCTGGTGCGCAAGGCGATCGAGTACGCCATCGAGCATGACCGCGAGAGCGTCACCCTGGTGCACAAGGGCAACATCATGAAGTACACCGAGGGGGCCTTCCGGACCTGGGGCTACGAGGTCGCCCGCGAAGAGTTCCCCGACCAGACGATCACCGAGGAGGAGCTTTACGCCACCTACGGCGGCAAGCGCCCCGAGGGCAAGATCGTCATCAAGGACCGCATCGCGGACATCATGTTCCAGCTGATGCTGCTGCGGCCCAACGAGTTCGACGTCCTGGCCACCATGAATCTCAACGGCGACTACCTCTCGGACGCCATCGCCGCCGAGGTCGGTGGTGTGGGCATCGCCCCGGGCGCCAACATGTCCGACAACGTGGCGGTGTTCGAGGCCACCCACGGCACGGCGCCGAAGTACGCCAACCAGGACAAGGTCAACCCGGGCTCGCTGCTCTTCTCCGGCGTCATGCTGCTCGAGCATATCGGCTGGAGCGAGGCGGCCGACCTGATCCGCGCCGCCTACGAGAAGGTGGTCGGTGCCGGCATCGTCACCTATGACTTCGCCCGGGCCCTGCAGGGTGCCACCGAGGTGAAGACGAGCCAGTTCGCCGACGCGCTGATCGATCAGATGCACGGGACCATCGACATCGACCGCATCCAGCGCGAGCGCGAGGCGGCGATCGAGGCCGAGCGTCAGGCCCGCGAGCAGCGCCGGGTGGTCGCCCCCCTTGAGGAGATGGTCGCCTCCGGGCGGGTGCCGCACACGGTGGCCGACCTGATGAACCCGAACCTGGTGACCATGTCCGGCGATACCAGCGTCGAGGACGCCATGCACCTGATGCGCGAGCGGCGGATCTCCTCGGTGGTGGTCCAACCCGCCGCCGACGAGCCCGAGGGCATGGGCATCATGACCCAGCGCGATGTCATCAGCCGGGTGGTCTCGGCCACCAAGCAGCCAAGCCAGGTGCGCATCTCGGAGGTGGCCACGCGGCCGCTGATCACCGTGCCCGAGGACACCTCGCTGCTCGACTGCGCCGAGCGCATGGGGGCAGAGAACATCCGGCGCATGGTGGTCATCGACACCCAGGGGCGGCCGATCGGGATCATCTCCGATACCGACATCTTCGCCAGCGTCGAGCAGTTCGGCCTGCCCGAATAGGCCGACGGGTACGCATCCACCCCTAGCAGGCGGGGCGCAACGACATGGAAGAGCATCAGGACAGCGACAGCGCCCTGCGCGAGGACATCCGCGACCTCGGCGAACTGCTCGGCGCCACCCTGCGTGAGCAGGCGGGCGCCGAGCTCTACGAGACGGTCGAGCGCGTCCGGGTGCTGGCCAAGACGGCCCGCGCCGGGGATGACGAGGCCGCCCAGGAGCTGGAGCGGACCCTCGCCGAGCTGCCGCCCGAGCAGGTCACCCCGGTGGCCCGGGCCTTCTCGCAGTTCCTCAATCTGGCCAACATCGCCGAGCAGCACCACCGGGTGCGGCGCAGCCGCGAGTGGGCCCGCACCCCCGAGGCCCAGCCGCTGTTCGGCTCGCTGGCCGAGACGGTGCCCCGACTGGCCGCCGACATGGAGCCCGAGCAGCTCCACGAGGCCATCTGCAGCATGGACATCAACCTGGTCTTCACCGCACACCCGACCGAGGTGCAGCGGCGGACGATGCTGCAGAAGTACAACCGCATCGCCGGGCTGCTGGATAACCGCGACCGCTTCGGCCAGACGCCCACCGAGGTGGCGGAAACCCGCCTGGCGCTCAAGCGCGAGATCACCGCGGCCTGGCACAGCGACGAGATCCGCCGCCGCCGGCCCACCCCGCAGGACGAGGCCCGCTGGGGCCTGGCCGTCGTCGAGCAGACGCTCTGGGATGCCGTGCCCCGCTACCTGCGCAGCCTCGATCACACCCTGCGCGAGCACACCGGCCGCCCGCTGCCCCTGGACTGCGCGCCGATCACCTTCGGCTCGTGGATGGGCGGTGACCGCGACGGCAACCCCAACGTCACCCACCGGGTGACCCGCGATGTGGCCATCCTCTCGCGCTGGATGGCCGCCTACCTCTACGAGCGGGACATCCAGCGTCTGGTCTCCACCCTGTCGCTGCAGATCTGCGACGACGAGCTGCGCGAGGAGGTCGGCGGCGAGGCGTGGGAACCCTACCGCGTGGTGCTCAAGCGTCTACGCGCCCGCCTGCGCCAGACCATGCGCTGGGCCGAGGCCAAGCTCCAGGGCGGCCGCCCGCCGGAGAGCGACATCCTCACCGACGTCGAGGACCTGCGCCAGCCGCTGCTGCGCTGCTACTACTCGCTGCAGCGCGTCGGCGCCGGTGTGGTCGCCGAGGGTGAGCTGCTCGACACCATCCGCCGGGTGAGCTGCTTCGGGCTCACCCTGATGCCCATGGACATCCGTCAGCACGCGGAGCGCCACACCGCGGTGCTCGACGCCATCACCCAGGCCGTGGGCCTGGGCAGCTACACCGAGTGGGACGAACCAACCCGCCAGCAGTGGCTGCTCCAGGAGCTCTCCCACCGTCGTCCGCTGATCCCCCTGGACTTCAACCCCGAGCGCGAGGTCCAGGAGGTGCTCGACACCATCCGCGTGCTCGAGGAGGTCGGCCCCGACGCGGTGGGCGCCTACATCGTCTCCCACGCCGCGAAGCCCTCCGACATCCTGGCCGTGGAGCTGCTGCAGAAGGAGTGCGGTCTCAGCCACCCCATCCGGGTGGTGCCCTTGTTCGAGACCCGCGACACGCTGGCCGGGGCCGCGGACACCATGGAGGTGCTCTTCGAAAGCGACTGGTATCGCCAGCGCATCGGCGGGCGCCAGGAGATCATGATCGGCTACTCCGACTCGACCAAGGATGCCGGTCACCTGACCTCCACCTGGACGCTCTACCAGGCCCAGGAGCAGCTGGTCGCCCTCTCCCGGCGGCAGCGCATCGATCTGACCCTGTTCCACGGCCGCGGCGGCAGCATCGGCCGCGGTGGCGGCCCGACCCACGCCGCCATCCTCGCCCAGCCGCCGGGCTCTGTGGACGGAACCCTGCGTGTCACCGAGCAGGGTGAGGTGATGCAGGCCAAGTTTGGACTGCCGGGGATCGCCCTGCGCAACCTGGAGCTCTACACCACCTCGGTGCTCGAGGCGACGGTGCGCCCACCCCAACCGCCGCCGCGGCGCTGGCGCGAGATCCTGGATCGACTCAGTACCCGGGCCATGCAGGCCTATCGCGATACGGTCAAGGAGCGCCCGGAGTTCATGGACTACTTCCGGGCTGCCACCCCCATCGACGAGATCTCGCGACTGACCATCGGCAGTCGGCCGGCCAAGCGCTCGCCGGATCAGATGACGGTGGACAGCCTGCGCGCCATCCCGTGGGTCTTCGCCTGGACGCAGACCCGCTTGATGCTCCCGGCCTGGCTAGGCGTCGGCGAGGCCCTGGAGGAGGCCATCGAGGACGGGCTGACCGAGGAGATGCAGGAGATGTTCGCCCGCTGGCCGTTCTTCGAGGCCTTTCTCGACATGGTCGAGATGGTCGTGGCCAAGGCCGAACCCGGCGTCAACCGCCTCTACGAACACGCCCTCGTGCCCGACGAACTGCGCGGCGTGGGGGATGAGCTGCGCGAGCGCTTCGCCCGCACTCGCAACGCCGTGCTGACCGTCACCGGGCACGAGCAGCCGCTGTCGGACTTCCCGGTGGTCAAACGCGCCGTGGAGGTCCGCAACCCCTACGTCGACCCGCTCAACCTGCTGCAGGTCGAGCTGCTGCGCCGCTCGCGCATGTGCGAGGACGACTCCCTGCGCCGGGGCCTGCAGGTGGTCATCAACGGGATCGCGGCGGGCATGCGCAACACGGGATAGACCGCCATGTACGACTACCAGGAAGACTTCATCCGCTTCGCCCTCGACCGCGGGGTGCTGCGCTTTGGCCGCTTTACCCTCAAATCGGGCCGCGAGAGCCCCTACTTCTTCAACACCGGGCTGTTCAACAGCGGCGCGGCCCTGAGCAAGCTCGGCCGCTGCTACGTGGAGGCCCTGGCGCGGGCGCAGATCGACTTCGACCTGGTCTTCGGCCCCGCCTACAAGGGCATCCCGCTGGCCACGGCGCTGAGCATGGCCCTGGCCGAGACGCGCAACCGTGATGTCCCCTACGCCTTCGACCGCAAGGAGATCAAGGACCACGGCGAGGGGGGACGGCTGGTGGGTGCACCGGTCGAGGGGCGACAGGCGGTGATCGTCGACGACGTCATCTCCTCGGGCGGCTCGATCCGCGAGGCCGCTGAGCTGATCACCGCCGAGGGCGGCCGCGTCGCCGCCGTGGCCATCGCCCTCGACCGCAAGGAGCGCGGCGCCAATGAGGTCTCCGCCGTACACGAGGTCGAGCAGGCACTGGGCGCCCCGGTGGTGCCGATCGTCACCCTCGATCACCTGGAGGCGTACCTGGCCGAGCACGGCGGCAAGGGCGAGACCCTCGAGGCCATCCGCCAGTACCGGAACCGCTACGGGGCGGCGTAGCCGCGCCGCGGCTGGCCAGCGATGACCCGGCCGGATAGGATGGCCGGATACCTGATCCGTTCATCACTTTCTGGGAACGCCATGGACGTGCGCCTCCACCACGCTCCCGGCCTATCGACGCGGGCGGCCCTGCTCATCGCCGGTGGCCTCGCCCTGCTCGCCGGCTGCACCGACCCGGGCACCGAAGAGCCCCCGGAGGAGCAGCCGCGCCCCGTCCAGACCCTGGTCCTCGACGAGCCCGACCGCCTCGCCGAACGCCGCTTCACCGGCCGGATCGAGGCGCGGCACCGGGCGTGGGTCTCGTTCCGCGTCGGCGGCGAACTGGAGAGCGTGCACGCCGAGATCGGCGATCGCGTCGCCGCCGGCGAACGCCTGGCCGAGCTGGACGACACCGACCACGCCCGCGAGGTGGACGAGCTACAGGCGCAACTTGAGGCAGCCCAGGCCCGGGAGGCGTACGCGGCCACCGAGTACCTGCGCGCCGCCGAGCTGGTCGAGGAGGAGGCCATCACGCGCTCCGAATACGATCAGGCCGCCCGCCAGCGCGACGAGGCCCGCGCCGAGGCCGCCTCGCTGCAGGCCGGGCTGGCGCTGGCCCGGGACCGGCTGGCCTACACCCGCCTGCGGGCCCCCTTCGACGGGGCCATCGCCGAGCGCCGCTTCGACGCCCACGAGGCGGTACCGCCCCAGGAGCCGGTCTACCTGCTGGAGGACCTCTCGCAGCTGGAGCTGGAGGTCGGCATCCCCGAGGAGTTCAGGATCTACGAGGACCGCCTGCGCCACGTGGAGGTCCGCGTCCCGGCCCTCGACGCAGTCTTCCCCGGGCGGATCCGCACCGTCGGGATCGACGTGCTCCCCGAGCGCCAGACCTACCCGGTCCAGGTGGCCCTGGCCGATCCCGACGACCGGGTGCTCCCCGGGATGACCGCCGAGGCGGTGTTTCAGGCCGATCTGGGCCCCGGAGAAGGGTTCCGCGTGCCGCTGACCGCGCTCCACGAGCACGACGGCGAGCCCCGGGTGTGGCTGCGCGACGACGACGGTCGGGTCCAGCGCCAGCGCGTCGAACTGCTCGCCCTCGACCGGGACAGCGCCCTGATCGGTGACGGTCTGGACAGCGGCGACGAGGTGGTCACCGCCGGCGTGCACCATCTGGCCGAGGGTCAGCCCACCCGGCGGATGGATCCGGAGGCACCGTGAGCATCGGCGGCTGGAGCCTGGCGCGTGCCCGGCTGATCGTCTTCGCCACCGTCCTGCTCGGGCTCTCCGGCATCTGGGCCTACGGCCAGCTGGGCCAGCTCGAGGATCCCGACTTCACCATCCACACCGCCCTGGTCCAGGCCGAATACCCGGGGGCCCGGGCGGAGCGGGTCGAGGCGGAGGTCACCGAGGTCCTCGAGCGCCACATCCAGCAGCTCGAGGAGCTCGAGGAAGTCGAGTCGATCAGCCGCGACGGCGAGGTGGTGATCTACGTCGACGTCGACGAGCGCTACAGCGGGGCGCGGCTGCGCCAGATCTGGGACGAGCTGAACAAGAAGGTCCAGCGCGCCTCCCGCGAGTTGCCGGATGAGGTCCGCGGCCCGGTGGTCGACGACGACTACGGCGACGTCTTCGGCCTGCTCTACGCGATCACCGGCGAGGGCTACGGCCTGCGCGAGATCGACGACTACGCCGACGAACTGCGCCGGGAGTTGCTGCGTGTCCCCGGCGTGGCGCGGGCGGAGCTCTTCGGCCGCCAGGGCGAGCGCATCTTCATCGAGATCAGCCGCGAGCGGCTCTCCGCCCTCAACCTGCACCCCGGACAGATCGTCGAGACCCTGCAGCGCCAGAACGTGGTTGCCCCGGCCGGCGCCATCGACCTGGACGACCATCGGGTGGGCCTGTTCGTCTCCGGGACCTTCGACCGCGTCGAGGACGTCAAGGCGCTGTCCATCCGCAACCCGGAAACCGACGAGCGGATCTACCTGCGCGACATCGCCGAGGTGCGCCGCGGCTTTGCCGATCCGCCCGAGCGGATCTTCCGCCACGACGGCGAACCGGGTGTGGCCCTGGGCCTGTCGCCGGCCCCCGGTACCAACGTCGTCGAGCTCGGCGAGCGCATCGAGCAGCGCCTGGCCGAGCTCGAGCGCGACCGCCCGGTGGGCATGGAGCTGCACACCGTCAACGACCAGCCGGAGACGGTGCGCACCGCCATCGCCGAGTTCGTCACCAATCTGGCCACGGCCGTGGCCATCGTCCTGACCGTGCTGCTGATCGCCCTGGGCTGGCGAACCGGGGTGATCGTCGGCGCCAGCGTGCCGCTGACCATCCTCGGCACCTTCCTGGTGATGTGGGTCACGGGCATCGATCTGCACCGCGTCTCGCTGGGTGCGCTGATCGTGGTCCTGGGCATGCTGGTCGACAACGCCATCGTGGTCGCCGAGCTGACCATGACCCGCATCCAGCGGGGCGTCGAGCGCGCCCGGGCGGCGCGCCAGGCCGTGAGCGAGACCGCCGTACCGCTGCTGATCGGCACCGCCATCGCCGCACTGGCCTTCTCGCCGATCAGCTTCACGCCATCGGCGGTGGGCGAGTTTACGAGCTCGCTCTTCTGGGTGGTGGCGTTTGCCCTGGGGCTGAGCTGGATCCTGGCGGTGACCTTCACCACCCTGCTCGCCTACCGCTTCCTGCCGGCACCGAGCGAGGGCGAGGCCCGCGACCCCCACGACACGCTGGTGCACCGCCTCTACCGGCGGGCCCTGGGCACGATGCTGCACTACCGCACCAGCAGCCTGATCGGGGTCCTGCTCACGGTGGCCATCGCCGTGGCAGCCTTCACCCTGGTTCCGCGCATCTTCTTCCCGGCCGCCGACCGGGACCAGTTCCTCATCGACCACTGGCGCAGCGAGGGCACCCGCATCGAGGCCGTGGCCGCCGACACCGAGCGCATCGAGGCCTTCCTCCGCGAGCACGAGGGGGTGGCCGGTGTGACCACCTTTGTCGGCGAGGGGGCGCCGCGCTTCTACCTGCCCATGATCCCGGAACTGCCCAACCCGGCCTACGCCCAGCTGCTGGTGGAGACGGCCCCGGACAGCGACCTGGATGCGGTCATGGACGACGCCCGCGACTGGCTCGACGGGCGCTTCGCCGACGCCCAGCCACGCGTGCGGCCGATGATGCTCGGTGATCCCGTGCGCTACCCGGTGGAGCTGCGAGTGGCCGGGCCCCGGGACCCGGTCCAGCTGCGCGAGGTCGCCGACGAGCTGCGCGACTGGCTGGCCGCTCAGCCGGAGACCGAGGGCACCCGGCACAACTGGCGCCAGAAGGCCCTGTCCCTGGATGTCGAAGTCGACCAGGAGCGGGCCCGGGCCGCCGGGCTCTCCTCGGCGGAGGTAGCCGAGACGCTGGAGATGGCCTACGACGACGGCCCCATCGGCGTGCTCATCGACGGTGACCGCCACCTGCCCATCCACTGGTATCTGCCCGAGGTCGAGCGCGGTGACCTGTCACGGCTCGATACCCTGCAGATCTGGCCCCGGGACGCCGAGCAGCCCGTGCCCCTACGCCAGGTGGCGAGCCTGGAGCCGACCTGGGAGGAGCGCAGCATCTGGCGCCAGGACCGGGTGCCGACGGTCACCATCCAGGCCGACCTGGCCGAGGGGGCCACCGCCGAGGGCCTGGTCGAGCGCCTCGACCCGAAGCTCACCGAGCTCGACCTGCCCTCGGGGCTCGAGCTTGCCTGGGGGGGCGAGGCCGAGGCCTCCTGGCAGGCACGGGCCGACGTGCTGGTCTTCGTACCCCTGGTGCTGGCGGTGATGGCCCTGCTGCTGGTCGCGCAGTTCAACAGCCTGCGCGATGCCGCCGTGGTGGCTCTCACCGTGCCGCTGGGGCTGATCGGGGTGGTCGCCGGGCTGCTCCTCTTCCGCCAGCCGTTCGGCTTCATCGCCCTGCTCGGCGCCATGAGCCTAGCCGGCATGCTCATCCGCAACGCCATCGTGCTGGTTGAGCAGATCCGTCTGCACCGCGCCGACGGCATGGCGGTCCACCCGGCCATCGTCGAGGCCGGCGTCGGACGGATGCGCCCGGTGCTGCTCACCGCCGCCACCACCATCCTGGGGATGATCCCGCTGGCGCTCTCCGGTCCCTTCTGGGCGCCGATGGCGATCGCCGTGATGTCCGGCCTGGCCTTCGGCACGGTGCTCATCCTCGGGGTGGTGCCCGTGCTCTACGCCCTCTTGCACCGCGCCGCGCGCTAGCCGGCGCGGCGCTCACCCGCCCCGCGAACCAACCACTGCACGCCCATGCCGATTGCCCAGCTGCTGATCACCATCTACTGCACAATCCTCGCCTTCTCGGCGATCCACGCCCCGCAGCCGCTGCTGCCGACGTTGCAGGCCGCCTTCTCGGTGAGCGAGCCCAAGGCCTCGCTGCTGCTCACCGCCACGCTGCTGCCGCTGGCCATTGCGCCCATCGCCTACGGCTTCGTGCTCCAGCGCGTATCGTCGCGACAGATGCTGGTGGTGGCCTCGGCGCTGCTGGCCGGCACCCAGCTGGCGGTGGCCGCCGCGCCCAACTTCGAGGTGCTGCTGGGGCTGCGGCTGGTGCAGGGCCTGCTGATCCCGGCGATCCTCACCGCGCTGATGACCTACCTCGCCGCCGGTGCCCGACCGGGACACACCACCCGGGTCATGGCCGGCTACGTGGCGGCCACGGTCCTGGGCGGTTTCCTGGGCCGGGCCATCGCCGGCGCGGTGACCACCGCCGCGAGCTGGGAGGCCGCCTTCCTGCTCTTCGGCGTGGCGCAGCTGCTGTGCACCGCCCTGCTGCTGCGCCTGGATGCCGACCCGCAGGCCGGCTTCGGTCGGCTGGAACGCCAGGCCGTCGGCCGGATCCTGCGCCAGCCCCGGGCCCTGCGGATCTACGGGGCCATCTTCTGTGCCTTCTTCGTCTTCCTCTCGCTGCTGACCTTCCTGCCGTTCCGGTTGGTGGAGCTGGAGACCGGGCTGAGCGATCTGGGCATCTCGCTGATGTACACCGGCTATCTGATGGGCGTGGTCACCGCGCTCAGCGCCCTGCGCGTGGCCGATCGCATCGGCGGCGTGGTCAACACCATGCTGCTCGGCATCGCCATCTTCGGCGCCTCGCTGGCGATGTTCCTGGGGCCGTGGCTGGCGGTGATGTTTGCGGGGATGTTCGTCTTCTGCGCCGGGATGTTCCTGCTCCACGCCCTGGCACCGGGGTACCTCAACCAGGAGGTGGAGGGTGAGACCGGCGTGATCAACGGCCTCTACATCGCCTTCTACTACGCCGGCGGTGCGGTGGGCTCCTGGCTGCCGGGCTACCTCTACCACGGCCTCGGCTGGGAAGCCTACGTAGGCTCCCTGGCCGCCGTGCTCGGCCTGGCCGGGTACTGGATCTGGGGGCTGCGCGCCCGCGAGGCGGGCGCCACGCGGGCGGGCTAGTCGGGCTGGCGACGGATCAGGGTGCCCACGCCCTTGTCAGTGAACAGCTCGAGCAAGACGGCGTGGGGGACGCGGCCATCGATGATATGCGCATTGCGCACGCCGCCGGCCACGGCGTCCAGGGCGCAACGGATCTTGGGCAGCATGCCGCCGGCGATGGTGCCGTCAGCGATCAGCGCGTCGACCCGCTCGGGGCTCAACCCGGTGAGCAGATTGCCTGCGCCGTCGAGCACCCCCGGGGTATTGGTCAGCAGCAGGAGCTTCTCGGCGTCGAGGACCTCGGCGATCCGGCCGGCCACCAGGTCGGCGTTGATGTTGTAGGAGGTGCCGCGCTCGTCCACACCGATGGGCGCGACCACCGGGATGAACTCCCCGGAGTCGAGCATCTCCACCACGGCCGGGTCGATGTGATCGACCTCGCCCACGTGGCCGATGTCGATGATCTCGGGCACCTGGTTCTCGGGCCCGGGCTGCTCGACCTCCAGCTTACGGGCCCGGATCAGGCCACCGTCCTTGCCGGTCAGCCCCACGGCACGGCCGCCCTGGGCGCTGATCAGATTCACGATCTCCTTGTTCACCAGACCGCCGAGGACCATCTCCACCACGTCCATGGTCTCGGCGTCGGTGACCCGCATGCCCTGGACGAACTCGGTCTCCTTGCCGATGCGATCGAGCAGGTTGCCGATCTGCGGACCTCCACCGTGGACCACGACGACGCGGAAACCGACCAGGCGCATGAGCACGATATCCCGCGCAAAGGCCACTTTCAGCGCCTCGTCGACCATGGCATTGCCGCCGAACTTGACCACGATGGTCTGCCCGCGGAAGCGACGGATGTACGGCAGGGCCTCGACCAGGACGCGGGCAGTGAGATCGGGATCGATGGGGTGATCGGTCATTTTCTTATCAACGGTTCCGTGTGCAGGGTTCAGGAGGCCGGGATGACCAGGCCGGGGCGCACGCTGGCGAGCAGGGCCTCGAAGGCCTCGCGGATGCGGGCCAGACCGTCGGCATCGTTGGCCTCGAAGCGCACCACCAGCACCGGCGTGGTGTTGGAGGCGCGGATCAGCCCCCAGCCGTCGGGCCACTCGACCCGGATCCCGTCGATGGTGTGGATGGTGGCGTCGGTGAAACGACGCTGCCCCTCGGCCACCAGGGCGTCCATCAGTTCGCCCTGCTCACCCTCCTGGATGTGCACCTTGAGCTCCGGCGTGGAGACCCCCTCGGGGAGCTCGGCAAAGATCTCGGCGCTGGGGCGACCATCGGCGGCGACGATCTCCACCAGCCGGGCGCCGGTGTAGAGGCCGTCGTCAAAGCCGTACCAGCGCTCGGCGAAGAAGGTGTGGCCGCTCATCTCCCCGGCCAGGGGGGCGCCGCTCTCACGCAGGGTGGCCTTGATCAGCGAGTGGCCGGTGCGTGACATCTGCGGCCGACCGCCGGCGGCCTCGATGACGTGCTTGAGGTGCATGCTGCATTTGACGTCGAAGACCACCGGCTCACCGGGACGACGGCTGAGCACATCCCGGGCGTAGAGCATCAGCTGGCGGTCGGGCCAGATGATGTTCCCCGCCGAGTCGACGACGCCGAGCCGATCTCCGTCACCGTCGAAGGCCAGCCCCAGATCGGCGCCACTGTCACGGACGCGGGCGATGAGCGTCTCCAGGTTATGGGGCTCCGCCGGGTCGGGGTGGTGGTTGGGGAAGTCGCCGTCGACCTCGCAGAAGAGCGCCTCGACCTGGCAGCCCAGGGCCTCGAAGAGCCGCGGCGCCACCGCCCCGGCCACCCCGTTGCCGGCATCCAGGACCAGACGCAGCGGCCGCGCCGGGCGGATGTCGCCGGCGATACGCGCCAGATAGCGCTCCACCAGGTCGGTGCGCGTCTCCACACTGCCTTCCCCCTCGACCAGGCAGCCGTCGCGGATGCGCCGGTAGAGCCCGGTGATGGCCTCACCGGAGAGGGTGTCGCCGCCGACCATGATCTTCAGGCCGTTGTATTCCGGCGGGTTGTGGCTGCCGGTGATCATCACCCCGGAGCCGGTCTCCAGCTCATGGGTGGCGAAGTACATCACCGGCGTGGGTGCCTGGCCGATGTCGATGACGTCGCAGCCGGCGTCGTTCATGCCGGCAGCCACCGCCGCGGCCAGCTCGGCGCTGGAGTGACGGCCGTCGCGGCCCACCACCAGGCGGCGGACGCCGCGCTCGCGCGCCTCGCTGCCCACCGCCCGGCCAACCCAGCGGACGATGTCGGCGTCCAGGGTCTCGCCCACCACGCCACGCACGTCGTAGGCGCGAAAGATCGATGCGGGTACCTGCGCTGCGCTCACGGGCGCCTCCTTGTCATCGTCATCCTGCGGGGATGCCCCCGCGTCATAGCGTACCGCTGTGGCCGAAGCCACCCTCGCCCCGCGCGGTGGTGGCGGAGAAGGCGGGGACGTAATCGAGCGTGACCTGCACCACCGGCTGGAAGAGCAGCTGCGCGATGCGCTCCCCGGGCGTGATGGTATAGGCCTCGGTCCCGTCGTGGGCCAGGATTACCCCGATCTCCCCATGGTAGTCGGAATCGATCACCCCGATGCCCTGGGCCACCCGCAGGCCGTGTTTGAGCGACAGCCCCGAGCGGGAGGCGACCACCCCGACGAGGCCGGGATCGTGGATGTTCACCGCCAGGCCGGTTCCGATCAAGCGGCGCTCGCCCGGCCCAAGCCTCAACGGCTCGGACAGGCAGGCGCGCAGATCGACGGCGGCGGAGCCGTCGGTGGCGTAGTGGGGCAGCGGGAACTCGCTGCCAAGGCGCTCGTCGACGATGCGTGCTTCAATCCTGCGATGCATGGGGGCTCCTCGCTGCCTCGGCGAACCCGGCCCGCTCGGCGACGATCTGCAGCAGTTCCCGGGCCAGAGCCGTCTTGGGCTGCTGGGCCAGGGTGACGCCGCCGTCGCGCCAGAGGACCTCGAGGGCGTTGTCGTCGGTGTCGAACCCCAGGCCCGGACCGACGCGGTTGGCGGCGATCAGGTCGAGGTCCTTGTCGTGCAGCTTGGCGAGCGCGTGTTCGCGGACGCGCTCGGTCTCGGCGGCGAAGCCCACCACGAACGGGCGCGGCGAGCGCGCCGCCACCGCGCGCAGGGTATCCGGCGTGGGCTCCAGGGCCAGGGTCAGGGCGTTGCCGCCTTTCTTGATCTTCTCCGGCGCCTCGCGCTCGGGCCGGTAGTCACTGACCGCGGCGGCGGCGATGAAGCAGTCCGCCTCGTCGACCCGGCCGAGTACGGCCTCGTACATCTGTCCGGCCCGCTCGACATCGACACGCTCCACGCCCGGGGGCGTTTCCAGCGCGGTGGGGCCACTGACCAGGATCACCCGGGCGCCCGCCTCGCGGGCGGCTGCGGCCAGGGCGAAGCCCATGCGCCCGGAGCTGCGGTTGGTCAGGTAGCGCACCGGATCCAGCGGCTCGCGGGTTGCGCCGGCGGTGATCAGCACGGTCCGCCCGGACCACGGCCCGCTGTCGGCGGTCCCGAGCAGTGCCGCGGCGACGGTCGCCGGCTCGGCCATGCGCCCGGGCCCGAACTCGCCACACGCCTGCTCGCCGTTTTCGGGGCCGATGCACGCCACCCCGCGAGCGCGGAGCGTGGCCAGGTTGTCACGGGTGGGGGCCGCCTCCCACATGACGTTGTTCATGGCCGGCACCACCGTGATCGGCGCCCGGGTCGCCAGGCACAGCGCCGCCGGCAGGTCGTCCGCCCGGCCCTGGGCGAGTCGCGCCAGGAAATCGGCGGTGGCCGGCGCCACGACGATCCGATCGGGCCAGCGGGCCAGTTCGATGTGTCCCATGGCCGCTTCGGCCTCGGCATCGAGCAGGTCGGTATGGACGCGCTGGCCGGACAGCGCCTGGAAGGTCAGCGGGGTGACGAAGCGCTGCGCCCCGCTGGTCATGGCCACGCGCACCTCGGCACCGCCCCGGCGCAGCTCGCGCACCAGCTCGGCGGCCTTGTAGGCGGCGATCCCGCCGCTTACCACGAGCAGGATGCGGATGGGTCGGCTCGGCAAAGACATACGCGTATTGTCGCAGATCCGTGCAGGCGGCGCCCGACTGCGCTACACCGCTAACGGGGACGGGCGAATCCCGACCCGCATTCTATCGTGTCATCCCAGTGGGGACAGGGGATTAACCCGAGGAGGTACCCATGAGCCGAGACGACCGACACGCCGAGGAGGCCATCCACGACGACCACGCGGCGGAAGCCAGCGCCGACGCCGGCAACAGCAGCGAGCCCGAGAGCAACGTCCTGGCCCGGATGTTCGGAGCCACGGACGAGAACGACTTCAACAGCTACGAGGAGCTGGACGCGCACATCAAGCGCACGGAGTCGGCTGCCATGGTGCGCCTGGTCGGCGCCCCGGCCGCGGCGATGGTGGTCCTGCTGGGTCTGCACCTGGTGGGCGCGCAGCAGCTGGCCATCGCCCTGGCCTTCCCGGTCCTGTTCATCGTGGCCATCTTCATGATGACGGCCAACATCAACCGCTACCAGGCGCGGCGCCTCAAGCGCGTGCGCGACAGCTGGGCAACGGAGTAGCCCCGAGGGGCGCCGCCGCACGGCGGCGCCCACCGACAAACCGTTCACACGACGCCGCCAGGGAGGGCAGTGTCATGTCGATACGTTCGTGGCCGCGCGAGGAGCGGCCCCGCGAGCGGCTCATCCACCACGGTCCACAGTCGCTGTCGGACGCCGAGCTGCTGGCGATCTTCCTGCGCACCGGGCGCCGCGGCCAGTCCGCGGTGGCCCTGGCCCGCGAGTTGCTGGCCGCCTTCAGCGGCCTGCGCGGCCTGCTCGAGGCCGACCGCCAGAGCTTCGCCGCCCGCCCCGGGCTGGGCGATGCCAAGTACGCGCAACTGCAGGCGGCCCTGGAGATCGCCCGGCGCCACCTGGGCGAGCAGCTGCAGCGCGGCCCCACGCTGAGCAGCCCGGCGCAGACGCGCACCTATCTAAGCGCGCTGCTGCGCGACCACCCCAGCGAGGTCTTCGGCGGGCTGTTCCTGGACAACCGCCACCGGGTCATCGGCTATGAGGAACTCTTCCGCGGGACCATTGATGGCGCCAGCGTCTACCCGCGCGAGGTGGTGCGCCGTGCCCTGGCCCACAACGCCGCGGCGGTGATCGTGGCTCACAACCATCCCTCCGGCGTTGCCGAACCCAGTGCGGCGGACGAGGCGCTCACCCACCGCCTGCGTGAGGCACTGGGGCTGGTGGACGTGCGTCTTCTGGATCACTTCGTGGTGGGCGACGGCGAGCCGGTCTCGCTCGCCGAGCGGGGGGTGCTCTAGCAACCGGCGCGAGGTCCGGACAGCGCCGGGGCGCCGCTCAGGCGCTGACCGCCCCGCGCAGCTTGCTGATCGCGTTCTTCTCGAGCTGGCGGATGCGCTCGGCGGAGACCCCGTAGCGGTCGGCCAGCTCCTGCAGGGTCTGGCGCTCTTCCTCCAGCCAGCGGGCACGCAGGATGTGCTGACTGCGCTCATCGAGCTGACCCAGCGCCTGGTGCAGGGCATCGTCCTGGTGGGTCCCCCAGTCGCTGCTTTCGACCACCTCGGCCGGATCGAAGCGCCGATCCTCGAGATAGGCCACCGGGGCCCGAGCCTGCTCCTCGTCTTCTTCCGAGACCAGCGGGTCGAAACCGAGATCCTGGCCCGAGAGGCGCGACTCCATCTCGAGCACCGTCTCCGGCTGCACGCCCAGATCCCGGGCCACCGCGTTGACCTCGTCGCGGCTCATCCAGCCCAGGCGCTTCTTGGCGCCACGCAGGTTGAAGAAGAGCTTGCGCTGCGCCTTGGTGGTGGCCACCTTGACGATGCGCCAGTTGCGCAGGATGAACTCGTGGATCTCGGCCCGGATCCAGTGGACCGCGAAGGAGACCAGGCGGACGCCAACGTCCGGGTCGAAGCGCTTGACGGCCTTCATCAGGCCGATGTTGCCCTCCTGGATCAGGTCGCCGAGGGCGAGCCCGTAGCCGCGGTAACCCCGGGCCACATGGACGACGAAACGCAGATGCGAGAGCACCAGCTGCCGCGCCGCATCGAGATCGCCTTCGTACTGGCAGCGCCGGGCCAGCTCGTACTCCTCATCGGCATCAAGCACCGGGATCTGGCTCACCGCCTGGATGTACGCGTCCTCACTGCTCGTCGGCAGCGGCAGATTCGCGTTACCCGCCGTAACCAGTGCCGTGCTCATACGTGCCTTCTCCTCCAACCTGACCGAGACTCCTCTTTTGTTTCGCCTGGTTCCGCTGCCCGCCTGGCTGCGCAGGGGGACAGTTGGGGTCGAGACCCAAGGATTTCAAGGGACGACCCCGCGACCGGATGCCGCGTATTATAGAGCATCCTGCGGGGTATGACGATTCACCGCGGCTCGATCGCGCTCAGGTGCCGGGCCACCGCGGTCCACGCCCCCAGCACACCCAGGACGGCGCCGCCGAGCAACAGCAACAGGCCGTTGGTCGGCCCCAGACCACTGAGCGTGAACTCGGTGCCGTAGGTGGCCGCCAGCCGATGGGCCGGCCCGGCCAGCGACCAGCGGCCGAGTTCGGTGAGCATCCAGGCCAGCAGTCCGCCGGTCAGACCATAGCCAAGCCCCTCATAGAGAAACGGCCGACGCACGAAGCCGTTCCCCCCGCCGATCAGCTTGACGATCTCGATCTCGTGGCGACGGCTCTCGATGGTCAGACGGATGGTGTTGCCAATAACCAGGATCACCGCCAGCGCCAACAGCACCCCGATCGACCAGAGCGCCCGCTCGGCCAGGGTCATGATGGCGTGCAGACGCTCCACCCACTCCTGATCCAGGCGCATGCGCACCACCGCCGGATCATCGGCGAGCGACTCGGCCAACTCGGCCACCGCCCCGGGGTCGAGGCCGCGATCGGCGGTGACCACGAGCACCGGCGGCAGCGGGTTTTCGTCGAGCAGCTCCAGTGCGGCATCAAAGTCGGTACCGGCCCGAAACTCTTCCAGCGCCGCATCCGGGGTCACCGGCTCCACGCCGGCCACGCCCGCGCGCTCGGCCGCCGCCTCGGCCTGCTCGCGCAGGGTCTGGGGGCCGGCATCACGGTCCAGGAAGAGCGAGATCTGCGCCGCCCCATCCTGCCAGTCGCCCGCCACCCGCTCGGCGTTGTCCAGGGTGAGCGCGAAGGCCGCCGGCAACGCCAGGGCGATGCCCACCACCGCGCTGGTCAGCACGCTGTGCAGCGGCGCCCCCCGGGCGCGCTGCAGCGCCGCCGTCAGCGCCTGGCGGTGGCGAAACAGATACAACAGCGGCCCCGCCAGCAGACTCGCGCCGGCCCCGGCCTCGCTGCGCCGGCTGGCGCGCAGCGCCTTGCGCTGCGC
>LKMJ01000606.1_pt1 | contig 28372 bp, 23 predicted proteins | sample 643391 | NCBI WGS metagenome assembly LKMJ01 (sample SAMN04112250, study PRJNA286221) | soda lake metagenome | biome: soda lake; feature: Kulunda Steppe; material: water; isolation source: sample PL-Br10 brine of Picturesque Lake | place: Russia: Kulunda steppe | collected 2010-07 | reverse complement strand
GTGCAGTGCGCAGAGGCATGCGTGTGCAGTCCAAAATGTGCCTGTGCTTTGCATTGCTGTTGTAAATGTGCTTTCTAGCAGTGACATTATACAGCATGAGGCACGACAGAAGGAGGGAGTGCTGCATAGGGCCGCATGCGCATGCGCATGAAATGCAAAGCACTGCAAGGTGCACCTTACAGGAGAGGATTAGCCTTTGAAAACACATGCACTTATGGGCCTTTTCTGTCAAGGGGAGGGGATACCCTCGAAGTTCACAGAGTGTGGCTGGGCTTGTATTCATCAAGCGCTTAGTAGTGAGTGCTTTGAAGATTTTCAGCGCGTACCTGTGGCACTGCATCCTGTCCACGGATTGTAGCTCCTGGTTGGCCAGCAGCAACACCAGCAACACCAGCAACAGCACCGGCTGTGCCCTGTGTAGCTGTGGGTGAGTGGGTGTTGGATGCCACATGGGCTCGGGCAGTGTGCAGGGCAGCAGCGCATGCGGCAGGGGGCAGCGCCGCAGCGCCATCACCGCTGCCGCGTGCAGGAGGCAAGACAGCGTGAGCAGCAATGCTGGGAGGTGCAGCAGCTGCAGTAGCTCCTGGTGCTGGCGCTGGCGCTGATGCTGGCGCTGGTGCTGCTGTTGTTGCGTGGGCTGGCGGTGATGAGGCGGATGGTGTTGTTGACTGCTCAGGAGCTGTCAGCATGGACTGTGACTGGCTGAAGGGCAGGGGCTGGGCCAGCATCTGGGCAGCAAGGGGCAGCAGAAAGACTGCACGTGAGGTGGTGCTGCACAGTGCATGCTCTTGGGCTTGGCAGGGCCTAGGATGGATGGCCATGGCTCTCAGGGCTGAGATAGGTCGATGGGCAGGTCAATTAAACATGAGCACATGCGCACAGCTTTTCTCCTTATTTTTGCAGGTGCCAGCAGAAAAATGTCTGGCTCAGAGGGCCTGAAGGCAAGCTAAGGTACTCTTTATATACAAATCAGACCCTGGAGGCCTGTTTGATTGACTTCCAGCGCATGCACTGTGCAGACAGACACACAAGCAGCACTGCAAGCGACTCAACAGGGAAGCCACATGGATCTAAGCTTGCCGCCACAGCGTGTGCTTTTGCAGGCCAAGTTTACCTCTACCCCTCCTGCCCGTCCTTTACCCCCCGCACACCTGTGTGCTGAACCCCAGCATATCATCCCACGGCACATCTGGCGCAGACTGTGTGTATTGTGCCTGCAGGCCAGTCAGCTGCTGCGAGGATGGCGCTGTCGCGCATTGTCCCCTTATCTGCTCATTCCACTGTTGCTGCTGCTGCTGCTGCTGTGGCTGAGGTTTAAATTGCTGCAGCATCTGGGATGCAGGCTGCTGCTGCTGCTGCTGCTGCAACGGCCGGGACTGCGGCTCACGCTTTGGCCTCTCTGGCAAGCCCAGCACATCCCTCAGGCTCCGTCCTGGCTGCCTTGCCCTCGCACGCAGGCCCTGCTGCACGCCCCCCAGGCCAGCCACACCCGCTCTGCCAGCAGCAGCCACAGGCGCCAGGTCAGCAGGTCTGCCGTGCCGGGACTGGACCATTGCAGGCTGAGCCACAGGCACGGGAGGCGCGTGCAGGCTTGGGACCAAGAGTGGGGCAGGGCCGCCCCACCCCCCCACCTGTCCTGCGTACTCAAATCCTGTGTCTCCCTCCTCCGAGTTGTGTGTGAAGCGGATGCTGGGCATGTGCTGGGGTGAGGGTTTGGGCTGCGCCCCACGGCTGAGGGGGTGGGAGACCTCCACAACAGGCTTGGCAGGCCCAGCAGCAGCAGCAGGGGCTGCAGAAGGGGCTGCAGAAGGGGTGGCCTCAGTGACCACTGGTTGAGTGCCTCGCTGCTGGCCTGCTTCAACGCTGCCTGCTGCAGCACTGCTCGCACCCGCTCCTGCCAACAATCCCTCGGCTGCCCCACTCCGGGCATCCGCATTATTCCTGCTGGCGTCAATCGACTTTTTGACCAGCCCAAATCGCCTGGGCCGCTGCACGCCAAGGGGCACATATGGCTTCCGCGGCTGCAGCTGCTGCTGCTGCTGCTGCTGGTACTGGTGTGCTGGCGCAGCTGCAGAACCTCCAGGTGTTCCCTTTTCCCCCTCTCCTCCTTCATCCTCCCCCTCTGCCTCTGCTGCTGCTGCTCTTGCAGCCGCTGCTGCTATTGCTGACGCCTGCGTTGCTTCTCTGGTGACACCCGCAACCCTTCTGGCCCCAGCCAGCCTGCCCTGCCCCCTTGCTGCCCTGTTACCCCACCCACCAATTCTTTCCACTTCCGCCTCCTCCTCCTCCTCCTCCTCCTCCTCCTCCAGCTCTGAAGACCCCTCATATAGCACTCTGCCATGAGCTGCCCCGTCCTCCTCATCACCCTCCTCTCCTGTGTCCGCCAGGGTCAGGTCCTCCTCCTCCTTGTGCAGCTCCTTCCCCAATTCACCCCCATCTCCATCCTCGGACAATTGTAACGGCCTGCTCCTTAGCTGCCCTGCAGCTGAAGACGCCCTGACCTGTGTGACAGCAGGCACTGCCCTTCTGGCCCCGCCCCTTCCCCGCTTCCTCCTCTGCTGCTCAGCACCCCTTGCGGCGCCGGCATCCTCAGCTCTGCGCTTGCGGCGGCCTGCAGGAGCAAAGATGGAACAACATGCATGCTATCACGTGTATGATTGGGTACATGTGATGCGCCTGCACCTATGAATATGCGCACTGTGCAATTGTGCATGTGCATGTCTAAGCAAACACACCCAAGCGCCCCCCCCCTGCTCATATACACATTTTCATTAACTTCATACGCACGCATTCATTCAAAGAGCTGCCTAATGCCCTTGTTGCTTTTTTTGCCGCACTTAAAAAAGGCCTACTTGCATGCGTCACAATTAAGATAACCAAGGCGCAAGTACCTCCCTGTCTCCCCCGTTTATGATGCCAAGATGCCACACCTGCAGAGGCGCCTTCTCCCAGCAGCAGCCGGCTGACCAGCTCTGGCTTGGTTCCAGACACTGCCAAGCCCTTTGCCTTCAGTGCCTCCTTCAGCTCCTGTGCAGCACATAGGTGGTACGCTTGCGCAGTTGCCTTGACAGAACATGAGCTGCACTTGTCTACCCTTTGAATACATGTATAAGTGCCTGCGCATTCATGTACGTGCCATATTAAGCATTGGTGCTACTCAGTGCAACACAACGGGCATTGACTTGAAAGCCCCATATTGAGTCTATGGAGCACCAGGAAATGTTATTTTGATCTTGCTTGTGTCCATAGGCTTGCGTGCGCAGGAATGGATCAGAGTGACACAAGTTGCAACTTGCATGGACACTGGTACAGGAGCAGTGAGACAAACCTTGCAATTCAAGGCCTGTACGCCATCTCACAACGATAGCAGCCTCCATCAAGCCTGAGTACCACTATCACAGCCCAACGTAAGAGCCACAGTGTTTCACAATTCCATGTGAGCCTCCACAGCCATGCAATCATGCCAAAGCGCTCATCCGTACAGGCACCTTCTTAACTCACCTTCACTGTCATTCCCTCAAGCACTCTCTGCTGCACAGGGTCCACTGCTTCTTTCCTGTCAATGATACATGACAGGATGTATGCTGGGGCTGCTGCTGGTGGCCTGCTGCACAATGACACATAATTCATAGAGCTGGTGTGCAACCAATACTAAACAATAGCCACATCCATATCTGTGCTCCTCAACACACTAATACTGGATCATGAATTAGGACTTTGGCAAGGCTTGCCATCCCTGCCTGGCACGTGCATGCAGGCACATGCATCAATCATTACCACTGCTGCATGTCTTGCACCTGTTTACATCTAGAAAACACGCAATCATACAGGCCAGACAAATAAGCATGAGCATGGCTAACAGGTCATGGCCAACAGGTCATGGCTAACAGTCATGGTGGCCTGCTCACCTCTCCCGTGTGCCCCGCCCCTGCCCCCCCCTGGCCTTCCCCCTGCCTGGCACAGCACCTTGGCCCTGCCTCTCTCGCTGTCTTAACCCTGCAACATGTCCCTCTGTGCCATGGCCCTGGTGACTTCCAGATGCAAGTGGGGAGGACAGGTGCGCTGTGGCGGTGCTGCTGGTGTTGTCACGTTCATCTGTGCAAGTGGGATGGCGGCATGCGTGTGTGAGGGCAAGGTGTGTGAACAGGAACACGACAAGGCAGGCGTACAATGCATCCACTGGCACTGAACATCACACACACATTTGTGAAGCAGCCAAGCAGGATGATTGAGACATTCTGACACATATAAGAGTCATCAAGACCAACAAAGCTATGTTTTCGGCATGGCCTTGCTTTCTTCTGCTTTTCGCTCTGGCCGCCCTCATAACAACATTCCTCAAGGTGCCATACTTGCACAGAACAACTTGGGAAATTTCAAGCATTTGGTGCAACACTCGCCCTGGAGATCCTTCACCACATTTTTAGTCAGGCTGCTCTGCAAACAGAAAAGCTAGACATTTGATGTCTTATCTGCTCTTCATGGTAAACCTAGAGCAAACGCAGATACCTTAGCTTTCACAGGCCACTCAGAGATAAATCAATACCTTTGAAGCACTGTTACGCCAACAAAATCATACAGGAATGGAGAGAGATTGACCAGAGTCATGATCATCCACATGATCCGCATTTCTCAAGGAGAGTGATGAGGACGTACCACACACATTTTGGTGTCCCCGTGTGAGGTCGGGCCGGATGGTGGGATGATCAGAAACGTACATCTAACCCATGTATACCATTTTCCCTACAAGTAAAATCCCCAACCATCCCTCACACTACCTTCTGACACTCAGGCTCTCAACCACAACCTTAATGTCAAGCCGCTCTGTCAACAGCATCAAAGAGTACCCTATGGGCTGAGAATTTGCACCAAATGCAAATTGGCACTACATGCACAATGAATTGCATGTCCTCCTAGACAGCCCAAATCCAGATCTGGCAAAACTGCGCACCAAGCACCAACACCTCTTCCAAACCCTCTTTAGTGGCCCTCGCAGGCTCAGAGGATTCATAAGCAAATCAGACACCTAAGGACTGGCTTTATTTGTGCATGAGTGCCTGAATTCCTGTGCCTAAGGATTCAGAACACCACTTTTGTTTCCCGTGCCTCTTTGTGTTGGTTTTGGTTGCGGGCTTGATTGGCTTCAGGTGTCCTCGTTTGGCAGGTGCAGCTATGTAATCTAGCCTAAATCAACCTTTGCCACGTCCCACGGCCATGCAGGGCACAATCCAACAGGACGCAATAAAACATCTGTCCAGAGATTCTTGAGCACATACCAGCTTCAAACCTTTGGCGCGACACTCACCCTTCAGCCCCTTGGCCACGCCCCATGGCCATGCAGCGTACGATTGTGCGTGTTGTGCAGCATTTGTGCCCTCCGGCACCCCTGCAGCTGCCCCAGTTCTGGCACCTGCCAGAACTTCATGGCTGTGTGCTTCTGCTGCTAGTGCTGCTTCATGCGCTGCTGGCTTTGCCATGCCCACAATGCTGGGAGGGAAGTTGGACTCAGGCAGGCCATGGGGGGACACAAGTTGAGGCTGGGGAAGCGGCACAGCTGCAACACGGCCGGATGCTGCTGCTGCTGTTGCTGCTGCTGCTGCTGCTGCTGCTGATGATGATGATGATGGTGGCACTGATGAAGGAGCTGCAACACCAGAATGCCCATGCACAGCATCAGCACTGGCAGCGGAAAGAGTATCTGTAGCAAGATAGCCTTGCTTGGAAGGGAAGGCGTCACACCTATCTTGAACCCACCTGCATGTGTTGAAGGGTAAGCGGCTGTTTATGCCTGATCACATGTGTGTATGTGGGTGACTGGATAGCTGTCTGGCTGTCTGGCTGGATGCATGGAGTCTGGGATGAATCAAGTAACCATTCAATAATAAGTCATATTCTCAGGTAAGCTGTACCTTGTCAGGTTTCTGAAAGCAGTTTTCCATGCTCGACACACATCTAATTGGTGCAAGGTGTTGGAGCACACCTTTTGATAAGTATATGGGTCCCTCACGTGAGATGATTGTGCCTCACAACTCACGTATGCTCAATTGCCTGTGCTGGTTGGCATTTACACGTGATCGAATTTCACACCTCCAGTCCACCATGTGCATACGGCCTTCACATAGACGCCGCCGAACATACTTGAGTAAACGGATGGCGTGAGCCTGCAATATTTGAGAAAAGAGTTGGAAAGCATGTGATCAGAAGCTTATGTCAAGCCATGCGCATGGTTCTTGACATGATATGGCTCTCGCAAAGTACAGGTTACCATAGATTAGGTAGGCAATCAAAAGTTGCAGGTTTTTGTCGTTTGAACAAGAAAGCTACAGTTTTGCTGGCATGAAACAATATTTTACCTTGCTGGTAAAAATAACGAGGGATTGATTGATTTTGTGTGCGCAAGATTTGAGAATTTCTGGGATGGAGAAGCGGTGTGAGGAGGGACCCTACATCATGAACATCCTCCAACCACGAATCAGCTGCAAATGTGAACAGGAAAATCCACATTAAAAACTTTTTTTTGTGCTTCCACAAGAATAGACACACGAACACTTGCAATCATTCTGTGTTTGAAGCAACCAATCAACTACACTTTTTTCTGCACCATCTTAGGCAGGCTGCCACAGTCCAAGCCCACATACCTGGGCTTTTCCTTGTTGCTCTCCTTCCACAAAAGCCAGCGGATCCTCTCCAAGTGACTCTGCTTGCTCTACTTTAGACGCAGCTGTCCTGGATGCATCTGCTGCTGCCACGTGGGTGGCTATCTCTTTTGCAAAAGCCCCATCTACATGCGCAATTTGTGAAAAATGTGCTTTTCAGAGGTGCAGCCAAAGGACAAGTGCGCATGAAACAGTGCCTTTGCAGCAAATTCAGAGGGTGATCAACGACCAAAAGCTCCAAAATGTTCCCTCTTTGGGGTAAAGATCACATAATCATACATTCATAATTTGGCACTTGTAAATTTGGAGCAAAACAAGTGACCCTAGTGGCTCGATGTGCTTTTGCAGCAAGTCCACATTGTGTGCCTAATGCCTCTGCAATACAACACAGTGATACGACACTAAGTCTGTTTTGTCAGTCATCACAAACACACCTTTGGTAGCTTGCTCTGCTTGCAGCCTGTGCCGAGCAGCAGCCTTGGATAGCAGGGAAGTGGCGGCTGCCTTACGCACGCTGTGATCAAGTGCTTGTACCACATCATCAGGAGAGGCGAGACAAGTGTCGCTGGTTGTGGCACCTGCACGTTGCAGCGAGTGCGTTTCATGCAGGCAAGTTGCAAGACTGCAAGCATGCAGGTGACCCCAATGTTAGGCTCTGCGGTAGGGTTTTACATGATTTTGTGAACGCAGCAGAGCTTGAAATGGCTTTAGGAAGTTGTGGGCTCGTCATTGTGCCCACTTTCCTTCTCTGCAGCCTGTTCTCAGAGTCTAGGCTGGAAAACAAAAAATGGTTTTAGCATTTGATCAGAGTCCTTTCATTCGAAGTTGTGTAGATTCAGTACCTCACGTATTGGCCTGGCCGGGCCTGGTTAAGAAAAGAGGCAATGAGGACAAGTGAGGGTTTTCATGTAAGTTGACTATCCACATGCTTAATTGCTCCTGGACTGTTACGCAGCCATATATCTTGCTCATAATTAGTTGCACACAACTTGCAATTTAAATTGCAGTTTGCAATTTGCACAATTTGCATTTTAAATTGTAAATATCACAGATCATAAATGCAGCTCTGAAGGCTGAGCATTGACAAGCTATGCAACTGACCTCGGGGCACAAACACAACGTGGGTCACGCCCTTTGCCAGCTGATGCATGATGGTGCCTCCATATGCCTCAACCTGAAGCACGTGTGAAGCCCTTTACAAGTTGATGATGTTGTAAACATGGAGCTCAAGTGCGGTACCATTGGTATGCATCTGCTCCCTGGACTCATGCATGGCAAAAGGTACTGAATAATGAAGAGCCCCTGCCACACATGCAATGTACTACTGGGCTATAATTCCTTGAAGATAGAGGCATATCTCAATGCAAGCTTGCTGTGTGTGGACATGAATGCCCAAAATAGATGTGCACGCCCTGCCGCACAAAGTGTTTCCTTAAAAGAGTCAGGGACGTAATGTGATTGGGAAGCCCACTCTTTTTAATGAAAAACAGCTTCATGCAAATGCCTCTTAATAGATCAATAAATTAAAGACCGTCCAAGAATAGCAGTCTCATCATAGGCACACCTTCAGCTGCAGGTTGTTGACGAACATCCTGTGAATGTCACACAGCTGCTGCACCCGTGCATGTCTGTGAGGGCAAGAGCAAATTGCGTCACTTTTCTTGCATGCATCGTATTCAGGCTTTCTTGCCTTGCCATAATTGTTGTATGTTGTCATTAGCCGAAGACAATTAGCCCGGGATGTGACATTATGGGGAGCTAAGGCATGCAGGCCCTAACACGAAGCCCCTTCGATCAAGGTTCTTTACTACATGATTCGCAGGTGTCTGGACTTGTCAGCATGGAACAGATCAACAAGCCTTGATAAGTGATCCTAAAGCACATCATCATCACAGGTCCCGACTCATGCTGTCATCCAAAATTTCATGTGTACCAGAACCTAATAATAAATGCTCAATAGCTTTCATGTGTAAAGCTCGCTTGCAGGTCAGACTTATTCTGCATGCCACCATGCCTGTATGTTTTTTCCACCCCATCAGTCACACCTGCGCTGTGCTATCTCTGCCCCACATGCGTGCATGTAGGGAATGCCACTGTCTGACAGGTCAGGGCTCCGCAGCTCCATAGAGTCGCTTCCCCCTGGGGCGCCTGGCCCAGAGCCCTGGCCCTTATCTGTGCTTGGTGCTCTTTGCTGTCTCAAGAATCCCCTGGTCCGAGCGTGTGAAGGAGGTGCTTCAGAGCCTGGGGGCTGGCTGTCTCCTCCACCTTCCACCACTCCCACAATCTCCACTTCAGGGCTTGAGGCCCTGATGGGGGCTGTGAGGCAGGGCAAAAGTAAAAACAGCGGCTTGAAAGCTGCACATGCTCAGCAGAAACCAACACTCTTGCATTTCAATGAAGCAAAGCTGTGTATGTGTGCGTGTTGTGTGTGCGTGCAAGCATTGTAAATCTGCAGCAGAACATACACATGCACACACAACATACACATGAACACACAGACTGATGCTGTTCCGGGTGTTTCTTGCCACCCATACAAGCATGCGGCACATTACTCCCAGCATTGATCCTCTTCTTTATGCAAGCCAGTCAATACTTCTTCTAACTGCGGGCACGGGATCTGTGCAGTGCCTTTCCGCGGCCTTCAGCTGAAGAACAAGGCAACTATTCCCATAGCAAGACCATAACAAGAAAAGTGCAATACCAGCAGAAATGGACCCCCACACCACGCCACACCATGCCCAGCACCACCCACCCGCTTCTCTATGGGACACTATCTTGCCTTGGCTAAATTAGTGCTTTTCCAAGGTGATGGTTTGGGTTGCAGGCCTGAAAGGCTTTAGCTAAGCTAGCCTGGCTCTGCAGCTGCAGGTAGAGCTGTATAGACCCTACCTTCAGTCTGGGTCACCGTGTAACCTAAATGTAGCAGCAACTGGGCTGCGCCTGTGCCCCCACCCCCTGCAGCGCCACTGCCGCCCCCATTCCTTTCTGCGCTGTGGGCGTCCATGCCCTTGCCTGCTGGTGGCTCTAGTGCAGTATACATGTCTGCCAAGGACTCCTTCTGCTCCGGATGCCCAGGGCCCATGTCCAGCACATACACAACCTGTAGGATGAACATTTGGGGGAAGCACCGCTCGTGCATCCGTGAGCTCCTTGTTCATGCATCTGCACACTTCTGTGCAAAAGAGCAAGGTGTGCAAGGGTTAAGACATGCTTAGATTGTCGGTGTAGAGTGTAGCGGGTTGAGTGTGACAGAAATAAAGCACACCTGCAAGTCTCATCTACAGCATGTGATTGGGCTCAGGCAGAAGCCGGCATTGTATGACATTGTATTGGACATTTGCCCAAGCATTTCATTTCAATTTTGGTAAACAAGTGTGTGCACTCTTAACATGAGTGACTTGCTGTCCATGCAATGAGCAAAATGCATTTGCTGTGCGCCTGTCCACTCACCTTACCCCTGAAGAGGCTCATCTCTGGCACGGCCTGCCCAACGCTGGCCAGCTCTTTCTCAATCTCCAATATGACCCCATCCAGTGTCTTGGGACCTGCACCAAGCACAGGCTGAAGATCTTTAGGAGCACCTGTCAAAGTGCTACACCTGAGCTCCTGGAAGGACCATGCGGCTCTTCTCTTGCTGAGCTGCTGCTCTTCTTTGTTGTGTTAAGTAACACAACTTTTGTTCAGGAAACAGGTGCTTGAGGCAGCAGCTTCCTTCCCAGGTCCTTCAAACAGCGATTGCTTCCACTCTTACATTGCCCCCAAAGGCAACACCCCCAAGCTACCACCTGCCTTGCGAGTCCGAGATTGCCTGCTCTGTGCCGCCATTTCCACTTATAAGCAAGGCCTCTCTTTCTTGTGCCAGCCTCTTTGTGGCCACCTCTTGGTTCGCCAGCGCCTGGCAAGGTAGCAAAGCACCAAACAAGAGCTTAGATGAAATAGTCTTGCTGGCTGTCCATAAGGTAGCACAAGCAGAAGGCCCTTGCCAAGGTGCAATGGCCACATTGTGCCTTAGAATGCATGGGGGAAAGAGGCCATGGATGCAAATGCAAAAGCAGCCCTCTGCAGCTTTTAAAGTATTGCCTTTTGGTTTTGGGTGCACGGCAGAAATGTGCAGTAACCAGACATAGTTTGTGGCAGATAAAAGTGTAAGTTTCTTGAGAGATATCAGGCTCAAGCACAGGTTTGGCACAACAAGATTGAATGACAGATAAAAATGCAGCAAAGAAAAATACTGGTAGTTTCTTCAATTTGAATCACAAGAAAGTTCAGTGACGTGGCTTGCAAACATGTGTGCTCCCTAAGACCCATCCTGCATTGGCACTCCTACTAGACACTCCATTTCTTTTATCTCACCTCTTCATACACTTGTGGGTCCACAAGGCGATTCAAAATGTTGGCCATGTCCTTACCCTCTGTATCAAGGCATTCATACCTGTTTGAAGATGAAAAAGGAAGGGTCTCTAACTGTGCATCACTGGCAGCTCTGCCAAAGGGCCATAGATGCTCGTGAAGGAATAAGGGTTGTGCGTATGGAAAACAACAACTTTGACGTACACCCGTAAGAAGGGCATTAATAAGGGCATTGAGAGAATGGAAAGAGATGGCACCCACTTGCTTGGGTATGCTAGTATCTGAAGGGAATCCTGATGACCATGCATCAAAACGTGGCAAATCAAAACCCAATATGCAAGCGTCCCCCAAATCCCATCCTTGAAAGCATCCCATAGGCAACATGTACCAAACAGCTGCAACAAATTCCATTCTACAACCACAAGGCGGCACACAACTTAAATTCTACCTGTGCAGCCCCCCAGGTGCCAACCCTATCATCCCAGAGGCCATCTCACATTACTAAGGGGCACACCAACCACACCACCAGATCTGCAGCACAATTTTGAGAGCCATACATCAGGGCATGCTTTTAAAAGCGCCGGGCCGTGTTTTTAATGCAATAATTGACCAATGCAAGCACCGCTCATAGAGCCATTCCTCACACCCCGTTTCAGATGACGGCTCTAAAAAAGTGCACAAGCAGCATAGCCTGCTTGCTGGCTTGTGCTGTTGGTCTGGGAGCATGGATTTCATGTAGCCCTGCACAAGCATTGCTGGCTGCTTGCCAGGGTGCCTCTTAGCAGTTGTGATGGCCAGGAAATCTTTGGTTGTGGCACGACTTACAGCTGAAATTTCTTCTGACCAAGCAAAACCACACACCACATGCACCACTGAGCTTTTCTCCAGGTTCCTTTATGGCAGTCATCGTGGCCAGGGAAGCTGAGCCACACATCACAAGCTGTGGCTGATATCCTGTTAAGCAGAACCACACATCAAAAGCTGTGGCAAATATCCTGCTCAGCAGAGCCACACATCACGGGGTGTGGCTGGTATCCCCCTGCTCAGCAGAGCCACACATTACAAGGTGTGGCTGGTATCCCCCTGCTCAGCAAAGCCACACATCACAAGCGCTGCAGGCCCCCGCTCACCAGGGTACACCATGGCAGTCATGGTGGTCAGGGAAGTAGCGAGTAAGCCACTCATGGCCTTCGCGCCGCGTCTGCATGGTACAAGTACGCATCCAAACATTACCATCTAATTGCATGCATGTGGTCCAGGCATTCCAAGCCACTCATGGCCTTTGCTTCGCATTTGCATGGAACAAACTCGCATTCATCATAACCATTTAACCGCATGCATTTGGTCCAGGCATTGCAAACCACCCGAGCCCTTTGCGCTGAGTGTGCACAGCTTAAACAGCGCACTAGGCGGCTCCATCATCAAAACACGCTGGTCCACGCGTTGCACGCTCAAGTAGCTGGTGTGGTCCATGGATTGCATGCTCAAGTAGCTGGTGTGGTCCATGCATTGCATGCTCAAGTTGCTGGTGTGGTCCATGCATTGCATGCTCAAGTTGCTGGTGTGGTCCATGCATTGCATGCTCAAGTTGCTGGTGTGGTCCGTGCATTTCATGCTCAGTAGTTGGTGTGGTCCCTTAGGATGTGCTGCCCATCGAAAGATTAACCTGGACTCTGCTGAGGCGCATCCTGGAGGCGCACTGCAAAGTACATGCACACAAGTGCACCAAGACTTTTATGATGCTGCGAATCCTTTTACAGCATCAAAGGGCACTCAATTTTGATGCCCTGCGCATCCTGGTGCTGCACATCTCTGTTCCTCATCATGGATCTCATCAGACCTCACAGTGCTGCACACATAACCCGAGACCGTACCACAGGGCACATGTACAGGTAGTGCCAAGGTCGAGGGGGCACTGCAGGGTTTGGGCCCTCTGGGCTCAGCAGCCACCTGTGTCCAAGTGAAATTGCAGTAGGGGCTTTGAGTTCCTGAACAGTTGTATATTTTAATTCAGTGCTATTTCAGGCATGGAACTCATGGATGCATGGGTGCACTTGTCCAGGTGAGGTTGCATTAGGGGCTTTGAGCTCCCCACAGTTGCCTGTTTTAATCAAGAACTATTCCAGAACGGAACCTAAGATTATGGGTGTTTTAATCAAGAACTATTCCAGAACGGAACCTGTGATCATGGGTGCACTTTTCCAGGTGAGATTGCAGAAGGGGCCTTGAGCTTCAAATAAATTGCCAGTTCATGGAATTAGCTTAAGTGGTGCTATGCGACATCACAAACATTATTGGCACTAGCCTGATGAAGGGCTGGTTTAAGCAATGGGAATCATTGGTGTGTGGGTGCACAGGCTTTACACCACATTGCATTTGGTTCCATAAACGAACTCAGGAAAAGGGTGCTTGTGCAGGTCGTCTCTGCCTGTCAGCCTCTTAATGAAGTGCATAGCTGTACCACCACCTATGAGCTAAAGTAGCACCAACAAATCACATTGGATAAAGAAAATGTATTAACATACAAGCATGTCTTAAAGAAAGAAGAGCACTTATGCTGCCTCACAGCTTAAACTCAGTGCAGATAAGGAAATTCATGCCGTCCCTTGGCACTGAGCTCAGCACTGCCCACAGCGCAGCAATTTCTTCTGTGCACAATTACCTAAATAATTACCTAAATATCTTGCACATCATGCACGGCCTTGTCCATCTGACTGGTGCATCACTCACTCGGTGCGCAGTACATCTTTTCTTGCTGCTTTGGAAAAGTGCTTCCAGCCAATTGCGTCCTCTTCAGCTAGCACAAAGTCCAGCTTTTCTGCGTTCAACTCAAAATCAAAAAGTAATACAAAAAATGAAAAGGGAAGGATCTTTGGCATCAAATAAGTAATGGCATTGCATATGACTAATATGAAATAAGCCCAAGTCCTTATATCTTTTCAATGCTTCAGGTCCTTATATCCTTTCAATGCTTCCGCATTCAAGCAAGCAAATGCACAATTTAAGCAAAGCAAGGACACAATAAGGTTGAGCAGACAAAAAGCTTGCTTGCCTTCATTGCCTGCCCAATAACAACCTTTCACACAATATAAAAATGAAAGTATCTACATTTCTTTGTAAAACCACCACATCAAACTTTGATGATAAAGCTGAATTTGCAAAAGGAAAAAGCTTTGGTTTACCTGATTACATAGAGGAATAGCCATGGCTAACTATCCGAGTAAAACACAATGGACGTCTGCAAGCTTACAGTTTTTCCTAAATTGCTTACCTGTTACATTCATATAGGGTGTCCCCTTCATCCCCTTCACCATCTTGTGCATGTTGATTTCAGTCTGCTTGTTATCTGCAGGTGTATTGGCGTGCGTAGCCACAAGGTAGACACAAGCTTAAAAATATTTAGACAGCAACTGCTCGAAATGATATTATCAAATGAGACACTAGCAGGCAGCATCTGGAAAAAATTAAGGATGTCACGTCAGATCAGTGTATTGTACATACTCACAACGTGACAAGGAATTAAGTGTAGATGGAAGCCTGCCAGAAACATTTCATTGAGACTAACACCTTGATGTCCACAGCAGATCGAAGAGCATTTGCTGTGGGACTGTGTGACATAAGCACCTCCAGCATTGCGTTGGGCAAGCAGGAGGGATCCCACATCTGATGTGCTATCTAAACCTAAAGATCTCATCCCATACAGTACACCATGAGATCCCACCTTTAATGTAAAACCCTATTCTCAAACCCTCTAGGGTGTTGGACTGTGCCTCGACGCCTGCAACCGTGCACATGATGCGCAAAGACAATTGCTGTTCTAAGACGAGCCAGTTGGCGATGCCCTTACCCATGGAAATTGTCTATCAATCTATTTCACACAAGGTCCATGCGTAGTGCGCAAAATGAATGCAAAAGACTCTTGCCACTCATTCAGCCAGAAAAGAGCATCAAATGGATCTCCTAAAGCAAGGTGATTGCATCTAATTCAGCATTGAATTTGAAGTCCCAAACATCGGAATAGTCCTTAAATATTTGAATTATTCTTGACATTGCAGCCAAAATGGCCATTAACATGGCACACCATGAAATACTCAGATCCAGCTAGTTGGTGCATTACTGAGCGTTACCAATGTTACACAAGCAAAAAAGTGCAGGCCAGGACTAAGTACTATCACATGCCTGATATGTCTGCGGGTTTGAAGGCAGAGGGCAAGATTTGCTTTCTTTTCTTTTTCTTGGCCTCCTTCTCCTTTCTCAGATTCAGAGCTTGTGCCTCCCCTCTCTCAAAGGCACCTGCACATGGTCAGGTGGCATCATACTGGTGCATGATGCAAATTGCATACCCTCTTGTAGGAATCTGCACAGAAGCAGGTGGTATGCGCTTTCAACATGAAGGCTCAACGAGGCAAGAGTGCCCATGAGACCTCTTGGTTCTTAGATATAAACAGAGTTGTGCACTTTACTACTGACGCCGTCAACCGCCATTTGACGGTACGGCGTAATTTACGGTTTTGACCGTCAGAAATTGAGTTGCAGGCGTAATTTACGGTGATTTTAATTTTTGACGTCAGACGGTCGGGTTTCTGGATATTTACGGTGCAAAACCGTCAGAAATTACAGATAGGCAATTTAAGAGCACAGCTCGGTAGCAACCTGAGACAGAATTTGTCTCCTTTGCTCCATCCAACTGTTTCCAAAGGTCTCCTCTGAAATTCAAATTCCCCATTCCCACTCCTCAGAGGTGAGCTCACCCCTCCCACTCTTCGTCTCCCTCCCGCTGTTCATCCCCCTGTTGTTCATTCCCCCCCTTCATTCACTTGCATCTGCTCCATATCTATGTGCACTGCTGCAACCCCCTCTGCAACTGGCTCTGCAGCATCTGGATGCTGCAATCCAGCTGGACTGTCGACAGACGTCTCCATGGACTGGCCAATCATGCATGCTGCAAACTCCTGGCGCTGTCATCATGATCAACTCAGGCACCTGCTTTGCCACCTGTTGTGCAGAGGGGTTGTACAGGAACTTGCAGGTGCCAGGATTGAGCAGGTGGTTCTTGAGCCGCGTTGCGTTCAGCCCAGTGATCACTCATGAGCGTCCTCTGGCAGTGCAGGCATACGCAGCTGTACTCCACAGTTGTCTTGCCATCCTGCTGCGTCTCCTTCCTCTCAAACTCTGCCTTTCCCCGGCTGCTCTTGACCTTCCTGTCACCCCTCCTCCTCTGCTCACCCACTACCAGGCCTGTGGGAGGTGATGCTTGCAGCAGCTGGCCATGGCCAGGCCAGGCCAAGCTCGATGACCCAGGTCCACACGACCCTCTTAGCTTGATTGTCGGAGGGCATGTTGCTTTAAAATTTTGTTTGCGAGGAGTACGGGCGATGAGCGCGCTTCTTGAGCTTGAGCTCACTGGCCTCTGAGCCACGGAGTTCCTGACGCAGCACCATTACTTACGATTTCCCGCCGTCAGTATGAATTTCACTGTAATTGACGGTAATATGACGTCAACGTCAACAACGCACCGTAATTTACGGTGCCATTTCTGATTGACGCCGCATTTGCAAAACTCTGGATATTAAAGATCTACATTAAAAGCTGAAGATAAAAGCAACCAGTGAAGCGCCCCGCCTCAAAGAATCCCAAGTTAAGAGAAGGCTATCTTTTTAATCAAAGATCAAATTGGCCTCTTGAATCCATGTCCAAGATACTTATGTACACAACATTTAGTTAACAACTACTGCAGCATTTTTGCTGGCAAACCTTGTCCTCGATTATAAATTATTTCATCAGCTCGTTACTTAGACAAAGATCATGTCACACATGCCTCTGTCTTAATATCTCTTCTACAAAGAAAGAATCACCTACCGGCCCTTTCTCTTTCGTCTCTCTTCCGATCTTCGTACAATTGTTTGAATTCACTGATGGACTGGCTCTGCATATCAGGAAAATCTGACATATATTCGCAGTTGGCATAAGGAGAGTTGATCAAGCTTCAGGCATTGAACAACATATACAGAAAAAAGCCTGTCATCAGCCATCTGTATCTAGTTCGAGGCCAATTTGCAAAACTGTGTGCCTCATTATGATGTGTTGCTTGCATGACCAAGGAAAGCGCACACAGTGTTGCTCCACAATCTAGAGCAACTCATTTGCCTCTTCATGCTACATTGTGGCACACACAGCTCAGCATCCTTGCACACCATCGCACCTGCAAGGGTCCCTTGTCATCTCGGTAACGGGTGATCCGAGGGAAGCGGAGGCTGAACTCAGTGGAGAAGTTCCTGGACAGAATGGGCCGCACATCCCCATGCACCTACATGCAATTTGTTATTCTGATGCTTCAGCTCAATAGTGTACGTGGATGGGAGCTCAGGAGCTGCACGTAGCAGGCAGTAAGCTCACTGCACATGGCCCATGTGACATGGGGCACCTTGGTACAGACAGGTCTCTGTAATTCAGGATGCACTGCAAGAGGGCACTGTATTTCACTGCAAAGTGATTTGCAAGAGGGTGCTAAGATGCATACAGGTGTCATGTACCAGAGCAATTCACCGACCTCAACAACTGCACTCTTCATAGGGTCTTCAATCCATACATCCACGCCTTCTAACCCAGTCACGCGGTAGCATGCTGGAGCATTTCTCAGATCCTGTGTACATGAAGACACACATTCATACCATGCACACCAATCTAAGCAAACTATTTGCATGTCACAAAAGTAACGCAATCCAAGGAAGCAGATGTACATTGCACAGGCTCCAGCGAATTCCTATCAAAAACGCTTCATTTAACCATGTGCAACTGTGCATAATAATTCAGGATTCAAGGCTTGGACCTCACCCTTCCACTCTGGGGGTCAAAAGCTTGCCTCAGGCCTGCAGCATCCAGTTTGTCCCTGATGACATCTCTCTCCGCATCTTCCAAGCCCGTACCAACACTGCAAGCCGAGATCATTAAATTCTGGCATAAGTAAGATGCCAGCTCTCACAGAGCATGAACTTTCAAGCGTGCTTGTTACACCAAAAATAAAGTAACAGATGACAACTTTGGTCAAATCAGGAGCTCAGACGCATGTCTCATTGATTGATTTGTGTGATAGCTTATGGTCTCACCATTATTGCATCATTGGCAAGGTGTGCTACCCACCGGCAGAAGCTTGCAAACATGGGGACCCCATTCATATCTTCAGAGCCGTCCACGCGCAGTGCAACTACAAATTCAGAGAGCTGCACGTTGAACATGTGCAGCCACAATGTTGTGAAGGGCAGACATATCATGAACGAGTAAGTTTGTTTGAAAGCTCCAGTCAAAGGAGGACCAAGATGACATCTGCACGCACAGACTCCGAGGTTTTTCACCATAAATCGTATGGCTACCTTATCAAATCGCAATCGTTCAATTGGGCTACTGGAAAATCTAGCACTATATAAGCATTGGCACAGCACGAGTGTGCAGCTGCATTTTAGTGCCTTGGCAAAACAATTTGCTCAAAGTTGCAAATAATGTGGCAATGATAAATGTGTACATGCAAAGACGAGCATAGCCTCATATTGATAAGTAGTGTGGAATGACATTTGTGTTACGTGTAGGGCTTGCCATCCCGGCAGTACCATGCAAGTGCAAAAAAATAAAAAATGACATCATTCGTCCACATGATTTTATTGATTTACTTCAAGCAGCATGTGTCAAGACCATCTGCCTCTCGCCTTCTAAGATGCATCACTTACCTTGCCTCCTCGGAGCTCTCCAGTGCCGTAGCTTGCACCAATGATGAGTGCATCAATTTCCTGCAAATGCGTAGACAATGTGTCATTATTTGCTGCATTATGGGCAGCCTCCAGCAATTGCACAGCATGCTAAAGTCGACAGTTGTTCTACATGAGAACATCTGGTTGGCAGGTCTGGTGCGCACACACATACATTCACACATGACACAAGCTATTGGGGGTGCAAGGAAGCTATTGCTCTGATGAAATGCTTGCCTGGTCATCAACCATACCCAGTGCAATGATCTGAATAACAGCAAACCACATGCTGACCTGCAGCCTAGTACTGTGCACTTGTCCTTGATGCAGGGCACAATAATTTTGATAGACCACAAACATAATTGGGAACAGTTGAACAAATCATAAAGAGAGCAATACTTCAAGTTAAAGACTAGGACATGTGATTGTAAGAAGCCTTATACCTGTGATTAAAAGAAGCTTAATGCTCACCAAACAAAAGCATAAGGGCTTGCCAATCTGGACAGTAGGTTCAAGGCAGCATCTTTCCATTAGTCATGTTGCAAGTACCCCTGCATGCAAAGAGCTACCTGCATGCATCAACCTGGTGTTGCGCGTACCTGCATCTTGATGTAGTCGGGCTTTAGCTTGACCCAGTCACTTGTGCGGCGCATGTAGCTCCAAGCGCTGTTCAGCCGCTTCACAACTATGCCCTCCTCCTGCGCAAGGAGATTGATATTGACACACGCAGTGGAACAAATTGTCGTTATCACCAAACAAATGAAGGCTTGGTGAATTGACAAGTGTGAACAGGAGGTCACTGGGTTGATCACCCTGCAGAAGACGAAGCTTCGGCATTGAGGATATCAGGGCAAGACATCAGCACGTTGTAATACACAATCATGCCCGCAAGTATGCTATAAAAGCAGGGGGGTAGTTGTGCATGATCACCAAAAGTTGTGTACACCAACGGCTCAAGAAGTTTATCAGAGAGCACACAATGGGTGTGCTCAATAGCTCATGTCTATTTCCAACGCATGCACATTCCCTGTAAAGGCTAGTTGATACCATGATGGGAAATTCTTTGTTGGTGCGCGCATGCATCCTGACTCGCAAATGCTCACAGATTCAAGAACAAACTCACGAACTGGTGGTGCAAATCATGAATGCCTTCCCTTATTGATTTCATGGCGATGGCGCACCTCGTCGACCTTGGTGATTCGATCAAAGGCATCCTGGATGTCTTCCTTGGTGTGGCCCATTTGGCTCAGTAAGCGGCCGCCCCACTTACACCCTGGTACCAGGGATATGATGCGCCCTCGCACCTGTGTTGCATGCCAATGCACGAGCCAGCCTGGATGACAGAGGCTGCCTGCACACCAAACAACCCTGTTCTTGCCCTGACATCAAGGACGTACCCCTGCCTTGCAGCAGTGCCAAAGTACTTTGAAGAGTAGGGAGCAACACTCTGGCATTCATCTGATTCTTATTGAATCAGGGGGCATTACATGGGCTTTCCTCTTGTAGAGCAAAGCTGCTCTTCCTACCTAGAAGGTGTCCAGGAATCTCAGCTGGTATCAAAGTTGCAACTTAATTTCTGTCATCCAGCCTGTCAGCAAATCACAGCCTGCTCAAAAGACTGGGGCCTCAGCAGGAGTTCTATCTTTTTTCATTAAAGGAGCATACCGAGCTGTTGGGTGGACCACAGATGATTCCCTCAAGCGGGGCTTCTTTGATGGCTGACCTCAGGGTCTTGGAGCGATCCTGAAAGTAGGGAAGAAAAGAAAGTCTAGCTGGAAGGCAAAAGAAGCATGCGCAGACATGCCTAAAAAGCAGCGGACTTGTGCCCAAGCCGTGACATCAACAGGGCGTGCATGATGAGATTCTTCAGTATCATGCTCGCCAACTTCTCAATCCTTTCAGTCTAAAATTTCTAATCCGTCTTCCTGTAAACAAAGCCCTGAGTCACAGACACAAGAAGGCTAAGCTGCATACCCACAGAAATCCAGCTACTGCTTTATCTGATACATCATGCAAGTGACGCAGGATGTTGTTTGGATGGATCGGCACCTTTTGAAGCTGCTAACAGGGTAACGTAGCCTACATTTTATTCTGGGCAATACTACCTCAAGAGGCAAGCCAACAATTGAGTGGAGAGAGCCCTTGTACAGGATGTCAAAAGCAACATACACAATCTCTATCTCGTCCAGGCACGGTGCCACTACGTTGCCACGTTTGTCAGAATACCTAAGCAGCAATCCAACCTCCTGTGACAGACAATAAAGCATGGTCTCGGATCAGTTTTGGCACATGGATTGCCTGTGTCCACTAAAGCCCATCACAGCTGTTGAGAGTGAAGTTACCAAGGAATGCCAAGTTAGAGCTCATGACCCGATCCATGAACTTGCGACAAATCATCAGCAACTAAACAACTAAGAGTAAGCTCACAAAGTATACAAGCAAACCATTCTCGAGGCATGGACAGCAATTAAAGAGGTTGTAACTTGAATACAACAGCAAGACAGCAGTCTTTACTTAAGCCAGGCATGACACAACCCACAGTGCCCAGCAACACATGTATGCTGGAGCATCTATGTGAAATATGCCTATCCATGACAATTGTGCATGTGAGCGATCTTTTAGCTGTTGTGTAAGATGATGCTCCAATTTCTTAGTTGCAATTTTGACAAGCATAACAGTGAGCTGAGGTCGTGCCATCAACAGAGTCCCATAATATGGGCATATGAACAATGACGGCCTGGCCAAAATTGATGCCCGTGCTAGAAAACAGTATGAGTATGTCAAAGCTGTGGCGAGGATGGCCTTCGAGCCACAGAGAAAATTTTAGAAGCACAAAGAAGCAAGGGATCTCTCAAGACACAGTGCCCGTCTATGCGCTCTATCTTGTAAGCCTCCCTGCACTGTGTGCTCACTCTGACACCTTGGCCATGCCAAATGCACCCACCCTATCCAGTAGCCTGCATTATCTCAAGGTGCTCACCTATTGGTTGTAGAACGCACCTGGTCAGGGAAAATACGCACTCCGACACAATAATCACGACAAGTGCTCCCTTTCCAACACAATCACTGGCATGATCCTGTTGCTTTAGGTGCTCAGCTGCCGATTGTTGCATGCACCTGGTCAGGGAAGCCCTCCCGCATAAGGCGCTTATCATTCAGCTTCACGTGTGCAGGCTCCGCAAGGTATGCAGCCATGATGGCACTCCTCAGCGTGCCAAATGCCTCAAACAGGCGCCTGCAGGCAACATGCGCCAATGTCGCACACAAAGGCTGAGCAGGGCATTGGGGAGAGTTGAAACAAGGGGGATTTCCAGGGCAGTAATTACTATGAAAAAGACGGCGGAATGAGCTGATTAGGAGCATATGCAAGCGAGGGAAAGGCCTCAGATATACTCCACATTTAAAGAGTAAGTCCTGGCTATGCAAGTTTGACAAATGATGAGCAGTCTGCCTTGAGCTTCCTCCTTAAGGCTTGAGCCAGCCTCAATAGCTCATGCAGCACATATACATGTATTGCATACTAAGGGCCTGTGCAAAATTTTCATGCAAAGCACGTACAGCACACATCAACACACAACAGCACATGCAATATCATATTTACTTCAGCAAGTGTTTTGAAGCAGCGTGTTGCAAGCAAGCCGTTCAAGTCAGTAAACCTTGTCCTGCCATACATGAGCGACTCTAAGTAAGCCATTCAAGTCAGTGCACCAACTCCTGCCATACATGAGCGACACTAAGCAAGCCATTCAAGTCAGTGCACCTGGCCCTGCCACACATGAGCGACTCTAAGCAAGCCATTCAAGTCAGTGCACCTGGTCCTGCCATACGTGAGCGACTCTAAGCAAGCTTGACAATACAATACGTGTACACCTGGTTTTGTTCCACACAAGCATCTCTCCATCCAGGATAAGATCCTCAGACTCCAGCTGCGCCTTCACCACGTTGTCGAACACATGGAACTGGCTCTTTATGCCATGCTCATGACCTCTGTGCGCAGCCAACGTAGGCAACAAGAAGATGAGTGCAATAAGCTGCCTGCTTGACGCACTTGAGTCGCATCAGACCAAAAAGTAAAGCTCAACTGCTGTGTTCACGCAGACGCATGCCCCACATTTTCAGTCTGTGCTACGTGCATCACTCAGACATGCTGAAAAGCAGCCTTAGCAGTAATCTCAGGCTTGCACAGAGCACAAAGGTGGGTCGCAAGCAGAGGTTGCTCATTACCAAGCTTTCTCAAGGTCCAGCAGCACCACCATTTCCAGGCAACCATTTATTCTGTGCTAGCTTCCTGGGGGTGAAAGCTCCAGACGCCATAGAGAGAACATGATCATGCATTTGCCATTGTGGTGCAGCACTCACTGTCTGCTGGTGTACTTGAAGACCTCCTCTCCAGTTTTTGGGTCAATTTTGCGGTGCAGCTGCATTCAGCAGCCCAATGATAGATGGACATCCCCCTTGTATCCTGTAATAGGATACTTGGATCCATGGTTTGGGGTCATGATGCTTTTATTGGGCCAAAATGTGCGTGAAATGTCCTTGTAGGGTTAAGGCACGCTTCAAGAGGCGGCCGTTACACCTATCTGCCTAGGAAGGCATGAAAAAAAATCTTTCAAGTGCATATTACATAAATTTGAATATAATTGGACATGTTTTAAAAGTAGATATGTATGGCAGTCAAGCGGATTGCCCTATTTGTGAAATAATTTTCACCATTGTTAGGGCACAGCAATTGCTATCCGTTATCGTGAGTTAGTCAATGCTTTGGGTGGGAGCAGACATATGCGCTCTTCAAAATCTGCATTACCTTTCATAGCATTCTGACACATGCACACACACATTCACACATATGCACACACCAGGTAGCGGTCTCCATCAAATTTAGTTTCGATCAGAAAGGGCATTGCTGAGGATCCAGCATTAATACCACCCTGCATCTTGTTGTAGACGTCCTGTTCCGGGCATATGCAGGATGTGAGTGACATGAGAACAAATCTCTAGCAGGACAGGAGATTACTCAGAATGAAGCACATAGACAAATAATGTACACATGCAAATGGATTTGCCTGCAAGCATAAGAAGTCAAGGGGTCAAGAGAACAATGCAAAAAAAAGGTTTTGCAATTCCTATAGCAACTCCAGATAACTTAGACCCACAGGTACACTGCAGACATTTAATTCAAGACGATAAGGCATAGACTGATAAAATAAGCAATATATACGTATTTGTTGCAAGGAAGTGAGTCTTTGCAGGGGCTACTGAGCTTCAAGCAGTAGGCTGGATGATTGCAAGTCAATAAGAACTTGGACAGAATTCTTGGCTTGCTTAGCGTGGAATTGAAGTGGATAAACTATGGTTGGATAAGTCTTGAATCGCACGTTAACCTCCTATAAATGTTGACTTCTTGAAACTGAACATGGCATGCACACCCTTATGTGCATGTGCACATACCACTGTGCATTTTATGAAGTGAAAACTTGCTTGTGTTGACTATGTAATGCAGGGAGACCAGAGCAAAATGCAAAATTAATCATTTGTGTATTCATCCATGCGCCAAACAAATAAGAAAAGCCTTGGCCAAGATGAGAAGCAATGGGCGATTACCTGAGTACTAAAGGCGACACGCGCCAGCATTGGCTGAATTGCTAAGCCAGGAACAATATCCTGTATAATGCAAACATGCAATACTATTGCATGTTTAGTAAGCAAGTCAAGCTTAGATTCTGTTCACAAAAATTGGTCTGAGGAATGGAACACGCTTGTAATGCTCCAAATGCCTGTCCAAGGCAGGTCTTGGAATATACCATGCAAGCTCCATTTCTGGCCCCTTTGCAGCGCTTAAAACTAAAATAGAAGTTGTTCATTAAAAGTTCCACTAAATACATGCTTAGTAAAGGCAGGACAATTTATCTAAAGATAAACTAAACCAAGAATCTGAGCTTACTTAATTTTGTTTTGCCAGATGCTAGGTCCTGGGCTGTGTCACCACAAGCCACTTCCAACTTAATCCAAGTTTCATCCATGGTCGGCTCTACCTAAACTCTGAAACCAGTTGGGTTCTACCTTGCGGGGGGGGTGGTAGTCAGGATCCTGCAATTCCTCACACACGGTCTTCAAGTTCTGGCACAGGCCCCAGGACTCAAAAGCATCTGGGTGGTAGTGCTGCACAATGTATGCAGCCAACAGCAAGACAAGACTTAAACATGCAAGCTCAGTTTGGCGGTGTCTATCTCAAAGTCAAGTTTTTTGCTGCGCAGCATCATTGCGCTCGACAGTTTATGGAACTAAGAGATGTGAGCATGTACAGTTTGAGTGACAGGCATGTATAGTCTGGTTGGAAGGCATTCCTGTGGTATTCCTGCCAAGGACTTGTCAAATAAAAGAAGTATTGGTACTTATGCTACTCTTGGGATGTGTGAGATCTGCTATGAAGTTGCCATATGCAGGCATTTAAATCAAGGTAGGGTTTAAAGTTGTAGCATGCTCCTGCAGTGAGGCTGACACACAGACGAGCAACAAAACTTCACCTTGATCACTGTCTCTTCACTCGTCCCAATCTTCAGGTTTTGCAAGATGATGCACACAATCCATTTCATCTGCATACTTGTGGTGCGCTGCATGAACCACCTGTAAAGCAAATAGCAATGCGCACTTCCCCTCACACACGCTCACTGCTAGTGTCTTGGTGTGTAGCAGCTCAAAGCTGCTTCATGAGCAATCAAAAGGTAAAAGCATTCATGTAATATGGGCAAGCAGATGCACAGAGTTTATTGTGAGCGAAGCACATGCAATCTATATACCTGGATATTCACTTCAAGCAAGCATCACTACAAGCAAGCACGTGATCGTAGCAAGTCTCAAGAATGCAGCAGCTGGCATTGGAACTCGCCATCGTACACCTAAGACAGGCAGGCACCCCAACTTTTTCACCCTATCAACGCACGTGGACCTTGCCATCAACAACTGAAGCAATCACTTTTGTTTTGGTGCCATATGGCTTAAAAGCACCCACTCATGCCAACAAGAGCCGATACACTCACTTCACCTCACCTATGTTATCTTACCCAACAGAAAGGAGGCATGGCATTCAGAACACCCTTTTATTTGGTCAAGCACTGACGCACTCACTTGAGCGTCTCTGCTTTCTGCTCAAGGGCGTTGCGCTCGCGTGACGCCAGCTCATCCAGCTTCTCATTGACCTGTGCAGGCAAGCAAAAACAATTTTAGCACAGAGCAGGCTGAGGGAACCTAGCCCTTATAGAAGCGAGCAGCCCACAAACATGCGTATTTTGGGAAAGAAGGGGCAAGGGGCACGGAGAATGGTGCGGAAACTTGGCGAGCCATGTTGTGTGCAGGCGCTGTCATTATGACAGACCCAAAAGGCAGCAATCTTTGCTTGCAGTGATCAGCCCTGCGCCTCATACGCCGAGATCAGCTGCAGACCTGCCAGCTTTAAGATCTGGCTGCCAGTAGACCCTACCATCTTGTCATGGCAGTCTCAGAAGTTCTTACCTGGCCTACTTTCAGCACAAGCTTGCGCTCAGTGGCAGTCTCCGGTATGCGGCACATGTTCAGCACGTACTGCACACAAGTATGTACCAAACAAGTAAAGGCAGGTGTGTGTGGCACACAAGCGTGCACCAAACATGCAAAAGCATGTGTGTGTGTGTGTGTGGCATACAAGCGTGCACCAAACATGCAAGATCAGGTGTGGGTGGCACACAAGACAGCCGCATGCTGCATGCAAGCACCCACACAACTCGCAAGTGACTCATGATGCGGCCACGAATGGCTGGGTGCACACATAACCCTGAGCATGCTCAGAGTATGGCGCACATGAGCGGAGCGCATCAGATTTTGGGCCGCCGGGTGACGCATGCATGCCCACAATGCAGCATGTACGGAATAAGGTGTAGAACTGTGCCCCAGAGCACGCATGTACCAAAGCAACACAGGATACTCCCTAGGGTAGTATCGTCTTAGGGTTTCACATGCTCTGCATGCGTCTTTTGCGGCTCCCCTTGTGCCTCACGCGCCCTGCTGCCCCTTGCACTCATGTACAAACAGCTTTGCCTGTGCCTGATTTGTAACCTTTGGGTAAAGGAGGGCTTATCTAAGCTTCAGTGCAGTCTGTAGTTTGGTCAACGGCCCTGGCCATGCCCCAACACCAAACACGGTGCAGTGTCTAGTTCACGGACCCCTGGGGACTAGCAGCCAGTCCACGCACTCTAAAGCATGCTTCAGGGAAGTCGCCAACTGAGTTGGCCGACCCTCGAGTCCTCCAATTGATGACATTGCTCTCTTGCTCTGAGCCCTGCGCCAACATGGCCGTAGCAGCATGAAACCATGTCTTGTGCTGATGGGCTCCATCAAAGGCTCCAGCCACATGAATGGGACGGTGCATTATGTCAGGCTGGCTTTTGCTTGTTTTCGAAAGCACATACAAACAAGCATACATGCTTCTCAGGCATACATGCTTCTCAGGCAACTCTTGAAGGATCTGCAAGGATTTGTTGGATATGATTTAGGGCTGGGTGCGCTGCTGAGCACAGAGATGACAGGCCTGCTGCTTTAGGCGCTGCAAATTCTTGCCACGAAGGCCTCGGTGGGCCCTTGACACATTCTGCATGTTGAGGCAATATACAGATGCAAGAGGCACTCATGCAAGAAGTACAGAAGGAATCTTTGCTTGCTTTGGGGATGTTTGCAGCCAGGCACAGGGCACGCGCCAGCCGCGTCTGCTGCAGATTGTAGTTCCCACGGGCTACGCGGTCAGCCTGCTCAGCATGAGAGGTATGAGCAAATTTATTGAGCACCTTTAAGCATGCACGACGAGGAACAAAATCAAGCAAGGAAAGGTTGAAAGCAATCGCTCTGCTCAGCACATGTGGCCAATTGGCAGTTTGCCAATTGTTGCAAACAACCCTAGATCCAGGGAAAAAGTCAACTGAAAGAGTGCCGGCACCCACGTCTGGCGCCAGCAGCCTCATGATTTGGTAAGTGTCATGGGAGCGAGGCATGTAGAGCTCAAAGAAGCGTCTCAGCAAGCGGCTGCGCTCCTGCGCACTGGGCCCCTTGCCACCCGGGCCCTGCGTCTCGCGTGCTTGGCCGCTGATCATCGTGAAGAAGTGGGAGAGCCGCTGAAAGGGCACCTCGGCGCATGTAGCATACTGTGGGCCCCTCAGCACAGTTTTATTCGGACGGCCTGCGTCCATGATCTTTGAAGAAAAAGGTGTCTAACTTGTTTGAACGAACTCCATCATGACCTCCTTGTCAACACAAAATAAATGGGTAGCAATAAACTCATTTGGCTTAGGAGGTAGGTGAATGGATGGCTCTAGGGCTAGCAAATCGGCTACAGACAGAAGTAGTCCATCCTCGTCAGAAAAGGCGCGATATTCAGTTTGTATGTTATCATTTGCATTAAATTTCCTTGGTCTCAAGCCTTACCGGGATAGATCTATTGCTGGCAGCTAATGCTCTTGAAGTTATATAAGCATATTCACATTCATGTTATTCTATCCATTTTCAACCAAGCGTTGTTAGCAAAAAGAGTGCAAAGATGGTTCAAAGTGCGCTTTGCAGGAACTTCATCTGCCCCTAAATGACAATCTTTGGAAGACCAGCTGC
>LKMJ01000605.1_pt1 | contig 28381 bp, 25 predicted proteins | sample 643391 | NCBI WGS metagenome assembly LKMJ01 (sample SAMN04112250, study PRJNA286221) | soda lake metagenome | biome: soda lake; feature: Kulunda Steppe; material: water; isolation source: sample PL-Br10 brine of Picturesque Lake | place: Russia: Kulunda steppe | collected 2010-07 | reverse complement strand
CTCGATCGGGACGAACTGCTCGAGTGTGCGGTCATGTTAAAAAAGGCCGCGGAGGGCTTTGTCGACTCGGTGTCGATTCCCGAGAACGCTCAGGATGTGGCTGCCCAGCACGTCTACGGGATGGCGATCGCCGAGATCAGGCCGGAAGCAGAGCTGAAAGCGACGCTTCGGCGAGCCTACCCCTACCGACACTACTCGGACCAAGAGTACGAGCAACTGATGCGGTACCTGACTGCGGAGTACGCCGGCCTCGAAGATCGAAACGTCTACGCGAAGGTCTGGCGCGACGAGAACGACCCACCCGACGGGCAACACCACCACGAGGCGTTCCCCGTCGGCGAACCGTTGATCGGCAAACGCGGTCGACTCGCCCGAGTCATCTACATGACTAACATCGGGACGATTCCCGACTCTTTTACCTGTGATGTCTACACCCGATCGAGCGACGAGTGGGTCGGCCAGTTGGACGAGAACTATCTCGACACGCTTGAGAAGGGTGACGTCTTCGTCCTTGGCGGCGATCACTTCGAGTACCGGTATCGCCGCGGCTCGAAGGTGTACGTCGATCGGACGAGTTCTCGCCCAACAGTCCCGTCGTGGTACTCCGAACGGCTCCCGCTGTCGTACGATCTCGGCTGTGAGATCCTCACGTTCCAGGAGACGCTCTTCGACCACTACGACGATGGGGGCCCACCCCGGGTCCGTGCCTGGCTTCGGGAGTTCCCCCTCGACGACAACAGCGTGCGGGCGATCGCCCGACTCTTCGAGCATCAACTGCGCTACGCCGGCCCGGAGAGCGTGAGCACGCCCGATCGGCTGTCGATCGAGGTGGTCCGCGATCGAGAGGAGTACGAGCGTCACTACTACGTTCACTCGGCGTATGGCCGGCAGTTCAACGATGGCTTTGCCCGACTGCTGGCCTATCGCTGTGCACAGGTTGCGACTGCAAACGTCCAGGTCGCCGTCGCGGACAACGGTTTTGTCCTCTCGATGCCGCTCAACCGGAAAGTCGACATCACAGGCATCGTCGCCGACCTCGATCCCGAACAGGTGCGATCGGATCTGCGGGCGGCCCTCGCTGGGACCGATCTCCTCCAGCGATACTTCCGGATCAACGCGACGCGATCGTTGATGATCCTCAAACGATACAAAGGCTACGAGAAGTCCGCCAGCGAACAGCAGGTCTCCAGTGAGATGTTGCTCGGCTTTGCAGAGGATTTAGAGGAGTTTGCCGTCATCGAAGAGACCTATCGCGAGATCCTCGAAGACAAGCTCAACATCGAGGAACTCGAGGCGATTGTCGGGGCGATCGATTCGGGCGAGCTCGCGCTGGAGCGACAGCTGCTGGACTCGCCAACGCCGCGAGCGTTTGGCCTGGCAACGCTCTCAGCCAGCGACGTCGTCCTCGCCGAAGACGAGAGTGCGGCGTTGCAGGCGTTCCACGAGCACGTGCTCGATGCGATCGGTGAGGAGTCTCTGTCGGGGCTGTCAGGCGGCGAAGACGACTGAGTTCGGATGCCGGCGACGGACGTCTGGTCGATTGCACTCGCCGTCACCGATCGCACGGTCCACATCCAAGAACCGCTCACCGCTCGAGAAGATAGAGCGCAAAGAAGACAATCGCAGAGACCCCTTCTGCGATTTTCGTCGAGAGCGCTGTGAGATCGTCCCGCAGGTGATCGATGAAGACCTCGTGGGCCGCCTGATCGTGGTCGTGATCGTCACCGTGGCCGTTGTGGTCGTGTCCGCCGTCATTGTGGTCGTCATCGTGGCCGTTGTGATCGTGTGAGTGATCGTGTCCCTCGATCCCGAGGACGCTTTCTGCGACCTGGAAGACGTGCCAGTCGGCGTAGGCGACGATATGCATGATCATTAGAAAGGCGCCGACGAGGTACACTGTCGGTGGCGCAACCGTCCCCCGGACGAAGGCGATCGCGAGTCCACCGACCAGAAGCGCCCCGAACAGGAACAGGTACGGAAGAATGGTGGCTGCGCCGGAGACGAGACCACTGACGCCGAGACCGACGTGGACGATCGCCGAGAATCCGGCGAGCCCGAACGCGACCCCCAGCAACGCAGTGACTCCCTTCATATGAACCGTCTTGGTTTCGTCCTTGCATGTCGTTTCTGGTGCAGTTATCGAAAGCGGCTGCAGGGCCCGACTCGAGTGAACCGAGTCTGGCGGAGGGCCGTCGATCGACCGGAACAGGACGTTTCCGTGCCAAGCGAGTGCTAATGGGAAACCGCTCCTCACGGGAGCGCATCGGAGCACTCGCCTCTCACTGGCTCGATCGGCGGCGGCTGCCGACAGGTACAAACGGGAGATTGCCCCAGTTCGAGCTATGCCCGGGAAAGTCGGTCCGGAGGACTTGCTCACGGACGTGTTCGAGCGGACGGAATCGGTCGAGACGGACGACACGGTGTTGCAGGGCCCAGCCTACGGCGAAGACGCCGCCGCAATCGAGTGGCCGGGCGAGGGCGCGGAGACGCTCGTCGTCAGTTCGGACCCGATCTCGCTTGCCGCCGCGCGGATCGGGACGCTCGGCGTGGCTGTCGCTACCAACGACGTCGCCGTCTCCGGAGCCGATCCCCGGTGGCTCACGGTCGTCGTCTTGCTCCCCGATGCGGACGCGCCACTCGAGACGATCGTAGCCGACCTCGATGCAGCCGCCAGTGACGTCGGGGCATCGATCGTCGGCGGCCATACGGAGTACGTCGACCAGCTCGATCGGCCGCTGCTCTCGTTGACTGCGATGGGGGCGACCGACGAGTTCGTCCCGACGGGTGGGGCCGAACCCGACGATCGGATCCTCCTGACGAAAGCCGCCGGGATCGAGGGGACAGCGATCCTTGCGGCCGATTTCGGTGACGACCTCGACGTCGATCAGGCGACCTGTGAACACGCTGAAACGTTTCTGGACGAGCTCAGTGTCGTCCCGGACGCCCGCATCGCCCGCGAGTACGCGACGGCGATGCACGATCCCACGGAAGGCGGCGTCGCAGCCGGATTAGTCGAACTCGCCCGGAGTGCCGGCGTTCGACTCGACGTCGATCGGGAGGCGATCCCGATCCGACCGGCGACCGAACAGCTTTGTCGGGCAGCCGACGTCGACCCGCTTCGGATCTTCGGCTCCGGGGCGTTGCTGGCGACCGTCCCCGAAGCGTCGGCCGACGAGGCGATCGGTGCGCTCGACGAGGCGGGAATCGCGGTTGCCGAAATCGGCACTGTCAGCGAGGGCGAGCCAGCACTCGTTCTCGATGGGGAGCCGACCGCCGGTCCGATCGAAGACGATCTCTATCCGCTGTGGGCGGCTACGGACGCAGCCGAGTGACACGTACCGTCTCCGGGACCAAGGACCGCTGTACGACGATCGGGCCGTCTTACTCGACGAGCAGCGTACTCAATGCGTCTGGGACGATGAGCACCGACGTTCCGGGGTCGATCGCGTCCGATACGTCGTCAGCGGCGGTCATGAGACACGCCTCGACGATCGCGGGTGAGCGACTGTTCGTCACGACGATGTCGTGCTCGCGGAGGACGCGAGCCACGACGAACGCCCGCTGGGCACCGGGCTCGTAGCCCTCGCGCAACTCGGTGTACAGCGCGTCGGCGTCTTCGGCCCCCCGTAGTCGGCGAGAGAACCGTTGTTCGCCCGTTCCGTCACCGTCACCCTCCGGGAGTTCGGCGGGAACGACCAGTCGCCCTCCCTCTCGGAGGGGGGTTCGATCGCCCAGTGCGACGTACGTCGCCCCCCGAGTCGCCTGATAGAGATTTGCATCCTTTGGCGCGCCGACGCCACAGACGACGGCGTCGTATTCGCGATCGATCGAGACCGAGAGCGCATCGCGAGCGACCGACGCGAGTTCCTGGACGACCTGTCGGCTCTCGCCCGCCCGGACGCCGAGGACGCCTGTGGGGCCGTGGGTAAGATTCAACGAGAAGTCGATACCGACGAGGTCGCCCGCCGCGTCGATCGTCTCGCGAAACGGGTTGTCCTCGACGCGACCGAGACGGACGCCGTCGCGGGAAAGCATCTCGGGACCGTGGGTGTACCGGATCAGCGATTCCCCACCCGCACCGATGACGACGGTCTTCGCACCGCCGCTGAACCCGGCGTACTGGTGGGGTTCGACGACGCCGGTCGAGAGGACGGTGTCTGCGGACGCCACCGCCGTCCCGATCTCGACGGGCACGTCGTCCGCACCGACCGTCCCCACCGAGACCGTCGACTCTGGGTCGTGGTTCACTGCCAGATCAGCGTGTGGGCCGAGCATCGTCTCGATCTCCGTGTCGGTCATTGGACGATGGAGTCCCAGGCCGATGACGACTGTGAGCTGCTCGCGGGCGACGCCACACGCCTGGAGTCGATCCAGGAGGCAGTCCAGCAGGACGTCGTCCGGTGCGTCTCGAGTGACGTCCGTGACGACGATCGCGACCTCGTCGGATGGCTCGACGCGTGTGGCAAGCGAGGGGCCGAGTGGGTCCGCGAGTGCACGCTCGGCTGCAGTCCGGATATCGACTGTCTCGCCATCGGGTGGCTCCGCAACCGTCACGTCACAGGCCGGGAGGGAGACGTCGATCGTCCCATCGCCGAGAGGAAGGTCCATGCGTGCCGTTCGTCGACGAGCATAAAATAGCCGCGCCATCAGGGTCGCGAGCCGGGGCGGTCGGTGTCCAACAGCCCGACGGCGGCCGGCGCGAGCAGAATCCCCCCAACGAGCACTGCGTTTGTGAGGACGATCGCAGCCGGAGAGATCGTGGTGAGCACCGACTCAAGCGTCCGCACCGCGACGAGATATCCGCCGCCGCCGATCGCCAACAGGACAGCGTCGAGTCGTGATCGGAGCGGCGGGACACTCTCGAGTCGCGTCGAGGCGGCTGTGCCGCCGATAGCTGCGCCGAGTGCGACCAGCGCGTACGGATCCGCGCCGCTGACGACGACCGCCGGAATCGCGACGATGCCGCCGATCGCGAACCCACGAGTCGGATCGCCGTCGACGACGCGATGGAGAACGAAGAGCGCGACGATACCGATCGCGGCTCCGGCGACGATGTCGCCCAGATAGTGAAAGCCGAGGACGATCCGAGAGAACGAAATCGCGGCGACGAGGGTCGCCACGGCGGCGACCGACAGCGGATCACGGAGCCGATCGAACGCAACGAGCAGGCCACCGTAGACGACCACCGACATGAACGCGTGTCCGCTCGGGAAGCCGTAGGGATCGTCATCAAGCGTCGCCAGATACACCTCCTCGGGCGGGCGTGGCATCGCGAACAGTCCCTTGAGCAAGAGCACGAGACCGACGCCGGCAACGGCGTAGCTGGCCACGATCGCCCCTTCCCGTCGACGACTGAACCAGTAGATCGCTGCGACAATGAGAATAAGTCCGGTCGCCCCGCCGAGTTCGGTGACGAGGACGGCGAGGTCGGCGTACGCCTCCGGGTAGGCCTCCCGAATCGTCGCACTTTCGTCGGCGAGACGCATACGTCACACGTCCATCCGTCGAGAACAGTCATTTATGTTGTTATTTGTGACGCGATCGGTCGGGTGACCGGGGCCGGTGGTCGTCGCCGATTCGACCCGTCTCGGGATCGACGGCCTCTGTCCCAGTCCCCAGGCTGCTGGGAGGACTGGGTTGATACCGATCGCAGCCTAACAGCGACGTGTGACAGCACCGATTGGGTTCCACTCGCTTTCGACCGAATACCACGACCACCGCCCGACGATCGAGGGTGAGATCCCGACCTGGCTCTCCGGCACGCTGGTTCGGAACGGCCCGGCACGGTTCGAGGTGGGCGATCGTCGCGTCAACCACTGGTTTGACGGGCTCGCAATGCTTCGGCGGTACGCCGTCGACGACGGCGACCTTCGGTACTCGAACCGGTTTCTCCGGACGGCGGCGTACGCTGACGCGATGGCCGGTCGGCTGGTCGGCCAGTTCGGCACCGATACGCGTGGCTGGCGACGCATTTTGCAGACTCTCTCCTCGCTTGGCGTGCCCGACCCGACAGACAACACAAACGTCCACGTCGCTCGTCTCGACGGCGAGTACGTCGCACTCACGGAGGCTCCCAGTCGGATCGCCTTCGACCCAGAGACGCTTTCGACGCAGGGGCAGTTTTCGTTCGACGACGAACTTCCGGAACACATGACCGCTGCCCATCTCGTCGACGACCCACACCGTGACGAACTGGTCGGCTTTACCACGCAGTTCGGTCGGAACCCGCAGTATCACCTCTACCGTCTCGGTCGGCACTCCCGAAGCCGGGAGCTCATTGCCTCGATCGACGCCAATGGGCCGGCGTACATCCACGATTGCAGCGTCACGGCCGACCACGTCGTCATCGTCGAACCGCCGCTGGTTCTCTCCGTGATCCGGGCGTTGAATCCGTTCTCCGAGGGCGCGATCGACATGCTCGACTGGCAGCCAGACCAGGGCACCCGCGTCATCGTGGTCGATCGCGACACCGGCGAGGTCGTCGCCGAGCCGACGTTCGGGCCGGCGTTTACCTTCCACCACGTCAACGCCTACGTCGACGGCGAGACGGTCGTCCTGGATCTCGTCGAGTTTTCGGACGGCGAAATCGTCGATTCGATGGCGCTCGCCGAACTCGACGGTGACGGCTTTCCGGCCGTCCCCGACGCCCACCTGATGCGATACCGTCTCGATCTCGATTCGAACACGCTCTCGCGGACGCGTCGCTACGATGGCGGGATGGAGCTCCCCCGCGTTCCTCGATTGATCGTCGGTCGAAAACACCGTTACGCATACGGGCAAGCGACCGATCGGGCTGGCGCGAACGGCCTCGTCAAGGTCGACTGTGAGACGGGGATCGCCCGTGAGTGGTGGCAACGCGGTGTCTACGTCGAGGAACCGATCCCGGTTCAGCATCCAGATGCCGACAGCGAGGACGACGGTGTCGTGCTGGCGACGGCACTGGACACCGAAGCGGAGCGAACGTCGCTGCTGATTTTCGATGCAACGACACTTGACCTACAGGCGCGGGCAGTGCTCCCACACGCGGAACCGTTTGGCTTCCACGGCCGCTTCTTCCGGACCACGTAGCGCTCACGGCGTGGCCCGCGTGTGTGCGGTTCTGGCATCATCGCCAGCCGGTAGCCCGCCGTGGCCACACGATCGAGAACGGTCGATCGGCAGTAGCCGGCCCGTCACGACGGCCGTAGATGGACAGCAGTCCGTTTTGATCCGTGAGACGGACAGACGCAGTCCGTCTCAGTCCGGTGGGACCGGTAGCTATTACATTCGCTTCTGCGTTAGTGTCGGTACGATGCCCTCGGGACCGAACTTCGGCGATGAACTCGAATCGAAAACTGACGCCTACTTCGAGCCACTGACCGACTGTGTCTCCCTGCTCCCGACGCTGTTAGACCAGTATGTAGCCGACGAAGCCTACGAAGAGACGTTCGATCGCATCCAGGCACTCGAAAGCGAGTGCGATCGGATCAACAGGGAGATTACGAGTTCGTTCGCCAACGCCGGCCCCCAAGAGATGGGACTGCTCAATACGCGAGTCCACTTCAACACCTCCGATCTGATCGCGTTCTACCAGAAACTCGATGTCGTCGCGAACTTGACGGAACGGATCGCCCAGGAACTCCTCATGATCCAGCCAGCACACGACAACGACTGTTTCCGGGGTCTTCAGGAGATGGCCGAACAGGCTGCAAGCGGGATGGCACCGCTGGAAGACGTCGTCGAACGGTTCGTTCACAGCCTCCGTGAGACGAACGGCTCGGAGACCCTGACCGACGAGATCGACGCCGTCAGAGCGATGGAAAGCGCCTGTGACGAGATCCGCAACAATGTCATCGAGACCGCCTTCGCCGACGACTCGATCGACCAGCCGCTGATGTACCGCGAGTTTGCGATCCTGTTCGATCGACTCGCAAATACGATGGAGGATCTCACCGATCAGATCATCATCATCGCGAGCAACGAGCCGGGAATCGTCACTGAAGTCTTCTCCGATTCGGAGACGCAGTAGGCTGTCGTCAGGGAACGGGACCGGTGACCGACAGCGTTCCTTGACGACCGGAGTGGATTGGCACCAGCTTACCGCGGTCCAGTGGGTGGCAACGCGTCGCAATTCCTCGGCGGTTTCGCGGTGTGTCAGATCTGTCGATCGGTTCTTTCTCGTTACTGACGGCACTCCCAGCACAACGGTACAAGAGTATTGTTACTGACACAGATTCCCGGGAGCTGAACCCGATCCGATATCTGTGATCTGAACCAAATCCGTTGTCCCGATCCGCGTGGGCCGGTTGTCACTAGTCGACGGAGACACTGACGAGTTCGTCGCTCGTCTTGCCATCGTCGTACACGATCGAAATTTCCGTGCCCTCAGAGAGATCATCGAACGACGCCGAATCCCCTTCGGTCACCGGGTCGGAATCGAACGGGTTCTCGATTCGATCGTCGTCGATCAAACCGTATACGTAGTCACCTTCCAGTTCGTCTCCGCCGTCGTGTGTAATCTCGTACGATCTCGTGTCGTCGCTGTGGTCTCCGTGAGTAATAAACCGTACCCTCGGTACCGACTCGTCCGACTCAGGAGCGTCTCCTTTCATGATTCCCACGGATACCGACTCGGGGTCGTCGGCAGGTGGCGTGTCGGCATCGGTATTTGAAATCGCCGTGATAGAGCCCTCCGACCGCGGCGTCACCATCAGGTAGTACACGCCGTGGGCAAGTTCGTCGAACGTTGCGGGTTCGTCCTCGATGTACTCATCATCGTCGGTGAATATCACGTTCCAGTCGGCGTAGTCGACGAACTGCTCAGTTGCGAACACATGGTACGAAAGTGACTCATCATCGCCGTACTCCGGTGCAATAAACGCGGCTAGACCGTTCGTATCGAGGTCACGCTGGACCTGGGGAGTGTCGGCATCCGCGTCATCTGAAGCCATTGCGTACAAACTGAACTGTACGTCCCGGTTTTCATACTCGATCATTGGCTCGTCGTACGTGGCGTTGTCGTCGACGAACTCCGGGTACGCGATCTCACTATCGGCTGTCACGGCATCGGTTGGTCCGTCATCCGAATCGGAACTGCTGCCCAGACAGCCGGCACCGACTCCCAGGACCGTGACACTCCCTGCAACGATCGCGCGCCGTCGCGAGAACTGTGGCATGATACCCTTATGGAAAATCACACCTAAATATATTTCTTATTTATCCGCAAAATAGGCTGTGCTACCGATTTGCCCACTCGAGCATCCGATCGTAGACCGGATCCGACGCGAGCGCCCTCGAATCGCCGACCAGCACCAGCGCGCGCTTGGGACGGGTCAAGGCGACGTTGATCCGGCGATAGTCCTCGAAGATCGGCCCCTCGAGCGTTCCCGTTGCGGTAAACGAGACGATGATAATCTCCTCGCTCGACCCCTGGAACCGATCGACGGTGTCGACGGTGACGTCACCGGGGACGTGACTCGAAATTTCCGACACCTGCGCCCGGAACGGAGCGATGACGCCGATCGCCTCGCGGTCGACGCCGGCGGCCGCATATGTTTCGATCAGTTCGGCGATACGGGCTGCCTCCTCGCTGTCGGTGTACTGGCTGTCCGTTCCCGTGACGTCGACGAACGTGACGGGGTCTTGCAGGGATTCGGGCAGCCCGTCGCGGGAGACGCCATCAAGGTCGTCGAGCGTTCGCCCAGCTACCTCCGGCTCTGCGGGCCGAAGCTTTCGCCCGTAGAACTCTCGCGATGGGAACGCCTGAATCCGCTGGTTCATCCGGTACTGGCGATCGAGCATGACGCTGGCCCCGGGATGGAGCTCGATGAGCCGCTCGAACAGCGATTCGGTGAGCCCGTTTTCCGCTCGCACGACGGGCGGCAACTGCTCGTGGTCGCCGACGAGGACGAACCGATCGGCCAGATTGATCGCCGCATGGGTACCGGGCTCGGTGAGCTGGCCGGCCTCGTCGACCAGCGCGACGTCGAACGCCTGCTCTTTCATAATCCGCGAGCCACAGGTCGCGGTGGTCGCTGCGACGACCTGTGCGTCCCGAAGACGGGCGACGCAGTCGTCGGGATCGCCCGACTGATCGAGCCGATAGGGGAGCATGTCCTCGCGAATGCCGCTCTCCGAGCCAACGCGGACGATCCGGTCCTCGTCGAGGACGTCCTCGAGCTGGTCTCTGAGCGCCTCGAGTGCGTTGTCCACCGCACGGTTCGTAAACGCCGACAGCAGGACGCGATCGCCACGTTCGACCATCGCGCGGATGGCGCGAGCGATCGTGTAGGTCTTGCCGGTGCCGGGTGGGCCGTGGATCAGCGCACAGTCGGTCGCACCGACGGCCTTCGTTACGGCCTCGTTTTGGGCATCGTTGTTGTCGATGAACGTCTCCTGAACGTCGCCGGTATCGCCGGCTCCGTTTCGTTGCGTCTCCGACACAACGCACTCCTCGAACTCGGGGTCGGCCCGCCCGAAGAGGATGTCCTTGCGGCGCTCGTCGCCTTTCAGGAGACAGTCGTGCATGGCGACCAGCAGCCGATCGGTCGTCAGCTCGGAGGGATAGACGTCCAGTCGCGTGACGGCAACGGGTTCGTCTGCCGTCAGAACCACCTCGTCGGCTCGTGGCTCCGCGCTTCCCAGTCGCTCGATCCGTGCGAGTTCGGACTGGCCGCGAATCGGGTGGCCGTCGCTTGCAAGCACCAGATCGCCTTCCCGAAGTTTCGAGTTTGCTCCACGCGTTCGCCGGGCTCGAAGCTCCCAGCGCCCCTCGTCTATCGGCCGTTTCTCGATAAATTCGAGATCGATCAGCGCCCGATCGTCGTCGGCCCGTTCCTGGGCGTCTTGTTCCCACAGCTTTGCATATTCGCGGTGAACCTCGCGGCGTTCATCCTCGATCGCCCGGTAGAACCGATCGAAGTACTCGCGTTCTTCAGTGGGGAGTGCCTGGCCGATCTGGCCGGCTTTCGACTCCTGGTCGAGTCGTCCGGAGACGACCATACAGGTGTCCTGCTCGAAGCAGTACTCACACTTCGCCGACCCCTCGTAGCCGGTCGGGACGTCGCCGCTCATCTCCATCGCCGCGATCTCGTTGCGCTGGCGGACGACGAACTTCAACAGTCCATCGCCCATCGAGAACTCCTTTGCCGGCGTGAGGTCGCCGGTCTCCTCGTTGCGATCGAGCGCCGAATTCTTCGTATAGAGTAAGGTCCCGGTGTCGACGTCGCCGCCGTGTTCTTCGAGCAGGAGGGCATAACAGGCCGCCTGCACCTTGTCTTTGAACCGGGGTTCTTTTTTCAGATTCTTGCCGGTCTTGAGTTCCACCGGTGTGCCACGCCGGATCGCGTCGGCTCGCCCGCGGATGCCGAACGTCTCGCTGATGAGCAACTGTTCGGAGCGCCAGCTACTCTCCACGGGCGAAAACGCCCGTTCCGAGCTGTCGGCGGCAGTGGCCGCCCCGTCCTCCTCAGTCAACCGTCCCTGCTCGAGCCAGCCCTCGATCGCCCCGGCGTTCTCTCGAACTTCCTCGGCGACAGCCTCGGTTGACTCCCCGAGCAAGCCGAGTTCGAGCCCGTGTTCCTCGACCCGGGCGTCGATCGACTCGTCGAGGTCACGGTCCCGGAGCAAGTCACCGAACACCTCGTGGACGATTGTCCCTTTGACGACGGGGTAGTTCAGCGGCACCCCGGAGAGTTTGTTCAGATAGTAGAGGCGTGGACACTCTACCCAGTTGCGGATCGCCGTCACGTTGACGAGAAAGCTCGGCTCGACGACGACGTAGGAGTCGCCCGTCGTCACATACTGCTGTTCGCCCCTGAACTCCCGCGTCTCGGCGTCGGTCACTAGCAGCTCCATCCCTGGTTCGAGCAATGCGGCGGACTCGGACCACTTGTTCCACAGCGTCACCGTCGTGGGCTCTCGCCCGTCCGGAGCCGCTCCCGGGGCAGTTCGATCGGCTACGGTGGCGTCGTCGGCCTCGAACAGCGGGACCTCGGCGAGTTCGCTCTCGCCGTGCTGTGTCGACACCGATCGAACCTCGACCTCGCCGGCGACGGTTCCGCGTACGTGCACGCCTACTCGTCAGGGGCGACCGATCAAAAACGCTATCGGTCGCTGTCGACAGTCGGTGGAATCTGGGAGTACCGTCTGTGCGACGACACCAGCGGTACAACGGTCGACACGGCTTTTGAAACCTGCTCGCGTAGCGCTGTCTATCATGAACACTCCAGATCACGACGAGCAGCGCTCTCAGGATGTCGACGCCGATCGGGCGGTAAAGACGGGGACCGGTAGCGAAGCCGCCTATCGCGACGGCGACGGCGAGTGAGACGATCGGTGAGACGCCATTGTACCGTCACAATTGAAACTGTTTGCACACCGATCGCACGACGGCCGTACGCTCGGGTGTCCACGTGAGGGTCAGTCGCTCTATCACGACTCGTTGAAACTGCTGTCACACCCCAGTTGAGGGTTTCGAGAGGAACAGGTTTCCATCAGCTAACGCCCAGCAAAGCGATTGCGGTCTTCAATCACCTCCGTTGAGTGGGTTGATTCTGCCCGTACTATCAGTACGGCAACAATCAAATTAAAACAGGCATTTCTCACGGCCTTCACCCCGGTCTGTTTCACCTGTAGATCAAGATTGGTCAGGCTAATAGATTGAGACTATCGAGGCGTGAGGAAATAACATCGAGTGCACGGTCCGCTTCCGCCGGTTCTTTTGCTCCAGTGACGACAACTTTGCCGCTACCGAAGATGAGGGTAACCACATCGGGGTCGTCCATCCGATAAACTAGACCCGGGAATTGCTCGGGTTCGTATTCGATGTTTTCGAGACCAAAGCCAACGGCGGTGGCGTGCAGATTGACTGGACAATCCAAATTGCCAGTCGAAACAATATTCTGGATGACGATCTCAGGATTGGACGGAACGTCGATACCCAGACCACGGAGTTCATCGAACACGATATCAAGACTCTCGTAAACGTCGTCAGTACTTTTCGTGCCCGTGCAGACGATCTTGCCTGTGCGGAAGATCAACGAGGCGGATTTTGGGTTCTGTGTCCGATAAACCGCCCCGGGGAACTTCTCTCGGTCGTAGTCCGTTCTGTCGAGGTCTTCGGCGACCGATTCGAGGTTAAGTTCTTGATTGATCCCAGTCGACGCGACGACATTCTCTATCGTAGGAGCGTCTTTTGAATTGGACATATCTACATTGAAGGTTGGGTTTAACTGCGAAGTAGCTGATGATTCCCCGTTGGAATGTTATGAATCGCAACACTAATGGTTTATTTATGGTGGCCAGAGATTTTTCACCACTAAGGAAACGGTATCGGCTGTGTCCTATGTTTAGGCTTTGTTGAGTAGTCACATGGGGGGTATGAGAACAGGTCTATGACATCGCTGAGAATACCGCTACCGAACCAACCCACGTGAACCGCAAAAATTGTCCGGGTCAACCGGTGTGATCTCATCTTGACGGTCGGTAATCCCTAGCAAGCGATCGAATCAGACCCTCCACTGTCTCCCAGGCGATCAGTTGTTGAAACGACACACCAGGACTGTGGGGCCGTTCGATCATGCCCGCGTCCGCGACTCTGGGTCTCGCTCCAACCGATACGTTCATTCTGTCCGCCCAACAACGATCGGTCATGCGGATTCGTGAGTGGACAGATATACTCGACGACGTCACCGATCGGGAGCGTGGGTCCGACGACTGGCGAGCTATCGCCGGCGATCGGTCCGGCAGCGTTGGCGAGGACATGTATCTCGGCCATCCACAGGCTGGCGTCTTCGTCCTGAAGACCTATGCAAAGAACCCCTACGAGGTTCGCGGCGTCGGAACGCAGGTCGCCCGAAACCTCGACGACGAGATCGGCTCGTTCATGCCGACGGCGGACTCCGGCGGTCGGTTCGCCATCCAGTCGCCACCCGAAGACGAGGACCACGCCGAGACCGTCTCGAAGCGACTCGCCACCGTCCTCGAAACACACGCCGACGCGCCGACGCGGCCACAGGACCTCTTCGACGACGTGATGGAGGCGATCGAGAGCCCGGCCTTCGGGCCGATGGCGTACGACCAGTACGATCGCCCCGACGAACTTGACGAGCTCGCCGATCGGTTCGAGGAGGCCGACGAGTTGCTCGACGCGGAACTCGATGACCTCGTCGAAACGGACGAAGTCGATCGTGGCTTCATGTGAGTGTCATACGGATTAGTGTCCGTCGTTGCCGCCGTCATCGGGCTACGCCCGATTGCTTGAGGGATCTTCGATCCCTCTCTGTCGTCGGCTTACAGCCGACTGCCTGAGGGGCCTCCGGTCCCTCTCTGTCGTCGGACTACGCCCGACGACGGCGGTACGTGATGACACGAATCCGTATCACCCCATCGTGTGTTCTCTCCGTGTCGGCACAGAACGGCAAATTCTCTCGTCCGTCAACGCTGAGGTGTCGTTTCGCCACGGGTGGGAGTCTCGTCGAGGGAGCAGTTTCGCCACGGGCGGAGAGTCTCGTCGAGGGAGCAGTTTCGCCACGGGCCGACGTCGGATGAGAGTACCCGTGTGGTGCATGCGGTGGCTCTTTGAGGAAAGACACCGATCCCCAGACAATGAGTGCGACTCCTGAAACGGTTGTTCGCGACTACTACAGGGCACTTCGCGAGGGCGATGCGCTGGCACCGTACTTTTTCGACGACGCGTCGACGGTCAAGTTCGGTATCAGCGAGGCGCTGTACGGCTTCGAGGACGTCGCTACAGCGATCGCCGAACAGACCGACACCACCGACGACTGGACGGTCGAGAGCAAGACGCTCCGTGTCGAGAACTGTGGCGAGTACGCGACGATGGCAGACGAGGTAACGATGGCGTGGACGCCGATCGACACCGGTGAGAGACGTCGCTTCGAGACGCGCTGGAGTGGCACCCTCGTGGATCGATCGTCGGCGACCGGGACCGACGGCGATGAGGGATCGATCGCGGAGACGGACGCCGAGGCGGCCGATCGACCGCCCTGGCAGTTCCGGACGATGCACGTCAGTGTCGCCCACGAGGTGTGACACGACGCCAGACACACCCGCTCGAAACCGTCAGCGATCGACGCGCTGGATCCACAGCCCCGGCCGATCGAGTTCCTCGTGAGTCGGCAGGTTGTCGGGATGGTTCCAGACCAGACTCGCCGTCTCTAAGTCACGGACGGCGACCACGTGTTCGAAGAAGTTCTTTCCGCGTTCGTACTGGCGCTGTTTAAGTCCGAGGCCGAGCAGTCGCCGGAACAACCGCTGCAGCGGGCCACGGCCCTGTCGGCGTTCGTCGAGTTTCCGACGCAAGTCCTCGTACTCGTCGTCGAAGGCGTGGTCCATCAGCAGTTCCGCATACCCCTCGACGACGGTCATCGCCGCGTCGAGGTCCCGGAAGGCGTCTTTGTCGAACGAGCCGTCCGAAAGCGCCGAAATCCCGTCTTCCATCCGGTTTTCGAGGTGTGTCGAGAGCCACGGTGCGGCCCCGAACTCGGCGGCGTGGGTTACCTCGTGGAAGGCGATCCAGCGTCGGAACCGATCGTACTCGACGTCGAGCATGTCGGCGACCCTGACGATGTTCGGCCGAACGAAGTAGAGTGCGTGGTCGTTCGTCGGCGTGTCGGCGAGCAAGAGCGGATCGTACTGGCCGAGGACGTTCCGGCCGAGAAAGGACAGCAGGACGGTCATCGTCCCGGTGTTGATCGTCCGGGCGACGCCTGGGAACGGCTCCGCACCCGTCTCCAGGGTCCCCATGACGCGCTCGAACGTTTCGACGTTGGCGTCGATCCAGTGGTGACGGTTCTGAATCTCGACGGTGTCGGGGACGTCGAACTCGACGTCGGCGATCGATCGAACTGCAGTGCGTGCCTCACGAACGTCACGGCCGTAGCCCGCCTGCTCGCCCGGATCGAGATCGAGCGATCCAGGCTCCGTTGCAGCCTTGGCCGCATCGGCGGCCGACTGCCAGTCGATCGCATCGTCTCCGGACGCCCCGGCAACCGCCCGGGCGCTACGATAAAGATTCACGAATACGGGTACGGGAAGCGGACGCAAAAGGGTTCGGCTCGGGTTCGGTGTCCGCCGACGGGAGCCCCAAGACAGTGAGAACGAGCCGATTCGTGACCAGAGCGGTCTCGGGACCGCCCGGAAACACTCGCACTCACTCCGAGAACGAGACGTCGGCAGCCCGATCGCGAAGGTCGACAGTCGTCGCAAAGACGAGCCCAAGGACGATTCCGAACACGAGATGGCCAAGCAGACTCTCGACGGCGGCTGCGGGAAAGCCCCCGGCCCCCGCGGTCCCGAACGCATCTATCCAGATGGGGAGAACGAGCACCGGCAAGATCGCCCAGATCGCGAGCCCGAAGACGAACCCGGCAGCGACCGTCCGGATCCACATCCCGGTCTGGGAGAGGGCCTCCGTTTCGGCACTCAGCTGGATGAATTCCAGAATAGATCGCCGCGTTACGAGGAACCCAAAGACGAGTCCGAGGACCACCCCGTGTCCGATATGAATCGCCCAGCCGACGAGACCAGTCAGTTCGAGCCCGTAAATCGCGGGGATCGCAACGGCCACGATCTCGGGGTCGAACAGCCAGGCCAGGACGCCAAAGGCGACGGCACCGAGCACACCGCCCAGTGTGCCGCCGATCGTCCAATCCAGGGGACTCTCGACGCCGAACGCCGACGCGCTTTCGGTTTCGGTGCTCATAGCGTCGATCGTAGGACAACCGCTCGCAAAAGGGTTCAGCCTGCACGCGCTCGGTGTCTCGATATAGCCAGGACTCGCGTCGAGCCTGCCGGAGCAGTGTTTTGTAGCTGGCACCCGAACAATCCAGTCGTGGAGCACGAGCTACTGGGGTGGCCGCCGGACGGGCCGCAGTTGCGCCTCGACCACGAGCGTTTTAGCTACGCGGGAAAGTTCGTCATGACGAACACGGGCAAGGCCGTTGCTCGCGACGCGACAGCCGACGAACCGATCGTCGCCGCCGTGGCGTTCAACGAGGACCGGACGGACGCGGAGACGCTGTGGCTCCGATACGTAACCGTCGCAGCCGATCGCCGCGGCGAGGGTGTCGGGCCAGCACTCCTTGGCTACGTCCGCGATCAGGCGATCGAACGCGGCTACGGTCAGCTCCGGATCGCCGTCAACAACCCATTCGCCTACGAGGCGTGTTATCGGGCCGGGTTCGAGTACACCGGCAGGCAGACGGGGATCGCCGAACTGCGACTCGAGTACGACCCCGACAGCGGATCGCCCAGCAGGGAGCGCTATCAGTCCGGGCTCGACCTGTTTCGCGACCGTGAACTGTCGGCCGAGGAGGCAACGTTCCTCGAATCGCGATCGGGGCACGGACCACCCGAGCCGACGTGTTGATACCGTCTGTTCTTCGACAGCGCCGGTCGCGCCGGAAGCCAATAGTTGAAATCCCAGCACCCGAAATAGCCGGTAATGGGTAACGCTGCACTCCGGGATATCGCCGTCATCGAAGAGATTCCCTTCGACGAGATCGAAGGCGTCGTCGCCGTCGATACGCACAACTGGCTCTACCGGTATCTAACGACGACGGTCAAGTGGACAGACAGCTCGACGTACACCACCGCAGACGGCACCGAGGTGGCGAACCTCGTCGGGATCGTCCAGGGGCTGCCCAAGTTCTTCGAACACGATATCGTCCCGATAATGGTGTTCGATGGCGGCCCCTCGGATCTCAAGGCCGACGAGATCGAGTCCCGCCGCGAACAGCGCGAGAGCTACGAGGCACAACTCGAGGTCGCCCGTGAACAGGGCGACCAGGTCGCGATCGCCCAGCTCGAATCGCGTACCCAGCGGCTGACACCGACGATCCAGGAGACCAGCCGCGAACTCTTCGAGCTGCTCGACGTGCCGATCGTCGAAGCGCCGGCAGAGGGGGAAGCCCAGGCGGCACACATGGTCCGTCGAGGGGACGCAGACTACGTCGGCTCAGAAGACTACGATGCCTTGCTGTTTGGCGCTCCTCGGACCCTGCGACAGCTGACGAGCAAAGGGGATCCCGAACTGATGGACTTGCAGGCGACGCTCGATCGCCACGACCTCACCATCGAACAGCTGATCGATGCGGCGATTCTCATCGGGACGGACTTCAACGATGGCGTCCACGGAATCGGGCCGAAGACGGCGATCAAAGCGATCACCGAACACGGCGACCTCTGGAGCGTCCTCGAAGCTCGCGGCGAGACTGTCGAGTACGGCGATCGGGTCCGACAGCTGTTCCGAGACCCGAACGTCACCGACGCGTACGACGTCGACACGACACTCGATCCGGACATCGACGCGGCACGTGCCTACGTCACGGAGGAGTGGGGCGTCGACGACGGAGAGGTCGAACGCGGCTTCGAACGAATCGAAGAGAGCGTCACGCAGGTCGGGCTCGATCGGTGGACGTAGCCGCCCGCTACACAAGCTGACCGTTGTATTCTGGCCCTGTCGGTCGGCGACGGAGCGGGGACGATCCGTCTCACTCACGCCGACCGGCGATCGTCTCCTGGGAGAGGAGATCGGCTGCGTTTCGGAGGGCCCCGATCGAGGAGAGATAGCCGACGCCGACGGTCGCTTTCAGCGTCTGGGCCGCAGGGCCGGTGAACACGGCCGGGCCGACCTGTGCCACGGCATCGTCGCCGACGCTGACCAGCCACCCCGGCGAATTAAACGAGAACGACTCGAGTTCGGTGGCTGTCGCGTCGGTTCCGTCGATGCTTGCCTCGGCCAGTCGAGCGATGTTCGTCGCTGCCGTCCGTGCCTCCCGGATGGCCGACTGTGCACTCGCCGGTACCGTCTCGCCGTCGGCGTCGACGACCCGTGTCGCGTCCCCGATCCCGAACGTGTGATCGTCGAGTTGCAGCGTCGGCCCGACGGTCGGCCGATCGCCGTCGAAGGCGTCCGGGCCACGGATGCCGCCGGTCCAGATAAACTGGTCGTAGCGAACTGACTCGCCGGCGTCGAAGTGTATCCGCTCCGGGTCGGCGCTCGTAACCGTCGTCCCGGTTCGGACCGTGACGCCACAGCTCGAAAGCGTTCGCTCGACCGCCCGCTGAAAGTTCGCCGGGAACCCCGGCGCAACTCGATCGGCCTGTTCGAGGATCGTCACCGACGCCGAACTCCCCTCGTCGGCGGCAAGCGCTGCGAGTTCGCCCGCAACCTGGATACCGGAGAGGCCGGCCCCGCCGACGACGATGTCGGCGTGGTCGCGTCGACACACCTCGAGGGCGCGTCGCCGAATCCGGGTGGCGTGTGGAAGTCGCTTGAGCGGGGTTCCGTACTCGGCGACGCCGTCGAGGCCGTAAAACGCAGTCCGTGCTCCCAGACAGATCGCCGCCAGATCATAGTCGAGGTCGCCGCTCGAGAGCGACACCACCCGCTCGTCACGATCGATCCTCTCGACGCGGGCGACGCGGACGGTTGCCCGATCGACGGCTGCTGGCAGCGAGACCGTGATCTCGTCGGCCAGTTCCGGGCGGCGAATCACACGGTGGAGTTCGTGCTGGACGAGATGGTCGGGGGACTCGTCGACGAGCGTAATCTCGGCAGCTGCCGGCAGCGTTCGTTCGAGCAAGCGCGTCAGTGTCAGGCCGGCATAGCCCGCACCGAGCACGACCACGTGCATACCGTTTGGTAGGGGTGTCCACGACAAAGCTGTACGCCAAGCGGTGATCTCGTCATCGGGATCGATCTCCCGGCGATCGTCAGTCGCGGGCCGGCGCTCACCGGACCGAACGACGACAGATCGTCGCTCGGAGGCCAAGAGCTGTTCATCGACGTGGTGGCGAGTGCGGCCACGGAGACCACACACAGCCCACTCGATCGTTGTTAGAACAGGTGGTCGTCCTCGTCGAGCAGCCGTGCGGGGCCACCGACGTTCCAGACGGTCGTCGAGACGCCACAGTCGGCGACCGCTTGTTCGACTTCTTCGACGTGTTCATCGGTGGTGTTGACGTAGACGCTGGCCCCCGTGTCCGTCGAGAAGTAGACCGGAATGTCTTCTTCCTCACGGAGCGTTCGGACCCGGTTGAAAACCGACAGCGTCGCCGGCTGCCAGTAGACCCACCCCGAGGGGCCGGTCATCGTTGTCGCGGCCAGCGAGAGGGAGTCCTGCTCGGCGAGTTCGAAGGTGCGATCGAACTCGTTGTTCCGAAGCGCATCACGCATCTTCGCGATCTGACCGTGGATGTGGGCGTTCCGGGCCTGGAACATGTGACTGTCGGCGGCCTCTTCGTGGGCATCTTCGGTCTCTTTGTGGTAGGGAACGAGCCCGACGACGATCTTCAGGTTCTCGTGTAGGTCGGAGGGAACGCGGCGGGACTGGCAATCCTCGTCGTTGAGTCCCGTATGCAGTTGCGAGAACGCGCCGGTAACCGAGCGGGCCGCGGATGCCGAACCGACGCGAGCGATCGTCGAGATTTCCTGTTTGGTGGCGTCGAGTTCGGCCGCCTCGGCGAGGGCCATCGCTGCGGCCGCAAAGCCCGACGAGGAAGAGCCAAGACCGACGTTCGATGGGAAGCTGTTCTCGCTTTCCAGGCGAAGGGGGTAGACGGTGTGGGCCGCGTCCGACATTCCCCGTGCCTTCTCGACAACGGCTTCGACGCGTTCGTGGGCTCGCCCGTCGAGTTCCTCGCCGTCGACGACGAACGTATCCTCGTCGTGGTCCATGGAGAACTCGACAGTGGTTCGCGTATGACTCGGTGCCGTACAGACGCTGATGCTGTCGTGATACGGCATCCGTTTGATCTCGTCTCGCATTCCGTGGTATTTGACCAGTCCCTGAATCGGGTGGGCCATCGCCGTCGCTTTCATACAACCACACGCGCATGACGGCTGCATAAAGGTCACGGCATCCCCACCCCTCGGCTGTTCGCCATCGGAGTGTCGCTGTTCGCCATCTAGAAGCCGCCACGCTACCGATCGCACAGTCACTCGTCTTGCGGTCGTCTCAATACCGATCGCACAGTCACTCGTCTGATACTGATTAGTGTCCGTAGTTACCGCCGATCGCCAGTACCGGGTCGGCGATCGGCGGTAATTGATGACGCTAATCAGTATGAGAACCGACCGCAACCGATCGCAGCGGCCGGCCGTGATCGGTGTGCAAACAGATTCGGCCGATGTCGTACCGACAGCAAAAACTCGCCAGCGGATTCCAACAACTAGATACAACCACCACCGTATGAGTGGCCCATGGGAACCCCACTGGAGACACGCAACGAGCAGGCCACAGAGATCGTCGATCGCCTCGAGGCGGCCTACCCCGACTCGACGATCTCGTTGCGGTACTCGAATCGATTAGAGTTGCTGATTGCAGTGATCCTCTCGGCGCAGTGTACGGACGAACGGGTCAACAAAGAGACGAAAGACCTCTTCGAGAAGTACGACGGTCCCGAGGCGTACGCGGCCGTTCCCCAGGAAGAGCTCGCGGAGGATCTGAACTCGATCACCTACTACAACAGTAAGGCCGAATACATCCGTAATACCGCCGAGACGATCGTCGAGGAACACGACGGCGAGGTTCCGGATACGATGGCCGAACTCACGGAGCTGTCGGGTGTCGGCCGGAAGACGGCCAACGTCGTCTTGCAACACGGCCACGATGTCGTCGAAGGAATCGTCGTCGACACACACGTCCAGCGACTCTCCCGACGGCTCGGACTCACCGACGAGCAGCGACCGGACGCGATCGAACAGGAACTGATGGACCTCGTCCCCGAGGGCTACTGGCAGGGGTTTACCCACCTCTGTATCGATCACGGCCGGGCGATCTGTACGGCCCGCAATCCGGACTGTGCTGACTGCGTACTCGCGGACATCTGTCCATCCCAAAAAGGCGACAGCGAGGTCGACCTCGCGTCTGGCGAGCCCTGGTAACGCCGCCGCCGGCTACACGCCGGGTCGGGGCCACTGCCACGCCGACCTGTGCAAGCCCAACGGCTTTTCGAGAACCGACTGAAGCGACGACCGGGATCAGCATGACAGACAACGAGCGCGACGAGACTGAGAACGCAGAGCACGGACGCGACGTCGAACTCACACACGAAGACCCCGAGGCCGACGACGACGCCACCCTTACCGAAGAGCAGATGGACGCGCGCGAGCGCCAGGACGAAGAGCACCGCCGGCAGGATATCGAACACGCGTCCGACGATCGCGAGAACGAGGCACGCAAAGGGGAGAACCCGGACAACCACCGGGACGAAGAGCCGTTCAACAGCTGATCGCCCAGCTGTCGGGTGAGCAGGGATGCAGTGACGTACAGCGGCTACTGTTTCGGCTGGTCCATCTCGGGAACGACGAGTGTCGAAAGCGTCCCGGCGACGCCGACGGAGACGTTGTCGCCGGCATCGATCGTCCCAACTGGCCGATCGTCTGCAAGCAGGCAGATCTCGCCGTCGCGTTCGACGCCGAGTGTGAGGTCGTCATCGGGGAGGACCCACCGCCGTGTCGTCGTGACGAACGGGGCGATCGGTGTGACCGCGACGGCGTCGATGGCCCCAGAGAGCTGTGGGCCGTCGACGGCGCGGGCGTAGCCGTAACTCCCTGCCGGCGTCGCGACGACGACGCCATCCGCGCGAAACTGTGCGATTTCCTCGCCGTGGCTCCGGACACTGTACTCGGAGATACGGGCCGGTTCGTCAGCAACGAGTGTCACGTCGAACAGTGCCAGCTCCCGATCGATCGACGTCGATTCGGTACCTGACTCGACACTCAGCAGCGGTCGCTGTCGTTCGACCGCCGTCCCATCGAGAACGGCGCCGATAGCGCTCGAAAGCGCCGTTGGAGCCACCGTTTCGATCCCCGGAGCGGGGCCGACCGGAAGTACGGGGCAGTCGGTCTCCGTCCGAGTGACGGCGCTCAGTCCGGACGCCCCGATCGCGACGAGTAGCGACGCCTCCGCAACCACCTCCCCTAGGGCCCCCGTCACGATCGTGCCGTCGTCGGATCGCTCGGCGAGTGCCGCGTCGATCGCCCGGGCCGTCTCACGGTCGGATCGGTCGGTCGCCTCCGAGGTCGGGTCGACGATGCCGACGACCGGATCGTCGGCCACGAGCCACGCGGCGGAATCCATACGATGCAGTTCACGCGGCCACGTCAAAAGCGTGCGGTTGTTCGACGCCGGCGGCGTCTGCCGCCGACTACCCGTCCTCGTAGGGCCAGTCGCCGGTACACTGCATCCCGGTTGCGAGACCCTGTGTCTCGAGTTCGTCGGCGATCGTTGCTGGCGCTCTGTGTGTGGTCGAGACTCCCTCGCTTGTGAGGTCGACGACCAGCGCCGTCAGCAGGATCGCCTGTTCGCGAAACGTCCGGGGTTCGAGCTTTTCGATCGTGTCGGCGTGGGTGTGGCCCCAGCCGCGACCGGCCGTGTCCGACGTGGATTTGACGTGCACTCCGGGAACACCCCACTGAACGAACGGCCAGTGGTCGCTGTGGGGACCGAGCTGTGGCACCGTCTCGATCGGATGATCGTACCGGGCTGCAACGTCGTCTGCGGCCGCCTCGATCGCCTCGAACCCGTGGGTGACGATCGACAGCGTGCGACCGCCGACGACGCCATCGTTGTTGACGATCGCCTTGATCGTCTCCAGGTCGGTTCCCTCGGCGTGGTGGGTCGACCCCACGAGGCCGACCTCCTCGGCCCCGTAAGCGACGAACTCGACGCGCGTCTCGAGAGCACCCTCGCGACTGGCGAGTGCGTTGGCGAGTTCGACGACCATCGCAGTGCCGGCACCGTTGTCGAGTGCTCCCTCCGCGATATCGTGGGCGTCGACGTGGCTCGTGACCAGCACCCGATCGTCGGTTTCGGGGCCGAGTTCGGCGTGGACGTTCTGGCTCGTTGCAGGGTGGATCTCGGCGTCGACCGAGACGGAGACCGACTCCCCGTCGGCCCGGCGTGCCAGCCGCGAGCCGACCTCCGCGGAGACGCCGACGGCCGGAATCGCCCCGATCGGCTCGGCGTCGGTATCGTCGGACGCCGTCCGACTCTCCGCGGAACGTCGTTCCGCGCCGCCGACGCTGCCGGTCGGTGGCAGACAGCCCTCGACGTGGTTGCGGTAGACGAACGCCGCTGCCCCGTGGTCGACGGCGTGATAGTACTTCTCCCGGCGGTGGACGTACCGATCGTGGTAGTCGGGGCTGTCGCTGCGAACCATTACGACGGCATCTTCGACGTCGCTTGTCTCGAAGTCCGCCGGCAGCCCGTAGCCGAGATCGACGAGCGGGGCCTCGACGCGATCGGCCGGACTGCGGGGGAGGGCGATGCAGTCGAGCTCCTCGTCGTCGGTCGTGATAGCACTCTCGCCACGGCTCCAGCCCTGAATCTCGAACGTGTCGAGCCGGGTGTTTCGCGCGCCAGCCTCGGCGAGTGCGTCGCGAGTCAGTTCCGCAGCGGCACGTTCGCCGTCGCTGCCGGCCATGCGATCGCCGATGTCGACGAGGCCTTCGAGATGGCTCCAGCCGGCGTCACTTGTAAAGAGATCGCCGATCCAGGTGGTCATGCGAACTGTGTCGCGCTACGACGGTGTAATCTTTCGGAATCGTGGGCCGAACAACTGAATCTTTTTGAGTGCACTCTGTCTCATCGTTCGTATGCGGGAGATGCTTGCGGAATGGCGGCCAGCCATCGACGAGACGATCGCCGACATCGTCCCACGGGAGATCGACGCCGAGCACCTCGAATCGTTCTTCGGCGAGCCGACCTACGAGTACGATGCCGACTCGATCCAGCGGGCGCTGTCGGATCCGCTCTGGGAGCTGCTCGATCGGGGCGGTAAACGGTGGCGTGCAGTGCTCTTTCTCGTCTTCATCGACGCCTTCGGCGAGGACCCCGAGGACTATCTTCCGTACGCCTGTATTCCGGAACTCCTCCATAACGGAACGATCATCGTCGACGACGTCGAAGACGAAGCATCGATGCGCCGCGGGGAGCCGGCGCTTCACCACCAGTACGGGCAAGACGTCGCGCTCAACGCCGGCAACGCGCTGTACTTTCTGCCCCTGAAGATCCTGACACGCAACCCTGGCGAGTTGCCACCCGAACAGCGTCTGGCTGCCTACGAGATGCTCACGGCGGAGCTCAACCGAACCCATCTCGGCCAGGGGATGGACATCTGCTGGCACAACGACCACGGGATTGCCGTGACGCCGGCGGCGTATCTCGAAATGTGTGCCTGCAAAACCGGCTGCCTCGGTCGCATCGTCGCACAGCTGGCCGCGGTCATCACGGATCAACCCCCCGCTGTCAGCGAGGCCGTCGCACGGTACGCGGAGCTAACCTCCGTCGCGTTCCAGATCGGCGACGACATCTTGGACGTCGAGCACTCGCTTGGCCGGGCCGGCGAGTTCGGCAAGGCGTTCGGCAACGACATCCGTGAAGGCAAACAGACGCTGCTGGTCATCCACGCGATCGAGACCGGCGACCCCGCCCAGGCCGATCGGCTCCGGGAGATTCTGCAGGCTGACACCACCACTGACGAAGACGTCCTTGAGGCCCTCTCGATCATCGAGGACACCGACAGCCTCGACTACGCCCGCGAGTGCGCTCTCGAACTGGCCGCAGATGCCCGAGCCGAACTCGACGGGATCGATCTCGATCCAGCGGTTGCCGCCGAACTCGACGCGTTTACGGAGTTCGTGATCGATCGCGACGTCTAGTGGTGGTCTCCGTCTATCGTCTGTCGTTCCCCGTGTCGCCGCTTTCGACCGGAAAATCACTACTGGACGGCCATCGTCGATCGCGTATGGCCAATCGATCCACCGGGACCGACGAGCGAACGACCACGAGCCCGTGGCCGTTCCTGATCGCCGTCGGCCTCGTCGCCGGCGAAATCGGCGTCTGGTTCAGTCTCGTTCCGATCGCAGTTGGCGGGCTCGCGTTGTTTGGTGCAAGTGTCGCTGGCCTCGTTGCCGAATCAACGCCGGCAACGAGTCCGTGGCCGATCGGTGCCGGGCTCGGACTCTTTTTTATCGCCGCCGGTGTGTCCCTGTACGCCATCGGCACCGGCGTGCTGACGATCGGCGAAACCGATGTCCTCGTCGGCCTTGCGGTCCGTGGGGTTGTGATCGCCGTTGCTGGTATGATCGTGCTCTTGGGAACAGTGATCGGCCGCTACTGGGTCGGCTGAGGGCAGTCGAGAGGCGGATTCAGCCGTCACGGCCCCTCGCCCGTTCGCTCCCACACTGTTAGCGTGAACCGATCGAACGGCGTTTCCTCGCGCAGTTCCCAGTCGTCGTCGTTCCACTCCGGATAGTACGCGTCTCCGTCGTAACTGCCCTGAACACGAGAGAGCACCATCCGATCGAGATGGGGCTGGAACAACGAGTAAATCATCGCCCCACCGATGACGTAGACTGTCGGCGCGTCGATGGCAGTGGCGACGTCGATCGCATCTTCGACGCTCCCGGCGTGGATGGCTGTCTCGATATCGTACTCGCGATCGCTGCGGCTCAGGACGATCTGGTCGCTGCCGGGGAGATCGTCCCGCATCGACTCGAAGGTTCGACGACCAAGGATGACAGGATCTGTCGCGATCCGCTCTCGGTACTGGCGTTTATCCGCTGGAAGACGCTCCCAGGGGAGTTTCCCATCGGCGCCGATAGCGAGCGTGTCGTCGACCGCTGCGACCGAAACGAGTTCCATGATGGCTCCAGTTCGATTCTTGGTACCGATGGACGTATACGTGGGGGTTCCGGTTCGGTCGCCGTTACAATCAGTTGTTGGGGATCGTCTCACAGTTCGGTCACGGATGAGCCGACACCCAGCGGCCCAAAATCAACTGGCTCGATGAGTGTCCGCTGAACAGGACCGTCGTCAGTCGTCCCCAGCCTGCTCGGCGATATCGTCGACGACATCCGGATTCCGGAGCGTCGAGGTGTCGCCGAGGTCGTTGCCGCTCGCGAGATCCTCGAGGAGTCGGCGCATGATCTTCCCCGATCGGGTCTTGGGCAGTTCGGGTGTGAAGATGACCTGCTCGGGGCGAGCGATCGGTCCGATGGTGTCCTCGACGCCTTCGACGATCCGATCGCGAAGGTCATCGGTCGGCTCCTGGCCGTCTTCGACGATGACGTAGGCGTAGACGGCCTGGCCTTTGACCTCGTGGTCGCCGCCGACGACGGCGGCCTCGGCAACACCGGGAACCCCGACGATCGCCGATTCGATCTCCATCGTTCCCAGCCGGTGGCCGGAGACGTTGATGACGTCGTCCACCCGGCCGAGGACGGTCATGAAGCCGTCCTCGTCGACTTTGGCACCGTCTTCGGGGAAGTAGACCCACTCGTCGGCTTCGGGGTCAGAGTACTCCTGCCAGTACTCCTCGATGAACCGCTCGTCGTTGTTGTACAGCGTCCGCAACATCCCCGGCCATGGGTTCTGGACGGTGAGATAGCCCGCGTTCCCCGGGTCGATCGAGTCGCCCGCCGCGTCGACGATCCGGGCGTCGATTCCCGGCAACGCTGGCCCCGCCGAACCGGGTTTCATCGTGTTGATCCCGGGTAGTGTCGTAATCATCATCCCACCGGTTTCGGTCTGCCACCAGGTGTCGACGATCGGACACTCCTCGCCACCGATGTGTTTGTAGTACCACTTCCAGGCCCGCGGGTTGATCGGTTCGCCGACGGTTCCGAGCAGACGAAGACTCGAGAGATCGTGGTCGGCGGGGTACTCCTCACCCCATTTCATGAACGCTCGAATTGCCGTCGGGGCGGTGTAGAAGATGTCGACGCGGTTTTTCTCGACCATCTCCCAGAGCCGATCGCGGTCGGGGTAGTCGGGCGTTCCCTCGTACATCATCGTCGTCGTGCCGAGTGCCAGCGGCCCGTAGACGATGTAGGAGTGGCCCGTGATCCAGCCGATGTCGGCTGCACACCAGTAGGTGTCTTCGGGTTCGATGTCGAGGACGGCATGGGAGGTCCACGCCGCATACGAGAGATAGCCGCCGGTCGTGTGTTTCACCCCTTTGGGCTCGCCCGTCGTTCCCGACGTGTACATCAGGAACAGCATGTCCTCGGCGTCACGGGAGACCGGCTCGACGGAGGCCCCCTCGTGGGCTGCGACCAGGTCGTCGTAGTCGCGGGCGTCGTTCCCGAGGAAGTGTGTCAGCTCGTCGCCGAGCCGATCGACGACGACGGTCTGGACGTCGTGGTCGACGCCGCGCAGTCCCTTATCCGCCTTCTCTTTGTGATTCAGTGCATCACCACGGCGGTAGTAGCCGTCACAGGTGACCAGATACTCGCTGTCTGCCGAGTTCATCCGGGTCGCCAGCGCGTCGGCCGAGAAGCCAGCGAAGACGACCGAGTGTGGCGCGCCGATCCGAGCACAGGCTAACATCGCGATCGGCAACTCCGGAATCATCGGCATGTACAGCG